>Ga0247844_1000537_pt1 | contig 80499 bp, 58 predicted proteins | sample LaCtaG_FD_192421 | JGI IMG/M metagenome (GOLD analysis project Ga0247844, IMG submission 192421) | Freshwater microbial communities from meromictic Lake La Cruz, Castile-La Mancha, Spain - LaCruzMarch201714.5m_1 | ecosystem: Environmental > Aquatic > Freshwater > Lake | place: Spain: Castile-La... | reverse complement strand
AATAAACGCTCTAATTCAAGGCGTTCTGTGTCTGTCACAGTTACATATATTTTCTTATTCATAAGGCAAAAATACCCCATAGAAACAAATTTTTATATACACTAAAACTTTTTTGCTATTACTTAATGTAAAATTATAGTTTTTAGTAGATTGAAGGCAGAAGGACAAAAGGCATTTTTTAAGAATTAACCTTGTAAATGTAAATCTGATTTTACATTTACAAGGTTAATTCATTAGCTTCCTGACCTATCTCACGCCACATACTTTACAATCAACCGCTTCGCAATCGGCAATAACGTTTCCTGAACGGGATAATCGGCAGGAGATTCCACAAGGTAAGTGGCAGGATTTGGCAATTCCCGCCTTTTTTTAATGAGTGTCAGCTTGAGGTTTTCAAACGTTGTGGAGACTCCTTTACGCACCGTTTCGATATGAGTGGTACGTACTCCCCTTTGTTCATGGTGCTCAAAAAGGCGGATTTGGTAGTGATAAATATCTGTTTCACTGTGCCGTGTACGATAAAGAAATAAATAACCTTCCTTCAAATGAAGGGGTACGATACCTACCGGAGCAAAAGTAAGTTGAGCTTCAATGTCAGCGAATTGACTTTGGCCCTGTGTCAGCGTTTGCTGAAAAAGTGGCAGAGAATAATCCAAAATACTGTCAAATTCGGACAAAGTATCACTTTCTTTAAATTTCTCGTAAATAAAACTCTTTTTTTTAAGGTCTATCCCGGTCAGTTTTTTTGGAAAGGAGGCCGCTATTTGCTCTTTCGTTTGTTTCAGTTGTGCAGTTGTTTCGTAGTGTTTTTGAACATTCAACAAATCTGGGAATAACTTACACTGCCCAAAATTACTGTTAACCTCCTGTAAATAAGCCATTAATAAATATTTTTTGTGCTCGAAATCAATCCATTCTTCCGTAAGCCAATCGTTTTTCAAAGTAGCCATACACTTCTATTTTAGTAGTAAGTAATTAGTGATTAGTATTGAGTAAATTGTATAAAAGCAAAGAGAAGTAGGCATTTTCCCCAATACCACATACTTACTACTTAATACTTTAATGAAAACTCAATTTACTAAAAAAAACAATACTGCCAAATAAAATACAATAAAAATACCAACAAAACCAATGATTATTCCGAATATGACAGCTTTTGCGTCACAATTGATACAAAATCTGCAAAAATGGCAGAGAATTATCCTAATTAGGTGCCGGCACAGAAAATGATACCTTTGCCTACGATAAACTTATCGGTAAGTTTCATTCATTGTAAAACCATTTAAATCCCTGATAATTATGTCAGCAGTTGCAGAAAAAGTAAATGTTAAGCCGTTAGCAGATCGCGTGCTGGTACAAGCCGCCCCTGCCGAAGAAAAAACCGCTTTTGGTATCATTATCCCGGATACTGCGAAAGAAAAACCCCAACGCGGTACAGTAGTAGCGGCAGGTCCCGGTAAAAAAGATGAACCCATCACTGTAAAAGTAGGCGATACCATTCTTTATGGTAAATATGCCGGTACAGAAATCACCGTTGACGGCCAAGAGTACCTTATTATGCGCGAGTCAGACATCTTCGCTATTATCTAATTTTTGTTATTCGTTACTTGCTTATCTGTCTTGTGTGCGTTTTCGCTACTGTCAGAAAACGAATAACCAATCCCAAATCACAAATCACACATTCACAATCGCAGCGGCGAACCGCTCACTCATTTATTAAAATTATGGCTAAGAAAATATTTTTCGATACCGAAGCACGTGACAAAATCAAAAGAGGGGTAGATACCCTTGCCAATGCCGTTAAAGTAACTCTCGGCCCAAAAGGTCGTAACGTCATCATTGAAAAAAAATTCGGCTCACCAGCCATCACTAAAGACGGTGTAACGGTAGCGAAAGAAATCGAATTGAAAGATGCAATGGAAAACATGGGTGCTCAACTCGTGAAAGAAGTTGCTTCTAAAACAGCTGACGCTGCCGGTGATGGTACTACTACCGCTACTGTATTAGCGCAGGCTATTTATACAATCGGCTCTAAAAACGTAGCTGCTGGTGCCAATCCAATGGATTTGAAACGCGGTATTGACAAAGCGGTATTGGCCGTAACTGCCAATCTTTCTGCTCAAGCCGAAAGCGTAGGTGATGACTTCAGTAAAATCGCTCAGGTAGCTACCATTTCTGCCAACCATGACGAAGAAATCGGTAACATGATTGCTGACGCCATGAAGAAAGTAGGTACAGAAGGTGTAATTACGGTAGAAGAAGCTCGCGGTACTGAAACTGAAGTAAAAACAGTGGAAGGTATGCAGTTTGATCGTGGTTATTTGTCGCCTTACTTCGTGACCAACGCAGAGAAAATGGAAGCGGAATTGGAGAAACCTTTTATCTTGATTTCTGAGAAAAAAGTATCTTCAATGAAAGAATTACTTCCTGTATTGGAAGGTGTAGCTCAAACCGGCCGTCCTTTGTTGATCATCGCAGAAGATGTAGACGGCGAAGCATTGGCTACGTTGGTAGTAAACAAAATCCGCGGCGCTTTGAAAGTATGTGCGGTAAAAGCTCCGGGCTTCGGCGACCGTCGTAAAGCAATGTTGGAAGACATCGCTATCCTGACAGGTGGTACCGTAATCGCGGAAGAGCGTGGTTTCAAATTGGAGAATGCTGATCTTCAATACTTGGGTCACTGCGAAAAAATCATCATTGACAAAGACAACACAACGATTGTAAACGGTTCAGGTGACGCAGAACAAATCAAAGGACGCGTTAACCAAATCAAATCACAAATCGAAAACACAACTTCTGACTACGATCGCGAAAAACTCCAAGAGCGTTTGGCGAAATTGTCAGGTGGTGTAGCTATCCTTTACATTGGTGCTGCTACCGAAGTTGAAATGAAAGAAAAGAAAGACCGTGTGGATGATGCTCTTCACGCCACTCGCGCTGCCATCGAAGAAGGTATCGTAGCAGGTGGTGGAGTAGCTTTGATTCGTGCTATCGAAGCGTTGGATGCCGTTGTAGGTTCTAACGATGACGAAATCACAGGTATCAACATCATCCGTCAGGCTTTAGAATCACCTTTACGTTGTATCGTAGCTAACGCCGGTGGCGAAGGTTCTGTGGTAGTAAACAACGTGAAAGCAGGCAAAGGCGGTTATGGCTACAATGCCAAAAATGATACTTACGAAGATCTTTCCGCAGCGGGTATCATTGACCCTAAAAAAGTAACTCGTTTGGCATTGGAAAATGCAGCTTCTATTGCAGGTATGTTGTTGACTACCGAATGTATGATTGCTGACGAACCGGAAGAAAATGCTGGTGCAGGCGCAGGTGGCCACGGTCACGGCGGCGGAGGTATGGGCGGCATGATGTAATTATCAGCCAACCAGATTGTATACGAAAGCCCTCGGACTTCCGGGGGCTTTTTTAAATTTTTTATTCTTGTACAACGTTATCCAATCAATGTAAGTTAATATTTCAGCCACTATTTCAGATTTTTTCGTTATTTTGTCCCAAATTTTTCTGTCAATTTGGCAGCCCCACGTATGAATCTTGACCCAAATGAACTATATACCAGACTGATGTTGGCCGAATCAGATTTGGATAGCCTTGAAATATTGCCATTAGGTGGTCCCGAGGGCGACGATGAACCCATCGAAATGCCCGAAGAACTTTCCATTTTGCCTTTACGCAATACTGTTTTGTTTCCGGGAATGGTGATTCCTGTCACCGTGGGTCGTCAGAAATCCATCCGTTTGGTCAAAAAAGCCTACAAAGGCGACCGCATCATTGGGGTCATTGCCCAACAAAACCAAGACAAAGCCGAACCTACCAGTACTGATTTATACGCCATTGGCACCATGGGGTACATCATAAAGATGATTACCTTGCCCGATGGCAATACCACTATCATTTTGCAGGGGCGTCAGCGTTTTCGCGTCAAAGACTATGTACGCGAAGATCCTTACATGATTGCCAAGGTCTCTCCTATTGAAGACTATTTCCCCAATCAAAATAAAAAAGAATCGAAAGCGCTTATTCAGTCGCTCCGCGACTCAGCACATAAGATTCTCAGACTCAATCCCGACATTCCACAGGAAGCACGTATCGCGCTGGATAACATTGAAAGTCCAACGTTTCTGACGCATTTTCTGTCCTCAAATATTAATGCGGAAGTTTCTGACAAACAGGAATTACTCGAAAAACCGACCATTCCTGACCAAGCTAATAAGCTTTTGGAGTTCATGCTGCGTGAGATTCAGATGCTCGAACTCAAGCGCGACATCCAAAGCAAAGCAAGCATCGACATTGACCAGCAGCAGCGCGACTATTTTCTGCGTCAGCAAATCAAAGTGTTGCAGGACGAGCTCGGTATGGAAACTCCCGAGCGTGAATTGGAGGACATTCGTTTTCGGGCAGCCAAAAAGAAATGGTCGGAAACGGTTAAAAAACATTTCGAAAAAGAGTCACAGAAATTACAGCGTATTAACCCGATGGCACCCGATTACCCTGTCACACTCAACTACCTTGAGTTGATGGTGGATTTGCCTTGGGGAGAATATACCAAAGACAATTTTGATCTGAAACGGGCTCAAAAAGTATTGGATGCCGACCACTTTGGTCTGGAAAAAGTCAAAGAGCGTATCATTGAATACTTAGCCGTTCTAAAATTAAAAAATAGCCTTAAAGCGCCCATTTTGTGTCTCTATGGCCCTCCGGGGGTGGGGAAAACATCGTTAGGGAAATCAGTGGCCAAAGCTTTGGGACGAAAATACATCCGGATGGCGTTAGGAGGGTTGCACGATGAAGCGGAAATTCGCGGACACCGTAAAACCTACATCGGTGCCATGCCGGGCAAAATCATCCAAAATATCAAAAAATCGGGTTCGTCTAATCCCGTTTTTATCTTGGATGAAATTGACAAAGTAGGCTCCGATTTCCGTGGCGACCCGGCGTCGGCCCTGCTTGAAGTGCTTGACCCGGAACAAAACAATGCCTTCACCGACAACTATTTAGAGGTTGAATACGACCTTTCTAAGGTATTGTTTGTAGCAACTGCCAACTCTTTAGAAACCATTCACCCTGCCTTGCGCGACCGAATGGAAATCATTGAACTGACGGGCTATACCGTAGAAGAGAAATTGCAGATTGCAAAAAAATACCTCGTCCCAAAACAACGCAAAGACCACGGTTTAGACACCAAAGCTTTTGCCGTGGATGACAAAGCTCTTTTGAAAATTGTTGAGCATTATACCAGAGAATCAGGCGTCCGGAACTTGGAACAAAAAATTGGAACCCTCGTTCGTAAAGTAGCAAAATCCATTGCACTTGAAGAAGATTATCCTAAAGTAATCAAGGCTGACCACGTGGAGAAACTGCTGGGAGCTGAGATTTTTGACAAAGATTTATACCAAGACAACGACAACGCAGGAGTGGTAACTGGTTTGGCGTGGACGTCAGTGGGCGGCGAAATTCTCTTTATTGAATCCAGCCTTAGCCGAGGTAAAGGAGGACTGACTTTATCAGGACAATTGGGTGATGTCATGAAAGAATCAGCTATGACAGCTCTTTCCTACCTGAAAGCCCATTCCGACGAACTGGAAATTGATTACCGAGTTTTTAACCATTACGATTTACACATTCACATTCCAGCCGGGGCAGTACCAAAAGACGGCCCTTCAGCGGGTATTACCATGTTGACTTCGATGGCCTCCATCTACACTCAACGCCGGGTCAAAACCCACCTTGCGATGACGGGCGAAATCACCTTACGCGGAAAAGTATTACCCGTAGGCGGTATCAAAGAGAAAATTTTAGCGGCCGGGCGTGCGGGTATTACCGAAATTGTTATGTGTTCTAAAAACCGCAAAGACGTAGAAGAAATCAATGGAAGTTACATCAAAAATCTGAAATTCCACTACGTGGATACCGTGCAGGATGTCTTAGCGATTGCTCTGCTTTCTGAAAAGGTTCAGAAACCGACCAACTTTATATTGCCCGAAGAAAAGAAAGAAAATATTCCAGTTTTGTCAAACTAACTGCTTATTTATCTACCCGGGAAGGCTCATAAAAGGTGTTGATAGTATGTCTATCAACACCTTTTCTTTAACTTTGCCCCTCGATTAATACATTTCCACCAATGAAACACAAAGAAATCAAATTTACCATTGAACAGGATGAGGAGAAAATCCCAGAAAAAATATACTGGGAAGCTACGGATAATCCTAACGAAGGGTTGGAAGAAACCAAAGCGATTGCAGTAGGCGTATGGGACCATTTCCACCGCGGTACCCTATTTATTCCACTCTGGTCTAAAGACATGGAAGTATTGGACATGAAGCGCTTCTGTATTGAAATGATCGGTTGCGTAGCCGATACACTCCGCAACGCAACTGGCGATGAAATCATGGCTGCCCAAATAGATGAAGTAGGAATGGCACTCACTCAACGCCTGCAAAGAGAAATAAAAGCGGCGAAATAAAATACATTACACTGTCCATAGTTCCCCCATTGGGGGTTAGGGGGCTTTATTTAATCACTCAATGATAAAAATAGGCATTGTCGGAGCAGCCGGATATACAGGAGGAGAGTTGCTCCGGATTTTAGTCAATCATCCCAACGCAGAAATCGCTTGGGCACATTCAAAAAGTCAGGCAGGTAAGCCGGTGTACGCTACTCATACCGATTTGTTGGGCGACACAGATTTAACATTCTCAGGAGATGACATTGCTTCTTTACTCGCATTGGACGGATTAAATGTTATTTTTCTTTGTTCCGGTCACAATGAATCAAAGAAGTTTTTAGTTGAAAACACAATCCCTGATTCACTTAAAATCATTGACTTAAGCACCGATTTTCGGGACCAGACCAATGATTTCGTATATGGGTTACCGGAATTGCAACGGGAAAAAATCAAAACTGCGTCCAAAATTGCTAACCCGGGCTGTTTTGCGACCAGTATTGAATTAGCCTTATTGCCATTAGCCGCGGCAGGTTTACTGACGGACGATATTCACGTAAGTGCGATTACGGGCTCAACGGGTGCGGGTCAAGCTTTGAGTGCAACTACGCATTTTACGTGGCGCAACAACAACGTTTCGATTTACAAAGCATTCACTCATCAGCACCTCAAAGAAATCAAGATGAGTCTCACTGCCTTGCAATCAGGCTTTACGAAAGAGGTGAATTTCATTCCCTACCGCGGTGATTTTGCCCGTGGAATCATGGCGAATGTATACACCAAGTTTTCGGGAACAATTGAAGAGGCACTCGCACTTTATCAAAATTACTATGCTTCGCACCCGTTCACCCACGTAAGCACGCAGGACATTGATTTAAAGCAGGTAGTGAACACCAATAAATGCCTTATCCAACTCCAAAAGCACGAGGGGAATCTGCTCATTACTAGCGAGATTGATAACCTAACCAAAGGAGCATCCGGACAGGCAGTACAAAATATGAATTTGCTTTTCGGACTTCCTGAAACAGCAGGATTACGCCTGAAAGCTGCCGCCTTTTAGGAAGCAATACTTTAGGCCGCTGCATTTTCCACCAACAATAGAGCAACATGAGCAAATTAGCTTTTTCAACCGGCAGTTTTTGTCTCATTTTGCTTTTTTGGGCTTGCAGCATCAGTGACTACCCCTCCACAACTCGTACCTCTTGGATAACAGAGTATTGCGACACCACACAACGACTTGAAAAGCTTGAAGTCATTGATTTGGTGTTGCCTTTTTTGCAAGCTGATACCCTCAAAGAGTTGTTGACCGAGGTTCCCACCGTTTTTATGGCAATCGTAGAAAATAGCAAACTTCAACAGTCAGGTGCGGTTTCAGCCGCTTCTTTCAAAGACAGACCTTTCGCTTTATCATTGAGTGATTCATTGTCACAGACTGACACTTTAAATTGGCTCGACCAAACCTACCTGTGGACACTCGCCGACCGTCCCGATTATCCTTATGACCGTTATGAGCCTCTTTTGAGAGAAACAAGAACTCGATTTTTGGTAAAACGGGATTCAATGATGCAAGCCTATCTTCGTCAATATCCAAAATACAAGCTTCGTGTTCAATCCGATTTGCGGGGAAGTGGCAATCAACGTCGCCACTTAGCAATGGGAAAAAGTGTATCTCCCTTATCACAACACAATTTTGGCTTGGCTTCCGACATCGCGATTGTCTATAAGGGACGGCAGTTACAACACATTAATTATTATAAAAACTTTATTGGAGATATAGGCGGGCAATATGGTCTGACGTGGGGCGGTACCTTTTTGGGTTTCATCGACCCGAATCACGTTCAGCATTTCAAAAAATCGTCTGAAATGTTACAGCAATTACCCGCGTTAAGGTTTGAATATGAGCCTTATGGACGATATTTTAAAAACCGTGTTCAGCGCATGACCGCTGCCGGAAAAGCTGAAAAAGTAGAAGATACCAAAGCCTTATTAGAGGTTTTACATGAACTGCATCAAGGAAAATCCTGCGTTTGTGATACCCTCGCTGAACGCCCTACTCCTGCTCTGCTACGCACCATTCAGGAAAGATTTCAGAAAAATAGCTACCAACCTTACCGCGACATTTTACTCATTGGTGATATTGACAGTCAGACGGTTACCCTTTTTCATCCCGCCGGTGTTCAGAAAACACTGAGATTGGGAAAATGGAAATAAATACCTCGATTGGTTGAGATTTTCGTTAATGTATGTTAAGAATGAAGCCAACGTCTGTTTTTAGCTAATTTTGTAGCACAGATCCTCTATCTGCAAAAGAGATACCCAATGATTTTCAAAAAAAATAACGATTCCCATTGCAACCCCAACGCAGTTTTTTGCGTAATGGAGTTTAAATGGCTTATTACTTTTATGAGTTTGCTGACTTTTACAACTATCTACGCCCAGCGCCCTGCTTCCGGCCCGCCACTTACGGCAGGCGAGGAGAAGGTTTTTCTGCTCGGTGCTGATAGTATTACCATCAACAAACTCCCCGATGGCACTGAAATACGACGCGTGGTCAATAAGGTAATCTTTCGTCACAAAGGCGCGTTGATGTACTGTGATTTAGCCATTCACAACGTAGCTTCCAATGCCCTCGAAGCGTATGGTCACGTTAAAATCGTGCAGGGAGATACCGTAACTGTTACGGGTGATACTCTTTTTTACTATGGTAACAGTCGTTTGGCAAAAGTCTCGGGCAAAGTAGTTACCCTCAAAGACCGTAAACGCACTGTGACTTCCAATCGCATTGAATACGATATGGCAAGCGGGGTTGCGTTTTATCCTGACCGTGGCAAAACCGTAGATGCCGAAAATACCCTTACCAGCAAGCAGGGTTATTACGATACGCGCACCAAGATTTCAACGTACTACCACGACGTTAAATTAGTTAACAAGAAATACACGCTGACAACCGATACATTGGTCTATAATTCGCTTACTAAAATGGCGGATTTCAGAAGTCCTACCAAAGTCGTAAGCAAAGACGGAACCGTCATTGCTAAAAATGGTTCATACAATACTGAAACGGGTGAATCTGTGTTTCGTACACGAACTACCATTGATAACCCTGATTATACGCTGACGGGTGATTCCCTTAGTTTTGATAACCTCAATAAAAAAGGATTTGCCAAAGGAAATGTCGAATTGGTTTCTAAAAATGACGAGACGATTCTGAACGGGGACTTTGGGCAGTACAATGGAAAATTAGGGCGCTCGAAAGTATGGGGACATGCGCTTACCCGTACGGTAATTTCTAAAGATACGCTCTTTATGACCGCCGATACGCTGTATTCCATTGAAATTCAAGGGGCAAAAGCTCTACCAACAAAGAAAGCATCAAAAAACGTTATAGATTCAGATACAAGTGATGCTCAAAAACCCCGACAATTGATTGGGTATAAAAACGTACTGTTGTATAAAAAAGACTTGCAGAGCAAATGTGATTCCTTGATTTACAATTCGTTGGACTCTACAATAACCTTTTTAAAGAAGCCAATCATCTGGTCAGGCAAATACCAGATGGAAGCCGATTCCATTGTTGCTCAATTAATCAATCAAAAACTGAGAACCATGTATCTGAAGGCAAAATCATTTGTCATCGCTCAGGATACACTGTTCAATTTTAACCAAGTCAAAGGACGACGAATTACGGCCTTCTTTGATGACAGCACGCGTTTAGAACGAGTTTTTGTAGAAGGTAATGGAGAGAGTGTTTATTTTGCCGCCAACGAAGCCAACAAACCTATGGGGATGAACCGGGTTGAATGCGCTAAGATGACGCTTAATTTTAAAAGAAATCAGGTAAATCGAATACAGTTTGTGGGACAACCGGACGGTCGTTTTATTCCGCCGCAGGGAGTGAAAGCGGAAGACAAACAATTGGACGGATTTAATTGGCGAATTAAAGAAAAACCAACAAAAACGGATGTATTGGCCAAAACTAATTTTAAACCAAAGCCTCCCAAAATTGTCAAACCAATTGAAAAACCACAGGATAAAACGAATCAAACTGTAAAAAAAGAAGTCTTAAAAACGAAAGTAAAACCAAAGTTGAAGAAACTTTAGTGTATAAGAAACTTTTTACGTTCGTTGCCCGTATATTATTGTACACCGTTTAATAAATTTTAACAACATTTTAAGGCATGATTTTTGATTATTCAGGAATAAGCCTATATTTTTGCTAAAAATACAATTGCAGTATGCACTTACAAGAACCATCCAGCTATGAAAAAAAATATACTTATATACGCTTTATTCACTTGCTTCAGTTTCCTGGCGCTAAGTGACGCAGCGGCGCAGTCGGAAGCCAGCCGCAACAAAAGCCGCTTAAACATTGGTAAAAAACTTACTGAAAGTACTGCGTATACATTTACAAAAATACCAAGCACGCTTGATCGTAGTATAAAATTGCGCCCAAGTGCGGCAATTAACGCCTATTATCGTTCTATTTTACTTAATCCAACTACGGGAAACAGCACCAGCGTTGCTAACAAAAATCGTACCATTAAAGAAACTACGGCCGTTGCTGCTACTGAAGCACGCCCTAATTTGGAAGATGCTGCTAAATCTGAAGATTTATTATTTGTAAGTGATAAGCTGCGTGTTTTGAATGCCTACCCCAATCCGGCAAATGAGTATACTGAGATTGACTATCAAATGTCGGTAGGTGTTGGAAATGCTAAAATTGCCTTATTTAACGTCATTGGCAATAACGTAGCTGAATATGACTTGGATAAAAATGATCACCAGCTTCGCATCCCTACTCGTGAGATGCCAACAGGAGTTTATTTTTATCGGTTACTTTTGGAAGGTAAGGCAATTGCAACTAAAAAATTGTTGGTTCGTCACTAATAGTTCAACTTCTCATCTCTTTCCCGTATATACTTTTTTTGCTTCTGTTTCGTTATGAAATATGAAGCAACTTTCGTATTTTTGCGCCCGCTATGCGTAACACCCTATTTGGATATATCCTGCTGATTTTGACTACCCTTGTTCTGGGTTCGTGCAGCAAATTTGCAAAACTGCAAAAAGAAGGTACCCTCGAGCAGAAGTATGAGGCAGCTCTTCAGTATTATAAAAAAGCCGATTACTACCACGCCGGTTTACTCTTTGAAGAAATCACTCCTCTTCTGAATGGTAAAGACGCACGTCAGGCCGAATTAGCTCAGTTTTATAACGCCTACTGTAACTTCAAACAGGCGAACTATAACATGTCTCAGTTCCTGTTTAAGAACTTTTACGAGACATTTCAACGAAGCGAATACGCGCAGGAAGCGTTGTATATGCACGCCTATTCATTGTACAAAGACTCGCCCAATTTCAATTTAGATCAAGCCAGTACTTTAACAGCCATCAGTGCTCTACAGGATTTCATCAATACCTACCCTGAAAGTGCTTTTAGAGAAGAAAGTACTTCGCTGATTTTAGAATTGCGGGAAAAGTTGGAGAAAAAAGCCTACGAAAAGGCAAAGCTCTACTACCAAACCAGCGAAGCTAACATTGCAAACTTTCGCTCTGCAGTGGTTGCTATCACCAATTATCAGAAAGATTTTCCCAGTTCTAAATACAATGAAGAATTGGCTTACTTAAGGGTTGATGCGCAGTACAACTTAGCGAAACTTAGTTTTGCCGAAAAACAAAAAGAGCGTTACCAAGATGTAAGCAAGTATTATTTGGCGTTTATAGATAAATACCCAACGAGCAAGTACATTCGTCAGGCAGAGAAGTATTATGATAGTTCTCAAAAGCAGTTGACGGCGATATTGGAAGCTGAAAAAACAGCGAAAGAAACACCACCCTCTAATACAGGAAAGCTTTCAACCCCCTCCTCATCAGGGCAAAATTGACCATTCAACATTTATCATAAATAAATATTCATTATTTCTTAAAGATATGGCAGCATCTCCTTCAATTATAACGCGTGATACTGATAAGTTGGCCGCAAAAACGGGTAACCTATACGAATCAGTAGCAATTATCTCTCGTCGTTCACGTCAGATAGCTTCTAAGACCAAAGAAGAACTCAACAATAAATTAGCTGAGTTTGCTTCAGGTATTGACAACTTAGAAGAAGTTTTTGAAAACCGTGAGCAAATTGAGATTTCGAAATTTTATGAGCGTCAGCCTAAACCTACGGGCATCGCCATTGAAGAATTTATGGAAGATAAATTGTTCTGGCGTTTCAGCGAAGACGAAGACACTAAATAGTCAAAGCAATATTCCAATTGTAAAGCCGCACAAATCTCCAGTTTGTTGCGGCTTTGTTTGTTTTCATTAAAGTTTATGTCTTTACTTCAACAAAAAAAAATTTTACTCGGTGTGACAGGAAGCATAGCTGCCTATAAATCTGCTTTGCTTACCCGTTTGTTAGTAAAAGCAGGAGCCGAAGTTCAGGTAGTAATGACCGAAGCTGCCAAAGAATTCATTACCCCTTTGACATTGGCTACTTTGTCAAAACGTCCTGCCCTATCCAATTTTGTTAAAAATGAAGTAGGCGATTGGAATAATCATGTGGAACTGGGCCTTTGGGCAGATGCCATCGTTATCGCTCCTGCTACAGCACATACTTTATCCAAATGTGCCAATGGGATATGTGATGACCTGCTTACGGCAGTTTATTTATCTGCTCGTTGCCCTGTCTTCTTCGCACCTGCCATGGATTTAGACATGTATCAACATGGCTCAACCGTTGAGAACTTACAGAAACTGACTCAGTACGGAAATCATATTCTTGATGCCGAACATGGTGAATTAGCCAGCGGGCTTACAGGAACAGGGCGCATGGCGGAGCCCGAACATATTCTGGCTGCTTTGGAAAAGCATTTTTCTCAAAGCCCGACCTTAAAAAATAAACACATTTTAATTACCGCAGGGCCTACCCAAGAATCAATTGACCCTGTTCGTTACATCAGCAACCATTCCACCGGAAAAATGGGGTATGCTATTGCTCAAGCTTTTGCCTACGCAGGCGCGAAGGTGACACTTGTGAGCGGTCCTACGGCGCAACCTGTTCCTGACTCAGCGATTCAATTGATTAAAGTACGCTCTGCTCAGGAAATGTATGAAGCTACTCAGGAAGCATTTCCAAGTGCCGATGTAATTATACTTTCAGCCGCAGTAGCCGATTACACCCCTACCCATCCTGCCGACCGAAAAATAAAAAAGGAAGAAGCGCATTTTAACATTGAGCTTACCAAAACCGTTGACATCGCCGCTACGCTTGGACAACAAAAAAAGGAGGGGCAAATCATGGTTGGTTTTGCTCTTGAAACCGATAACGAGTTTGATAATGCGCTGGGAAAACTTAAATCTAAAAATTTAGACTTAATTGTATTAAATTCGCTCAACGACAAAGGCGCAGGTTTTGCATACGATACCAACAAAATTACCGTTATTGAAGCGGGTGGCTCAGTCCATCACTTTGATTTAAAATCAAAAACGGAGGTAGCTCATGACATTTTAAAACTTGTGTCATCGAAATTGTAATTGATAACCTCTAGCAAAACAACCGTTAATCTTAGATAATCGTTGGTAATGAAACTAATAACAAGCTATTGCAGGGTTCTTTTATTCACCCAATTACTAATTTTCTCCTTCTCTCATTTTGCCCAGGCGCAAGAGTTGAATTGTACGGTGATGCTGAACTACAATCAGCTGTTTTCGCAACAAAACACGGACAATGCCAACCTGAATCAGTTGAAAAGTGTGATTACTGATTTTATAAATGCCCGCCGTTGGACCAATGACAACTTCAATCCAGAAGAGCGCATCAATTGCAAACTCAATATTAACCTTATCCGTTCTCCGGCACAGGGCGTCTACGAAGGTACGGCTCAGTTAGTAGTGACTCGCCCGGTTTTTGGCAGTAATTATGAAACAGTTCTTCTCAGTTATGTAGACCGTTTTTTCAACTTCAATTACCTGCCAAGCAATCCGATGTACTTTAATGAAAACACGTACAGCGACGAACTAACACAGATGTTAGCTTTTTATGCTTACATTGTTTTGGCAGTAGATTACGATTCATTTAGTAAACAAGGCGGTAATCCTTACGTTCAAAAGGCTTTTCAATTGATGAATATTGCCCAAAACAGTTCCGGGGCAGGTTCAGCCTGGCGCTCAAGCGGTGATGTTCGCAGCCGTTTTTGGTTAGTCGATAACCTGATGAATCAGCAAATACTCCCCTTTCGGGAAGGGATCTATACTTATCACCGACTGGGTCTGGATACCTTTACTGAAAACCCCATCGCAGCGCGTCGGCAAATCATGAATGTACTTACGACCGTTCAACAGGTAAGTAAGTTGATGCCTACTTCGGTTTATATCAATTCTTTTTTTGATGCCAAAGGAGAAGAAATTTACAAAATCATGGCTGAGGCAAGCAAAGACGAAAGGCAAAAAGCCTTTACAATACTCTCCCAACTTGACCCTGCCAAAACGGAAATGTATCGCAAACTCTTAAGATAAATGGGAAAACGATTGATTCGCGTTTTTCAACCCGACTTGGAAAATCGTAGTGCTGAACTTCTCGACCGAGACATCAATGTTGTTTTGAAAAGTAATCAAACTTTTTTTGGGCATTGTTGGAAAATTGAAAATCAACTAATTTTTCTTAAAGACCTCCGCAAACACGAACATAACTTGGCTTTTTCGCAAATTGAATCAGTAATTTATGATCAATCGGCGATATTTTGACTACTTCCAAACCCAAAGCCATTCTATTTTGTTGAATAGTTGACTAACTTCGCGGTGGTTCAACCGATTGCTTTATGCTTGCACATCTGCTGATTAAAAATTACGCATTAATCGAACAGTTGGAATTGACTCCCGACCCTCAGCTCAATATCATTACGGGCGAAACAGGGGCGGGAAAGTCTATCATGTTGGGTGCCATTGGGCTTCTGCTGGGAAGTCGTGCCGATACCAAGGTACTTTATAATCCCGCTGAAAAGTGCATCATCGAAGGCACCTTCGATTTGTCTGGGTATTTTATAGAACATCTGTTTGAGGAAGAAGAATTGGATTTTTCTTCCACATGCCTCATTCGGCGCGAAATAAGCCCCACCGGTAAGTCACGGGCATTCATTAACGATACACCCGTCAATTTGGAAATATTGCGCCGTATTTCAGGCCAACTCATGGATATTCACTCACAGCACGATACGCTGTTGCTGGGTTCCAATGAGTTTCAGTTACAGATTGTAGATACGTACGCCCAAAATGAGGCTGTTTTACGTCAGTATCATGCTGACTATCAGGGCTATCGTAAAGCCCATCAAATTCTTGAACGCTTAAAAACGGAGGCGGCTCAACTGCGTAAAGAATCTGATTACAACCAGTTTTTGTACGATGAGCTCGAGAAAGCCCGCCTTCGGGCAGAAGAACAGGAGCAATTGGAGCAGGAACTTAATATTCTGGAAAATGCCACGGATGTCCGCGAACGGTTGCAGTTGGCAAGTGAATATTTGGACAATCCAGAACAATCGGTGATTTCTTTTCTGAAGAACGCAGTTGGCAGTTTGAATGCAATTGGAAAAATTGCTCCCCAGTATGAACTTCTGCGCGAACGGGCTCAAAGTGCGTACATTGAACTAAAAGATTTAGCTTCCGAAATCAGTTACGAGCAAGACAATGTAGAGATTGACGATGCCCGGGCCGAAGAAATAAGAGAGCGCCTTAATTTATTTTATCATTTACAACAAAAGCATCAGGTAAAAACGCTGGCGGAACTGATTGCCATTCAGAAGGAATTGGAGAAAAAAGTGAGTCGAGTACTGAATCTGGATGAAGATATTGCTAAGGCCCAAATCATTTCAGAAAAAGTCCATGTAAAACTCATCAAGAGTGCTGAAAAACTTTCCAACACTCGGAAAGCAGTGATGGATCCTTTAGAAAAACAGGTTAAAACCTATCTTTTAGAGCTTGGAATGCCCAATGCTGCACTCAATATCAAACATATAATTATTGAGCCAACCGATTACGGTATTGATGACGTAGATTTTCTATTCAGTGCCAATAAAGGAATCAAACCGCAACAGTTGAAAAATGTAGCTTCGGGTGGAGAATTTTCGCGTTTGATGATGGTTATTAAGTATATTTTAGCAAGTAAAAGAAAGTTGCCTACCATCGTTTTTGACGAAATTGATACAGGAGTTTCGGGGGAGATAGCCATTAAAATGGGTCAAATGATGCGTGAAATTGCTCGCAGTCACCAAGTAATTTCGATTACGCACCTGCACCAAATTGCCGTTCACGGCACAGCTCACTACTTTGTCTTTAAAGACAATTCAGCCGAAAAAACGGTCAGCAAAATCCGTAAACTGACCTTTGAAGAGCGTGTTCAGGAAATTGCCCAAATGATTGGCGGACGCAAACCCAGCGAAGCGATTGTCCAAAACGCCCGTGAAATGCTTCAGGAACAAGTGGTTCAAGGCCAAAAAGGACAGATTGGCTTGTTTTAAAACGAATATTACCTATAAGTTTATAAGAGAAAAGATGAGAAAATTAATCGTTAGTGCCATCACAATGGCTATTTTGGGTTCCTGCGGACAAGACAAAGCTGCTGTAGAACAAGCTGAAAAAGAAGTATTTGTCATCCACGATGAAGTAATGCCAAAAATAGGCCAACTGATGGAGTACAAAGAAGCGTTGTCCAAAGAGATTACTTCATTGGATAGTTTATTGAAAATTAAGTCCATAGACAGTTTGCAAAAACGCAAAGAAGAAGCATTAGCGCTAAGCAGTTCGCTTCAGGATGCCGATAAAGGAATGATGGATTGGATGCACGATTATAACGGAGATTCGCTCAAAACGCTTTCGGGGGATGAAGCACTTAAAGCCATGAATGCTGAAAAAGCAAAAATTGGAGCAGTCCGTGATAAAATGCTTGAAAGCATGGGTAAAACCGCGCAATTATTAAAGAAATAATTCAGGTTTTAAGGGGCTGGACGTCTTTTATTTAGTATCTGTATTCCACTATTCGCTTTCCATCAATCAAAAATGAAGTACTTACTTTTTATCGTTTTTGCGCTTTCCATTTGGAGTTGCAGCAAAAATACGGACCGATTACCTATTTTGGGAGAACGCGATACTGCTATTCGTACCGTAAATGGCAAGGAAGTCGTGGATACAATCTATCATACGATTCCTGATTTCAAATTTGTAAATCAGGAAGGGGATACGGTTACTGCTCAAAACTTCAAGGACAAAATCTACGTGGCTGACTTTTTCTTTACTACCTGCCCAACGATTTGCCCGGTTATGAAAAAACAGTTGCGAAAAGTCTATGAAAAGATTCAGGGGCAAAACGACATTGCTATACTCTCGCACACCATTGATCCCGAACACGATACTCCTGCGGTATTGAAAGAATACGCCCATGATTTAGGCGTAAAAGGCACTCAGTGGATGTTTGTAACGGGCCCACGTGAAAAGATTTACGAAATTGGTGAGAAACAGTATTTGGTAGTTGCTGGAGCCGATTCTACCGCGCCAGGAGGCTATATTCACAGCGGAGCATTTGTGCTGGTAGACAAAGAGAAACGAGTACGCGGTATGTATAACGGCACCGACGACGAAGCTACCAAACGGCTCATGGATGATATAGAACGCCTAAAGGAAGAGTATAAAAATAAGTAGTGAGTAGCTAATAAAAAAGATAATGGGTATAAAAAAAGTGTTTTTGAGTGTTTTTTTGATTCTTAGGATTTGTTTTTTATTCCTTTGCTTCTTCTCCATTTTTTTACTCAATTCCTGCCAAAGTGAGGGGAATGTTAAACGAGACCAATATATTGCCGAAGGATTTACGTTGTACCAAACCCACTGCGCCAATTGCCACCAACGCGACGGGAAAGGACTCGAAAATCTCTACCCTGCTCTATCGTCGGAGTATTTGATGGACAAATCGAACGTAATTTGTTGGATAAAAAACGGAATTAATCAGCCCATGACGGTTAATGGAAAAATTTATAACCGTGCCATGCCCGCTAATCCTGCTCTAAAAGACTTGGAAACTGCTGAAATTGTGACCTATGTCTATGCGACTTGGGGAAAACAAAAAGAAATCACCCCCATAGAAACGGTGCAGGAAGCGCTGGAGGAATGTGTTTCTAAATAAAAGAAGTCTTATTTTATCCATTCCCAATGAAGTAAATCATCACTCCAAGCTAATCCAATAGAAGCATTTTTATCAAAATCCCCTTCTTCTTCGGTTTTAGGGCCTGAACCATGGAAGAACATTAAATAACGTTTGATTCGGGTGTCGTTTTTCAAATTTAACACGTAGCCCGCTGTAATTCTCCCCTTGGCCCAAGTCCAGTCTTTTTGGCCGAGTACCAAAGCGGTTTCTACGTCATGCCAATTCGTTAAATCCTTTGATTTTTTGATACCAATCCCGTTTTTGGGAGAATGGAACATTACATATTCATCATTTTCGACCAATACACAGACGTTTTCGCCCGCAGGAATATGTCCGCCGTAGGTCCAATGTTCTAAATCATAGGAATAAGACCGGCTGGCACCGTTTTGTTTGTAAAAAGCCCACCATTTCCCTTTTTCTGATTTATCTTCCACCAAATAAGGGTCAATCATTCGTCCCATATTTTCTACGGCAATCTCTTTGCCTTTTACTTTCAAAAGTGTGGGAACAGACCAATTTTCCAAATCTTCACTGCTCATCATAAAAAGCCGTGAATCAGCAGTACCGTACCGAGGCATTTGATTAACTGTGTAATCAGGACGCGGATACGTTTGAAGACACATTATCCATTTTCCTTTGTATCGAATGACATTGCCCGGACTCGAAAAATCAAGATTTTGGTCTTTCGGGGTCAGTTTTTTTATGGGTGACCATTTTACTAAATCTTTACTTTTACTCAAGGCTGTGTACATGTAAATTTTACCGTCATGTTCTATTTCGGTCAGAGTGAAATAAAGGTAAAAAGTACTGTTGTGCCACACCGTCATGGGATCGCGATAGGCCGTAACAGAATCGCCTTTGAACAAAATGGGAGATTTAAGTTTCCGAAAATCTACCTTTTGCCCAAAGGCGCTCACCGAAATCATCAAGAATAAAAAAAATGCACTTTTTTTCAACTGCTTTACCCTTAGATTTTAATACCCCACACATCATTCATAGAACGTCCCAATAACGCATTGGCTTCGTCATCTTTTTTGAACGATTCCTTCTTCGGATTCCATTGCAATGAACGATTGAGGCGGTAGGCAATGTTTCCGATGTTACAAACCGAAGCCGTACGGTGACCGATTTCCACATCACAAATAGGCTTACTGCGCTTCCGCATCGCGTCCAAAAAGTCTTTGTAGTGATTTTCGCTTTTATAGACGTGCTTTTCGTTTTCTCCAATCACCTTTGTAGCTAACGAAGCTGGCGTAGTTTCTATTTTTTTGCGCTGAACCCGAAGCTCGCCTTCCGTTCCGGTAAAAAGAATGGCGTTGTTCCAATCCCACTTCTCGTGGGTCATTGTGATGCCACTTTCGTAGCGATACGTCAAGAAAGGATGCTCTTTGCCGTCGGGAGCAAATACTTCTACCGGACCGCTGTCGTCCATATTTAATGCCCATTGGACAATGTCAAACATGTGAGCGCCCCAGTCGGTCACCATGCCGCCGCCAAACTCGCGGTAATTCCGCCAATTGGGAAATACATCTTTTGAGATCGGGGGCGCCAATTCGGAATTGAACGCAACGGGTGCATTGGGTCCTAACCAGGTATTCCAATCCAACCCTTCAGGAATCGGTTCAGCAGGTAAATCGTAAGGCTTTGGCGGCGGACCCACGTTTACTTTAATGCTTTTTACTTCCCCAATGTAGCCATTGCGAATCAATTCAGCCGCCTGACGAAACTCCAGCCAGGAACGCTGCATACTTCCCGTCTGAAACACACGGTTGTATTTGCGGGCGGCATTTACCATCGCCCGGCCTTCTTTGACCGTCAACGCCAGCGGTTTTTCGCAATAAATATCCTTCCCTGCTTCGGCGGCGCGAACGGCCATTGCGGCGTGCCAATGGTCGGGTGTAGCAATGACCACTGCATCCACATCTTTGCGAGCCAACAATTCCCTGAAATCAGTATAAACAGGAACCTCAGAATAGGTGCCAAGTTGTGGATTCTTTTCGTAATTCGATTTGATACGTTCCTGTGCCAACTGAGCTTTGGCTTTATACACTTCACTGATGGCGACAATGCGGGATTCGTTAGTTCCCAAAAAGGAGTTAATCAGCCCTTTGCCCTGCTTTCCGGTTCCGATAAAGCCCAACGAAATAATATCACTGGGAGCAATGTACCTTGAGCCATCCGGGCGCGTACCGCCCAGCACGTAGCGCGGCAAAATGGTAATACCTGCCAAGGCAGTAGCTGCTTTTCCTACGAAGTCCCGGCGATTCATTGAATTTTCTTCTTTCATGTTAACGTAAAATTTGAGGGTGTAGCAGTGAAGGAGTATCTTATCGTTATTTTAAGGTAATCTTGGTTTTACTTTGCTTGATTTCCGTCAATAATTGCGTCAATTCCTTCACTTTATCAGGATTTTGTTCGTACACATTGTTGGTTTCTGAAATGTCAGTGGCCAAATTATAAAGCTGACCCGGGGCTTCTCCTACTTTAGGTTTCAGTTCTCTTGGCTCGGTAAAACCTCCTGAACCAAGCCCTTCAATCAATTTCCAATCGCCTTTGCGAATGGCAAAATACCCAATGGATGAACTATGCACCACTGCCGGCTGATTTTCTACTTTTTTTGTTTTCCCCAACAGCACCGACAAAATACTATAGCTGTCTTCTGTGATGTATTTAGCGTCTTTCATTCCAACAATTTCGGCACAGGTTGACAGCAGATTAGCCAAGGTGGTAGTGGCGTTGCTGACAGTATTGGGTTTTACTTTATGGGGCCAACGAACGATAAATGGAATGCGGTGACCACCTTCAAAGGCATCGCCTTTCATGCCCCTGAACTCCCCGGCTGCGGCATGGTCAAATTGCTTTACAAAATTTTGACGCCAATAGGGACCGTTGTCACTGGCAAAAATGACGATGGTATTTTCGGCAAGACCAGATGCTTCCAATGTCTTCAATACTTCGCCCACGGCTGCATCTACCTGTTGCACAAAATCGCCGTACTCCCCTGCTTTTGATTTTTCCGAATATTCCTTTTTAGGTACCCAAGGCGTATGTGGCGCCGCCAAAGGCAGATACAGAAAGAAAGGTTTAGCAGCGGTTTGTTTTTTCAAAAATGCGTTGGCTTTCCCAACAAATTCGGGCAAGACACCATAAAAATCAAAGGATGGCGACATTTTGCCTTCGCGCCAAAAAGGACCGGTATACCCCGATTCCAACTTATTTCCATTTGTATAAGCCGTCGGCTGTTCGGTCAGTTGTTGGTTTTCTAAATAACAATAGGGCGGCATATCTAACGACGCCGGCAAAACGTACGAATAGTCAAACCCGGCAGTTAGAGGTCCTCCCGTTGGCTTTTTGGCAAAGTCAATCTCTTCAGGTTTCATCTCGGTTTTGATGCCGTAACTTTCCGTTTTCAGCAATTCTTCTTTGCCTTGTGCCATTTCCCAATCCAATCCCAAATGCCATTTACCAATGACGCCCGTTTGATAACCTTGACTTTTGAGCAAGGAAGCAACCGTAGGACGATTTTCTTCTATCAATGTACGACTGTACCCGCGTAAGACTCCCACGGGCAGGCGGCTCCGCCACGGATAACGACCGGTGAGTAAGGCATATCGCGTAGGCGTACATACCGACGAAGGCGAGTGAGCATCCGTGAATCTCATTCCCTGCGCGGCTAACTTATCAATATTGGGCGTTGCAATTTTACCTTTGGGATTGTAAATCGAAACGTCGCCATAGCCCAAGTCGTCGGCTAAAATGTAGACGATGTTGGGGGCTTTGTTTTTCTGAGAGGCCGGTTTTAGTGATAGGCAAAACAGCACCAATAAGAAGCAACAAATCGTGTAAATCAACTGTTTTATCGTACGTTTCATGTGAGGGTTTGGAATTAATTTAAAACTAAAAAGCTACGGGTTATCTCTGTTTTCTACGGCACAATGACTTTTGTTAATGCTTTGTCAGCGCAGAGTTTATTGAAATCCGCGATGTCCTTGTTCAACAAATCATTCATTTCGTTTTTAAGGACTTGCCACTGTGCATCGAGTGCGGCCAATTGCTGTTTCTGACCATTGGTAACCACGGGCACATTGGAGTCCAATTCCCCGCGAACGAAAATATAATCGGCGCTCAGCATGTTTTTAAAATTGATTACGTCATCGTTTGATTCCGATTTGTTCTGAACCAATTTTGCCTCCCATGCCTTAATTTTCTTAACAATGGCATTGCCGGCATCTACCACCGATTTCAGGTCGGTCTTTTCGGCCAATAAAGAACTCACTTCGCTTATTTGCTTCGACACTTTTCGCATTTTAGCGATAGATTCATGAATGTCATTGGTGCTGTTTTCGAGCGCTTTGAGCGTATTTTCCTGATTTTGGTAATCAGCAGTCGAAGCATTAATGCGCGGATCGGGCAGAATTTTTACAGGAACAGTTTGGGCTTGTTTGCCATAAGTAAATTTGGCGGAGTAACTGCCCGGCGACATCTTACGCCCCACGTAACTACCTTCAATAAACACTTTTGGGATACCTTTGATGCTTTCGGCGCGCATGTTCCACACAAATCGATTCATACCGCCTTTGGTCAATAGCGTTGGATCGGGAGTTGGACCTCCTGGATATACCTCAAAATCCTTGTCTTTTTTGCTGCTGTAAGTTCTCACCACGTCTCCTTTTTCGTTGCTTATTTCCAACGTCAAAGACATTGATGTATCTGCTTTGACAGGCAGATTATAATAAAAAACAACGCCTGTCGAAGGATTGGTACCAAATGAAGCCGTATTATCATCATCGTCTTCACTTATCTGATCCAATAGACTGCGGCCCGATACCCGATAGGCATCTTCGGGCGTAAAAACGACCAAACTATCTTTGGACAAATTGCCTTTCCACTGGCGCAACGGCCCTAAGTCGTCCAATATCCAAAACGACCGCCCTTGAGTAGCCGCAATCAGGTCATTTTGGTGTACTTTCAAGTCAGTAATGGGTGTTACAGGCAGGTTCAACTGCATCGCTGACCAATTTTTACCGCCGTTGTAGGAAACATACAGTCCCGTTTCAGTCCCTGCAAAAAGCAGGTCTTTGCGCTGCGAATCTTCTCTCACCACCCGCACACAGGCTCCATACGGAATCCCTTCGGTGATTTTCGTCCACGTTTTACCATAATCGGTTGTTTTATAAACAGAAGGAGTAAAATCGTTTTGTTTGTAACGATGCGTCGCAACATAAGCCACCGCGTTATCGTGCGGCGAAATCTCAATCGCATTGATCAAACATTCTTCGAGTCCGACGGGCGTTACGTTCGTCCACGTTTTGCCATTGTCTTTCGTCACGTGTACCAATCCATCATCACTACCTGACCAGAAAACACCTGCTTCGTTGGGCGATTCGATCAGGTACGAAATCGTTGCGTAGTTTTCCCCCCCGGCACCCTCATTGGTGTAGGGCGCTCCGCCCAATCCCAGTTTTGTGGTATCTTTCCGCGTCAGATCAGGAGAATTCTCCACCCACGTTTTCCCTAAATCCGTCGTTTTCAGCACAACGTTTCCGGCATGGTAAAAGGCTTTTTCACGTTTGGAATAAATGATGGGGGCATTCCAGTTGAAACGGTATTTCATTTCTTTGGCCTTCAACGCCTGGTACTGAATCGGGGCGGTCATAACGCCTTTTCCTTCTTTATTTTGCAAATCAAGCAATTCCATGGTTCCCTGATAACTTCCCCCCATCAGGTAGCGCGGCGCATCAGGATCAAAGGCAATGAACGCACTTTCTCCACCGGCCGACGGCTCCCAATCCCGTTCGTTGATGCCGCTGCTGTGAGTGGTACGGCTCGGAATCATGACTGAGCTATTGTCCTGCTGTCCGCCATAAATGCGGTACGGAAACAGGTTATCGGCGTTGATACGGTACATTTGAGCCGTAGGCATTTGATTTTGAGGAGAGAACGTCTCTCCGCCGTTGAATGAAACCGCCGCTCCGCCGTCGTTGGCCAGCACTACATTTTTGCCGTTAGTTGGATTTATCCATAAATCATGGTGGTCCCCGTGGGTTCCGCCAAAAACCCGACTGAAGGTTTTACCGCCGTCAATGGATTTGAGAGCAGGTGAATTCAGCACATAGACAACGTTTTCGTTGGTAGGGTCGGCAAAAATCTCAATGTAATACCAGGCCCGCTGCACGGTTCGGTGGTCTTTGCTGACCCGAGTCCAAGACTTTCCAGCATCGTCCGAGCGAAAAACTCCGCCCTGCTCTTTTTCGGTATCTGATTCTATGACCGCAAATACCCGACTTGGATTGGCTCTTGACACTACAATACCCATTTTACCTAATTCTTTGGGTAGGCCTTTTTCCATTTTCGTCCAGGTTTCGCCACTGTCTACCGATTTGTACAAACCGCTTCCTTTGCCACCGCTGACCATTTGCCAAGGCAAACGACGGTGATCCCACATGGCCGCGTACAAAATCCGTGGATTGGTAACATCCATGCTCAAATCCGAACAACCCGTATTAGTGTCAACAAAAAGCGTTTTTTTCCACGTTTTGCCACCATCCACCGATTTATAAATGCCTCTTTCTTCCGATGCTCCGTGCAACGCTCCTTGAGCGGCTACGTACACGATGTCCGGATTTTGGGGGTGAATGCTGATGCGGGAAATATGACGCGTAAGGTCAAGACCGAGCTTCGTCCATGTTTTGCCGGCATCGGTCGATTTATAGACACCGTCACCGTAAGAAGTCATAACACCACGAGGTGCGTGTTCGCCCATGCCCACATACACTACATTGGGATCTGACTCGGCCACCGAAACGGCTCCTACCGAGCCTGTTTTGAAGTATCTATCTGAGCAATTGGACCACGTAAGACCGGCGTCGGTTGTTTTCCAGAGGCCGCCCCCGGTTGTACCCATGTAATACACGAGGGGATTGCCAACTACCCCAGAGGCCGCTACGGAGCGTCCGCCACGAAAGGGGCCTATATTGCGCCATTTAACCGCCTTAAATACGCTGTCGTAGTCAATTTTGACAGGCTTAGGCGTTTCTACCACGGTCACAGCGGCCGATGTTTTTGTTTTCTTTTTGTTTTGGGTAAATCCTCCTAAAAGAGTGATTGTGATTAAAAGCAGCGTAAAAATAGATCTCATAGTTTGTTTAGGAATGTGGTTTTGAGCGAAGGTAAGGGGAAAAGAAGGTATTTCAAATTCGGTGATTCATTCACTTCATTTTTGGCGGTCGCCGTTGCCTGTATCTCCCTTTCTCCAACATAAATCAGTGGAATTCCCAAATCTATCGTGGCGACAAAAGGTCTTTAATAAAAACAGACCTTTTATCAGTTTCCCCGCGCCTCTAAATATCCTCCAACAACATTTACCCTGCTTTTGCCATCTGCGTCTTTGGTGTAGGTTTCCATTTAAACTACGTACATGGGCGCGTTTCCATAATTTAGGCAATGGCTACAGGTTCCTTTATCATGGGAACGATTGAAACCCACTCCATGTGATAGCCTGTGGGTAAATGAAAAGCAAAACGACTTTGTTCGGAGGTAAGAACGGCGGGAGTGACGGATTTAAGAGTATCTAAAATTGAAATCGAGATAACCTCCTTTGAGGTGACTAAGTCTAGCTGAAGCTTGTGTGCAAAAAAACAGCCAAGAAAGCAATTAGGCCATAAATCAAATTTCAGATAAGTTTTTTAGGAAATGGCAAATTAAGATTGAAATCGTTAGTCCTGATTTAAAACCCAAAACAGCCTGTCAAATTTACTAAATAGTAGAATCCTGAAAAAAACACATTTATTTTCAGGATTCTACTATTCTTTTTGTCTCTTACTGTAAAAAGCTGAGTATCATCTAACTTTAGCTTGAAATATTTCAATTGCTAAATGCGATTTATAAGGAGTGAATATATTAATGAGTATTAAACTCTAACCTCACAAATGAACGAAGATTTATCAGTGATGGAGACAATAACTTGGCAATCCTTCCAAAAAGGTGATCGTAAGGCTTTTGAAAAAATATTGAATCTATACTATCCGACCTTGCTTAATTACGGTCAACGTTTGGTTAGGGATAATGATTTTGCTCAGGATTGCCTTCAGGATTTTTTTATTGAATTGTGGAATTGCCGAGATAAGCTTGACATCCCCCAATCAATCAAGGCATACCTTATTTCGTCTTATCGGAGAGCATTGCTTAAGGAGAAAACTCGCAATTTCTGGCATCAGCGAGTAACTGACCTTGATGACCATTATGAAGTTGAGGTTCAGTTTAATATAGAAACCTACTTGATTAAAAACGAAATCGAACACGAAACGCTCGTAAAACTAAAATACCACCTTTCTACATTAAGCAAGAGGCAAAGAGAGGCGTTGTATTTGCGGTTCAATCAAGAATTAGAATATGAAGAAATCTCCCAAATAATGGCAATTAATCATCATTCCGCTATCAATTTGGTGTATGAAGCACTGAAACTATTAAGAAAAAACTGGGTAATGTCATTACTATTTTCCATAACCACTATAATTACTTAATCATCTTTATGAACAAATTGGAGAAATATCAAATAGAGGATTTTGTACAAGACCTCTATTTCAGAAAATGGGTATTAAAGAAGCTTTCGAGTAAAGATTGTTTTTGGGAAAATTGGTTGGAGCAGCATCCCAACAAAAAAATGTTACTCGAAGAAGCCAAATCCTTAGTGATTGCTTCTCAAATTGAAGAAAAAACAATTCCAACTCAGCAGATTCAACAAGGAATACAGGCCATATTGAATAGAACAGAGTCAAAGCAGCAAAGACTCTTCGAGCAAACTTGGTTTAAAATTGCCGCATCAATCGTCTTGATAATGGCTTTTACCTTTCTATACCAAAAATCGTTCTTTTCAGTGCCAAATGGAGAATATCTAGTTCTTTCAAAGACTACTGAAACCGAAAACAATAGTTTACAGCCACTTAGTACGAAATTAAGCGATGGCTCTGTCGTAACCCTCAAAAAAGGGAGTAAGCTACAGGTCTCTACAGATTTTGGAGTCCAAACCAGAACGGTTTTTTTGACAGGAGAAGCATTTTTTGAAGTTCAAAAAGACCCTCAGCGCCCATTTATAGTGTATGCCGGGGGCATTGTTACCAAGGTTTTAGGGACAAGTTTTACTATCAGAGCTTATAAAGACGAAACCAAAACTTTGGTCGCTGTGCGTACAGGAAGGGTGACCGTTTATCAACAAGCTGGTACTAATGATATAGAACACTTAGGGCAAATGTTATTGGTTCCTAATCAACAAGTGGTTTTTGAGAAAACAGAAGAGAAATTAGTAAAAACCTTGGTCGAAAAACCGATACTTCTTTTTCCGAATTCCGAAAATAGCCAATTTGAGTACGACGAAACGCCTATTTCAAAAGTGCTAACGCAAATTGAGGAAGCCTACGGTGTAAAAATTACGTTTGATGCCGATTTGTTGGCTCATTGCAATCTCACTGCTGTATTCCAGAATCAAGAAACGCTTTATGAAAAAATAGAGGTCATCTGTGAGACCATCCAAGCCCGTTATGAAGTAGTAGATGGCCAAATCGTAATTTATGCCAAAGGCTGTAAATAAAGTATAGTACTATTCTCAATAAGACAATAAATCTTATAAAAACACCAACCCAAAGTTGCAAAAATCGGTAGTGCTTGCACCACTACCGACCCCAATCCCCTCCCGAAAATATCAGTCTCATGCATCGTTGTCGGGAGTGTTCTTGTCAAACCGTTTCCAAATCTTACAAAAACAACCAAATGTAATGAAAGTAAATTTACTCAGGAATAAAACATTCCTTAAAATCATGCGAATATCAATTACTCAAATGGCAATAACCTTTCTTTTTATAGGAATGGCCTATGCAAAAAAGAGTTATGCCCAAGAACTTCTTGAAAAACGTATCTCTTTAATCATCAAGGAAAAGTCAATTAAAAACATTTTGTCACAGATTGAGGCTGAAGCAAAACTAAAATTTGTATATAGTTCATCAGCCATTGATGCCCAAAGAAAAAGCTCAATCAACGTTCAGAATAAGACTGTCAAAGAGGTATTGGATGCTTTTTTAACACCACTTGGCATCAAATATAGGCCCTCTGGAAACAATATTATTTTGAGCAATATGCCATCTGCCGATGATATAAATGAAATAAAGCCGTCAGCTCAGCAATCCTCAAATTCCGAAACAAGTGACAATCCTATAAAAGGGAGTATCAAAGACGCAGCAAGTGGTGAACCTCTGCCTGGTGTAAGTGTAGTAGTGAAAGGAACAAGCAAAGGGACCACGACCAATGCAAAGGGTGAATACACTTTAGATTTAGCCAATGCCAAAACAGCAGTATTGGTCTTTAGTTTTGTGGGTTATCAGAGCGAAGAAATCGTTGTTGGGAATAGCAATTCTATTGATGTCTCGCTTAAGGTTGATAACAAATCTTTGGAAGAAGTCATAGTAGTTGGCTATGGTACACAAAAAAAATCAAGTCTGACGGGTGCTGTTTCCAAATACAAAAATGAAAAATTAGACGAAGCACCAGTTTCCAGACTCGACCAAGCCTTGCAAGGTAAAATAGCTGGTGTACAAATTCAGAATATTTCTTCAGAAGCGGGTGCTACTCCAAAAATCACTATCAGAGGTATCACCTCTGTAAATGCAGGTTCGAGTCCATTAGTTGTAGTTGATGGACAACCTGTACCAGACGGACTTGCCTTTGTCAACATGGCTGATGTTGAATCGGTTGAAGTACTAAAAGATGCGGCTTCGGCGGCTATTTATGGATCTCGTGGTGCAAGTGGGGTAATACTAATCACCACAAAAAGTGGAAAGTCAGAGAAAACAACATACTCTTTCAAATACTCAGTAGGGCAAAAAACACCTTACAAAAGGTATGATATCATGTCGGCAACAGACTATGTAAAGTTGCTTTTTGACGAAGCGGCCTTGCGAGCACAAGACCCAAGTGCACCAGCTCGAACAATCGCAAATACAGCTGGTGATAACGACCGCTCGGCTTATATCATTGAACAAACTATGCTGGATGGTCAAGGAAGTGATTATCAAAGCGAGTCTTTGAGGTCGGGAAAGTTTCAAAATATTCTGTTGAGTGCGTCTGGCGGGAAAAAGGACGTTCGTTACTTCATTTCTGGTGGCTATCAGTCAGACGAAGGAATGATGTTTAAAAGTAATTATGAGAAATACAATATACGTGCAAAAGTAGATGTGGATTTAAGCAAAAGAGTAAAACTTTCGCTCAACCTAAATCCTTCATATTCTACAAGAGAAACACCATCTGAGAATTTCACCAATTTTATGCGATTTCCCAGCTCACTGCCCGTGTATCACAATGAAAAAACGGCGGCTTGGGTCAGACAAGTCCCTCAATGGGCTGATATAAAAGCGGGTGATTTTGCCCATCCAAGACATTTTAGTAATCAAGTTTACTCTGGTTTGATGCCAGATGGATCAACTTGGACATCTACAGGGCCAACAGGGCCACAAACGGGTTCATCACAAAACAACCCTAAATCTGCAGTGTTAAGTCAAGATGTAAACTCGAACGAGTATCGTTTACAAAGTTCGGGCAACCTGACCATCAATCTCCTCAAAGGTTTAGATTTCAAAACGATGGCGAGTGTTTATGTCAACAATTCTTCTGGTTTGAACTGGGCTAATCGAAATGCAACGGGCGATGGTATCGTAAGCAAGGGTGTTTACAATACTACTTCTTACATTGATTTACTTTCTGAAAACACCTTGAATTATACAAAAACCATAGGCAGTCATACTATCAATGCCTTGCTTGGTTATACTGCCCAAACTACCAAAGTAAGCAGAAGCCAAGTAACTGGATTGGACTACCCAAGCGATGATATCAGAACCATCAACAATGCATCACAAATTGACAAAGCTGGAACAACAAGTTCCATCAATCAAATTGGGTTGTTATCTTATTTGGGCAGGGTCAATTATGAGTACAAAGATAAATACCTGCTCTCTGCAAGTTTTCGTACTGATGGTAGTTCTTATTTTGGCCCTGGCAAGAAATGGGGTTCTTTTCCATCTATTTCAGTAGGCTGGGTAGCCACCGAAGAAGAGTTTTTGAAACACATAAGCTGGTTGAATAAATTAAAATTAAGAGCAAGCTATGGTGTGTCTGGTAACAACCGCATTCTTGATTTTGGCTTTTTGGATTTAATGTATTCGGCCAACTATCCTTTGGGTACAGGAAATGGCAACTTAGTGGCGGGTCAATCTACCTCACCTACCATAATTGCCAACAAAGACATTACTTGGGAAAGTACTTTTCAAACCAACTTGGGTTTAGACTTGGCTATTCTCAAAAACAGAATAGAGCTTTCGGTTGATGTTTACCAATCCAAAACAGATAGGTTATTGCTGCAACAATCATCAATGGCTTTTACGGGTGTTCCTCTTTTTTGGAATAATATCGGTAGTTTAGAAAACAAGGGTATTGAATTAGAATTAACAACCCGAAATATATCTACCAAAAACTTCAAATGGAATACTTCTGCTAATTTCTCTCATACCAAAAACAAAATATTAGAATTAGGCAAAGAAGCCTACCTATTGAATCAAGGCGAACGGACAGAAGTCTATCAAAACAAAGTTGGCGACCCATTGATTCAGTTTTTCGGTTTTAAAACAGATGGTGTGTGGCTATCACAAGCTGACGTGGACAAAGCCAAAGCGGATGGTGTAAAAAGTAGCCTAACAAACTATTTTGTTCCAGGGGGATTAAAATTGGTTGATATAAATGGGGATAAAATTATCGACAACAACGACCGAACAGTCATTGGAAATCCATATCCAGATTTTACTTGGGGTATTACTAACAATCTCAATTACAAGTCATTTGACCTTAGCTTTTCGTTGCAAGGTGTGCAAGGAGGCTCGCTTGTCAATGGAGATCCCAACTATAACGAAGCCAAACAGAAAAACAGGGCCTATAACGCTAACCGCTGGTTGAGCCCCATGTTTCCAGGTGATGGCAAAACACCTTACAATACAAATGGCTTTAACTGGTTACTTACAGATTATGTAGTCGAAGACGCCTCTTACTTTTCGCTCAGAGAAATAAACTTAGGCTACAAATTGCCTACTAAAATTTCAAAATCCGTAGGAATGAGTTCAATGAGAGTGTATGCTTCGGGGCAAAACCTTTATTTTCATACTGCCAAAGGATACAGAGGCTTAAATCCAGAAGGACGTTTTACGAATGGTGCGTATGGCTCGTCGTTGGTAGATGGCTATCAAAGAGGAAGTTTCCCTATTCCTAAAACCATCATTTTTGGAATTGACATTAATTTTTAATCGCTAAAAACTCTTGAATAATGAAAGCAATCAAATATATAATCCTTCTCTCGTTTGTAAGTTTGAGTAGTTGTAACAATATCATAGACTTATACCCACAATCAAACCTAAATGCCAGTACATTTTACTCAAATCAGTCGGAGGTGAGCAGTGCCTTGACGGGCTGCTATAGTGGTATGCAAAAAACCTTGGTTGAAGAATGGACACTTACCGAACTTCGTAGTGACAATTCTGTCATGGGAGCTACGGGTAGTAGTTCACAGGTAAACCGTGATTTGAGTGAATTGGACATGCTATATCCAAGTACTTCACATGCTGGTAATTATAATTACTGGCTGTCAGTTTACTATAATATCCGTAATACCAACCTTGTACTTGATGCATTAGGGGCCAATTATAGCCCAGGTTCAGGAGCATTGACTTTTGGTGAAATTAATATTCCGATTGATGAGGCCAACCGTAAAAAACTCTCTGCCGAAGCCTCATTTATCAGAGCTTACCATTATTTCAATTTAGTACGATTATACGGCGGTGTGTTTCTGGCACACGAGCCAGTAACACCTCAGGAGGCAAAAGATATCAATCGGGTTTCGAAAGAAGAGATTTACAAACTGATTGTGGCTGATTTACAGAACGCAGCAGCCAACGGTAGCACTGTGAAATTTGCGTCCATCTCAGCTGTTGATTTGGGGCGTGCAAACGCTTGGTCTGCAAAGGCATTATTGGCTAAGGTTTATCTCACTCTCAACAAAAAAACGGAGGCGGCTACCTTGTTGCAAGATATTATTGCCAATAGTGGGTATAGTTTACTTGCTTCTTATGCAAATATCTTCTCTACTGCAACGGAAATGAGTTCTGAAATTCTTTTCTCTGTTCGTTACAAAGCAGGTGGTTTAGGATTGGGTTCTCAGTTTTCAAACCTTTTCGCACCTCTAAATAGCGGTGCTGCCGTAGCCAATGGCGATGGTAGTGGTTATAATTACCCAACTTCCGAAGTTAATAACCTATATACAACAACTGATGTAAGAAAAGCAGTAAATATTGGAGTATATGGAACAGGGACTGCCGCAAAACTTTATCCCAAAAAACATATTTCTGTGATGGTTGTAGCCAAAGATTCTGAAAGTGATTGGCCAGTAATTCGTTATGCTGATGTATTGCTGATGCTGGCCGAAGCACAAGGAAATACGCCCGCAAGTTTGGCACTCATTAATCAAGTTCGTAAACGTGCTGCATTGACAGATTTAACGGCCACGCAAGTTAATACAGTAGCATTATTTGAGAAGGCATTATCTGACGAAAGAAGACTTGAATTTGCTTTTGAAAACCAACGACTGTTCGATTTGTTACGATTTAATACAACATTAACAACTATCACGGCGGAAAAAACATTGCAAGACCACTTTGCGTTGATGTATCCAAGTCATTATAGCACCTATTCAGCACCGAGGCTGTCTGTGACAGATTTGCAAACAAATACCAATCCCAATCGTTTATTATTGCCTATTCCACAAAGGGAAATTGATAATAATACTCAAATTGTAATCCCTCAAAACGCTGGTTACTAATCAATTACAATGAAAAAAGTATCTTTACTTAGCTTGTTCCTAATTTTATTAGGAACAAGTATTTTTGCCCAGCAAAAGAGCAAGCCCAACGTCCTGTTTATTGCAGTTGATGATTTAAAACCAATATTGAGCTGTTACGGAAACACACAAATAAAGACACCTAATATTGACCGTTTGGCAAAAATGGGGACTGTTTTTATGAATAATTATTGCCAACAAGCGGTTTGTGGACCTACCCGTGCAAGCTTAATGACAGGTAAACGACCCGATTACACCAAGATTTGGGACTTAAAAACCCAAATGCGGGACATGAACCCCGATATTATTACACTTCCTCAATATCTAATTACACAAAGTTACGCTACTTCGGGGGTCGGAAAAATTTTCCACCCCTCAAGTGCCATTAAAAGAGTAGATCCTGTTTCATGGAGTGTGCCTTATTTGTTAGAATCACCCAGCGACTATGCCAATGGGTTGGGTAAACCTGCTAACGGTCAATACCAAAAGCCTGAAATGAAGGTTTTATTCGATAAAAAAGTTCAAAAACCAAAAAATGATGATGGCGACGATGAAAATCCAACCAGTAGAAAAGGTCCATCATTTGAAAACATTGATGTACCTGACAACGCTTATGATGATGGCGTAGATGCTCTGTTGGCAAAACAACAATTGATAAAGTTTTCAAAAAACACCCAACCTTACTTTATGGCGGTTGGGTTTCATAAGCCTCATTTACCTTTTGTTGCCCCCAAAAAATATTGGGATTTGTATAAGGATGCTGACATGCCATTGGCAACTTTTCAAGAGCATTCAAAAAATGGCGTTGAAATCGCTTATCACCGCTCGGGAGAATTACGAAATTATACAGATATTCCAGCCTTTGCTACTTACAATGAAGAGGGCGGTCTTCATGTAAATCTTAAAGAAGAAAAGCAACGAGAATTGATTCATGGATACTATGCTGCGGTTTCTTACATGGATGCCCAAGTGGGAATCCTCTTGAATACTCTTGATTCATTAGGGACATTAAACAATACTGTTATCGTACTTTGGGGCGACCACGGTTGGCATTTAGGCGACCATGATTTATGGGAAAAACATACCAATTTTGAACAAGCAACCAGAGCACCACTCATTATTGCCGCACCAGGAATAAAATCAGGAAAAACAAGTTCTCAGACTGAACATTTAGACATTTTTCCAACGATATGTGATTTGGCAGGTACGCCCATTCCTACTTTTTTAGATGGCAAAAGTTTAAAGCCTATTATGGTCAATAACAAAGCGAAGGTAAAAGACTTTTCTGTAAGTCAATATCCTCGAAAATTGAAAAAAGAAGAACAGAAAAGTTTGGGCTACGCCACCAATAAATTGATGGGATACGCTATGCGAACCGAAAAATATCGGTATGTGCTTTGGATGAGTGACTTTACCAGCAATGACCCCTATTCTGCTAAAAAAGTTTATGCCAGCGAATTGTATGAATACGAAAAAGACCCTTTAGAAAAGGTTAACGTGGTGAAAGACAAAAAGTATGCAACAATTGCAAAAGATATGAATGCTAAAATGTTAGCTTTCTTCAAATCGAATCAAAAATGACTAAAAAACTTTTAATAATCACTTTATTATTTGTTTGTATGCAAGCACATGCTACTGATTTTTTGGTAGCTAATTTAAACGAATTTGAAACTGCTTTGTCAAAGTCAAAAGCGGGTGATGTTATTGTTTGGAAAGATGGTAAATACGAGGACATTAAAATTAATTTTAAAGAAAATGGTAATGCTGAAAAACCAATTATTTTGAAGGCTCAAACGGCGGGAAGAGTTTCATTTTCGGGTAGTTCTCAAATACTTTTGAGTGGCAATTATTTACAAGTTGAAGGTTTTTTGTTTGAAGGAAAATGCACATTAGAAGATAAAGAGCACGTCATTAGCTTTGCCATCGGAAGTAAAGAAGCACATCATTCAAAAATCAGTAATTGTGCTATTATAAACTATACCCATGCTGAGTCAACAGGAAAAACCAATTATTATGTCAATTTGGTCGGGACATACAATGAAGTTGAGGATTGCTATTTTTTAGGCAAAACCAACAAAGGGCCGACGCTTGTGGTAGAATACAAACAAGAAAAAGGATATGTTCCAGGCTCGGATGTAGCCCCTTCAGCACATCATCATATTCATCATAATTATTTTGGTTATCGTACTTTTTCAGAAAATGGCGGCGAACAAATCAGAGTGGGCACAAGTACGACTTCTTTCTCACACGGTTTTAATATCATTGAATACAATTATTTTGAAGACGAACGCATCGAAACAGAAGTAGTGAGTAATAAAAGCTGGGATAATATTTATCGTTTTAATACATTCATCGGAAATGATGGCGGTATGGTAATCAGGCACGGACAAAAGTGTTTTGTGTATGGTAATTACATCAACGGTAAGGCGGGCAGAAAAGAAAGTGCAGGATTGAGAGTCATCAATCCCAATAATACTTTTTTTAATAATTACGTAGAGAATCTGGAAGGTAGTGATAAAGACATGAAATCACCAATAACAGTCATGTCTGGTTTAGAAAACTCGGCTTTAAATGAGTATTATCCTGCCGACAATGCCATTGTGGCCTATAATACAATCGTTAATTCGGTTGGTGCAGCCATAAAAATTGGTGTAGGAAATACAAACAAAGGCAAACCATTGGTTGCCCCGAAAAATGTTTTGTTGGTGGGCAACACCGTCGTAAATACAGTAGGAAAACACATTGAACCTATTGTAATTGAAGACCCAACATCGACTTATACTTTAACTGATAACTTTTATACCAATGGAGCAACATCAGAAAAAGGTTTTTCACAAATTAAAACAAAAGATTTGGTTTTAAAAGATGGTTTTTACTTTGGAAAACAATTTACCAACAAATCTGTAATCGATGCTATCAACCAACGCCTTGTCATTCATCAAATCAAACTTTCAGGCAAAGAAATCATGGTATTTGATGTTTCAAAAATTGTAAGCAAAAAAGATGTTGGCGTTAGTTGGATGAAAAAATAAAGAAGATGAAAAACTTAAAATGGGTTTTATTAACAATTGCGATAACAAGTATTGCGGCTTTTTCTTTTTATAAATATAATGAAAAGAAGAAAGCGGAGGCCATGACTTGTTGTACTTCAAAAATACCAAGTCGATTTGCAGCCCAAAATAAAGGCACAGATTCTACAACTACCAATATTGCCACAAATCGAGAGGGTATGGTTTGGATAGAAGGAGGAACCTTTGAAATGGGAGCTGACAATGAGCAAGGTAGAAGAGATGAATTGCCTAAACACCAAGTAAAACTCGATGGCTTCTTTATGGATATAACCGAAGTAACAAATGAACAATTTGCTGCTTTTGTAAAAGCCACAGGCTACATAACCACCGCCGAAAAAGATGTAAACTGGGATGAAATCAAAGCCACTTTACCACCAGATACACCAAAGCCAAAACCCGAAATGCTTAAAGCGGCATCATTGGTTTTTGTGCCTACTCAAAGTGCGGTAAATCTGCAAGATTATAGCCAATGGTGGCAATGGACTCACGGTGCAGACTGGAAACACCCAAAAGGACCAAACAGTAATGTTAAAGGCAACGATAAATTTCCAGTTGTACATATTAGTTGGGACGATGCCAATGCCTATTGCCAATGGGCTGGTAAACGCTTACCCACCGAAGCCGAATGGGAATTTGCCGCCAGAGGAAATCTCAAAAACAATGTCTATGCTTGGGGAAATGAAAACGTAGAACAAGGCAAAAACAAATGTAATTATTGGCAAGGTAGTTTTCCTTATAAAAATGACACAAAAGATGGCTTTTACGGTGCTTCACCAGTAAAATCCTTTGCTGCAAATGGCTACGGTTTATACGATATGGGAGGTAATGTCTGGGAATGGTGTGCCGATTTATATCACCACGATTATTATGAGCAGATGGCTAATGTCAAGGTGATTGAAAACCCCAAAGGCCCGAAAAGTAGCTACGACCCCGACGAACCAACTGTACCTAAAAGAACCATGCGAGGTGGCTCATTTCTCTGTAATGAATCCTATTGTAGCGGTTATAGAGTTGCAGCCCGAATGAAAAGTTCTCCCGATTCGGGTATGGAACACTTGGGTTTTAGATGTGTAGCTGATAAATGATTTTAATTTCTTTTTTATGAATATTTCCCAAAAAACTACTAATAAATTCTTCTTTTTCTTGGTTCTAACATGCCTTTTGTTTGAATATTCAACAATAAATGCTCAAACCAAGAAGCCAAATGTGATAGTCATTCTTACAGACGACATGGGCTATTCTGACATTGGTTGTTTTGGCTCAGAAATAAAAACGCCTAATATTGACCGATTAGCAGCAAATGGATTACGTTTCACGAGCTTTTATAACACGGCACGTTGCAGTCCCACACGGGCGTCTTTACTCACGGGTTTGTATCCGCATCAAGCAGGCATGGGGCATCTTTCTACGGAGAACTATACCGAAGAAGGCTATAAGGACGATTTGAGTAAAAATGCGGTTACGATGGCTGAGGTTTTTAAAAAAGCAGGCTATGCAACCTACATGACAGGTAAATGGCACATAGCCAAAGACATGAAACCGAGCGGTGATAAAAGTAATTGGCCTTTGCAACGTGGTTTTCAGCGTTATTTCGGTACACTCAACGGCTCAGGCAGTTATTATGACCCTGGCACTTTGATTAGCAATAACACGTTCGTTGCTCCTTACAGAGACTTTTATTATACCCGTGCTATCAGCGACACCACTGTAAAATTCATTCAAGAACATCCAAAACAGCAACCTTTTTTCTTTTATGTGGCTTATACGGCTGCTCATTGGCCACTTCATGCCCCAGAAAACGATGTAAAAAAATACAAAGGTGTTTATGATAAAGGTTGGGATGTGATGCGAGAGCAACGATTCAACAAACTTAAAAAATTAGGAATCATCAGCGATAAATGTGTGCTAACCGACCGTGGTGTTGACGTACCTGCTTGGAAAGATGAACCAATAAAAGATTGGCAAGTAAAACGAATGGAAGTGTATGCCGCAATGGTGGACATCATGGACGAAGGAATTGGCAAAATAATTACCGCACTCGAAAAGAAAGGTGAATTAGAAAATACTGTCATCTTTTACATGCACGACAACGGCGGCTGTGCCGAACCAGTCGAGACTGATAAACCTGCAAAGCCGCTCACCGAGGCACAAAAAGTATTAAAGCCAATGCCACAAGATGCCATTTTTTTAGATAAAAAACCTGAATACACTCGTGATGGAAGATTCGTTCAAAGTGGCAGAGGTGTAATGCCAGGAGATGCTAATTCTTGGTCAACCTACGGTGAAGAATGGGCAAATGTGAGCAATACACCTTTTAGAAGCTACAAGCAATACACCCACGAAGGCGGAATTGCCTCGCCTTTGATAGTTCACTGGCCCAAAGGTATTGCCGCAAAAGGACAACTAAGAAAACAACCTTCTCATTTGATTGACATCATGGCTACTTGCTTGGCAATTACGGGTTTAGAGTATCCAAAACAATTTAATGGGAATGAGATGCAAGCATTAGAAGGAAAAAGTCTTGTGCCTGCATTTATCAATAAGCCCGTAGCCCGAGATTTTATTTTTTGGGAACATTCTGCTAATCGTGCCATCAGAATAGGTGACTGGAAATTGGTTTCAAAAACTGGAAAACAAAAGACCTTTGGTGACGCTGATGAAAACAAATGGGAACTGTATGATTTGAAAAATGACCCAAGCGAACGAATCAATTTGGTAACAACGTACCCAGAAAAAGCCAAAGAAATGGCACAGAAATGGGAAACCGAAGCCATCAGAACTAAAACAAAACCTTGGCCTTGGAAACCTTCCAAATAAAACATGTAGTCAAAAAAATCAAGAATTATGAACAAAAAAATAATCTTATCGCTGAGTTCAATAGCCATTATTCTGTTGTTGGCATCTTATATTCAGTCTTCAAAAAAATCAGCAGACGATTTACAGAAAAAGCCTGACATCCTGTTTTTCATAGCCGATGATATGACTTCTGTTGATTGCGAACCTTACGGAAGCCCAGATGTAAAAACGCCCAATTTGGCAAAATTAGCCCAGCAAGGTTTATGTTTTGATAATATGAACAACGCAACTGCTATGTGTGGCCCTACACGCCAAAGTTTATATACTGGTGTTTTTCCAGTAAAAAATGGCAGTTATCCCAACCACGCCAAAGTTTATGATGGTGTAATAAGTGTTTTTACCCACTTCAAAAAAATGGGGTATCGAGTAGCATTGATTGGCAAACGGCATACGGCTCCACTTTCATCTTTCCCATTTGAGTACCTTGGTGGCAGGGACAGCGATAACGGCGAAGGGCAAGACATAAATTTAGCCGATGCCGAAGCATGGATAAACAAAGATAAAACCAAACCCTATTTATTGGTAGTTGCCACCAACCAACCCCATGGCCCTTGGACTCGTGGAAATCCCGCCCAATATGACGCCAAAAAACTTAAAATTGCTCCGTACATGGTAGATACCAAAGAGACCAGAAAAGAGTTGGTAAAATACTATGCCGAAATCACTTATGCCGATAGCCTCGTAGGCAATTGTATGAAAATTGTTGATAATCAACCCAAAAAAGACAACACCATCTTTATGTTTGCCAGCGAACACGGCACTTCATTACCTTTTGGAAAATGGACTTGCTATAATATGGGTTTGAAAGCGGCATTTATCGCCCGTTGGCCAAAAGCAATTAAACCCTCAACTCGTACCAGCATTCTTTCACAATACATCGATGTCCTACCCACGCTTTACGAAGCAGCAGGAGGTGACCCGCTTACATTAAGAGCCAATAAAGAAGGTTCTATGACCCTTGATGGCAAAAGTTTTTATGCCACTTTGTTAGGCAAAAATACTGAAATCAGAAAATATGTTTATGGCGTTCATACCACACGTGGTATCAACAACGGCTCTGAAAACTACCCTGTTCGGTCAGTACAAGACCATGATTATAAACTGATTTGGAATCTCAATTATAATGAGCCTTTTTACTGCTCTGCATCCAAGCTTGGCAACAAATTGTACGAAGGCTGGTTGGACGAAACTAAAAACAATAAGAAAGAAAACGCCCACGCCAGTTTATACAGAAACCGCCCTGAATTAGAACTGTACAACATCAAAAATGATAAATATGAATTGAATAATTTGGCTAACGACCCCAAGTTAAAAGGTATCCAAGAAAATTTAGTTGCTGAATTAAAATCTTGGATGAATCAGCAAGGCGATTTGGGTATTCCAACCGAAATGAAAGCTCTTACTCGATTTAAAGGCGACACTTTACATTGGAAAAAGGCGAAAGATTAAATTTTAAAAAAATATTTTTAAGAAACTGTAAAATGATTCGATACTTAATTCTGCTGATTTCAATTTTTCTTGGTCAAAACATTTCAGCACAAACCAAGAAAAATAATACAAATACCAGTAAACCAAATATCATTTTTATCCTTGCCGATGATTTAGGTACTGGTGAAGTAGGCTGTTATGGTTCTGACAATAACAAAACACCCAATATTGATAAGCTCGCTAAAAATGGTTTAAAATTTAACCATGCATATACAGCACCGTTATGCGGACCATCGAGGGCTTTGATTCTGACAGGTCGTTATGCTTTTAGAACTGGTGCAGTAAATCAAGACAATGTGGCAAAAATAAAACCCTCAGAAGAAACCCTTATTCCCTCTATCTTAAAAACGGAGGGTTATAAAAGTGCCATGATTGGCAAATGGAGTCAGTTTGGTTTGACACCAGCCGATTTTGGTTTTGACGATTATATTACGTTTAAAGGCAGTGGAGGATATTGGGCAAAAGATAAAAAAGATTACCTGGTTAATGGAGAAACCAAAACATTGGGTAAGCAAGAATATATGCCTGATTTGATGCATACGCAATTGGTAAACTTCATCAAACAAAATAAAAACCAGCCATTTTATGTTCATTATGCCATGTCACATGTGCATAATTTGATACAAGAAACACCTGATAGCAAACCCGATAGCAAAGATTTTTATGCCGACAATGTGGCTTATATGGATAAGTTAGTAGGTAAATTAATAACGACATTAGAAGAACTTAAACTTCGAGAAAATACCCTAATCGTTTTCATGGGCGACAACGGTACCGCTAGCGAACAATATCCAAAAGCAACCATTGGTGGCAAACTTCTTTCAGGTAAAAAAGGCTCAATGCTGGAAGGGGGCAGTTTAGTACCCATGATTGCCAATTGGCCAGGCGTAATTTCTCCTAATAAAGTCACCAATGATTTGATAGACGCCTCCGATATTTTACCAACCTTGGCAAATATAGCAGGAGCAAAATTGCCCAAAAGCAAGGTTTTGGACGGCAGAAGTTTTGTTCCACAACTCAAAGGTCAAAAAGGAAATCCGAGAGAATGGATTTTCATGGAATTGGGCAGTCAATGGTATGTCAGAGACCAAAAATTCAAATTGAACAGAGAAGGTAAATTGTTTGATATGAGCAAAGCCCCCTTTGAAGAGAATCTGGTAGCCAATGTTTCTGAAAATAAAGAAGTAAGTGAGGCAAAAATACGTTTGTCGGCAGTTTTAGAGCAACTCAATCCAGCAGGGGGAATTATGGATGAAGGTGACGGAAGTGGTCGTCACGCAAATAAAGCAGAGAAAAATGCCAAAAAGGCCGAAAAATTGAAGGAAAAAGAAAAAAGTAAAAACGACTAAGATGAAAAAATTAGGCTTCATTTTGATGGCATTCAGTTGGGTATATTCAAAGCCAGTAATCGCACAAAATCAAAAAGCAATCATCACTGTTTCAAACCCCACTTCGTCAGAACGAAAGGAAGAAGTTGTGGCTATTGCTTGGAAAGATATTTTACTAAAATACCCAAGCATAGATACATCCAATTTTAAGATAATTAATAACCTCGCCAAAAAAGATGTGCCTTTTCAATTTGAATTTCGGGGCGAAAAAACCATTCAAAATCTCTTAGTCCAAGTAGATTTAGCGGCGAATGCTTCAACTAAACTTTTGATTCAGAAAGGAAAATCAGGTACTTCTGTCACAAAAACCTATGGGCGTTATGTACCCGAGCGTAAAGATGATTTTGCTTGGGAAAATGATAAAATTGCTTTCAGAATGTACGGAAAAGCACTCGAACAAACCCCCAAAGAAATGGCTTATGGCGTAGATGTCTGGGTGAAAAGTACCAGTAGAATGGTTATTAATGAGCGTTATAAAAGAGGAAAATACCATGACAATCTGGGCGATGGCATGGATTATTATCACGTTGGTTACACCTGCGGTGCAGGAAACGCCTACCCTTACGTCAATGACTCAATCTATTATTCCAAAAATTATGTTCGTTGGAAAGTATTAGACAATGGCCCGCTCAGAACAACTTTTGCATTAGAATACGATGACTGGGACGTGGCGGGGATGAAAGTCAACGCCACCAAAACCATTTCATTAGATGCTGGTTCTCAGCTCAATCGGATTGAGGCTCAATACAAATATGTAGATAAACCAAGTATGGATTTGGTAGTCGGTATCATCAAAAGAAAAGACCAAGGCACTATGTTATTGGACGAACAACAAGGCATCATGGGCTATTGGGAACCACAAATGGGCGAAGATGGCATAACGGGTGTAGGAACCATTCTTTCTACCCCAATTATTAAAATGAAAGTTAGCAATACGCAATTATTAACCCAAGCTACCTCGCAAAAAGACGTTCCATTTGTGTACTACACAGGGGCAGCTTGGAACAAAGCAAATGTAATCACCTCAGCCACAGCATGGTTTGGCTATTTGCAATCCTACAAAAACCGCATTGAAAACCCACTTAAAGTTACAGTTGAATAAAAATTTTGTAAACAATCAAAAAACATGAAAAAGTATATTTTAGTCCTAAGCATTTGTTTTGCAATTGCCTCACAAAATGCAGAAGCTCAGAATAAAGAAAAGAAGGAAAACAAAGAAGGAAAAGTCTCAGCCATTGACCACGCCAAAGCTCAGTTTGATTATGCTTTTGAAGAGTTCGCAAAAGTAAAAGCCAGTGGTGCAAAAGGCGTAAGTCCAAGAACAACCAAAGGCGACACCTTGGTTTTAGTGGCTTCAAAAGACTGGACAAGCGGCTTCTTTTCTGGCAATTTATGGTATATGTACGAACTTACCAAAGACAAAAAATGGCTCGAAAAAGCCAAAGAATTTTCTGCACCCATCGAGCAAGAAAAAACAAATGGCGTTACGCACGACATGGGCTTTAAAATCTATTGCAGTTTTGGCAATGGGTATCGTCTCACAAAAGACCCAAAATATCGTGACATCATGATTCAATCGGCTCGCACGTTGATTACTCGTTTCAATCCAACTGTTGGCTGTATTCGCTCATGGGACCACCACGCCGAAGTATGGGATTTTCCGGTAATTATTGACAATATGATGAATCTTGAACTACTATTTTGGGCATTTAAAGAAACCAAAGATTCTACTTTTTATAAAGTAGCTGTTAGCCATGCCAATACAACCATGAAAAATCATTTTAGACCCGATTTTAGTTCGTACCATGTTATTGGTTACGACCCAAAAACAGGTCAGGTTACAAAAAGAAATACCCATCAAGGATTTAGCGATGAATCTTCTTGGGCAAGAGGCCAAGCTTGGGGGCTTTATTCCTACACCATGTGTTATCGTGAAACAGGCGACAAAAAGTATTTACAGCAAGCCGAAAAAATCGGGAATTACATCCTCAATCACCCCAGTATGCCAAAAGATTTAGTGCCTTATTGGGACTATAATGCCCCAAAAATACCCAACGAACCAAGAGACGTTTCGGCTGCTACAATCACCGCTTCGGCTCTTTACGAACTCAGTACAATGGTTCCTGAGAAAGCAGTTTTATATAAAGAAACGGCCGACAAAATCATGAAAAGCCTCAACAAAACTTACAAGGCCGAACCACTAACAAACAAAGGTTTTTTGTTGATTCACAGCACGGGTAATCTTCCAGCAAAATCAGAAATTGATGTTCCTATCGTATATGCTGACTACTATTATTTGGAAGCTTTGTTGAGAAAAAGAAAATTGAATAAGTAAAACTTGAAAGATATGATTCGTTACATTTTCACGCCATTATTTACGCTGTTTTTCTTTGCACAAAACATGCAAGGACAAAACACACAACGTTTTAAAAATGAAGTATTTGCTTCCATAGATTCTCTAAAGAATATTCAATATGGCGAAGCTAAAAACATCAAGGGTGAATCCGAAAAATTACTGCTCGATATTTATTCACCAACTTCTGACACTTTAAAAAAACGCCCTCTCATTGTATTCATTCATGGCGGTGGTTTTGTCAATGGCGATAAAGCAAAAGGTTTTCAAATGCTATTTAGTCGAAGTTTTACAAAACGTGGTTATGTAACAAGCTCTATCAATTATAGATTAGGAATAGAAAAACCAAAATCTGACACCTCGTATTTTGAAGCAATGATTCGAGCAGTTCAAGATGCCAAGGCTGCCATTCGTTTTTTTAGAAAAAACGCTGAAAAATACGGCGTAGATACTACCAAAATCTATGTTATGGGCGGCTCGGCTGGCTCTATGACTGCCCTGCAACTGGCGTATTTGGACCAACAGGAAGTACCCAAATACATCAATATTCAAAAACATGGTACGTTAGAAGGAACAAGTGGTAATGCGGGTTACTCTTCAAAGGTACATGCTGTAGTGGACTGTTGGGGGGCAATGGTTGACTATCATTGGATTCAACAAGGTGACATTCCCATGTTTAATATTCATGGAACTGCCGACGTCACTGTGCCTTTTGATTCTTCATACGCTTATCATGGTTTTAAATACGGCAGCAAAATTTTGTATGAAAGAGCCTTAGCCATAGGCATTCCGACAGGCATACGACTGTATGTGAACGCAGGGCATAACATCGGAAATGAAAATCAATTAGATGCGTTAAAGGAAGTAAATCAATGGCTTTTTGCACAACTAAATAGAAACGAAGATTCAAAGGGAATATTAAGATTTGAAAAAGAAATTCAAGAATTTGAAAAATTAGATAAAACGGAATCCTATTCATCAAATGCCATTTTAGTTACTGGAAGTTCCTACATCCGTTTATGGAAAACCATCAAGCAAGATTTAGCCCCACACGAAATCATTCATCGTGGTTTTGGAGGGTCTAATATTGGAGAAATGGCTTATTACATTGACCGAATTATGGCTAATCACGCTTTCAAAGCCATCGTTTTTTATTCTGGAAGTAACGATATTACGGCAGGAAAACAAGATAAAACTCCGACCCAAGTTTTGGAAGCCTTTAAATCTGTCGTACAAAAGGTGCGTCAAAAACACCCAACTACGCCAATTTACTATATTGCTATTTCACCAAATGAACGCCGTTGGGCAGTTCAAAACAAAATAGTAGAAGCAAATGAGTTGTTTAAAAGCTACTGTCAAAATACACCAAACCTGCATTTTATTGAAACCATGCAACAGCTTTTGGGTAAAGATGGAAAATACCAGCCCGAAATGTACATCAATGACAAACTACATTTTAACGAAAAAGGCTATAAGGTTTGGACAGAAATAATAAAAGGTGTGTTAGACAACGATTTTGCAACAAACAGTTCTTCGACACTTCTATTAAATGAAGGGATTTTGGCGAAAAACCTTAAAGCCATTACCAATAATACTGACCCTTCTAAAAAACAAGCACTAAAAAATCTTTTGAAAAGTGCTGATAAGATTGTTAAAGAAGGAAAATTGTACTCGGTAATGCACAAAAAGCAAACCCCACCCAGTGGCGACAAACACGACTACATGAGTATAGGGCCGTATTGGTGGCCTGACCCTTCAAAGCCAAACGGATTGCCGTATATCCGACGTGATGGCGAACGAAATCCAGAATATTATGAAATAACAGACTCGGATGAAATGGATAAAGTCGAAGACGATGCTGAAACTTTGGCTTTGGCTTATTTTTTCACAAAAGACGAACACTATGCCGAATTTGCTTCCAAAATCATCAAAACATGGTTTTTGGACAAAGAAACCCGCCAAAATCCAAATCTAAACTTTGGACAGGGAATTCCAGGAATCAATACAGGGCGAGGCATTGGACTCATCGAAACCCGTGCCTTAAACCGAGTAATTGACGCTGCTATTTTATTGCAAAACTCTAAAAACTGGTCAAAAAAAGACCATGAGGATTTAAAAAAATGGTTCATGGATTTCTTGACATGGACTTTGGAAAGCCCACTGGGCATTGACGAAGCCGACGAGCATAATAATCATGGAACGTATTATGATGTTCAGATTATATCCTATGCACTTTTTACAGGTCAGAATGATTTAGCAAAAAAACAGATAGCAGTTACAAAAAAACGCATTGAAAGTCAGCTTAAACCCGATGGCAGTCAACCACACGAATTAGAACGCACCACCTCTTGGGGGTACGTGAACATGAATTTAATGGGCTTTTTTCATAATGCACATTTAGCTGAACATCTAAATATTGATTTGTGGAACTACCAGACTGCCGATGGCAAAAGCCTTCAAAAATGTGTGAATTGGATAATACCTTATCTAAAAAAAGAAAAAACTTGGAATTATAAGCAAATCAAGAAAATGGAATACGGCGAAACCGTCAATATACTTAAAACAGCAGCAAAAGCTTATTCCAATCCTGCTTATGATAAATTGGCAAAGGAAGTCGATGAAACGATTTACAATTCATTTTTAGGGCAATTAACCTTTTAAAATAGGACACAATGATAAAGGCTATTCAAGTTTTTGTACTTATAACTTTTTTTTTAACACCAGTTTATTCGCAAGAATTATCTAAAAAAACACCCAATGTACTTTTCATTGTAGTTGATGATTTGAACACTTCGCTTGGTTGCTATGGAAACAAAGAAGTTTTTTCACCAAACATTGACCGTTTAGCTGCAAAAGGGGTGCGTTTTGACCGTGCCTATTGCCAATATCCGTTGTGCAATCCAAGCAGGGCATCATTTCTAAGTGGTAAAAGACCCGAGACTACGGGTATTTATGTCTTAAATGTTTCAGCCAGAACAGCCCTGCCCAATGCCGTGATGTTGCCTCAATATTTTCGCCAGAAAGGGTATTTCACAGCAGGGGCTGGTAAGGTTTTCCACAATGCTAAAATGAGTGATGTTGCTTCTTGGGATTTTTACGAAGATAATCCAAGCCAAGATCCAGAAGAAAAAAGTGCCGTGGATACTCGCCAAGGTGGAGGAGACGGCAAACCAAGTTCTTTGGCACTGTCATCAGACGGTTCAAGAACTCGTGACGCACACAATACCCAAACTATTTTGAGATTTTTGAGGGAAAAAGTAAATGAAAAAAAGCCCTTTTTTTTAGCAGCAGGTTTTCACAAACCGCATTTGCCATGGACTGCCCCAAAACGTTTTTTTGATTTATATCCAAAAGACAAAATTTCTATTCCAGCCGAACCAAAAATGTCTAATGTCCCACCAATTGCTTTACAAACTGAGCTATCAGGTTTTTCTCAACCCAACAGAAAAGAAGCGATTCAAGGATATTATGCCTGTATTTCATTTACAGATTCACAAATTGGGCTTTTATTAGATGAAATGGATAAACTTTCTTTATGGGAAAACACCGTCGTGGTTTTGGTGGGCGACAATGGATTTCACCTTGGCGACCATGATGGTCTTTGGGCAAAGTTAAGTCAATTTGATGCTTCTACCCATGTGCCGATGATTATGGCTGGGGCTGGAATTCCAAAAGGAAAAGTTGTCAATTCGCCAGTAGAACTTTTAGACATTTATCCAACTTTAGTGGCATTAAGTGGCGGGGCAACTTTACCAGTTTTAGAAGGAAAAAATTTAGTCCCCTTTTTTAGTGGAAAAAACAGAATCATTCCACCTGCAAAAAGCATGGTTTTTCATTATGACAGTACCCAAAATGTAGATGTTTTAGGCAGAACTGTCATTAATAATCAATGGCGATATACGGAATGGGATGGCGGCAAAAGAGGCACAGAACTCTATATTCATAAAAATGACCCGAAAGAATATATCAATCAGGTGAACGACCAAAAAACTCAAAAATTTGCAATAAAAGGTAAAGCGGTTATTGCAAATTCACAAGTACCTAAAACCGCAGAGGCCAATCGCCCCAGGGCATTGTTAAAACCGGGAATGAAGACAAATTGAGTAAACTATTTATTTAAAATGAAAAATTACAAATCTATCAAACTCAGTTTTTTATACTTTCTAATGTATCTTTCATTAGAAAGTATTGGGCAAACAAATAACGAAATCTCTGTATTTTCAATTGAAAATAAAATAGAGTTGAGAGCTACCTTTTCTACTGATATTAAGAAAGTTTATGTAAAAATAAAGTCAGACAGAAATAACAGAATAACAAAAATAACTGACATTTCACCAAAAAATCCAGACCCAAGTACAGTTGTTCCAAGTCCACGACCAAATAAAGAAATATGGTATCCTGTTGTAGATTTAAGATTGCAAAATGGTGTAAAACCCGTTGTCCAATTGAATGAAAAGCCAACATTGTGGGCATGGAACCAACATTTCCACAAAACTATTTATCCAAATGAACAAATACTCTATTTGGCACCACATCTTTTAGAAGATTGGGAAAACTCATTGTATGTAGAGCCTGCCACAGTTAAAGTACAGGATTTTTATTTTTTACAAGAAGTTCCGCTCATCAACGGACAATTTAGATATAATATCGAACCACTATCTGAAACTTGGTCGGGTACCGTCGAAGTTAGCTATCTTCAAAATAGTAAAACTGAAACACGCACACAAAAGATTGATTTTACAAAAAAATTAAGCGTTTTCACAAAACCGAAGACAGATGATTTATCGTCTAAAAACGTTAAGTTATCCCTTAAAAATGCCTTAGAATACATTATTCGTTCTCAAAATCACAATCCAGCAAGCCCAACTTATGGCAGTTTGAATCTTTTTTATGACATTGAAGCCCAAACTTACCGTTCCTCTCATTGGATTTGGGGCGCAGGGCCAGCCATAAAAGCTTTATTGGAAGCGACCAAAATTCAAGATTTAAATCTATCGAAAAACACAACAGAGTTAATCAACATTGCCGATGCAATAGGTCAAAATGGCTTATCCCTCCGCATTATGGATACCAAACACCCTGTTTACGGCGTGCCTATTTCACGCTGGCGCAGAGACATTATTTTGCCCGATTTTGGTTATCAACATTGTGTTGCTACTTCCGATGCTAATTTTTTGTCAGGATGGGGTTGGCTACCGCTTTATAATTTTACAGGTAAAAAAGAGTATTTGGACGCTGCCAAATTATTAGCCGCCACGACAGATACTTTGATGAAAAAATATGGGCTTATTCCACAAGATTTTTATATAGATGAAAATAAGTTTTCGGAACACACCATTGATGAATCGGGCTTTGGTACGGAGGGGTTAGCCGAATTATTCGCCGTGACAAAAGACCCGTATTATCAAAAAATGACAGACCGATACATGAAAGAACACATTAAAAAACTAAGCCGTGCTGATGGGCTTTGGGAACGGGGTTGGCACAAAAAAACGGGTGTTCAAACGTCTATAAAAATGACCCGTGGCTTAGGTTGGGCAATGGAAGGCCTGTTGGCAACGCACCGAGCTGTTCCCACAGGCGAATATTTGACATTAGCCAAAAAAATGGCAGACCAAATGCTTTTATGGCAAAAAAAAGAAGGCTGTTGGGCTTTCATCGCCGATGAAACCATAGAAAAAGCGGGGGCGAGTGAAAAAGGAACAGCCCTTTGGAGTTATCTTTTGTATCAAACCTACAAAGCCTCTTCGGATAAAAAATACCTAAATGCTGCCCGAAAAGCCTTGACTTGGTGCATCAACAATCAATACGATGGACCCGACTTGCAAGCCAAAGGCGGTTTAGTTGGCGTAAATTTACACTCGGCAGTGGGCGCAGCTTTCAGACCGTGGTATCCTGTGACATGTGCTTATTCAGCTGCATTTTTCTCTTTAGCTTTGATGGAGGAGTTGAAATTGGGGAAATGATTTACTTTTTTACCCCCTCTGTATTTCACCTTTTTTACAGAACTAAATAACAACGTGATGAAAAATCAAACAGCAAGAAGAAATTTTATAAAATCAATGGTATTTGCACCTGCGTTGACATCTTTTGATTTATATCGTACAAAAAAAGTGCCAAAAACCCTAAAAAGAGATTTTTAAAAACCAGTTTAAATGCCTTTTCTTTCAACGACCCGTTGATGGAAAAAACCATGAACCCCATAAAAGAATATTCATGGGATACGATTGCGACATGGATGGTCAAAGACATCAAAGAATGTGTCGAATACGGTCAAAAACACGGTGTTATTGACGCCATTCAAAACCACAATGATTTTATTCAAACAGCAGTTATCGAAGCTATATTCCACTTGAAACACTTGGCAAAGGCGACCCAAAAGTGAAAGTGGCTAAGTTTATTGAAGAAGTGAGAGATGCGATAAAATGAGCATTTTATACCTTAAAAATACCTTTTTTATGGAGGGGAAACTTCACGACCAATTAAATTATGAAAATAACAACTACAATACTCTGTTTTCTCATAACAAACATCCTTTGTTCGGCACAAAAACAAACGGCCGTTCAACTAAACGTCCATTGGCAATCCTATTTGGCGCAACACGATTTAGTGTGGGATAAAATGCCCGCCGACTATTTTGAAGGGGCTTTTGTCGGCAATGGTTTATTGGGAACGATACTTTTTAAAGACGATATAGACACCAATGCGCTGCGTTTTGAAATTGGCAGAACGGACGTGTTTGACCACCGTACAAAAGAACCGAGTGCCTATGAAACTTCGCGTTTGCCCATTGGGCAATTGCTTTTAAAGCCTGTCGGCAAAATCATAAAAACATCAATCTGCACTGATTTATGGAACGCTGAAATCAGAGGCGAATTGACTACGACCGAAGGCACACTGTCTTTTCGCTGTTTTACCCCTTCGGAAGAAGAATTGATTGTGGTCAATATGACAACAACGGGCAATGAAAAAACGGCAAAATTTCAATTCCGACCACAATTAGCACAAAGCGCACGCTACATTGCAAAACGGGCAATGGGTTTAGAATTGAATGTAAAATATGAACAAAACCCACCTTTTCGCACAGAAATAATGGACGCTATAGAAGTCGTCACGCAGCCTTTGTTGATGGGCGATGATTATGCAACGGCGTGGAGCGAAAAAACTAATGCCGATAATTCACGAACCGTTTTGGTGACAGTTGCCAATCGTTGGGGCAAATACCGCAAAGCCGCTTCGGGTTCGGCGATGGATGCGGTAGCTACGATAAAAGCGGGGCTACAGAAAAAAGTCAGCGATATGGAAAAAGCCCACCGAAATTGGTGGCACAACTACTATCCTGCAAGTTTTATATCTATTCCAGATGCCCGTTTGGAAAGTTTTTATTGGATTCAATTGTACAAATTAGGCAGTGCGACCCACCCCAATCGGCCTGTGATTGACCTTTTGGGGCCTTGGTTCAAGCCGACTTCTTGGCCCCTCGTGTGGATGAATTTGAATGTGCAACTCACGTATTTTGTGTTTGGCACTGCCAATCACGCGGATTTGGAAGATAATTTATACCAACTGATTGACCGTCATAAAGACCAACTCATCGCCAATGTTCCCGCAGCTTTTCAAGCCGATTGTGCAGGTGTTAGAAATCCTGTTAACTACGACGATATGTACAATCCACTGTTTTTATCGGACGACAAAAATAATGATAAAGAATTGAATATCATCGTTTTACCATGGCTGATGCAGATGTATTATGTACACAACAGCCGCATTGGGGACGATGTACGTTTGAGAAATGCGATTTATCCCTTGATGCGGCGGGCGTTCAATGTTTATTTACGCATTTTGTATAAAGGCGACGATGGTTTGTACCATATTCCCTACACCTATTCCGATGAATACGGTAATGCAAAAGAAACCAGTCTCAATATTGCCTTAGCTCGGTGGGGTTTTAAAACATTGATTTCGATAGCTGAACGCTTGAAAATTGACGACCCTTTATTGCCCCGTTGGAAAGAAACGCTTGCTAAAATGCAGGACTACAATACAGATGAAAACGGCATAATGATAGGCAAAGACGTGCCTTTTGCGAAACCCCATCGGCATTATAGCCACCTTTTTGCAATTTTTCCATTGTATGACATGACGATTGAAAACGAACCCAATCGTATTCCGATGATGCAAAAATCTGTTCAACATTTTACCGATTTAGATGGCGACAATTGTATTTATAAATTTTCAGGCGCATCGTCTTTGTGGTCAGCTTTGGGCGAGGGCGATAAGGCGTTGAAATGGCTCAATCGTTCCTTAGAGTTATTACCCCGATTTGCAGAACCGCCTGCCCCGAAACGCACGCCAACGGCTACACCCAATACTTTTTACAGTGAAAGAGAAAACCCCACATTTGAGTCGCCTATTTCAGCGGCACGCAGTATTTTAGATATGTTGATACAAAGTTGGGGTGGAGTCATTCGAGTTTTCCCTGCGATACCTTCAACTTGGCAAAATACCGAGTTTTTTAACCTACGTACTGAGGGGGGCTTTTTAGTCAGTGCTGTTCGTAAAAATAGTAAAACTGAGTTTATAAAAATCCAAAGTCTTGCAGGAGACCCCTGTTTGATTAAAGCAGATTTTATGGGTGAAATAAAACTGATTGCGTCAAAAACTGTCAAAATGAAACAGCACGATGGCGTGGTTGAACTGAATTTAAAAAAAGGAGAAGAAGCGATACTTTACACAGGTGAAAAACCAAAGGATTTCATAATTTCATCTTTGCCAATGAAAGTAGAAGATATGAATAATTGGGGTGTGAGAACTAAAAAACCTTAGATTTTAGCAGACATACGGAGGGGGGTATTTTACAAAGCGTTAAAAATCAATTTTTTATGAAAATATTTAAACAAACCAAATCCGCTCTACTCTTGCTCACAGCGTTGAGTGGTATCGTTTTGTGCAGTTTCTTATCGCTGAAAAAAACAGAAACGGCAAATCCTCGCCCCAATATCATTATCATCATGGCAGATGATATGGGCTTTTCGGATATTGGTTGCTACGGCAGCGAAATCAGCACACCCAATATTGATAAATTAGCGGTGAATGGGATTAAATTGAGAAGCTTTTACAATGCAGGTCGTTGCTGTCCGACACGCGCATCTTTACTGACGGGCAATTATTCTCATGCGGTCGGCATGGGTGGCATGGTGTCTTTTGAAGATGAAAAAGTAGAGAAAGGCAGCTATCAAGGTTATCTCGACCCGAGTGTGCCGACAATTGCTGAGCGACTACATGCGGCAGGATACAATACCTATATGACGGGCAAATGGCACGTCGGTGAACGCCCAGAACATTGGCCTCTTAAACGGGGTTTTGATAAATATTTCGGCTTGATTTCGGGTGCTTCGAGCTATTTTGAGGTTTTAAAAGAGAAAAGAAAACGTTTTATGGTCTTGAACGACCAAGAATATGTGCTTCCTACTGAGGGGTATTACGCCACCGACGCTTTTACCAACAAGGCGATTGAATTTATTAATCAGGCAGACAAAAAGGCCAATCCGTTCTTTTTATATCTCGCTTATACTGCGCCGCATTTTCCGCTTCATGCCTACGAAGAAGACATTGCCAAATATGAAAAATTCTACCTACAAGGTTGGGATGTGACCCGTGAAAACCGTTTCAAAAAAATGCAGAAATTGGGTTTATTGGACAAACGTTATGCGCTTACGACTCGCCCAAATAATATTCCAGCTTGGAATTCAGTGCAAGACAAAGCCACTTGGGCAAGGAAAATGGCTGTTTATGCAGCGATGATTGACAGGATGGACAGAAATATTGGCAAATTGATAAAGAATTTAGAAGACACGAAGCAGTTAGACAACACATTCATCGTCTTTTTATCGGATAATGGCGGCTGCGATGAAAATGTGGACGATAGAAAACTCGGCTTACCCACTAAAAGGATCGGGGAGCGGGGTTCCTACGGCACGTATGATTATCAATGGGCAAATGTCTCGAATACGCCTTTCAAATTGTATAAAAAATTCACCCACGAAGGCGGTATTATCAGCCCTTGTATCATGCACTGGCCCGCTAAAATCAAACCGAAAAAAGGGTATATGGATGCCCCAAGTCACGTCATTGACCTTTTGCCGACAAGCCTTGATTTGGCACAAGCCCCTGCTGCTACAAATATTCATGGTCAAAGCCTAAGCTATCTTTGGACGGGTAAAAAAGCGAATCCAAGAACACTTTATTGGGAACATCAAGGCAATGAAGCGATTAGAACAGGCAATTTTAAATTAGTAAAAGAAGCAGATGAGGCCGATTGGGCATTGTACGACCTCGAAACAGACCCAAGCGAAAATAAGAATATCGCTCAACAATCTGAAAAAAAAGTCGCTGAAATGAGCATTGATTTTGATGTTTGGGCTAAAAAAGTAGGTGTAAAACAAAGTAAGAAAAAGGTAAAAGAATGAAAAAAAAAGATAAAACACCCGTAACTCGTCGTGCATTTGTAAAACAAACGGCTTCAATCGCTTTGGGCTCTTCCGTACTTTCGGGGATACCCCTCCGTATTTTTGATGAAAATAAAATCATTTATCAAGCCATGGGTACGCGGGTCGGTGAAGTCACGGATACTTCTGCCATTATTTGGACGCGCTTAACTTCAGTACCTGTTCGCAATAACAAAGGTGTACTTATTCCTGGACGTATGAACGATTATCCCCAAGGCCAATTACCAGTTGTCACCGTTCCTGTTGAGCAACTCGAAGGTGCTTGTCCTGGTGTTTCAGGCTTTGTGCGGGTTCGTTATGGGGTAGATGAAAATTTAAAAACAGCTCAAACGACTGAATGGGTTGAAGTATCAGAAAGCACCGATTTCATTCATCATTTTACTTTGGAAGGTTTAAAATCCGATACAACTTACTATTACGAAAGCGAAGCGACCACCAACAAACGCAAAAAAGGACGCGAAACATTTAAAGGCAAATTTGGAACCGCACCTGCCGCTGACACACCCAGCAATTTTCGTTTTTGCTTGATGACCTGTCAAGGCTATCCCGACCGTGGGCATCCAGATGGGCACAATATTTATCCAGCGATGCTGGCACTTAAACCCAAATTCACTTGTCTGACAGGCGATTTGGTCTATTATGACAACGATATGCCAAGGGCTTTTACAGAGCGATTGGCGCGTTACCATTGGGAACGCATGTTTAGTTTGCCTCGTTTGATGGAATTTAACCGCAATGTCGGTACATATTGGCTAAAAGACGACCACGACACCCTTGATAATGACTCTGAACCAGGTGCAAAAATGGGTGATTTTACATTCGCACAAGGGCAGAATATTTTCTATCAACAAGCCCCCATGTATGGAAATTCTCCAAGTTACCGCACTTTCCGTTGGGGACAAGATCTACAAATTTGGCTGACGGATGGACGGGATTTTCGTTCTCCCAATGAAATGCCCGATGGTCCCGAAAAAACGATTTGGGGCAAAGAACAAAAAGAATGGTTTCAAAAAACGGTCAAAGAAAGCACTGCTACATGGAAAGTGCTTGTCAGCCCAACACCTTTAGTGGGTCCCGACCGTCCGCAGAAGGATGATAATCATACCAATAAAGGTTTCAAACATGAAGGCGATCAAATCCGAAATTGGCTTCAAGCGAATGTCCCAGATAATTTTTTCGTGATTTGTGGCGACCGTCATTGGCAATACCATTCGGTGCATCCCGAAACGGGGCTGAATGAATTCAGCATCGGTGCAGCAAGCGATGAACACGCAGGTGGTACGCCAGGTGAAAACAAAGCCTATCACCGTTTTCATTTGGTAAAAGGCGGTTTTTTATCGGTTGATTTAAAACGAATAGACAATAAAAGTAGCATTACTTGTCAACACCATGACATTCATGGGGCAGTTGTTTATGAATGGAAAAAGGAAAGAACTGTTTAATTTTTCAATCGTTTTTTGCTTGCTACTGATTTTTAGAAATAGTTTAAACTGCAAATCTTTTTTATGAAAAAAACCACTACCCTTTGGACTTTGGCTTTATGCTTACTTGTTTTAGGCCATGCCCTTTTTGCACAAAAAACAGAAAAACCCAATATTCTTTTCATCGCTGTAGATGATTTAAAACCATTGTTGAGTTGTTATGGTGAAAGCCAAATGATAACGCCCAATATTGACCGATTGGCCAAAATGGGGACAGTTTTTATGAATAATTACTGCCAACAAGCCGTTTGTGCCCCTACCCGAGCCAGCCTTTTAACTGGCCAACGACCTGATTATACCAGAATTTGGGATTTGAAAACCCAACTCAGAGACATGGTTCCCAATGTAGTCACCCTCCCTCAATACTTTAAAGAAAATGGCTATACTACTGCTACAATAGGCAAAATGTTTGACCAACGTTCGGTAGATAAAGGAATGGATGTACCTTCTTGGACTATTCCAGCAGTATCCTATGGAAAATTTCCGAGCAATTATGCCGCAGGCTTTGAAAAACCTGTAAACGGCTATCAATTGCCTGAAACGAAAGCAAAAGTTGCCAAAATTGAGGCTGATGCCAAAAGTCGAGGGCTTACAGGCACAGAATTAACTGAGTTTTTGGCAAACAATAAAGGTCCAGCCGTAGAGTCGGCAGATGTGCCAGATGATGCCTACATGGATGGCGTTGTCGCTAAAAATGCCATTGAAATGCTTGGGAAGTTTGCCAAAGACCAAAAGCCATTTTTCTATGCAGTGGGCTTTGTTAAACCTCATTTACCTTTTATCTCGCCTAAAAAATATTGGGATTTATATGACCGTTCAAAAATCAAGATTTCAGGTGTTCAGCAAATGCCCGTAGGAGCTCCTGATTACGCAGCTCAAAATTCAGGGGAATTATACAATGCTTATTTGCAAAGCAATTTCGAACGTTATGATGCCAATGCCAAGCCACAATCAGAGGCTATTCAACGAGAGTTAATTCATGGCTATTATGCGGCAGTAAGCTACATGGATGCACAAGTAGGAAAATTGTTGGACGAATTAAAAAAACAAGGCTTAGATAAAAACACCATAGTGGTACTTTGGGGCGACCACGGTTGGCATTTGGGCGACCACGGACTTTGGTGTAAACACGATAATTATGAACAAGCCACCAAAGCCCCACTTATCATTGCATCGCCAGCATTTAAAGGAAACCAAAAAGCTCAAGGATTAAGTGAGTTTGTTGATATTTTCCCAACTTTAACCGAAATGACAGGTTTAAAAACACCCGCAGATTTAGCTGGTAAAAGTTTAGTTCCAGTTTTGAAAAATCCTGAGATTGAACTAAAATCATTTACCCAAAGTCAATATCCAAGAAAAGGCGACAAAATGATGGGTTATACGATTCGGACAAAACGCTATCGTTATGTGGCTTGGTACGAACAAAATTACAGAAATACAATCATTCTATCGACTGCAAAACCTGTCGCTGTGGAATTGTATGACTATCAAAAAGATACTTTGGAAACTGAAAACTTAGCTACAAAAACAGAATATAAGGCTGTGCTGAAAGACCACGAGAAATTGATGTCAGAATTTTTAACAAATCAAAAGCAGTCAAGATAAAATTCCTTATTACAAAGTAAAAAAACAAACACTAAATGAAAGTTTTTGCCAGAATATTGATTATTTCCGTACTATTTCCATTTGTTGGAATTGGACAAAGTTCGTTATTCAAGACCATAAGCCCAATTCTAAAAAGCCAAGTGTTAAATAACGCTAAAATTGCGATGACCGAGAAGCCAATCACGGTTACTGCTCAACAATGCGAACGTTCGGCAGGTGGGCTACACGATTTTTATTCGGAAGGCGATTATTGGTGGCAAAACCCAAACGACCCAAATGGGCCTTATATTCAAAGAGATGGGCAGTCAAACCCCAATAACTTCGTGGCACATCGTAAGGCAATGATTCGGTTCAGTCAGATAATTGGTACTTTGGCCTCGGCATACATGCTAACCAAAGACGAAAAATACGTTAAAAAAGCGTTTGAACATCTAAATGCTTGGTTCGTTGACGAAAAAACCTACATGAACCCCTCATTGCTTTACGCCCAAGCTATCAAAGGCAAAGTAACAGGGCGTGGTACAGGCTTGATTGACATGATACAAATGATGGAAGTAGCACAAGGTGTACTCGTGATGCAAAATGCCAAAGTTGTCAATAAACAAGACTTAGGGAAGGTAAAAGATTGGTTTTCTAAGTATTTAGTCTGGGTAAATTCGCATCCTTATGGCATAGAAGAACGTGATGCCAAAAATAACCACGGAACGTGTTGGGTAATGCAAGTAGCCTCATTTGCCAAACTCACGGGCAACCAAGAAATGCTTGATGATTGTAGAAACAGATTCAAAACGGTCTTACTACCTAATCAAATAGAAAAGGACGGTAGTTTTCCGCTCGAACTTAAAAGGACTAAACCTTATGGCTATTCGCTCTTCAATTTAGATGCCATGACCACCGTTTGCCACATACTTTCTAATGAAAAAGAGAGCCTGTGGGATTTTGCGTTAGAAGATGGCCGAACCCTCAAAAAAGGGGTAGAATTTCTCTATCCTTTTGTAGAAAATAAAGCCACTTGGAAAAGTTCACAGGATGTAATGTACTGGAATGAATGGCCTGTGGCACAGCCTTTTTTGATTTTTGGGTATCAAAAATATAAAGAAAAGGCTTGGTTGGATACTTGGAAAAAACTCGAACATTTCCCTAAAAACGATGAAGTAATTCGGAATTTACCAATACGTAATCCGTTGATTTGGGTATTTTAACGAATATTAGAAGTAGAGAATATCGGTACTCAACTAACAACTATCTATTTCAAGTTTGTAATTTTTTACGTTCAGTACAGTGTTTTAAAAGTTATTTTTTCTCTCTCGCAGATTTACGCAAATCTAAAATCCGCTGATACTCGCTGATTTCCGCGAAAACGTGCGACCGTCCGAGGCTGTGGGTTATTCAGCCAAATCAGCGTATATCTGCGAGACATAGAATTAATAATAAAACAGTGTATTTAGCTATTACCGAATAAATAAATACAATGTTTATTAAGTTTTCTCGCTGATTTTAAAAACCGCAGCCGCGGACGGTCGCAGATAGCCGCAGATTTTGGGTGATTAATTCTGTTAATGAGAGTTTCTGTGCCAATCTGCACTGTATTTTAATCTGCGTTTGTCTGCGGGATAAAAAATATCACAATACTTTTAAAACAGTGTATTTATAAGCAATTATAAAAGCCCCCTAAACCTATTAATTTATGAAAACAATAAGAAACTTTGAGTACTACTTCTACTCTTGAATTGACTGAATTTGAAGCGATAGTAAATAATAAACCTGTCGAACCCAAAATAGGGGCGACTAAATTTTATTGAAAAAAGGAAACCAATGTAGTAGAGAAATTGACCTTTTTTAGAGCATAGACTTGAAAAAGATTGGTCTGCAATCAACCAATCCCTTAAAAATTAAACATAAACCTTTGAGCAGCCATTGAATTGACCATTTTGTCGCCATCGTGGGCCACATTGGGCACTACTTCAATTTGATGAATTTTCTTTTTGTTTGAAAAAAGCTGAATGTATTCATAAAAAAACTGTCCTCGTTCCAGACGAAAACGCCCTTGAAGGTTGCCACCACACGATTTGTCTAAACTACTATCGTTCATATTGACATCATTTCCGCCAAGTATAAACACAACATCTCGGTTCAAAAATTGATTTTTGATGGTTCCGATTCCTGCCTTAGAAGCATAGGGATTTAGTTTTTCAATGCCTCGTGGATAGTCATTGAAACTACTACAACCTGTTGTATCTGGTCTGGCAAAAGTCAACCCTGAATTTGTTTTCATCGGCCTTCTATCGTCTAAGTATAAATAGGTGGAGGGATTCATTACAATGAAGCGAAATTTGTATTTCTTCTGTATAGTAGGCATTGGTGTCATACCTACATAACGTGAAACAAATTGCCCACCAGCCGAATGGCCTACGATAAGGATATTTTTAAGTTTTGGAAAAAGCTTTTTGTTGCAAACTCGGGCAATCATAGAATCTATTAAGCTAAAACTGCTAAAGGTATCTTCCATTTTACGCTTTTTACTCGACACCGACTCGTCGCCTACTCGCCAATTGTTATTTGTCCAAAACAAATGGTTAGCATCGTGTTTGTGGTCTTCCAAATCTTTTTCAGAAGTAAATTGGGGGGATATAAACAGGGTTTCATTCGTTTTATTGGCTGCAATGACCGCTTTTTCGCCCCATTCGTAGTAGTCCAATCCGTTTCTTCTTGCCCCATGAATGTAGATAACCAATTGTGTAATGTTTTTATTTGGTTCGGCAATGGCGTGATTACTGGCGTATCTTAACGTATAGGTTTGTGAATTTTTACTTACACTAAATATATTTGGACAAGCCCTTTCTATAGCCTGTGGTTTCTCATCTTGCGCCATTCCTACTTTTGACAAAAGCAAAATGAAGAATAAAATGGGTAAAAGTGCTTTCATAGTTTTTACGATTTTTAGAAAAAGACCTTCAAATTTTAAAACTTAAAGGGCCTAAATTATCAATTTAGTACTGACAATCAATCAAAGAAACACCCCTTATTTATAAACTTCTCAGTGGAGTCAGAAAATGCCAAACCGAATGTCCTTGATCACCCGACAGCACATAAATTATTTTGGGCCGTTACGGTTGGCCACTGCCAATTACGGCCAACAGGGACGACAAAGCCAATATTGTAGCATTTGCCGTGTTGCAAACACGCTATTTATTTTGAGTTCGCAGTCTCCCTTCGGAAGACAACAAACAACGAGGGCTTCGCCCAAAACGAATGCTTAGTTATTACCAGTTGGCGTTCTGTCCACCGTGCCTGTAAACCATTGTCGTTATTGACTTTCTCTGTCATTTTTTATTGGCTGTGTATTGCGTTTTTTTTATTGTTTTTGAAGTGTTAGAATTTTTTTTAAATCAATTTTGTCTTGCGTTGACTTTGCAATCTCTTTGACAAATCTTTGGTTTGAGCGTTGGCTCATGCGGCTTTGGCAATTTGATTGCAAATAGCGTTGGCATTTTAAATCGGTTTCAATCCTAACTCCATTAAATATTCATTGTGTTTTTCTGTGTTTGTTTTTATGCTGTCATTTATTGAAGTCAATTTATTGTTTACGTCCTTCAAGTCAATTTGTATTTCGTCTTCTGATGTGCTGACATATCTTGAAATATTCAGGTTGTAGCCATTCTTTTCAATTTCGTCCATTGAAACCCTGCGAGCGTATCTTTCAATATGGTCTGGTCGGAATTGGTAAGTCTCAACGATTTTGCGAATATCGTTTGGCTCTCCGTTTTCTCCCTCTCTTAACGTGTTTTGTCGTTTGCCTTGTTTGTAATGTTCTGCTGCATTAATGAACAACACATCATCGTGTTTTTTACATTTCTTCAAAACCAAAATGGAAACTGGAATACCTGTCGAGTAGAACAAGTTTGAAGGTAAGCCAATTACTGTGTCAATGTGATTGTCTTTCAAAAGTTTTGTTCTGATGCGTTCTTCTGCACCGCCACGGAATAAAACACCGTGAGGTAAGATAATTGCCATTGTTCCTTCTTTGCCTAAGAAGTGAAAGCCGTGCAACAGAAAAGCAAAGTCAGCAGCTGACTTTGGTGCTAATCCATAACTTTTAAAACGGAAATCTTCTGCGAGTGTGTCATTAGGTTCCCAACGCAAACTAAAAGGCGGATTGGCTACAATAGCATCAAATTCTGTTTTTTTGCTTGGGTTCATTTCGTTAAGCAATGACCAACTATTTTCCAAAGTGTCTCCGTGGAATATCTCAAACTCAGTGTCTTTCATACCGTGCAAAAGCATATTCATTCGGGCAAGGTTGTAAGTAGTTATATTTTTTTCTTGTCCGTATATTTTACCTACACTTCCGCCACTGTCTTTGATTCGCTTTCTTACGTTGAGCAACAACGAACCTGAACCGCAAGCCATATCCAGAACCTTATCTAACTTGTTTTTCTTTCCTGTTTTTGGTTCTTGACTGTCTAAGGTTACGATTTCAGAAAGTATGGTAGAAATTTGTTGTGGTGTATAAAACTCACCTGCTTTTTTGCCTGAACCTGCTGCAAATTCGCCTATTAAATACTCATAAGCATCTCCCAAAGTATCGGAGTCGGCTGAAAAATCAGCAATGCCTTCTGCAATTTTTTGAATGATGTTGCATAGTTTCTTATTTCTTTCGGCTGATGTTTTTCCAAGTTTTTCAGAATTCAAATTGATTTCGGTAAACAAGCCTTGAAAGGCACTTTCAAAAGATTCATTCTCTATGTATCTAAAACCTGATTCAAGCGTTACCAATAGCTCTGGGTTTTGAGTACGAGCCATTTCGCTGATGTTACTCCACAAGTGGGCTGGTTCGATCACATAATGCACTTTTCTACGCATCTGTTGTTCAAAGTCCACTACTTCATCCTTATTGGATTTATACCATACTGATAGTGGGGTTTTCTTATCCGTTTCAGGTAGGTTGGGGTAGTCCTTGCCCAATTCTTTCTTTGCCGCTTCTTCGTAGTTGTAAGACAAATACCTTAGGAAGAGAAACGAAAGCATATAATCACGGAAATCATCCGCATTCATTGCACCTCTCAAATCGTCTGCAATATTCCAAAGGGTTTTACCCAGTTTATCTTGTTGTTCTTTTTGTGTCATATTATATTTTTTATCAGATGGGCTGCACCCATCCTTATGTGATGATGCCCTTTCAGGGCTAACATGGTACTAAGCCCCAACGGGGCGATATATCTTAATAGAATGGGCTGCACCCATCCTTATGTGATGATGCCCTTTCAAGGCTAACATGGTATTAAGCCCCAACGGGGCGATATATCTTAATAGAATGGGTGCACCCATCCTTATGTGATGATGCCCTTTCAGGGCTAACATAGTATTAAGCCCCAACGGGGCCATATACCTTAACGAAGGGCATTGCCCTTCGTAGGAATGTGGTCTGCAACAAAGCCCTGAAAGGGCGAAATAATCAATCCCAAACATATCGTTCATCATATTCTACTTGATACTTTTTTAAAAATGCTCTGTGTTCATCTTGAAAGGTCTTTTTTTCGTGATGCGATTTTTGGTTTGCTATATATGAAATTACCTTATCTACCTCAGATGGATTTACCGAAAAAGCTCCGTATCCATCTTGCCAATAAAAATTTTCAAAGGATTTACCTTTTGTTTTTATCCATTTTGATGAATGAGATTTTACTTCTTCTAATAGCTTCATTAAGGCTATTTTTTTGGAGAGCTTGCATAAAATATGGATATGGTCGGTGTATCCGCCAACTATTATAGATTGGCACTCTAAACGATTACATATCCCGCCCAAACAGCCATGAAGTTCTTGCTCTACAGGTGGGTGAATCAGCGACTGTCTGTACTTAGTGCTGAATACGATATGTATATAATTCTGAACTAATGATTGTCCCATAACTTCTTTTTTTCTTACTCGAAGGGCTTACACCCTTCCTTAAATGATGATGCCCTTTCAGGGCTAATATGCTCCAATTCAGGGCTGTTATGCGCCTAAGCCCCAACGGGGCGTAATATCGCTGCGAAGGGTGTAGCCCTTCGTAAAAAAGCCCTATATCCAAGCCCTGAAAGGGCGGTATATCTTATTCTTTTCATCTTCTAATCATTAATCTTAGGAAACAACCCCTGCATCAAGCCCTTTTTATGCAATTTCAATTGCGCTATTTTCTCCGCCTGTGCGGTAATGAGTGCATCTAAGGAAGAAAGGCAAGATGCGATTCTTTGTTGTTCTTTTCTGTCAATAGGAATTAAAAAAGGGAAACTTTGTACATCATCATTTCTAAGATTTGTTTGTTTAACACCATCATCAAACGCTAAGAAGAATGGATTTCTATTCATAGTGTAATACAGAAATAGACTATCGCAATCAAATGATGATATCTTACAAATTCGTTGATTCACTGTGTACTTGTTTTCTTCAATTATATAAAAGCATTTTGCAATTGCTCTGCCGTTGGGAATATCACTTAACACCATTAAGATGTCTCCTTTTTCTGCAAGACAATATGCTGAATTACTATATTTTGCTACTTTACCATCTGTTGAAATGAATTTTGAGTTAACAACAACGAAATTTCCATTCTCTGAAATATCTTGCTCGTGAGCTTTTCCATTTTCATAAAGAGCAACTTCAGATAAAACTTTCTCCACCCACTCCCCATCCTTCTCAAACTCCTTAAACCGAACCTTAGGCACTTTTTCGCCTTCTTGCGGAAAAAGGTTTTGCATCAAGCCTTTTTTGTGGTCTTTGAGTAGCTCCAACTTTTGGCTGTGGGCTGCTATCACCTCATCTAAAGAAGAAAGACAAGCGGCGATTTTTTGTTGTTCTTGGGGATTAGGAACTAAAATTTTGTGTCTGTGTACATCATTTCTATTCAGTGTTGGTACACCTGAACCAGTTCCAAATTGTTCAAGACCAATAAAGACAAAATAATAAAATACAAATAATGGATAATTACCATAAAAATCAGTCACCCATAAAGATGTATTGTGTGGCCAAAAATCCACATCAACAAAAGTTACTTTTCCAATTGTTCCTGAACGACCAGTTACAATACCAGGTCCTTTGACTTTGAATTCTTTGTGGAATTTTAAAATTCCATTTGAAAAAACAACAGGATATTTACCTTTAATGATTGTGTCAATTGGCAGATCAAAACCTCTTTGAAGTGGTGCGAATTCACCAATTGTTTTCTCTTCCCACTCACCCTCATTTATAAATTCAGGAAAACGCAATTCGGGTATTAATTTATCTTTACTCATTTTCATCTCCTGTTGCGTTTATTTCATTTAATACTAAGGCTTGTAATTCATCTTTGGGTAGCAATAGTTGGTATTCAGCTACGCCTATGGGCTTGTTGATGTCTTGCAGGGCAATTTCCACATCGAGGTGGTCTCTGTCGGCACAGAGTATGATACCAATGGATGGGTTTTCGTTTTCTCCTTTTTCTTGGCGGTCGAGCAGCGAGAGGTATAGATTCATTTTGCCTACATATTCAGCTTTAAAGCTGCCTATTTTCAGCTCAATAGCCACCAATGCCTGCAAGCCCCTGTGAAAGAAAAGCATATCCACAAAGTATTCCTTATGGTTATATTCCAACCGGTACTGGTTGCCAATAAAACTAAATCCTTTTCCAAGTTCGAGTATAAAGGCCCTAATTTTAGCAATGAGTCTATTTTCCAGTTCCAATTCTTTTACTGGTTCGGTAATTCCCAGAAAGCCCAAATTATAGGTGCTTTTAAATACCTCGTTGGCATAATCGGCATGAAATTCAGGTAGTGTCAAGTTGAAATTGTTGGTAGCTATTTGTTTTTGTGTGTTATCATACGTATTCAGTTTTATGGCATTGAGCAACAAATCTCTCGACCAGCCTTTTGAAAAGGCTTCATGGGCATAGAACTCCACCGCTGAAAGCGATTGTATTTTATCCAATAACAGCAGATTATGCCCCCAGGGCAAAACTGCTACGCTCTGTAGCAGTTTTGTATCTGCCTGATAATAACGCTCATAATAACGTTTCATATTCCACAAATTGCGGGGCGACACACCCATATCGGGGAACTCCATTTTCAAGTCATGCGATAATTGCTTCACTACGCCGCTGCCATAACCTTCTTCCAACTGTTTTTCAAAAAGCAATTTGCCCAAATTCCAATAAACGGCATTGGCAGCACGATTCACTTTCAGCGCAATCGTAGTGCGAGCAGTGCGGATTTCTGCGACAGCTTGTCGCAGTATTGCCTCATACTCCTGTTGGCTTATGGCTGTGGTATTGTGCTTACTCATACGCTGCTAATCCTGATATTTCACGCCCTTGGGCTAATTTTTTTAATTGGGGTACTAAGTCTGCCATCAATGCCAGTTCTTTTACCCTGCGTTCTTTCCAACTTAAATCCAATGACTCTAAGAGGTCGGTCAGTTTTTCGCCGTCAAAAATCATTCGGCTCATTATCTGTTCTACAAAGCTTTTCAAGTCTGCGGTTTGCAAGCCGTGTTGGTGGGCAATGGCAGCCAGTTCTTTGTTGTATTTGTCGTCTTTAAAACTGTCGTACCCTTTGCGAAGCGATTCTACATCTTGTCCGCTGTTCCAATCCAAACTATTGATGTACTCCGTTAAATCTTCCTGCTCGTCCATCATATTGGCATTAGAACTCAGCAAGCTAATCACCTGTGTTTTGGTCATTTTTTGCTTGGCAGGTTTCTTTTGCGTACTGTCGGCAATCAAGTTCATGATGTAATCATAATCAATCACGGCAGAGGCAAACAATACAAATTCAAAATCAAGTTGTTGTATTTCGGGCGGCGCAGCATCACCATCGTTTTGTTGTATTTCTCGCAGTTGTTTAGCTGTTTCAATATACGAGCTTCGGAATTCTTGTAAAGTTTCCGTTGGCAGTATGGCTTCAATGTTTGTTTTTTGTTCTTCTGTAATGTCGGTGTATTGGTCAAGCTGTGTTTTCAACCTTTGTACTTCCTTGAAGTTTTTTACAAACGCAATTCGAGCTGCATCACCTTTCAGGTTATACACTTCCTGAGGATCGTTTACCAAAGTATGTTCTTGCATAAACACACCCAACGCTTCCACCGCTTGTTTGTATTTGTCAATTACCACAGGTGCAGGGTCAACCAACCAAATCTCTTTGGCTTTACCACTATCTTCACCAGAGAATAATGCAATGGCTTGGTTCACTGCATCTTGTTGCGAACGGAAATCTAAAATATTGCCGTAAGGCTTGGTATCATTCAGCACACGGTTGGTTCTTGAAAATGCTTGAATCAATCCGTGGTATTTTAGGTTTTTATCTACATACAAGGTGTTAAGGTATTTGCTGTCAAAACCTGTAAGCAACATATCTACCACTATGGTAATATCTATTTTATTTTTGTGTGGGTAGTCTTTATTGCTGTATTTCTGGTCTTTGATGCGTCTTTGAATATCTTGATAGTACAAATCGAACTCGTTAAAAGTGTGATTCGTTTTATACTGCAAATTGTAGTCAGTAATAATACTCGTTAGTGCTTTTTTCTTTTCATCAGGATTTTGTTTGTTGTCTTCTCTTTCCTGTACTAAATCTTCTTGCAGCTGTTTTACATCAGCCGCATTTTTTTGGCTTTGCTGGTCACCATCTTTTGCAATGAGTTGAGAGGGTGGAGAAAACACACAAGCAATGTTTAATGGAACATAATCAGGATTTTCAGTTTGTTTCTTTTTCTGAATCTCTTTGAAAAGATGATAGTATTCGATGGCATTATTGATAGAAGCCGTTGCCAACACTGCATTAAATCGTCTTGAATTGGTGGCAGCATCGTGTTTGTCCAAAATAGCTTCAACTACTGCCTGTTGGGCAATGGCTTCGCCAGGCTTTGGATTTTGTGTGCCTTTTCCTTTGAAATAATCAATGTGAAAACGCAATACATTTCTATCGTCTATGGCATGAGTTATCGTGTATTTATGTAATGCCTTTTCAAATATGCTGTCTGTTGTTTTGTACGAAGCTTCTTCACCTTCGCGAATTGTGTAAATCGCATTTTGATCAAATATGGGAGTACCCGTGAAGCCAAATAGCTGTGCATAAGGAAAAAACTCTTTGATGGCTTTGTGATTATCACTAAACTGCGAACGGTGGCACTCGTCAAAGATGAATACCATTCGCTTGTTGCGAAGTGGCTCTAAGCGTTCTTTATAGTTTTTTTTGTTGGTGCCATCCAAAGCCAATCCCAATTTTTGAATGGTGGTAACAATTACCTTATCTGCATAATCGGTAGAAAGTAAACGCCTTACCAAAGTTTCGGTATTGGTATTTTCTTCCACACTTCCTTCCTGAAATTTATTGAACTCTTCACGGGTTTGTCGGTCAAGGTCTTTGCGGTCAACCACAAACAAACATTTTTCTATATCGGTATTGTCCTTTAGTAAAGTGGATGCTTTGAAAGAAGTCAAAGTTTTGCCGCTTCCCGTAGTATGCCAAATGTAGCCGTTGCCACGGTTTTGTTGGATGCAATCAATAATTGCTTTCACTGCATAAATTTGGTACGGTCGCATGATGAGCAACCTCTGCTCACTTTCTACCAAAACCATATACTTGCTAATCATGCTGCCCAAAGTACACTTAGTCAGGAATTTTTCCGTGAATGATTCAAGGTGGGTTATTTTCTTGTTGCTCTCGTCTGCTAATTGATAAATCGGCAAAAACTGTTCGTCTGCATTAAAAGCAAAATGTTGATTTTGGTTATTGGCAAAATAGTAAGTATTTGTTTTGTTGCTTACAATAAACAACTGCATATAGCAAAGCAAAGAATTACCATAACCATTACCAGCTTCATTTTTATAATCCACTATTTGCTGCATCGCTTTTCGTGGAGAAATGTCATTTTTTTTCAATTCGATTTGCACCACAGGCAAACCGTTAATCAGCAAAATGATGTCGTACCGCTGATGACTGTTTTCTGTATTGATGCGTAACTGACTGATTACTTCATAGTCGTTTTTACACCAGTCCTTGTTATTTACCAATGTATAGTGCAATGGCGTTCCGTCTTCACGTTGGAAGTATTGTCTTTCACGCAAAAGTTTAGAAGCTTTGAACACATCAGGTTGAATAATTTCTTCTCTAAGTCTTAAAAATTCGTTGTCAGACAAGCGAACACGGTTTAGTGCTTCAAATTTTGTTTTGAAGTTTTTTTCAAGTGTTTTTCTATCAACTATGTCAGGGCGATGCGTGTATTTAAGCCCTTTGAGTTGCTCGATTAGATTTTCTTCTATTTGGTTCTCTTTGCTCATTATTCTTCTTTCAATAAATCTTTGGCCTTAACGTCTAAAATTTTTGCGATTCGGTACAAATCCTCAATGCTTGGTTGTCTCACATTTCGAGCATACTCGTTAATCGTGTTGTAACTTTTGTCCAACTGCTTAGCAAGCCAAGTTTGTGAGATACCTTTCTCTTTCAAAACTTCCTTAATGCGGTTCATTTGTGCCTAATGAATTTTTAACAGGTCAAAGACAGTGAAATTGCATTGTCCAATAGTGTAAATATCCACTATTTTGTCGTGGGTGGGTAGTGGCAAGATCTTTTGGTTTTTTAGCGTTGGCTCGTGTGTCGGGCAAAACCAAATGTGCTTGACCGTGCGGTGGGTGAAATTGTTATTAAAAAATGTGCGGTGGGAAAAAATAAAAAACAAAGGTCGGTCAGCGTGTCGGTTAAGATGCTGTCCATTTGTAATATCGTTGGTCAATTGTCAAAATGGTTTACTTTTTTCTCGTTTTTAGCCGTTTACTGTTTCGCATATATCTCATGTATTCACAGGTGCTGCTGGTTGCAGTAAAACACTCGATTGCAGCTATTCAAACATAAATCAAAATTCTTAAAAATCCAAGGTAACAAGATGGCTTTTCATTTCAATTAGAACCAAATACAGATTTTAACTACTCCAATATTTAGAAAATCGAAAGAAAGCGTATCCACAAAAACTGCTGAGGGCTGTCAGAAAATGCCAAACCGAATGTCCTTGATAAAGAGAATGGGGGTCGCAGCCTACTTTTTGAACATCTAATGCCCGAATTTTGACAGCAATGACCATCAAAACAAGGCTTGAAATGGCCAAAAGAAACGATTTTTCCTTTCGGTTTTGAAAGTAAATAATGAGCACCAATACCGTTTGAAGCAAAATCAGCGCAGGCAAGAGTTTACCACTTGAAATCATCAAGTGAACCTGAATAAAAGCAATAATAACCAGCACTAAGAAAGCAATCCATGCTTTTTTGAGGTTATCAGAAAAGTCAATCTTGTAGAAAATATGATACAGGGCAATTCCCAACAAAACAATGGGGATGCTATACGTACCATTCATATCTACTCTTTGGCCTACCCATGTAAGGGAAGCATGAAAGAAAGCACTTCCAAAACAGAGATAAATCAAGCAAATTCCCATCAATACCGACAAAGCTGGGAAATCCTCAAGTTTACTTTTTTTAGCTAACCCTTTGTTTTTAAGGTCATTCATTCCAATTTGCAACACCAAAACCCCGAAAAAGAAATAGGATAGATTGGTGTAAGTATTCATGGACTGATGAAAAAATTGGTTCACATCATTGAACTCACAATATTCCCCCGTCAAGGCCGATTTGCTGAGCGTCATGCCATCCCAAACGTGTCCACTCAGCGTGGCATTTAAAAGCATAAAGACCAAAACCATCCCAAAAGTGATGATGGCGGAATTGGTAAGTAGTCTGAAAAATAGGGCTTTATTCATACTCGACTTATTTTTTAGGGGTGATTTCAATCAGCGGCTTTTGTACATCCCAAGCCGCAGGAACCTCATACACGACTTTAAGAATCGTAGTATTTTGCTCTGACACTTCCCATTGTTTTTGAAAAGCAGCCGATTCCACGTTTTCGGTAACTGTTCGCTTGAGAGCCGTATTTATTCCCAAATTCATGTTGGGTAATGCCCACAAATCATCCGTCAATGAAGTTGTTGCTGCATTGGGCGCACAGACATAAAAGGCGATATTTCGGGCAGTGGAGTCGGCCAAAAATACTTTCATCGTTTTTTGATTCACTTGCACATTGGTTTTTCCATCGCCAGGTACCATCAACCACCCCACCTCACCGTCGGCGGTTTTCCAATGGATGGTTCCCGTTTTTATTTGTCCCCATACCCTGCGGTTTCCCCACAGTCCACCCATCATCCAATCTTTCTGCATCATGGCAGTGACCCGTTTGAGGCTATCACCTTTGTAAGTATTGGGAATTATACGGCTCACAAATTGAGGCTTAGAAAACGTCTTTAACTTGGCTAAATCGTCTTTTGGAATAGACAGACCTAAGCTGAAAATCGGTGCGATGTTGCTCATTTCGCCATATTTAGGGCCATTTTTGAGTGGGATGGGCGATAATTTGGCATCGTCCACCGCAATGGCAATCCAGATGCCCGTGATGGCAAAGTATTTCTGCATATCCATGCCATAGCCTCTAAAATACGGCCCCACCATGTTCTTGAGGTTAGGGTTATAAACAGACGTAATCTCGTGCCAAAAGGCTGCTTCGAGGGTTTGTCCCATTTGCTTTATCTCGGGCGAAAGCGCCAACTCGCGCCACAGGGCAATCGCCACGAGCGTGACGCCGTAGTAGGTTGGTGAGTTGTATTCACTGAATGTTTTGTGCGATTGATACAGATTAAATACATCGTATGCCTTCTTTAACCCGGCCGTTTTCAACTCTTCCCTATTGAATTCGGTGCCGACATAGTTCATCAAAAAAGCACTCATGATGGAAATGTTGGTATAATCAGCTCCGACGTTTCGTTTTAAGGCACCGCGAGCCGCGTGTACCAAGCCCACTTCCATTTCTTCCAGAATTTCTTTGGGCAACAAGTGGCTGTATTTTTTACGAATGATGATGAGGTCACAACCGATAAACTCTCGCCAATTCTGGTCAAATTTGTCATCATCAATATTTGTTTTCCAGATACCGTAAATTCTCGTGTTTTCGTCCCGATGTTGATTTTTTAAAATCCACGTCAGAATTTCAACCGCATTTTCTTTATCGCCTGCTTTATTACGAAACAGCAACGCCTCGGCCAATCGGGTCTTGCTTCTCAAACTGGTTTTATTCGTTAAAACCTCCGCGATTTTCTTTCCTGCGGGAATTTCATCGTTGATAAAGTCCTCAAATACCTGTTTTTGGTAAGGTGATAGAGTGGCGTAGGTATATTTTTGGGTATACAGCGCACTCTCCTGTCCGAAAATGAAAGTGAGACTTAGTAAATAACTTGCCATGAACAGAATTGCTTTTTTCATAATGTTGACCGCTATTGGATTGATATTATTTAACTGAAACCATCTTCAACATCACCACTCCATGATGCCTAATCTCCGTTTTGAACGTCCCATTAAACGTACCCAACTCTTTCTGCCGCCATACATCGCGCAGTTTGTAGTTACCTTTCAGGCCCGCTTTGGCAAAATCGAAGGTGAACGATTTGGGGGTTTCGGTTCCCCAATGAAAATAGGATTGGGGTGTTTTTCCAAAGTCGCCTGTATTGAATAAGCCTACCGCAAACGACCCGTCTTCCAGAGATTTTACCCAAATTTGCAAGCCGTTTTCATCGGCTATCAGTCGTGCGGGTTTGCCCAGAGGGTCCTGATTGATTTCAATGACCTCGTCATTAGTGAGTAGGTTCAGGGTAAAATCATCCAATTGCTCAATGGGACAGCCAATCAGCATGGGAGCGGCCAGCAGACTAAACATACTGACGTGGCTGTATTGTTCGTCGGGCGTCAGGCGAGTATCGTGCATGACGGGTCCAATGGACACTTTGCCCACAATCATCATATCCGGGTCAGCCCAATGACCCGGGCCTGAATAGGGAGCCCATTTATCCAGCGAAAAAGACGTCAGAAAAAGGCTTGTCCAACTGTCTTTAATGTCGGGACCGGTACGGTACATATTGGACAAACGCGCCCAATCGGTCACTTTTTCAAAAGGGGCATTGTTGGACAAACTGAACACAATATCGCGCCCCGATTGCTTCAATGCCGTGGACATCCGCTCGGTCGAATTGACGTCAATACGCCAGTCATATTTCAGGAAATCAATTCCCCATTCGGCCATTTGTTTGGCATCGTTGGTTTCAAAACGGTACTTGGCAATGCGGTTAAACGCCCGTCGGTTCTCTTTGATGGATTCATGGTTTTCTCCGCCTTTTTCAAAATCAGAAGAAGCGCCGGCGTAGCCACCATAACTGGAAATATAAGGCGTGGAATACAAGCCCGCTTTCAGTCCCAGCGAGTGGATATAGTCCACCATTTCTTTGAATTTTGGAAACTTCTCATTGGGTTGCAATGCTGTAAGCGGCCCGCCCCGCACGCCTTGCCAGGCATCATCGATGTTGATATAGCTCCAACCGTGATCACGCAAGCCCATTTTTACCATCGCATCTGCCGAGGCAATCACTTTTCCCCGGTCAATGTGCGCTTCCCACGAATTCCAACCATTCCAACCAATCGGGGGCGTGAGGGCAATGGTATCACCGATTTTAATGGTCAATTTTTTTGTGGCTTCCCCCAAGGCATTTTTTACTTTGAGGGTGGTCATATACGTACCTTTTTCGCCGACTTTTCCTGTGATGATTCCCGTTTTTTCATCCAAGAAAAGACCTTTCGGCAGGTTTTGTGCCCAAAAGAGAATGGGCTTTTGTCCCGTTGCGGCAATGGTATAGAGGAAGGGATTATTCGGCGTTGCCCCAAAGAGCTTGGGCGAGTTGATTCTTGGTTTTTTGGAAGTGGGTGGGGTTAAATTGTACTTTTCCCCCAAATGCTGTACGTGTTCAGGCTTACTGCCGTCCAACATTTCCACTTGGGCATTTACCCAATTGCAGTACGTTCTTTTGTTGTTAATGCCACCCACTTTATCCGTTACCAAAAGCCCCAATTGTTTGATGCCCGTCAGGTCAACATCAATCAGAACGGGTGCATCACCAATACTCATGGCTTTGCTTTCAAACAGCACCTTCCCGTCGCCCATGACGTAAAAAGTGAGCGGAATGTCTTTATTGCCTAAATCGTCGGCGGCAATCAACGCCGAAAAACGGGTGGCCTTTTTATCCAAGTCAAACGCCAATACACAAGGCGATTGAGCCCCAAGACCTCTGGCATACTTTGTTCCGTTGATACGTAATGTATCGTTTGAGTAATTTTTTTTTGCCTGTACCGGACGAATACCTTCGGAATAGGTCTGAATCACCAAATCATCCAACCAAACGGTATGGGTCTTTTGGGAGTAAGCGCTAAAGGCTACGCAGAGAAAGAGTACAGTAAAGAATTTAGGCATTTTGGAGGGATAGGGTTTACGTCTACTTATTATTGGTTCTCAGGCTCGTATGGTTCGTTAACACCTCCGTAATTTTCTTTCCGATTGGAATTTCCTCGTTGATAAAATCCTCAAACAAGTGCTTTTGGTAGGGTGACAGGGTTTGGTAGGTGTATTTTTGTTTAGATAGGGGATATTCTTCATTGCCGGTACAAATTTAATTTTGATGCCATAAGATCTATTTTTATGCTTGAAAACGATATTTTCAACAACTCTTAAAGAATTTACCGGGCTGCTCTTCGAGCATGGCTTCGATTTTTTTTGCTGCCTTGGTGATAGATAGCCCACCGAGGTTGGTACAACGCAGCGTATGGTGAATTTGATCCCCTACGGCTTTCATGGTTTCGATTACTTCGTCTAAAGGAATAAGTTGCTCATAATCTGCCAAGGCCATGTTGGCGCAGGAAACGGCGTTGGTAGCTGCCATTACGTTTCTACCTAAGCAAGGGGCTTCTACTCTGTTTCCGATGGGGTCACAGATGATACCCAATGAGTTTTGCAAAGCCAAAGATGCCGCGGCAATAGATTGTTTCAATGTACCACCTTTCATGCCTACAATGGCTGCGGCGGCCATGCCTCCACCCGAGCCTGTTTCGGCCATACAACCACCTACTTCTGCCGCAAAAGTGGCATGAGCCGCTATAAATACCCCAATCAAACCAGCTGAGAGCATGGCTTTTACGATTTCGTCCTCGGGCAAATCCATCGCATGGGCTGTTCCAAACAATGCTCCAGGCAACGCCCCGCACGAGCCCGCAGTGGGTGCGGCCACGATGACCCCCATGGAACTTTTCACTTCCATCATGGCCGATACGTACATAATTATTCTGTTGTTGGCATCGCCACCGACCAATTGTTTCGCGGCCAGTTTTTGTTGGAATTGCAGCGACTGACTCCCCAATATTCTGTCTTCATAATGCGTACCTTTCAGACCTAAATCAATGGCATTCCCCATGATGTGAATGATTTTACGCATCTTTTCAAACACTTCGTCGGCAGAAATATTTCCGCGAGCAGCTTCATAATCAACGGCCAGTTCCCATAATGATTTATTTTTTCCTTCATTGTAGGCAAGCATTTCATGGCAAGTAATAAAAGGCACTTGCAGGTTATTTCTGGCCATTACGGGCAGTACAGGCTTCAAGCATTTTATAAACAAAACGCTATTCATTGCCTTCAACTCATCACAAATAATCTCGTCAATGGGGGCTTGGGATTTGATTTCCACAAAACTGATTTTCCCTTGGTGAAACGCTATTGAATCGTAAGGAATGGAGGCTTTCAGAAAAGAGATAATTTCATCTGATTCGGTACAATAAACAAGGGTTTCAAAATAATCGCCGGCCATAGCCACTCTAATACCATCAATTTCAATGACTTCAATCATACCACCACCTGTAGAGATAGCCGTTAGGTTTCGGGTTTCTTTATCGTTTTCGAGTCTAATTTTATAGGTATTGGGATGGTCGGCCTTGATATCACAGATTTTGATTTCCACATTGATTCCCGCAGCAGCGAGGTATCTTTCAGATTCCGGCAAGCGCTCATCGTAGGCTTCCCAACCTAAAAACCCGCCAAACAAGCCCATGTCTGAGCCTTGGCTTTTGTGCGTGGTTGCCAATGAGCCGTTGGGGTCAAATTCAATCAAAATGTCTTTGATGTTTTCGTCCATCAAGTCGCGGCATAGGCGGGCTATGCGCAAAGATGCCGCACAATGCGAACTTGATGGGCCGCGCATGACCGGACCAATGACATCATTGAAAATACTTGGAAAGGTGCTCATTTTATTTGGTTATTATGGTTGAATAGCTTGTTGAGAAATGATTATTTTTTATGCGGTGAAATTCCATTATTTAAAATAAAAGGCTGTTCAAGTTCTGTTTTTCCATCCGTTAGCACCATTTTATACGTCCCTGCTTCCAAAAATCTGTCATAATGTACAAAGTAGGGTAGATTACTCTTTTCTCTTTTCACCACCAAATCCCAACGGTATTCATTAAACCCTTTTTGGCCTTGTATGGTCGTTATCCATACGACTTTATTGTCTTTGTCTTTCAGTGAAAAAGTGATGGGTTTGGCATTACTCAACCAAAATGGAATACTCGTTTTTTCAAGTGTTTGGTAAATAGGCTCATCGCTATGTGAACTAAACCACGGGCGTTGACTTTCGGAAATATCAAACAAATGGTCTTTGTCCAAAGCTAAATTTTTAGAGGTCATCGCATGAATGGGTCGTAGATTGATTTTATAAATCCCTCTGCCATGCGTTGCAACCACTAAATCCATTGTGCCTTCATGGATTTCAAGGTCGGCGACGGCAGCACTTGGCATATTATTGCCCAAATATGCCCATGTTTTGCCCTTGTTTTTAGAGATATAAACGCCTCGCAAGCCACCTGCGTATAAGATATTTTCCTCAGTCGGGTCTTCTAAAATCACATTGACGGGCTCATTTGGCAAGCCTGAGGCGATGCTTGTCCAGTTTTTGCCATAATCTTCTGATACGTAAAGATAACTTTGAAGGTCGTCATAATTGATGCCTGTCATCGCTACATAAACCCTTGCTTTGGCAAAATGAGAAGGGCAAATGCTGCGAATATAATTATTGGCAAGTCCTTTACTGTTTTCTTCCCATTTTGCGCCATCATTTTTAGTTACCCAAAATGCGCCTTTGTCTGTACCTGCGTAGAGCAATCCCTTTTCGATTTTAGATTCTACGAGTGCGCCTGTTGAAAAGGATTTCTTTTCAGCACTTGATGAAACAGCTAAATTGGGACTGATTGTTTGCCAATTATCGCCTCTATTGGTGCTTTTAAAGATAAAATTACCACCATGATACAGGGTTTTACTCTGATGTGGCGAGATAAAATAAGGTGTTATGTAATTGAAAGTAAGCGTGTCTTTACTGTTTTTGGGCAATTCGGGTTGAATAACATGAGTGCTGTCCATTTTTTTGTCGTATCGAATGGCATATCCATGTTGGGCACTGTAATACACCGTATTATCATCTTCGGGGTCAACTGCCGAGACGCAACCATCACCACCATCCCAAGGGTCAATCCAAAGGTATTTCCAAGTGTCGGGAAAATTGGGTTTTAATTCTTTGGGCTGCCCATAAACCGTTGCATCGTCCTGCGTCCCGCCATAAATCACATAGTTTTTTTTGTCAATTGTAATGTCGTAAAATTCACCTACGGGGATATTATTGTAGTGAAACCACGACAAACCCTTGTCATAACTCACATAAAAACCACCGTCATTGCCTGCTGCAAGATGATTGGGATTGTTGGGATTTATCCATAATTCGCATTGGTCTAAGTGAAAACCTTTTGCCAAACTTGGCGTAGTACGGGTCACATTGCCACCGATAAACGAAAACGTTTTGCCCCCGTCTGTACTATGCGCCAAACGAACACCCAAACAATAAACTTCCTCATCGTTTTGAGGATTGACATACACATCGGTAAAATACCAGCCAATGACCGAAAAAACGTAAAAGGGCGTGTTATGGGTTTTTGCCCAAGTTAGACCACCGTCGGTTGTTTTGTACAATTCCGCGGCTTCGCCCTTTGGATTGTTCAGATTATCAACAAAAGCATAGGCTTTTAAGGAGTTTGTATGCGACACCGCCAACCCAATGCGCCCCACTAATGCCCCAGAGGGTAAGCCTTTGGTGCAAGCTATCCAAGTTTTTCCACCATCGGTACTCCTATGAATGCCACTGTTTTTTCCTGTGATACTCGGATAAACCTCCCAAGTAGAAGCATACATGATATTAGGGTTTGATGGAGCTATTACTACATCATTTGCCCCCGTTTTGTCATCAATATACACTACTTTCTGCCATGTCTTACCGCCATTGATGGTTTGATAAAGTCCTCTATTGTTGTTTTTTGACCACAAATGACCCAATACCGCTACCATCACGATATCAGGATTTTTAGGATGTATCGCAATTTCAGCGATTGCCCAAGAATCTTCAAGCCCGATGTGCTGCCATGTTTTACCCGCATCATTTGAGCGATACATACCTGTGCCTGTCAAGGTAAAATTGCGTGGTTTTTTAAGATTTTCACCTGTTCCAAGATAAATAATATTCGGATTTGACGGGGCTAATTCCATATCACCTATGCCTAAAGACGCCTGTTCTTCAAAAATACACTGCCAATTGATGCCATTATTCACCGTCTTCCATAAGCCTCCTGAGCCGAAACCAACATACATCGTACCTGGATGCGTGGCATCTACTTGCACCACATCAGCGCGGGCTGAGTTTAAGGTTGGCCCCAATGATACCCAGTTGAGTTTATAGGGCGTCTCTTTTTTCATTTCTTGGTAAGTACGAAATGAGGCTTCTAAGGAGGACGGTGTTTGTTGAGCAAAAAGGCTTGTAATAAGGTACAAGCTAATGAAGCATATTGTAAAAAACCGAATCATACTTATTGTTTTTACTTTGTTGAAAACTTTGACAAAGGGAATGGACACTATTTCTGGTATAAAACAAGAATTTTCTTCTTTGATAAGGCATTAAACTGCTGAAATTACTGAGGGATATATTTTACAAAAAACCTAAATTTAAAAATAACATGATACAATTCATTTGGCTTTCATTAGCCGTATTGACGATTTGGTACAGCACCATCTTAATCCAAGATTTTTTAAAGCATAAAAACAATCTTGAGAATGTCAGTTGGTTAAAAACAGGCCTCATCGGTTTTGTAGTCAATTTTTTTGATGTCTTAGGCATTGGCGCATTTGCACCTCAAACGGCTTTATTGAAATTTACCAAACAAACAGAAGACCGTGTTTTGCCCGGCACCCTCAATGTGGCCAACACGATTCCTGTCTTAATTCAAGCCCTTATTTTCATTACGGTTATTGAAGTAGAACCCATCACTCTGATTCTGATGTTGCTATCTGCTGCTGCTGGTGCGATATTGGGTGCGGGTATTGTCTCAAAAATGTCTGAGAAGAAAATACGGCTGACGATGGGCATTGCGCTGCTGATTACAGCTGGATTTATGTTTGCAGGTAAAATGCAATGGATTCAAGGTGGTGGTACAGCCATTGGTCTGAGCGGTATCAAACTCATTATTGCGGTGGTAGTAAACTTTCTTTTGGGGGCTTTAATGACCGCGGGTATCGGTCTTTATGCCCCATGTATGGCAATGGTCTTTGCTTTAGGTTTGTCGCCACAAGTGGCCTTTCCGATCATGATGGGCTCTTGTGCTTTTTTGATGCCTCCTGCTTCGATTAAGTTTATCAAAGAAGGGGCTTATAACCGAAAAGCAGCTATTGGCATGGCATTACCTGGCATTATTGCTGTGTTGATAGCAGCCTTGATTGTAAAATCTTTGCCCTTAGATACGCTCCGATGGTTGGTGATTATTGTGATTGTTTACACTTCCGTAGTGATGCTTAAATCGGCGTATTCAAAACAGTACTGATATGCTTTCTTTGAAAAAACATTTATTACAAATTATCCTTCCAAAACTTTTCCATTGACCGTCTCATGTGCAAAGTAGTATTTTCACGCTGATTGATGCCGTGGTCACGCATCGGATAAGACAACATGCTGAAAAGTTTGTTGTTTTTGATTAATTCGTTGGCCAGCAATTCAAAGTTTTGAACTCGACCGCGAACAGGTTCTTGTGTATTTGTTTAAAGATAGTAGCTTGCAACCCCCCCCCGTTGTGCCCCGTTGTGCGTAGCAAGCACAAAACGGGGTTTTACACATTAAAAGAACAACCTTGATCGTTGGCTACTGAAACAAGGAGTAAAAGCCGAGAACACAATAGAGCCGCAGAGCCTGCTGCGTAGCGT
>Ga0247844_1000535_pt1 | contig 80677 bp, 82 predicted proteins | sample LaCtaG_FD_192421 | JGI IMG/M metagenome (GOLD analysis project Ga0247844, IMG submission 192421) | Freshwater microbial communities from meromictic Lake La Cruz, Castile-La Mancha, Spain - LaCruzMarch201714.5m_1 | ecosystem: Environmental > Aquatic > Freshwater > Lake | place: Spain: Castile-La... | reverse complement strand
TAACCCTGCTGCCCGACACCAACATCATCAAGCTTCCCAACATCAGTGCGTCGGTCGCGCAGTTGATCTCCTGCATCAAGGAACTGCAGTCCCAGGGGTACGCCTTGCCGGACTACCCGGACGACCCGAAGACCGACGCTGAAAAATCCATCCGCTCGCGTTATTCCAAGTGCACAGGAAGCGCTGTGAACCCGGTGCTGCGCGAAGGTAATTCGGACCGCCGCGCGCCCCTGGCTGTCAAGAACTATGCCCGCAAGAACCCCCATTCGATGGCCGAGTGGAGCCAAGCATCGCGCTCCCATGTCTCCCACATGCACGATGGCGATTTCTATCACGGTGAAAAATCGATCACGTTGGACAAGGCACGTGACGTAAAAATGGAGCTCATCACCAAGAGCGGCAAGACGATCGTGCTGAAAGCCAAAGTGTCGCTGAAGGATGGCGAGATCATGGACAGCATGTACATGAGCAAGAAGGCCCTGCTCGAGTTTTACGAGAAAGAGATTGAGGACGCGCACCAGACCGGTGTGATGTTCTCTTTGCACGTCAAGGCCACCATGATGAAGGTGTCCCACCCCATTGTGTTTGGCCATTGCGTCAGAATTTTCTACAAAGACGCCTTCAACAAACACGCCAAACTGTTTGACGAGTTGGGTGTGAATGTGAACAACGGCATGGTCAACCTGTATGACAAACTGGCCACACTGCCGCAGTCGCAGCGGGAAGAAGTACTCCAGGATTTGCACGCCTGCCATGCGAATCGCCCCGAGCTGGCCATGGTGGACTCTGCCAAGGGAATCACCAATTTCCACTCTCCCAACGACGTCATCGTGGATGCGTCCATGCCCGTAATGATCCGCAACGGTGGCAAGATGTGGGGCGCCGACGGTCGACTGAAGGATGTCAAGGCAGTGATGCCCGAGAGCACTTTTGCTCGCATCTACCAGGAGATGATTAACTTTTGCAAGTGGCATGGTAATTTTGATCCCCGCACCTTGGGAACAGTGCCCAATGTAGGCCTCATGGCTCAGCAGGCTGAAGAGTACGGATCCCACGACAAGACATTCGAGATCACGGAAGACGGCGTGGCCAACATCACCGACCTTGCCACGGGCGAAGTTCTGTTGGCGCAAGACGTCGAAAAGGGCGATATCTGGCGCATGTGCCAGCTAAAAGATGCCGCAGTGCGCGACTGGGTCAAGCTGGCAGTAACCCGCGCTCGCAACTCCGGCATGACGGCAGTGTTCTGGCTGGACCCCTACCGCCCGCATGAGCAAGAGTTGATTCATAAGGTCAAGACCTACCTGAAAGATTTCGACACCAGCGGTCTCGACATCCAAATCATGTCGCAGGTGCGCGCCATGCGTTACACGCTGGAGCGCGCGACCCGTGGCCTGGACACGATCTCGGTCACCGGGAATATCTTGCGTGACTACCTGACTGACCTTTTCCCAATCATGGAACTGGGCACCAGTTCGAAGATGCTGTCGATCGTGCCGTTGATGGCTGGTGGCGGGATGTATGAAACTGGCGCTGGCGGGTCTGCCCCCAAGCATGTGCAGCAGTTGGTGGAAGAGAACCACCTGCGCTGGGATTCGCTCGGTGAGTTTCTGGCGCTGGCGGTTAGCCTGGAAGACTTGGGCCTGAAAACCAATAATGAAAAAGCCAAGATTTTGGCCAAGTCACTCGACCAGGCGACAGGACTGTTGCTGGACAACAAAAAAGGTCCATCCCCCAAGACCGGACAGCTCGATAACCGCGGCGGACAGTTCTACCTTGCCATGTACTGGGCACAGGAGCTCGCAGCCCAGACGCAGGACAAGCAATTGCAGGAGCACTTCGCACCACTGGCCAAAGCACTGGCCGACAACGAGCAAAAAATCCTCGAAGAGTTCAGAGCAGTACAAGGAAAGCCGGTTGATATTGGCGGGTACTTCATGCCAGACAGGAAGAAGGTTACCGATGTCATGCGCCCCAGCGCTACATTCAATGCACTGTTGGCCGGCGAGCCATGCGTATGAACGCTTCAGCGTAGGCGTGTCCATTCGGTAAATCCCCCCGCCTTCCGGATGCATGGCGGAAGCGGGGGATCTCACGGTGCAGGTTTGCAAGTGCAAGCGGTTTGCGGACGATGGGCCGGTAACGATGGCTTGCGGCTGGGATATCTGCAATTAGCGAAAGTGCCTCTCACATGAAGTCCGCTGTTATCCGCCAAGCAGTTCTCGCAGACCTTGACGACGTCGCGTCTGTGTTCGACCAATATCGGCAGTTTCAAGGCAAAGCATCGGACCTGAAGGCCTGCCGTGCGTTTCTGCGCGAGCGCTTCGATCATGGCGAGTCGGTCGTCTTCTTGGCATTCCTTGATGAGCAGCCTGTGGGAATGGCGCAGCTCTATCCCAGCTACTCCTCCACAGCGCTTGCACGGGTGTTCATCCTCAATGACCTTTTTGTGTCAGAAGTTGGGCGTCGGGCAGGTGTGGCCACGGCATTGCTGCAGGCGGTAGAGCAGTACGCCTGGACTTTTGGCGCCTGCCGAGTCAGCCTGAATGTGGCTCAATCCAACGTGCCGGCTCAGGATCTGTACCATGCCAGAGGCTGGACCCAGGACGACGAGTTCTTCATGTTCCACAGGTTTCCGCCCAAGGCTTGATCCGTGGCGCAGGCATGAACTCACGATCAAACATGCGCCTGCTGGCGCAAGCCAAGGCTTACACCAACAACCTGTCGGCAACGGCGGAGTTGCTCCTGGCAGAGTTTGTAGCCAGTCAGCAGAGCGCACAACGCAATCACCAACACGTGGCCGATGCGTGTGCTGCCGATTGGAATGCGGTGCATGCTGCGGTCGGTTCATTGGCTCAAAAGGGGCAAACCATTGCCGATGCACTGGTCGCCGGTTAGGCCTCACCCCAACCGCACCATCACCGGCCTGTCATGTGTGGTGGCCTGCTCAGCTTGACCATCCAGCCGGGCCCGCGCTCCGGCAAAGCACTCAATGCCCGCTGGCAGAACCACCCCGGTCTGGGCCGACTCGGTCCAGATGTGGCTGGTGATTTCAACGGCATTGGGGTCGTCGTAGCAGCCGCGCGCGATGGCGCGAACTTCCGGCCAGCGCTCGAAGGTCAGGCCGACGGTGGTGCCGCAGTTCGGGCAAAAGTGGACATAGACTTTTTTCTGGCTGCCGTCCGACACATGCTCGTACCGACTCAGCTCACCGTCATTGAACTGGACGGCATCCAACGGGAAGATCGATTCCGCAAAGAAGGAGGTGCCCGTTACGCGTTGGCAGAACTTGCAGTGGCAGGCAAAGGTGCGCACGGGCGGCTGGTTGGCACGGAATCGAACCTTGCCGCAGAGGCAGCCTCCTTCAAGGATGATGGACATGATGTCAGGGAATAGCTTCAACGTGCCTGGCAAAACTATTGAGGATGGCTTGCCACCCCTCACGCTGTTGCTCCACGGGGTTTTCGGTTTCAGCATCAAACGTGACGCGCACCGTGACACCATTGGCGCCGGCCATGAACTCGACCGCACAAACCCGGTCGCCAAATGAATATTCAATCAATTCGTTAGGCACGATCCGGGTGTACGTCCCGGCGAAGTCAAAGCCGAAGCTGCCGTCTTTGGCCTCCATGCGCGATGAAAATACCCCGCCCACGCGCAGGTCGACCGTCGATGTGGTGGTGTGCCAATCATCAGACGCCGCATTCCACTGCGTGATGTCGTCTGGCGTGGTGTAGGCGCTCCAGACTTTGCCGACGGGCGCCTTTATGAGGGTTTCAACAGTGATTTTCATAAGGGTGACTCCTGATGTCGTGGGGGTTCAAGCGGGTTATTTTGGCCGCTACCGCAGCAAACCCGCCGCCCCGGCCAGACAGCTCAGGCCGGCCATCAGGGTCAGGCGGCGGCGTAGCGGCAGCCAGGCCTGCAACTGGTAGTGCGGGTAACGGCGCTCATCCACCAGCAGGCACAGCCCCAGCAGCAGGGCCAGGCCGAGAAGGCCCCAAGCCGGCGGCAGCAGCAGCGCCAGCCAGGCCAGCATGCTGGGCGTCACGCCCCACAGGTAGGGGCCGGCGTCGGCGCCAGGCCGGTCGCGCATCGCCAGGCCCCAGTGGATGGCGCCCAGAAAGCTGGCGATGGTGGCGCCATAGCTTGCCAGTGCCTGGCTGATGAAGGCCTGGTGACCCAACTCGGGCCACCAGAGCGCCAGTGCCAGCACCGCAAACGGGATCAAGCCGCCGGCACCGAGCCAGCTGGCCCAGGCCGGTGGCGCGGTCGCCACAGGTGCCGTCATGCCGGGTCAGACGGCTCGGCGCCCGGCGCCTCGGCTGGGGTGGTGGTCGCGTCGCCCATGGCTGCGGGGGCGCACATGACGCTACCGTTCCACTTTTGGCCGCACCAGCAGTAGCCGTCGGCATTGATCAAACAGGTACCGGTACCGCAGCAGCGCTCGTCGTCATCCATGGTGGGGTCTTTCGCAGTTAGAAGGTGGCCCTATTGTCTTCAAACACGGGCGCTGTTGCCAGGGTCGGGGCAATGTCAAAATCGATCATGGCCATGAACCCCGTCAACCCCAAGAAACTGCTCTTGAGCAAATGGACCGCCGTGCAGCCGATCGCTCGAAACAAACACTTTCTGGTGGCCAAGGTGATCTTGCCCGAGCCGCCGGCGCTGGCGGTTGAGTGGGTGGACCTAGAGGCGGTGCATTCCAAAACCATCACCCGCATCGCCTGGCGCGAGCTGCGCGACACCAGCCGCTGGCGCCAGGGTTGGGTTTGAATTACCGGCTACGACCAATGGGATACAACCCAATCGCCTTTTGCTGGAACTGCGCCATGATCATCAACAATTGTTGTGCGGCTTGAATGGCGGCTTGCAGACGTTCAAAGCGTTCGTTCGGACTGTCTGGGTAGTCATGGACGAATTGGTTGCGCACCTGGCGTAACACGAGCCAGTTGTCGGCACTGTCTAGCCAGGCAAGTTGTTCCAGGCGAGCAAATCGATCTATGGCAGACATGGGTGCTATGTCCTCGCCCATGGCTTTCAGCACTGACGGCATAAGACGCGCGCCCATATCGTCCTGCAGCCTCGTGTAGCGGTAGGCGAATTGGTCAAGAAGCCGACGGTCGTCCTTGTTCAGGTGCGTGTAGTCTTCAGTGCCAAGCGCACGCAATTGCATGTCTTGTAAGGCCTCTGACAGTGCGTCGGCATGGCCTTGGCATACCGTCTGGATGTGCTGTAGCGCCAGTTGCTCAGGGCTGGTAGTCATTGAATCTGAATGCCGGTGGCGTGGGCGACCGCGACGATCGGCCTGGGGTCATTGGGTTGCTCGATGACCACATCGACTTTGCGCTCCCCAAGCACGCGCTCCAGCAGGATCAGCATGCGGATTTTCTTGGCAAAGGGCTCGTCGTCCGTCATCGGCGTCGGGCGCACCAAAACGTCAATGTCACCTCCTCTTTTTGCATCATCCACGCGCGAACCAAACAGCCATACCGCTGCTTTGTCTCCGAAGGCGCTGCTGGCAGCGTCACGGATGGCCTGAATTTGATCGGTGGTGAGACGCATGGAATGGTGTGGTTCGATCAATTTGCAATATAGCATTCGCTATGGCGTCGGGCCAATCAAAATTCAATCCTGCCGTACAAAACCAAGGGTGCCTGGCCAGAGCCGCTGGCGCCAGGGCTGGGTTTGATTTTGCTATTATTTTTATAGCTATAACCCCAATAACCACGTGGCCTAGAGGCCTAAAACGCTTAAAGAAATTTCAAACCTATGACCACCTTCGCCCACTACCCCAGTCTTCGCGACCGCACCGTGCTGATCACCGGTGGCGCCACCGGTATCGGTGCCTGCCTTGTCGAGCAGTTCGCAGCCCAGGGCGCGCGGGTTGGTTTTCTGGACATCGACGCTGACGCCGGTACCGCGCTGGCGCAAGGCTTGGCGGGCGCACAGCACGCGCCGCTGTTTGTGCCGGCCGACTTGACCGACATCGCGGCCTTGGAGCGAGGCATCGACGCGGTGCGCCAGCACTTTGGCCCGATTGCCGTGCTGCTGAACAACGCCGCCAATGACCAGCGCCACAAGGTGGAGGACACCACGCCCGAGAGTTGGGACGCCGGCATCGCGGTCAACCTTAAGCACCAGTTTTTTGCCGCCAAGAACGTGGCCGCTGACATGCGCCAGGCTGGGGCTGGGTCCATCGTCAACTTTGGCTCGGTGAGCTGGATGCTCAAAATGGGTGGCATGCCGGTCTACACCACAGCCAAGGCGGCGGTGCAGGGCCTCACGCGCAGCCTGGCGCGCGACTTTGGGCCCTTCAATATTCGGGTTAACACCCTGGTGCCGGGCTGGGTCATGACCGACAAACAATTGCGCCTGTGGGTGACCGACGCCGGCCGCGCGGACATCGCACGCGGCCAGTGCCTGCCGCAGCTGGTGATGCCCGAGCACATTGCCCGAATGGCGCTGTTTCTGGCCTCGGACGACAGCGCCATGTGCACGGCCCAAGACTTTGTGGTGGACGGCGGCTGGGTCTGACCCGGTTTTGGCGGATTAACAAGGACAACACGATGCAGACCACGATTCGACTGGCTCGACCCGATGACTTCACGGCCTGGCTGCCGCTGTGGCAGGGTTACCAAACCTTCTACAAAACCCAGATTCCGGCCAGCGTGACTGAACTGACCTGGGCGCGCTTTCACCAGCCCGGCGACATGCATTGCGCGGTGGCTGAAGCTGATGGCGGCCTGGTCGGTCTGGTGCACTACATCGCGCACCGCAGTTGCTGGACGGCGGGCGACTACTGGTACCTGCAAGACCTGTTTGTGCTGCCGCAGCAGCGCGGCACCGGTGTGGGCCGCGCGCTCATCCAGCATGTCTACGACGCCGCCTTAGCCCAGGGCGCGGCACGCGTCTGGTGGCTGACCCACGAGTCCAACACCGACGCCATGCACCTGTATGACAAGGTGGCCGACAAAAGTGGCTTTGTGCAATACCGCAAGCTCTTGCCGCAGACCTGAGGATTGCTCGGCTCTGAATTTATCTGATGGCTGGGCGCTCCCAACCGTTCTCGTTGTAAAAGGTTGCGCTTGGTGTTCGCGGCTTGAGAGGGACGACTTTCGTTAACAACTACGACTTCGGCATTCTTTCTAAAAGCCCTGCGGACACTCGCAATCCAATCCGGAAAACCTTCTGGCAGCCTGTGCTGCAAATTGCTCCGGAGATAACCGTACTTGCAATGGCAATTCGAACTCGTTTAAAATGACCTCATGTAGTCACAAGGGAGATCGCTATGGAAACAGTGCAAATCCGCGAAGCCAAGGCCAGTTTTTCTGCGCTGGTGGCCGCCGCTGAGAAAGGCCGACCCACACTTGTGAGCCGCCACGGTCGACCCTGTGCACTGATCGTGCCAGTGGCCGACGGCGCACGCCTCTATCCGCTAGAGATGCCCAATCTGGCAAACTATCTCTTGGCCTTGCCTGAGCCGCTATCGACCCAGCGCGACGCGACGCCACTGCGAGGCGTTGACTTTGGTTAACGGCTACTTACTCGACACCAGCGTCGTGTCTGTTCTCGCACCTGGCCGCGAAGCCTTTGTGCCCACACCCTTGGGTGAATGGCTGCAAGTGCATCACAAGCAACTCTATTTGCCTTGCATCGCTATTGCAGAAATGGCGCAGGGCATTGGCAAATTGAGACGCGCAGGCGGCGTTGACCGGGCAGACCGTCTTGATCGCTGGTTGGACGGACTGTTGGGCACCTATGCAGACCGTATCTTGCCGCTGGATGCACAAGCCGCCCGGCTGGCCGGTCAAATTTCGGATGCAGCTATTGCGCAGGGTCGCCATCCGGGCTTTGCAGACGTTGCCATCGCAGCGCTGGCTCAAAACGCAGGGCTGCTATTACTGACCTGCAACCTTAAGCACTTCGAGCCCCTGGGTGTGGCATGCGCTGACCCGTTGATCAAACTGCCGGCATAAAAAAACTCATCGAAAAACAAAGGAGGCGTTGCAATAGGCTACATCAGCCTGTTGACAGGCAAAAAAGATTGCAGTCAGTAGACCGGTGTGCAGCGGGAGCGGGCATTAGCCTTGAAAAAGTCAACGTGGAGTCCCAAATCTAAGCCCGAAACTTTGACGCTGGTGCTGCGGCGTTGAATCTGCGCAAGTTCTAAACTATGACCGCAAGTTCTAAACATTGTTATCACGCTTCTCCACGCTGGCGGCACCGCCGAGTTGGCGGCGCGGCTGCAGTTGCCCATCATCGGGCTGCGCCCCGGGGATCAGTTCTGGATCGAAGGTTTGGCCGAGCAAAACCAGATGTTTGGCTTTCCGCCCTCTGCCGCTTTCACACCCACGCGCTGGCTGCAGGACGGCGACTCGGTCACTGTCGGCCACTGCCGCCTGGATGTGCGGCACTGCCCAGGCCACGCCCCGGGCCATGTGGTGTTTCATTCGCCCGAGATCGGCCGCACCGATTTCCCGCAGGGCGACCACGACAGCTTTGGCCGCGAGCGCAAGAGCAACCCCTACGTGGGCGGCACCTGAGGCGGATTGGCTATGGTTGCGGCGCCATGTAGCCCCTGCAGATTTCTCCAACTGCGCACCTCAACGGCCTGCCGGGTCATGTCGTTGTCGCCGCCATAGACCAGTTGCGCTGGTAGCGCCGTGGACCCGGCATAGCGCATCCACTTGGTCAGTCCGGTCACAAAATCGGCGTTGAACGTCTGCCCGGATTTGATTTCCACCGGCGTCAGAAAGTCGCCCTGTTCAATCAGCAGGTCTACCTCGTCGCCGGTGTTGTTGCGCCAGAAGTACAAGTTGGACGGCAAACCCTGGTTGAAGCGCTGCTTCAAGAACTCGCTGATGACCAGGTTTTCAAAAAGCGCGCCACGCGCCGGGTGAATTGACAGGTGGGCGGCGTCTTGGATACCCATCAGATAGGCGGCCAGGCCGGTGTCGTGAAAATAGAGCTTGGGTGTCTTGACCAGTCGTTTGCCAAAGTTCTTGTGATGCGGTTGCAGCAGGAAAATCACGTAGCCGGCCTCCAGCACCGACAGCCAGGCGCCGATAGTTTTGTGGGTAACACCGCAATCGTTGGCCAGGCTGGTCATGTTGAGAAGTTGCCCACAGCGTGCGGCGCACATCTTTAAAAAACGCTGAAACAGGCTTAGATTTTGTACTTCAATCAGCTGACGAACATCGCGCTCCACATAGGTCATGACATAGTTGGCAAACCAGCGCTCGGGCGCCAGTTGCCGGTCGTGGATGGGCGGGTAGAAGCCACGCCACAGCAACTCGTCCAGGCTTGGTACGGGCAGGGGGGCGCTGCCAAGCTCCTGCAATGAGAATGGCAGCAATTGCACCAGGCCCACTCGGCCTGCCAGGGTTTGCGTGATGGTTGACAACAGACCAAATTGCTGCGAACCGGTCAGCACAAACTCTGCCATGCGCCGATTCGCGTCGACCCTCGTCTGCAAGTAAGAGAACAGCGGCGGGCAGCGCTGCACTTCGTCGAGGATGGCGCCGTCCGGCAGGCGTGCCAGAAAACCGCGAGGGTCGTCTTGGGCAAAGGCAAGGGTGTCGGGGTCTTCCAATGACACATAGCGCTTGTCCGGAAACGTGCTTTGAGCCAGCGTGGTTTTGCCCGCCTGGCGCGGCCCGGTGATCGCAATCACCGGATAACCTTTGGCAAGTTCCAGAAGTGTGGCGGTCGCTTGGCGGGTAATCATTTTACAAATTGGTAATTGAGTTACCGTATTGTAAATTGAATAGAAAGCCGCGCCAACTTAAGCGGGCCGGGGGATCAGTTGGGCTTGACGCGCTCGAACAGCGGCATCACCTTGGGCAGGTTGGCCTCGATGTCGCCGATGCGGGTGGTGCCCGAGGGGTGGGTGGACAGCCACTGTGGCGGTGCGCCCTTGTTGGCTGCGCTCATTTTTTGCCAGAGCGTTACGCCGGCGCGCGGGTCGTAACCGGCTCGGGCAGCCAGTTCCATACCGACCAGGTCAGCCTCGGACTCGTTGTCGCGGCTGAATTGCAAGGTGAGCAATTGCGCGCCGTAGTTGGTGACGGTTTGCCCGATCTGGCCCAGCCCAAGCAGTTGGGTCAGCAGGCTGGCGCCGATGTTGGTGGCCGTGCTCTTGCCCATACGCTCTCGGGCATGCTCGCGCAAGGCATGGGCCACTTCATGGCCCATCACCATCGCCACCTCGTCGTCGGTCAGCTTGAGCTGGTCCAGGATGCCGGTGTAGAAAGCGATCTTGCCGCCGGGCATGCAATAGGCATTGATCTGCTTGCTGCCGATCAGGTTCACCTCCCATTGCCAGTTGGCGGCGCGGGGGTTCCACTGGAGGGCATGGGGAATGATCTTGGCGGCAATGGCGCGCAGGCGAATCAACTGCGGGTGGTCTTTACCCGCCAAAGCCTTTTTTTCATTGGCTTGCTGGAGCATCTTCTGATACTCCTCTGCCGATGATTTTTCCACACCGTCGGCATCCACCAAGTTGCTGAAGGGCGAATTTCTGCCAACATCCACGCCCTCGCGCGTCTGAGCCGTGGCCGGGAACCCGATGAAAAAGGCCAAAGCGAGTGCCAAGGCGGGGGCAGACGCCATCCGCCAAGGCCTGGCGCGGCGGGCAGGGTTTGAATCAGTGCGTGTTGGATGCAGCATAAATTTCATAAGTCAGCGCGTATTATTCTCCAATGTCACCAGATGCCGCCACCCCCACCCAAATCAAGCCCACCTGGCTCGCCACCTTCAGGGTCTACCTCGAGCCGCCCACCCTGCGCATGCTGGCGCTGGGCTTTTCAGCCGGGCTGCCCCTGCTGCTGGTGCTGGGCACCCTGAGTTTCTGGCTGCGTGAGGCAGGCGTTGACCGCACCACCATTGGTTACCTGAGCTGGGTTGGGCTGGCCTACGCGTTCAAATGGGTCTGGGCGCCGCTGGTCGACCGCTTGCCTATACCTGTTCTGACCCGGCTGCTCGGGCGGCGGCGCAGCTGGCTGTTGTGCTCGCAGCTGGCCATCATGGCCGGGCTGGTGGCTATGTCCTTCAACGACCCGCAACTGGCGCTGCAGCCGGTGGTGTGGGGTGCGCTGGCGGTGGCTTTTGGCTCGGCCACGCAAGACATTGCGCTTGACGCCTACCGCATCGAATCCGCCGATACCGACCGGCAGGCGGCGCTGGCGGCGGCTTACCAGACGGGTTACCGGCTGGCCATGATCTGGGCCGGCGCCGGCGTGCTGTGGATTGCGGCGCGGGCCGAGGTGGCGCAGGCTGCCAATTACCAGTTTGCCGCCTGGCAAACCGCCTACCTGGTGATGGCGGCCAGCATGGCGGTGGGCGCCCTGACGGTGCTGCTGTCGCCCGAGCCCGCCCATGCGCCGGTGCCCGTGGCGCGCAACCTGCGCGACTGGTTGCGCAGTGCCTTGGTCGAGCCCTTTGCCGATTTTTTGCGTCGCTACCAGTGGCAGGCGGCACTGATTCTGGCGCTGATCGCCATGTACCGCATCAGCGACGTGGTGATGGGCATCATGGCCAATCCGTTCTACGTCGATATGGGCTACACCAAAGACGAGGTGGCGGCCGTGACCAAAATCTATGGCGTGATCATGACCCTGGTCGGCGCCTTTCTTGGGGGCGCGTTGTCGATGCGGCTGGGGGTGATGCGGGTGCTGATGCTGGGCGCGGTGTTGAGCGCTGGCAGCAACCTGCTGTTTGCTCTGCTGAGCACGCGCGGGCATGACCTCACCGGCCTGATTTGGGTGATCTCGGCCGACAACCTGGCAGGTGGTATCGCCACGGCGGCTTTCATTGCCTACCTGTCAAGCCTGACCAACATCAGCTACTCGGCCACTCAATATGCGCTGTTCAGCTCCATGATGCTGCTGTTACCCAAGTTTTTGGCCGGCTACTCCGGCCGCTACGTGGACGCCTTTGGCTACCCTAATTTCTTCATCGCCACGGCCCTGCTGGGGGTGCCAGTGCTGTTGCTGGTGTGGCTAGCCTCGCGCATCCGGCTGCGCTGACGCACCGTCCATGGGCCACCGAGTTTACGTAACTTTACGGCCACTTCAAGCCAAAGACTGCTGGCGGGCCTAGACTGTGCCTATGAGCCACCAACTGCTGATGATCGAGGACGACGCGCGTCTGGCCCGGATGGTGGCCGATTACCTGGGGCAATCGGCCTTTAGCGTCAGCATTGCGAGCGACGGGCAGCAGGGCCTGGCGGCGGTGCAGGCCACTGCGCCTGCCCTGGTGATTCTGGACTTGATGCTGCCTGACATGGATGGTCTGGAGGTGTGCCGTCGCATCCGGGCGTTGCCCGGGGCCCTGGCGCGCACCCCGGTCCTGATGCTCACCGCCAAGGGCGATCCTATGGACCGCATCATCGGCTTGGAAATTGGCGCCGACGATTACCTGCCCAAGCCGTTTGAGCCGCGTGAGCTGCTGGCGCGCATTCGCGCCGTGCTGCGTCGACATGTGGACGGTCCGCCCGCTGAGCACGCGGTGCTGCGCTTTGGCAGCCTGGAAATTGACCAAGACGCCCGCACGGTGACCGTCAGTGGGCAGCCCTGCGAGCTGACCTCTTACCAGTTTGACCTGCTGCTGGCCCTGGCCGAGCGGGCAGGGCGGGTACTCAGCCGTGACCAAATCATGGAGGCGGTGCGTGGCCGTGAGCTCGATGCCTTTGACCGCTCGATCGACGTGCATATGGGGCGCATACGCGCCGCCATCGAGCTCGACGTCAAGAACCCCAAACGCATCCTCACCGTGCGCGGTGTGGGCTATGTGTTTGCCCGGCAACAGGACTGAGCGTGTTCTTCAAAAAGCTGTATGTGCGGATCTGGCTGTCCGTGGTGCTGGCCGTGGCGGTACTGACCTTATTGGTTGGCTGGGCCTGGCGGCTGGCCGCCGAACCGCCGCTGCGCGAGGTGGTACTGCGCAACCAGGCGGGCGACATCATTGGCCACGGCCGTCCGCGCATGATGCGTCGTGCCCCCCAGGCCGAGGGCGGGCCGCTGGAAGCCGAGCGCGAGGACGAGCCCGAACTCGCACGGCGCATGCCCGGGCCGCGCGGCCAATTTGGCAATGGCCCTGAATTTGTGGTGCGCATGCAGGATGGCCAGACCGTGCACATGCACATGCCGCGACCAATCTCGTCCGCCTGGTACCGCCCGCCCTTCGGCTTTTTTTGGTCGCTGGTGCTGGTGGCGGTGGCAGTGGCTTTGGCCACCTACCCGATCACGCGCAAGCTGACGCGGCGGCTGGAACGCCTGCAAAACGGGGTACAGAAGTGGGGTGAAGGCGATTTGTCCACCCGCGTCAACGAGTCCGGGCAAGACGAGGTGGCCTTTCTGGCGCGGCGTTTCAACCAGGCGGCCGAGCGGGTGCAAACCCTGGTTCAGTCGCATGAGGCGCTGCTGGCCTCGCAAAAATCGCTGTTGGCCAACGCCTCGCATGAACTGCGCTCACCTTTGACGCGCATCCGCATGGGACTGGAAATGATGGCTGGCGACGCGTCTGCGGCATCGCGCCTTGAAATTTCTCGCAACATCACCGAACTGGACCAACTGATCGAAGAAATTCTGCTGGCCAGCCGACTGGATGCGCGCGATGCCGATTTAGGCACCGTCGAGTCGGTCGACCTAATCGGGCTGACGGCCGAAGAGTGCGCCCGCGTCGGGGCAGAGCTAAAACTAGACCTGGACCCAGCATGGCGCGCCGCCTCCACCGCAGCACCGGGGGATACCGCCTTGCCGGTGCAGGGGGTGGCCAAGCTGCTGCGCCGCGCGGTGCGCAACCTGCTGGAGAACGCCCATCGCCATGCCGCCGGCGCCATCACCCTCGGGCTCAGTCAGGTCGCCGGGCAGGCCGTGATCCGGGTCTGCGACCACGGCCCGGGTGTACCCCCCGACTTGCGTGAACGCATTTTTGAGCCCTTTTACCGCTTGCCCGGGGCGACCGAGCGCGATGGTGGCGTTGGCCTTGGGCTGGCGCTGGTCAAGTCCATCACCCTGCGTCATGGCGGCAGCGTGCACTGCGAAGACCGCGCCGGTGGCGGCGCTTGTTTTGTGATGCAACTGCCCTTGGCCCCCCACGCCTAGTTGAGCGATGCAAAAGTTTTTTTCAAAAAAGTGTTGCTGTATCCCACAAATGGGGGATAGCGCGCAGGCGCCTAGCCCGATAAAGTTCATTCACTGCTGTCACAGTGCTAACGGTTTTCGGCATGCAAGCCACATCAGATGGGCGCTTTTATCGAAAACCGAGATTTCCAACGACGTCCCCTAGGGGACTTTTACAAAGCCAACCTTAACCGGTTGGCTTTTTTTTTTGGCCTCTGGCAGGTGCGCGCTTTATCCGTTAAGCCCAGCTTAATCTGCGCTCGTTAAGGTCGGTACTGCTTCTGCTGGCGTCTGCCGTGGCATTAAGCGGCAAATCAACCAAGGATGTTCAAATGACTGTGATCAATTTCGGCCAAGTGGCCAAGTTCCGTTGGCTCGCCGTGGCTGTGGCCAGCGCCATGCTGGTCACAGCCTGTGGTGGCGGCGGCAATGTGTCGGCAGACCTGCCCACGCCCACACCGCTGGCAGCTGCAGCGGTGTATGCCGGGCCCATCGCCGGCTTTGGCTCGGTGATCGTGAACGGCATGCGTTTCTCATCGGTCGGTGCAGACCTGGTCGACGACGCCAGCCAAGCCATCGAGTTGCAGGACCTGGCAATTGGCATGACGGTGCGCGTCAGCGGCGACGCGGACGACAGCACCCAGCTCGGTACTGCCCGCAAGCTCGAGGTAGTCCGGGGGACCCGCGGCGCAGTGACGGCGGTGGACCTGATCGCCAGCACCCTGACGTTATTGGGTCAGGTGGTGCGCACCGATACGGCCACTGCTTTTCAGGGCCTGGCCAATTTGGCGGCCCTGACGGTGGGGCAAATGGTCGAGGTCTACGGCGCGACTCAGGCCGACGGCAGCCTGCTGGCCACGCTGGTGGAAACCAAGGCGGCACTGGGTGGCGTTCGCTTGACGGGGGTGGTGCAGGGCTTGAATGCGCCGGCCACCACGTTCCAGGTCGGCAACTTGACCGTGAAATATGACACCGCCCAGGTCACGGGCGTGTTGCGCGACGGGCAGTCAGTGCGGGTCAGAGCCGCCAATGAGCCGGTGAGCGGGGTGCTCACGGCCACTTCGGTGCGCAGCGCCGCTGTGGGTGTCATAGACGGCAGCACGGTCAGCGCGGGTACGCGGATGAAGGTCAAAGGCATCGCCTTGGCGGAGCCGGTCAACGGTCAGTTCCAGATTTCCGGGACCACGGTGGACCTATCGCAGGCGCAGATCAAGTCCAGCGGTGGTGCCGCCAGCATTCTTGCTGGGCAGATCGTGGAAGTCAAAGGGCTCTGGAATGGCACCCTGTTGCAAGCGACCGAGATTGAGCTTGAAGGCTATCGGGAAAGTCAGCTGGGCGGGCGTCATGAACTGTACGGCGCCATCAGCAGCCTGAACGGCAGCATGGCGGTGGTTAATGGCGTCACAGTGGACTTGGCCCGCGGACGGTTCGAGCACGGCAACCTGGCGCAGGTCGTGGTGGGAAGTTACGTGGAAATCAAAGGCAATCTGGCGGGCAACGTCTTGCAGGCCAACAAGGTCGAGTTGAAATCATTGGCTACGGCCAGCGGTATCAGCTACGAGCAGTTTGGGCCAGTGACTGACTTTGTATCGGTGGCCAACTTCCGGCTCAATGGCTTGCAGGTAGATGCTTCCGGCGCGCGCTTTGAGCACCTCGGTGCCGCGGGCCTGGCGAATGCGGTTTATCTTGAGGTCAAGGGCGTGCAGGACAGCCGCGGTGTTTTCATGGCCAGCAAGGTCGAGCTCAAGTCGCGGTCGTCGCGGGACTGAGCCCATCGGCGAGACCTCAAAGCCCATAGACCTGCCGGACCGCCCCTTCGATGGCCGTCATGTCAGTCGCCGAGATTTCCCCTAGGTACTTGCTAATGCGCAGCTTGTCGATGGTGCGCACCTAGTGGCAAAGTGCCACAGAGTTCGGACCGACTGACGGCACGCCAACCACGACCGGCGGCAAAACTTTGGCAGAGGTGGACAGAGGCACGACACCCACTTGGCGCAATTTGGCGTTCAGGGGGGTGATTGAAAAAATCAGACAGGGCCGTGCGATGCCTTGCTGCTCGCTACCCCTTGTGGGCTCCAAGTTAACCCGATAGATCTGGCCGCGCTTGTAGTCCATGAATGAGCGCGATCAGGCCGGGCTGTCCAAGCCATCTGCGGACGTGGCTTCCCACAGCATTTCGTCGTCGCGGCATTCGGCGAAGGCCGGGTCGGTCATAAAGGCGTCGGCCAAGAGCTCGAGCTCGGCTTCACGGGCTGCCAGGGCCTGCTTCATCAACTCCTCCATCACACGGCTGCGCTCGCCGTGTGGCACCACAGCGTTGAAGCGTTGCAGGACACGGGCGGAGAACGTGTAGGACGCGCGAAGGGTGCTGGTTGCCATGGAGATGGTGATGAACGGATGCGCAGTATTACTGCGAACTGAGCCAAGTGTATCGATTGCCCTGGCTTTGCGTCAAGAATCGTTGGAACTGGTGGGCCAAGTGGCGCGCTGGTGGTGTGACAGTGAGTCAGGGCCTGGGCGGATCAAGGCCAAGGCCCAAACCTCAATCAGCCAGCCGCGCCAGCACCATGGTTGGGCTAAGGTCATTCAGGCAGCGGGTGTGGCCCAGCGGGCAGCTGCGCTCAAAGCAGGGCGCGCAGTCCAGCGGCGGCTGGTAGGCCGGGTCGTCCTTGAGCCAGAGCACGCTGGCCCTTGGGTTCAGCGGCGGGGTGTGATGCGGGCTGCTGGATCCGAACAGCGCCACTTGGCGCACGCCCAGTGCCGCCGCCACGTGCATCAGGCCCGAATCATTGCTAACTATCAATTTTGTAGCGGCAATGATAGACAGGGCAAGGCCTAGAGCCGTTTTTCCTGCTAAATTTTGGCACTTTCCGGGGGTCTGGGTGTTGACCTCCGTGGCAATGGCTTCGCACAGTTCGGCCTCTTTGGCCGAGCCCAGCAGCAGCACCGGGCCTTCCATTTGCCGTGCCAACTCTGCAAAGTGGCTGGCCGGCCAGCGTTTGGCCGGGCCGTATTCTGAGCCGGGCGCCAGCACACTAAAGGCACCAGCTTGCAGGCCCAGGCCGGCCATGTCGGCCGCCAGGGTTGCGTCGCCCACCTGCAGACGAGGTTGGTCGTCGGCGATGCCGGCCTCGCCGCTGAGTGCAGAGTAAAACGCCACCATCGGGGGGCGCTTGTCCTTGGGCGGATTTTTCAGGCGATGGGTCAGCAGGCCGATGCGCGCCTCACCCAGGTAGCCGGTCCGTTTGGGAATACTGGCCAAAAAAGGCAGCAGAGCGCTTTTGAGCGAGTTAGGGCAAATGTAGGCCGCTTCGAACCGGCCACTCAGCTCGCGCGCCAGGCTGCGGCGGGCCTTGAATTGCAGCCCGCCGTGGGCAAAGGGGAACTCGATCACCCGAGCCACCTGGGGCATCAGCCGGTACACCGGCGCCACCCAGGGCAGTGCCCCAACCGTCAAGCGCTCGCCGCGCGCGTGCAGCCGGCGCAACAGGGGCTCGGTCATCACCGCGTCCCCGATCCATTGGGGCGCGATGAGCAGTGATTCAGTGGTGGGCGCTGAAATGCTCGCCGTCCTTGAGCTTGTAGACGGTCCCGCAATAGGGGCACTTGGCCTGGCCGCTGTGGGCCACGTCCAGGTACACCTTGGGGTGGCTGTTCCAGATCTTCATGTCGGCCAGCGGGCTGGGGCAATACACGCCCCCCTGGGCGTTCAGGTCTTTGGCCAGCAGTTCAATAGGGGGTTGGCTCATGTCGTTCTTTGTAGCGCCGGCTCAGACCTGGCTGAGCCAGTGCGCGTATTTCGGGTTGCGGCCGTTGACGATGTCAAAGAAGGCGCTCTGGATTTTTTCGGTGATCGGGCCGCGGCTGCCGGCGCCGAGCTCGATGCGGTCCAGTTCACGGATCGGCGTCACCTCTGCAGCGGTGCCGGTGAAGAAGGCCTCATCGCAGATGTAAACCTCGTCGCGGGTGATGCGCTTTTGCACCACTTCCAGCCCCAGATCCTTGCAGATGTGGAATACCGTGTTGCGGGTGATGCCATTGAGCGCACCGGCCGACATGTCAGGGGTGTAGACCACGCCGTCTTTCACCATAAACAGGTTCTCGCCCGCGCCTTCAGACACGAAGCCCGAGCTGTCGAGCAGCATGGCCTCGTCGTAGCCTTCGTCGGTGGCTTCCATGTTGGCCAAAATCGAGTTGGTGTAGTTGCTCACCGCTTTGGCTTGCGTCATGGTGATGTTGACATGGTGGCGGGTGTAGCTGGAAATCTTCACGCGGATGCCGTTCTTGAGTCCTTCTTCGCCGAGGTAAGCGCCCCAGGCCCAGGCCGCGACCATCAGGTGGATGGTGTTGCCCTTGGGGCTGACGCCGAGTTTTTTGTCCCCAATCCAGGTCAGCGGGCGCAGGTAGCAAGAGGCCAGCTTGTTCTCGCGCACCACGGCTTTTTGCGCCTCCATGACTTCTTCTTTGCTGAAGGGCAGCTTCATGCGCAAGATCTTGGCGCTGTTGAAGAGGCGCTCGGTGTGCTCCGCCAGCCGGAAAATCGCCGTGCCGTTGACCGTGTCGTAGGCGCGCACGCCCTCAAAGGCGCCGCAGCCGTAGTGCAGGGTGTGCGTCAGCACGTGGATCTTGGCGTCGCGCCAGTCCACCATCTGGCCGTCCATCCAGATTTTGCCGTCGCGGTCAGACATGGAGGGGGGTAGTGGGCTCATGGGGGTCCTTATGGGGCGTTGGAGGGCGTTGGAAGACGTTGAGGTTGGAGACTGAAACTAGATTTTACGGGGCTGGCGCTGGCCGCTCCAGTGTCCACGATTTGAGCTTGCCACCGACCAGTTCACAGGTCACATGCGACTGCGTGCCGTCGGTCCAGCGGTAGATCTCGGGTTGAACATCCTTGGCGCTTTGCAGCTCGCCCAGCGCACGGGTCATGGCCACGATGTGCAGCAGCGTCACGCCTGGGCGTAGCTTGGCATTGAGCATCACGGCACTGTCGACAAAACCTATCGGGCGCTTGGCGGCCCGCTGCAGCACGGTCATCATGCGGGTGAAGTGCAGCAGCAGCCACATCACAAGGGCGCCCACCGCAATGGCCACGCCGGCCCAGCCGTAGGCCCGATAGGCGGCGGCCACGCCCGCCACGCTGGCGATCGGAATCAGGTATTTCTGGAATTGCATGGGCAGATTTTCGCAGCAAGTCGGCGCCGGGCCCGAGGCCCTGCCCAAGACCCTCAGGGCTTCAGCGGGGTCGGCCAGCGCACAGTCACGGCCAGGCCACCCAGCCGCTCGGAGCGGCCAAGCTGCAGTTGGGCGCCAGTCGCCTGCGCAATGCGGCGCACGATCGACCAACCCAGGCCGCTGCCCGGCTGGGCCTGGCCGGCCACCCGGTAAAAGCGCTCGCCCAGGCGGGCCAATTCGGGCTCGTTCAGGCCAGCGCCGCTGTCTTCGACACTCAGCACAGTGTGGCCGGCCTCAGAGTCGATCTGCATCGTGATCTGCGCCCCCGTTGGGCTGTAGCGCAGGGCGTTGTCCAGCAGGTTGCGCAAGAGCACGCCGATCAGCAACTCGGGCCCCGGCACCAGCGCGGCGCTCGCGGCGTCCAGCGCCAGGTCCTGTTGCCGGGCCAGGGCGGCCGGGGCCAGCTCTGCCGCTGTGCGCTGGGCGACAGCGCGCAAATCAACCGGGCGCCCGGCGTCTGCGGCTGCAGAGCCACCTGGGTTCGCCTCCAGGCGGGCCAAGGTCAGCAGCTGATCGACCAGCCGGCTGGCCCGGTCGCAGCCGGCCAGCGTAGCCTGCAAGGCCCGCTCGCGTTGCGCGTGATCGCTGCCCGCCCCCTGCGCCACCTGCGCCTGGGCCCGGATGGCCGCGATCGGCGTGCGCAGCTCATGCGCGGCATCGGCCGTGAAGCGCTGCTCGGCAGACAGCATTTGATCAAGCCGCTGAAACAGCCCGTTGAGTGCCTCCACCACCGGATGAATTTCCATTGGTAATTGGTTAAGCGGCAGCGGCGCCAGCGCCTGGGCCTGCCGGCCATCGCGGTCTTTCAATTGCCGGCTGAGATGGCTCAACGGCTTTAATTCGCGTCTTACTGCCCACCAAATCAGCAGCGCCAACAAGGGCAATGCAAACAGCGGCGGCAGCAGCACGCTGCGCAACACGGCTTGCAGGATGGCGCTGCGGGAGTCGTCCTGCTCGGCCACGTAAACCTGGACATCGTCGGCCGCCCCGCGGGTGGCAAACACCCGCCAGGTGCTGCCATCGTCCCGCTGGACGGTGCTGAAACCGGCGTTGATCGTCGCCAACGGTGTCGGATCGACGTTGGGAGAACGCATCACCAACTGGCCCTCATGAAACACCTGGAACGCCACCTTGGGCGCGTACTTATGCAGCATCGGCACATCGGCCACATCGTCGTCTTCGGCCCGGGTTTGCTGCACCACCAGCAGGGCGGCGGCCTGAGCCAGGTGGCTGTCGAGCAGCTCGTCAAGTTCATGGCGGGCGTCAATCCAGGTCATCAAGGCGGTGACCAGCCAGACGACGAACAGCAGCGCCAGCAACAGGCCAAGCAGGCGGGCCTGCAGCGAACGCGGGGCCTGCGGCCGGCTCATGCTGGGGCAGCCTGGCGCGGCACCGTGTAGCCAACACCGCGCAGGGTCTGGATCAGCTCTGGCTGCAGTTTACGCCGCAGGTGGTGGATGTGCACCTCGATGGCGTTGCTGTCGACCTCGTGGCCCCAGCTGTAAAGCTGTTGCTCCAGCTGCTCGCGTGACAGCACCCGCCCGGCATTGAGCATCAGCACCTGCAGCAGGTCAAATTCGCGGGTCGACAAAGGTACCGCCGCGCCATGCAGGCTCACCTGGCGCGCGGCCGGCTCCAACAAGACGGGCCCCCAGCGCAGCGCGTCTTGCAGTTGGCCGTGGGCACGCCGGACCAAAGACCGCAGCCGGGCACCCAGCTCGTGCAGATCCACCGGTTTGACCACGTAGTCGTCAGCGCCCAGGTCCAGGCCCCGAATTCGGTCTGGCACCGCGTCGCGCGCGGTCAGCACCAAGATGGGTGTGGCGATCTTGCGCTGGCGCAAATCCCTCAACACGGCTAAGCCGTCTTTCAGGGGCAGCCCCAGGTCGAGCACGGCTGCAGCGTAGTCGCCCGTGCCGAGTTCTCGCTCAGCCGCCAGGCCGTCCCGCACCCAGTCCACCTGGAAGCCCAGCTGGCGCAACCCGGCGCGCAGCCCGTCGCCCAGCAGGGGGTCGTCTTCAGCCAGCAGAATGCGCATGGGCCAGTGCCAGCGGGTGGCTAATCGTCGTTGTCATGTGCTTGGTATTTTGCGCTTCCGGTGCTCTCTGGCCCGATGACAGGCTCGGGGGCGCTTTGCCACTGCAGCCACCAATAGCCCAGCACGGCCAGCACCAGGACCACTGCCACGCCGGCCCAGGCCCGTCTTATTCCGTCGGCTTTGACGCCATTTTTTCCCCCGGTCACCATGGACCGCACCAGGTTTTCACGGTGCAGCAGGCTGGCGACCAGCACACCGGCAATGTGAACCGCCACCAATAGCAGCATGGTGGTGCTGGCCACCTCGTGCAATTCGGACAGCCACTCGCCGCCCAGGTCGTTGTAGATGGCCCACCCGCTGCCAACCACCGCCACGCTGGTCAGCAGCAGCAGCACGATGGCCACGGCGCCGGCCGGGTTATGGCCCAGGTGATGTTGCGGATGGCCGTTGCGCAGGCTTCGAAAATAGGCCAACACGGATTGCGGTCCACGCACAAAACTGGCAAAGCGGGCGTAGCGGGTGCCGATCAGGCCCCACACCAGCCGAAACGCCACCAGGCCGCCCAAGGTGTAACCCAGCGTGACATGCAGCAGGCGCCAGCGTTCGCTCTCGGCGCTCAGGTAAGCGCCCGCAAAACTGAGCACCAGCAGCCAGTGAAACACCCGCACGGGCGCATCCCACACTTTGATTTTTGTTGTGATGTTGTCCATGGCGGCTTATTTGGGGATCTTGATATCGCGTTCATTGAAGCTGCCCTTGTCGGCTTGGGTGTGGCAGGCGGCGCAATTGGCCGGGCTACCCACAGACGTGCGCTTCCACACCGCCAGCGGCACTTCGCGCTCGTTGTGTTTGCGCAAGAACCAGCTGGAGCGGGTCATGCGGTCTTGCGGCGGCGCGTCCGTCACCCGTTTGTAGGTGCCCGCGTGTTGGTTCAGCCAGGCGCTGATTGCGCGCGTGCTGGCGTCATCCAGCGAGGCATCCACACCGAAATGTTTGCCCAGCCCCCTCATCAGGCGCTGCCAGGAGGCCGCCGGCAGCAAGCCAGGTGGGTAGGCGACGTGGCAGGCTGCACACTCCTGCTGGTATTTGGGCAGCAGCGGTATCGGTGCCGTGCGGTCATTGGCCTGGGCAATGGGCAGCAGGCCCAGCAGGCCCAGCAGGGCCAGACTGCCGATGGCGGCCTTTGCAAAATAGCGATGGAACATGGTCGGTCTTTCTGTGAATGGGTGGCGAGGCACTGGGGTGCCGGGAGGTGCAGCGGTGTTCAGGGCTTGAGCGTCATCAGCCAAGCCAGCACATCAGCCTTCTCAGCGGCGCTGCACTCGCGGCCCACCACGTCGTTGCAATTACGGCGAAACCATTTCTCGGTCTTGGCGCTGTCTGCAAAGCGCTCCGGGTTGAAGGCCGGCGCCAGCGGCGCGATCAGCTTGCCGGTGCTGGCGTGCTTGCCCGGACCGGTTGGGCTGGCTCCATGGCATGAGGCGCAACTCCAGTCCTTGCCTTGGCGGCTGTTAAAGAACTTCTGGCCGCGCGCGGCTTGTGCCGGCACACCGGCCTGTGCCGTGTAGGCGCTCAGTTGCTCGGCCGGCGTAATGGCATGGGCGGGCAGCAGGCTGGCCAGTGTCAGCAACAGGGCAGCGACGGCGGGGTAGGGCATTCAGGATCTCCTTAAGACCTGATGCTAGCCAGCCATGATTAAGGCATTCTTAAGTGCAGGCAGTCTTAAGTTGGACAGCGCGCCGCAGCGGGCGTACTATCGTGCACCTTTTTTGTTCAAGGTTGCTATGGCCGCACTGCCCAAGTTCTTCCGATGGATCGCGTGGGCGCGCGCCGAGTTGTCGGTGCCTGGGCTGGTTTTCTTGGCGCTTGCGAGTCTGACTGTGGCGGCAGCCTATTGGCAATACGACGGGATTCAGCAAGAGGCGCGGAGAGATTTGCAACTGCATGTTGATCGCACAGAGGAAGCGATCGTCGCGCGTATCCTGCGTAAACTGGACATGCTGGTCGGGTTTCAGAGTGCGCTTGGCATTCGTGCGCAGGTTGAGTCCGCTGATTTCCACTCCTATGCCGAAGGCCTGTCCTTGTCGCGGCGGCAGCCGGGGCTGCGTTATGTGGGGTTTATCCAGCGCGTTACGATTGATTCGGCAGAGGCGTTTGTCCGGCAGCAGCGCGCGGACGGCGCGACCAATTACCAAATTCATTCCCAGGACAAGGCTGGGCCCGACCTGTGGCTGGTGAAGTATGTCGAGCCGGTACGCGTCAATGCGTTGGCGTTGGGTCTGGATCTCGGTTCCGACCCTGTGACCCGCCGCGCCATGGCGCGTGCCGTCGACACCGGTGAGCCGGTGCTCAGCGCGTCGAAGCAGCTGCTGGAAACCCAAGGGGGTGCCCCTGGGCTTGTCATATATCTGCCGGTATACACCCAGGGTGCCGTGCCGACCACGGTCGAAGAAAGGCGAGCCAGGCTGCACGGCCTGGTGTATTCGCTCCTCGTGTGGGATGAGCTGTTGGCCGGTTTGCCAGAGGTGTCCGAGGGGCAGCTCCACCTCAAAATCGAGAGTGCGGAAGGGGTCGGCGCCCTGCCAACCCTGCTCTACGATTCAACTCGCGCTGGCAACGCTATTGCCGGCCGGCCGACACCGGTGGCGGCCAGCCTTTTTTCGACAGAGCGTCCCTTGGCTTTGTGGGGCAGTTCCTTCACACTGCGGTTCCCGTCGGGCCCTCATTTTGACGACCATATCGATCGATCTTCTTACTGGGTGATTACAGGCCTTGGCCTGCTGATCAATGCATGGATGGCATGGTATGTCTTTACCCGGCAGCGGCGGCATGTGCGGGCCCTGCAGTTGGTTGAGCAAAAAACCCGCGACCTGCGGGTGGTCATGGAAAACAGCGCGATCATGATGACCTACTTGGATTCGACGCTCCAAGTCCGTTTTGGCAACCAGGCTTATGCCGATTTGTATGGCGCTGACCTGAATCTGATGGCTGGGCAGCCTATTCGCGAGATCATCGGCGCCAAGGCATTTGAGGCGGCCCAACCGAGCATGATGGCAGCCTTGCGGGGTGAGCGTCAGCGCCTTGAGATTCGCATTGTCACAAAGCCTGGTAGCGCGCCGCGCGACTTGATCTTGGAGTATGTGCCAGACCTGCGCGACGGCGAGGTGCTTGGCCTCTACGCGCTGGCCATGGACATCTCTGACATCAAGCGCACGCAAGCCGAACTGGAACTCTACAAGCGTTGCATTGAGCACACCCATGACGTCATCTTGATCACCGAAGCCGAACCGCAGTCCATGCTAGGGCCGCGCATCGTGTTTGTGAATGAGGCGTTCACGCGTATGACGGGCTATACCAGGCAGGAGGCGCTGGGCAACACCCCACGCATGCTGCAGGGCGCAGACACTGACCCACTGGCCAGAACGCGCATCCGTGAGGCTTTGGAGCGTTGGCAGCCTATCCAAATTGAGTTGTTGAACTACACCAAAAGCGGCCAATCGTTCTGGAGTGAGTTGTCGATTGTTCCCGTGGCGGACGAACGGGGGCGGTACACCCATTTGATTTCCATCCAGCGCGACGTTACCGTTCGCAGAGAAAACGACGACAGAACACAACGTGCAGAGGCCTTACTCAGATCCGCGATTGAGACCATCGATGAGGCCTTTGTCATCTATGACCCGGATGGAAAACTGGTGTTCTGCAATGAAAAATTCCGGCGGCTGTACGACGGTATTGCCCCTCTTGTGGTGCCCGGTGTCACCTTCGAAACATTGCTGCGCGCAGACATTGCCAATGGCCATTACCCCCAGGCCCTTGGGCAAGTAGAGGCCTGGGTTCAGGCGAGATTGGTCAGCCATCGGGACGGCGCCGGTCTCTGGCTCCAACCGCTGCGCGATGGCCGAATATTGCGCAACGTCGAGCGCAAGTCGGCAGAGGGCTACGTTGTGGAGTTTCGGGTGGATGTCACGGAGTTGCAAAAGGCCAAGGAGCGGGCCGATGCCGCCAGTGTTGCCAAGGGCCGGTTTCTTGCCACTATGAGCCACGAAATTCGTACCCCAATGAACGGCATCATTGGCATGACTGATCTGGCACTGGGGACCACGTCTGACCTTGAGCGGCGTGATTACCTTAGCATGGTGAAATCGTCCGCCGATGCCTTGATTGGGGTGATCAATGACATCTTGGATTTCTCCAAAATCGACGCGAACAAGCTCACCCTTGAGTCCGTGCCTTTGGACGTCCGAGCTTGCGCTCATGCTGTCTTGTCGATCCTCAATTTCCAAGCGCGAGACAAAGGCATTCGGCTGCGCGCCGATATCGATCACAGGGTGCCGCAGTCGGTGATGGGCGATCCGGGGCGCCTGCGCCAGATCTTGATCAATTTGATTGGCAATGCGGTCAAGTTCACGACGCAGGGCGAGGTGGTGCTTCAAATCACCGCGGAGCCCGGTGCGGAGCAGGCGGCCGATTCTCAGGTCACGCTAGGCTTTGCCGTTCAGGATACCGGCATTGGTATTGCCGACGACAAGTTGGCCCAGATATTTGAGGAATTCTCGCAGGCCGACAATTCGATCACGCGGCAGTTTGGGGGTACCGGCCTCGGGTTGGCCATCTCATCGCGTTTGGTGGCCTTGATGGGTGCCACGCTCACCGTGCAAAGCCAACTCGGCAGGGGCAGCACTTTTTTCTTTGCAGTGCCCATGACGGTGGCAGACCCAGTGGTGAACCCTATGGCGTCTGGGCTGCGTGGCGGCGCCGATCATGAGGCGGCGTTGGATGCCCATCGCGCACTCAAGGTGCTGGTGGCCGAGGACCACCTTATCAATCAGCAGTTGGCGATCCATTTGTTGGGTCGGCTGGGCCATGAATGTACCTTGGCCGAAAACGGGCAATTTGCCATTGAACAACTCGTTGCCGGGAATCACTTCGATGTGGTGCTGATGGACATGCAGATGCCCGTGATGGACGGTCTTGAGGCCACCCGTCAAATTCGTCTTTGGGAAGCCGGCCTGGGCCGGCAACCCATCACCATCATTGCCGTGACGGCCAATGCCATGCCTGAAGACCGCGATTTATGTTTGGGCGCAGGCATGAACGACTACCTGTCCAAGCCCATCCAGGCGTCTGACCTGGCGGCAAAACTTCGTGCCATACCCACTTTAAGTGGCGCCCAGCCGCCCCTGCTTTAGCCCAGCGAGCGCACCAGTTCCATCGCCTGCTCGACCCGATCCACGGCGTGGATGGTTAGGCCTTCGATGGCTTTCTTGGGCGCATTGGCCTTGGGCACCAGCGCCACGCTAAAGCCCAGCTTGGCCGCCTCGCGCAGCCGCTCTTGGCCGCGTGGCGCCGGCCGCACCTCGCCGGCCAGCCCGACCTCGCCAAAGGCGAAAAAGCCCTTGGGCAGCGGCTTGCCGCGCAGGCTGGAAGTGATGGCCAGCAGCACCGCCAGGTCGGCGGCCGGCTCACTGATGCGCACGCCGCCCACCGCGTTCACAAACACGTCCTGGTCCATGCAGGCCACGCCGGCATGGCGGTGCAGCACCGCCAGCAGCATGGCCAGCCGGTCCCGGTCCAGCCCGACTGACAGCCGGCGCGGCGACGGCCCGCCGCTGTCGACCAGGGCCTGGATCTCGACCAACAAGGGCCGCGTGCCTTCGAGTGTGACCATCACACAGCTGCCCGGCACCGGCTCGGCGTGCTGACTTAAGAAAATCGCGCTGGGGTTCGACACGCCTTTGAGACCTTTTTCGGTCATGGCAAACACGCCGATCTCATTGACCGCGCCAAAGCGGTTCTTGATGGCGCGTACCAGCCGAAAACTGCTGTGCGTGTCGCCCTCAAAGTAGAGCACCGTGTCCACCATGTGCTCCAACACGCGGGGGCCGGCCAGCGCGCCTTCTTTGGTCACGTGGCCTACCAGCACAATGCTCACGCCGCTGGCCTTGGCCGCGCGGGTCAGGTGGGCGGCACATTCACGTACCTGGGCCACCGAGCCCGGGGCCGAGCTGAGCTGGTCGGAGTACACGGTCTGAATCGAGTCGATGACCGCGATGTCGGGCCGTGTGCTCTCCAGCGTAGCCAGGATTTTTTCCAGCTGAATCTCGGCCAGCACCTTGACCTGCGAGCCGTCCAGCCCGAGCCGGTGCGCCCGCAGCGCCACCTGGGCGCCGCTTTCTTCGCCGGTCACGTACAGGGTGTGCTGGCCACTGCGCTGCAGCGAATCGAGCGCCTGCAGCAGCAGGGTGGATTTGCCGATGCCGGGGTCGCCGCCGATCAGCACCACGCCACCCTCGACCATGCCGCCACCCAGCACCCGGTCCAGTTCCTCGTGGCCGGTGGGGGTGCGCGCCATGTCCACGGCGTCGATCTCGCCCAGGGTGGCGATCTCGGCGGTTTTGGCCAGTGAGGCAAAGCGGTTCTTGACGGCCGACGGGTTGTCGGCTACCGACTCGATCAGCGTGTTCCAAGCGTTGCAGGCCGGACACTTGCCCAGCCACTTGGGGCTGTTACCCCCGCAGTCGCTGCACACATAAACCGTTTTTTCTTTGGCCATGAGCGCATGATACTGGATGTAATCACAGATTCCATCGACGATTTGTAAGCGACGATTTGTAAGCGGCGATTTGCAAGCGGCGATAGGTCCGCCACTGTTGCGTCTTCCATGGTGGATCTATGAGATGACTATCATGACCTTTCATGTTGGACATATCATGACCTGGAACATCGCCCAAGCCAAACAACAGTTCTCTGAAGTCGTGCGCCTGGCGGCCCAGGAGCCGCAAGCCATTTACAACCGGGACAAGCCGGTGGCCGTGTTGATCAATGCCGACGAATTCGAGGCCTTTCAGCAGTGGCGCGCGGGGCAACACGAGCCGACCCTGGCTGCGCAGTTTGCAGAATCGCGCCTGGCCCTGCAGCAAGCGGGTGCCGATCTGGCTTCAGCGGCAAGAGGTCTTGGCCGTCACGACCGATGTGGCCCGATGCGCCGGAGCCTTGCGCGGACAACTGCAGCTGCGTGGCCAGACGCGGTCCCAGGCAGACATGCTGATTGCCGCTACCGCGCAAATTCACGCCCTGACCATTGTGACCCGCAATGTGCGCGACTTTGATGGCTGTGGCGTGGCGGTCTTGAACCCGTTTGCGTTCTAAATCGCGTTAAAGGCGGCTAGCTCGTCCTGCCGATCTTGGTGATTTTGGCCGGGGGCAGCGGCAGTCCTTCGGCGATGGCTACATGCTCGAGAGCTGTTTCAAACAGCATGCGCGCCGCACCTGCAACCTGCCGCAAATAAGCGTGCAATTTCGCATCGGCAGCGCTCCTGTTGGCACATTCGCCGGTGTAGGTTTCAAAGTTGGAAACTTGGAGCAGCAACTGCGCCAGATGGCTGGGGCACTCACAAGCTACAGCGGACGACAGCCCGGCAAATTCCGTCAAGGCCGCATCGTCAAACCGGGGTGACGATATGGTTGGGTCGGTCTTGCCCGCCGGTGCATTGGTAACTTGAAACGAAGCCAGCCACTGGCCCAAGGAATCGTCATCTGCGGGCTCATGCAACATGGCAACGCCAGAGCCGGTTAACTCTGCACGCCCCTCGGCACTGCTGTAGCGGTAAACCACTGCCGCCGCACGGGCTCGCCAGACGTCTTGGGCAACGCGCAGTTCGTGCCGTGCGCCAGGCTGCAAACTTGCCGACTGCCACAGCAGCAGGTCGACAGCGGGCCTAGCCGAATTATCTGCGGCTTGCGTTGCTTCGGCCAAGGTATCAAACGCTGCCACGGTCTGCAGCGCTGGTGCCCAGGGCTGGCGATCGCACAAGCGCTTCAGACGGCCTGCCAAGGCTTGTCCCACCACGACAGCCCTCAATGTTGTTTGCCTCGGTGCTTCAGGCGGGTGCATCATCTCGTGCAATTGTGTGGTCTCTAGCGCCGCCAGCAAGCGAATGGCATGGCCCTGCTCTGTAAGTCGGCGAAGCAGGACGACGCGCTCAACATCTGCTGCCAAATACAGCCTGTGCCCAGACTCGGCGGTGGTGGGGCTGGCCGCCTGGTATCGCTGCTCCCAAATGCGCAAAGTGGCCACGGGCATGCCCGCCATGCGCGCTACTGCGCCAGTGCGAAAGGTCGGCAAAGCCGGCTTAGAGAAAGTCATTAGTCTCAATTTGAGTTGTTAATGAGTTGGATTATGACCCTGATCTTGACAGTTTTGAGTTTGTAATTGGTAATTTTGAGTTAGCATAAACAGGCGATTCAATTCATCCCTTAAAAGCGGGGGAGCTTTTGAATCGGCTGCATCTACGCTTTGGCGATAGCGAGCACTTAGCGATTTACTGACATTCACCTGATTTTTTTGAAACGGAATTCTTATGAACAACAATCGACGCACCTTCTTCATGACGCTGGCCGCTGGAGGCTCGCTGTTGGCGACAACGGCTCACGGCCAAGCCAAGGCTGACGAAAAAGACCCTCAATCCGTGGCTCTGGGCTATGTGGCTGATGCCACCAAGACCGACACCAAAAAGTACCCCAAGTACGCTGCGGGCCAGGTATGCACCAACTGTGCCTTGTACCAAGGCAAGGCCAGCGATGCCTGGGGCGGTTGCCCATTGTTTGCCGGCAAGCAAGTCGCCGGCAAAGGCTGGTGCAGCGCCTACGCCAAGAAAGGCTGATGCTTACTGACTCGGTTGTCACGCCTGCCTGGGTTTGGGCTGATCTCCGGACAGACCACGCCGGGGAGGCGGGCGCAGTGTGCATTTACAAAGGGGTGCTGCGATTTGCGCGCGACCCCGCGCTCCGGGTCTTTGCCCAGCACCATCTGGCCACCGAACAAAAGCACCTGCGACTGATTGAGGCCTGGTTGCCTCTGGCGCAGCGCAGCCGCTTGCTGCCAATGTGGCGACTGGCCGGGTTTCTAACCGGAGCCTTGCCTGCGCTGTTCGGCCCCAGAGCGGTCTACGCAACGATCGCGGCAGTCGAGACCTTTGTCGACCACCATTACCAGGAGCAGGTGAATCAGTTGGCCTCGCAGCCGACCCTTAGCGCGTTGCGCCAGACCCTGCTGGATTGCCAGGCCGACGAAGTCGCTCACCGCGACGAGGCTGCCACCGCTCGCGGCCCTGGTCAGCCAGGTTGGCTGCTTCGCGCCTGGTGCGCCATGGTGGGCGCAGGCTCAAAAGCTGCGGTGACCTTGATCCGCCACATTTGAGTGACCCACGCATGACTGCCATCGCAGCCGAGATCGAACGCTTCAACCGGGCTACATCGCCACCTTCACGCACACTGCCCATCACAACGACGACCATTTAAAGCCACCATGCACCCTGTAAGACATCTGATTTTGGTGCTCGGAGACCAACTCGATCTGGAAGCTGCGGCCTTTGATGGTTTTGACGCTTCACAAGATGCCGTGTGGATGGCAGAAGCCTACGAAGAGTCCACCCACGTCTGGTCAAGCAAGCAGCGTATCGCACTGTTTTTGAGCGCCATGCGTCACTTTGCCCAGGCACTGTGCGAAGCGGGCCGGCCCTTGCACTACCACCGGCTGGACGACACCGGCGCTGCGGCTGCCATGGACAGCCTGGGCGCCAAGCTGCATGCCGATTTGCTGACGCTGGCGCCGCAGCGGGTCGTGATGACCGCGCCTGGCGACTGGCGCGTTTTCCAGCAACTCAAGGCCGTGGTCGAGGCTGCTGGCCTAACGCTTGAGGTCTGCGACGACCGCCATTTTTTCACCACGGTGCGCGACTTCGCGGCTCACGCCAAGGGGCGCAAGTCCCTGCGACTGGAGTACTTTTACCGCGAGTTGCGCCAGCGCCACAACATCCTGATGGACGGTGGGCAACCATCTGGCGGCCAATGGAACTTTGACGCCGATAACCGGGAGGCTTTCGGGCCCCAAGGCCCCGGGATGGTGCCGGCCCGCTCGACCTTCGAACCCGACGACCTCACCCTTGAGGTCATCGAGGTCGTCAACACCCGCTTTGCCAACCATCCCGGCACACTCGACAGCTTTGCCTGGCCAGTCACCCGCAGCCAGGCCTTGCAGGCGCTGCAGCGCTTTGTTGATGAACGCCTGCCGCTGTTCGGCCGCTACGAAGACGCTTTGTGGCCTGGTGAGCCCTGGCTCTACCACTCGCACTTGTCGTCAGCCATGAACCTCAAGCTTCTGAGCGCCCACGAGGTGGTGCAAGCCGTAGAAGCGGCTTACCGGGCCGGCCATGCGCCGCTGCAAAGCGCCGAGGGCTTCATCCGACAAATCCTGGGATGGCGCGAATACGTGCGCGGCATTTACTGGACGCAGATGCCCAGTTACGTCGGGCTCAACGCCTTGGACGCGCAGGAGGAGTTGCCGGCCTGGTTCTGGACCGGCGGCACCGACATGGCCTGCTTGCGCGATGCCATTACCCAGACCTTAGAGCACGGCTACGCCCACCACATCCAGCGCCTGATGGTGACTGGCCTGTATGCCCTGTTGCTCGGTGTGCGTCCGCAGCAGGTTCATGCCTGGTACCTGTCGGTCTATGTGGACGCTGTCGAATGGGTGGAATTGCCCAACACCCTAGGGATGAGCCAGTACGGCGACGGCGGCCTCATGGCAAGCAAGCCTTACGTGGCCACGGGCAAGTACATCCAGCGCATGGGTGGGCCTTGCAAGGGTTGCCGTTACGACCCGGCGCTGCGCGAGGGTGAACGCGCCTGCCCCTACACGACGCTGTACTGGGATTTTTTGATGCGGCACGAAACGCTGTTGGCCAAGAACGCCCGAATGGCATTGCAGGTCAAAAACGTGGCCCGCATGACGGACAGCCAAAAAGAGGCCGTGAAGCTTCGGGCTGATGCGATCCGCCGAGGCGAGGTTGGCGTAGCCCAATGACGATGCTTGATACGTTCCCGCCTACTCGCCAAGCTGCTCTGGCGCGCGTCGGTGCAGTGCGTCCTGGCGACTATGCGCGCAGCCGAAACGCCATTGAGGGCGCGGTCACTGGCCTCTCGCCCTACATCACGCACGGGTTGGTCAGCCTGCCCGAGGTGCTCGCCGGCGTGACCTCCAGGCACTCACTTGATGTGCAACACAAGTTCGTGTTTGAGCTGGGCTGGCGCGAATACTTTCGCCATGTCTGGGTGTTTCGGGGCGAAGAGATTTTTGAATCCCTGCGCGAGGGGATGCTCTCAGAAGCCTGCTACGCCAATACGCTGCCTGCCGACATTCGCCAGGCTGTCACCGGCGTGCCCGTTATCGACATGGCGGTGCTCACCCTGTACGCCACGGGCTATTTGCACAACCATGCCCGCATGTGGCTCGCCAGTTATGTCGTGCATGTGCGCAAGGTGCACTGGCGGGTCGCTGCGGACTGGCTGTACGGCCACTTGCTTGACGGCGACCTCGCCAGCAACCAGCTCAGTTGGCAATGGGTGGCTGGTACCGGCAGCAGCAAGCCTTATCTGTTCAATGCAGACAACGTTGCCCGCTACGCGCCTGCCGCTTGGCACAGCCCGGGCAGCGTGATCGACCAGTCCTATGAGGCGTTGGACCGGCTCGCTCGCCAGCCCGCGCGCGGCGGCCGTGCTCAGCACGAAGCGCCCTCTGCCTCACCCGCTTTGATCGAGCCGCCCCTGTGTAGCGTGCCCCCATCGGACCTGGCCTGGGGCTTGCCCGACCCGGCGGCGGTGGCGGACCGCGAGGTTTGGTTGGTGCACCCGTGGAACCTTGGTGAGTTGCCCGCTTCGCTGCATCCTGACACGGTGGTGGTGGGAGTTTTCCTCAGTGACTTTCACCGCCTCTGGCCTTGGAACGAACGACGCTGGCGTTTTGTCGCCAGCCGAATGGCCGAACTTGCTTCGCTGCGATGGCATGGTGATGCGGCGGCCATTGCAGCAGCACTCAAGGGCGCCCGCCAAGTGCACAGCGTGGCTGAGCCGCACCTTGCACCATGGATGGCCAGTTTGGCGACCTGCGAGGCTGTGCCCGAGCTTTTCCCGAGGGTTGACAGGCGCTGTGACTCTTTCAGCCAATGGTGGGTACGCGCCACGCGCGGCCTTAAGTCTGCCTCTGAATTGTTGGCTGCCAGACAAGCGCCCGCATGGTGAGCCACCTCGTGAACAAAATATGACCCACACGAATCAAATCGAAACAAACCAGCCCGCTCAGTCGCTGACTGTTCTTTATGACGGCGCCTGCCCGCTGTGCCGGCGCGAAATTGCGGTTTACCGCGACTTGCAACCGCTGCAACCGGGCGCGCCTGTGTGCTTTGCCGATGTCAGCAGTGAGGCAGTGCCACTGCCAGCTGGCACCACACGCGAACAGTTACTTGCGAGATTCCATGTGCAGGGCCGCGACGGGCAACTGCTCAGCGGAGCCCAGGCCTTTCTGGCCTTATGGGCAGCCCTGCCTGGCTGGCGCTGGCTGGCCTTGGCCGGACGCCTGCCGGGCGCCGGCTGGCTGTTGGAGCAAATGTACCGGCTTTTTCTAAGATTTAGGCCGACGCTGCAGCGCTGGGCAGCGCGCCTCGACTAAGTCGCGATAGGGTTGCTGTTCGGAGCGCATGGGCCGCGCCTCTTCTCAGACTGTTTCCCACTCAGGTGCGAGCGACCGCACATTGGTTGTCACCAAGCCACCGCTGCCCGCCACCTTGAACACCGCAACAGTACCCACCATGTCATCCGCCTGGGTTTTAAGACTGCTGGCCGCTGCTGCCATTTGCTCTACCAGTGCAGCATTTTGCTGTGTCGCCCGATCCATTTGAGCCACAGCCTCCCCAACCTGCGAAACGCCGGCAGCTTGCTCGTTACTGGCTGCGCTGATTTCGCCCATGATGTCCGTTACCCGCCGGATCGAGGTCACGACCTCAGTCATGGTCTCGCCTGCTTTATCTACCAGCGCCGTCCCCTGCTCAACGCGCTCGACACTGGCGTTAATCAGGCTTTTGATTTCTTTGGCAGCGTCTGCCGAGCGTCCGGCCAGGCTGCGCACTTCGGTTGCCACCACCGCGAAGCCCCGTCCTTGTTCCCCTGCACGTGCGGCTTCTACCGCGGCGTTCAAAGCGAGAATATTGGTCTGAAAGGCGATGCCATCAATGACGCTGATGATTTCCGAAATCTTGCGGCTTGACTCGTTGATGCCTTTCATCGTCTCGACCACTTGGCCAACCACTTCGCCGCCCTGGACGGCTACCGTCGAGGCGCTGGATGCCAACTGATTTGCTTGCCTGGCGCTGTCTGCGTTTTGTTTTACCGTGGCGCTGAGTTCCTCCATGCTGGAGGCGGTTTCCTCCAGCGCGCTGGCTTGCTGCTCTGTGCGGGCAGACAGGTCGTTATTGCCCTGGGCGATTTCCGCGCTTGCAGTGGCTACGCCCTCGGCGTTGCTACGCACGTCGCTCACAACCCGGGAGAGGTTGTCGCGCATGCTGGCTAAGGCGGCCATCAGGCTGCTGCTGTCCCCTGGTCGCAGCGGAATGATGACAGTGAGGTCCCCCTGCGCCACGGCGTTGACGGATTGCATGGCCGCCGCAGGTTCGCCACCCAATTGACGCAAAATGCTTCGGGTAAGCGCAAGCCCGATCAATCCGGTAATGATGCACAAGCCCAATCCACCGACGATCAAAGTGGTTGTCGTCAGAGATGCAGTGGTCGCTAGCGACGCTGAACGAATCACCAATAAGTCAGACTCCGCCTGCGAAAATTCGGCGATCCTTCCACGGAAGGCGTCCATCGCCACCTTGTCCTTTCCGGCTTTGAATTCTTTCAGTAAATCTTCGACAGTAATCTTGCCCGCCGTGGCATCCTGACGTAAGGCCCTGAGCTTACTGGCAACTTCCAAAAACTGCTTGTGGTCTTCCATCAGCTTTTCGAGCCTTGCTTGCTGAGAAAGGTTGTCTGATGTCAGAGATTTGGCTTTACTGAACGCGGTGCTGAAGTCCCGTTGGCCTTTGATGAAGGGTTCCAGAAACTTCTCATCGCCACTAGCGACGTAGCCGCGCAACCCGGTCTCGATATTGACCATGTTGAGCAACATGGCATCCGACTCATGCATCACCTCGTAGGTGTGGGTGTTCCAGTCTACGATGTCCACCAGTTTGTAGATATTGAACAGAGCAAAGCCCATGAGCGAACCGGATATCAGCAGGATCGCACTGAATGTCAGAAGTAATTTCTTTTTCAGTGTCCATTGGTCAAGCATCGATGACTTCCTTCGGGATGCGCTGAACAATCCATCCAGGAATCTGGTGGCAGCCACCGTGTCATTATGAGGTGAAGCAACTTCAATACCGTGACACCGCAACGTTTTTCTGGCTATTTGGAGGGTTCTTCAACAGCCAACGTGCGCTGTTGGCCGTTAAAGCCCCCCCCAAAACAAAACCGTTATGGCAATGTCTGTCGCCTTATTTGGGCATGATCACGCTGTCAATCACATGGATCACGCCGTTATCGGCCACGATGTCGGTAGCGGTGACCTTTGCTGCATCGACCATGACGCCACCCATCGTGGAGATGGTGAGCTCAGAGCCTTGAACAGTTTTGACCTTGCCCGCTTTGACGTCTGCTGCCATGACTTTACCGGCAACCACATGGTAGGTGAGTACGGCTGTGAGCTTGGCCTTGTCTTTGAGCAGTGCCTCCAGGTCGGCTTTAGGAATTTTTGCAAAGGCGGCGTCTGTGGGTGCAAACACGGTGAAAGGTCCCTTGCCTTTGAGGGTGTCAATCAAGCCGGCGGCGGTGAGTGCCGTTGCCAGGGTTTTAAAGCTACCGGCGCCTACGGCCGTGTCAACGATGTCTTTAGCTTGAACGGTGAAAGCCGCGCCGAGAGCTAGAACTGTGGCGATTAGAGTCTTTTTCATAGGAGGTTCCGAAAAAATCAGGTGGGTTTGACGAGCCAAAGATGTGGCGTGGCGATTATGAGTTACTGACCGGTTTCCATTTAGACTGTATGGTCTATGTACGCCGGCCCGGCGGCTCCAGTTAGCGCCAGCCTCAAACCGATGGATAAAAAGTGTGGGCCGGTCAGGGCGACTGCCAAGGCAAGGTCATTGGCCTGAGCGCACGCCTATTTCCTGGCTTTGGATCAAAATCTCTTCACATTGAAAACAACTTTACGCCCTGTAAAAAACGCAATGCAAAAAGCAAAAGGTGGATACCGATGAACGCTCGCGCCACTGACCAGGCTACCCGAAAGGCAGACCCCCAAGCACCGTTAGCTTTGGTGATTGGCAGCGGCTTTGGGGGGCTGGCGGCAGCTGTCCGCCTGTGCGCCAAAGGTTGGCGCGTCCAGGTGCTTGAGAAATTAAGTTCGCCAGGAGGCCGCGCTCGCGTGATTCACGTCGACGGCTATACCTTTGACGCTGGCCCAACGATCGTCACCGTGCCATTTTTACTTGAAGAGCTGTGGAGCCTGGCTGGACGCAAGTTAGCCGATGACGTCGAACTGCGTCTGCTCGACCCTTTTTACCGCGTCCGTTTCAACGACGGGGATCACTTCGACTACAGCGGAGACCCGAAGCGAATGCTTGAGGAGGTGCTGCGCATCGATCCCACTGCCGGGCCGGGATACGCCGCTTTCATGGCGGAGGCGGACCAGTGTTATCAGTTGGGCTTTGAAGAGCTAGGCTGCCAATCATTTGTCGGCATAGGCGATCTGTTCAAGGCAGTGCCTTCCATGGTGCGCATGAAAGGCTGGCGAAGCCTGCATGCGATGGTCGCCACACACCTCAAGCACCCCAAGTTGCGCCAAGCCTTGAGCCTGCAGTCGCTGTTGATTGGCGGTAATCCGTTTTCTGTGACCTGCGTGTACTCCCTCATCAATGCGCTTGAGAGACGCTTTGGCGTGCACTGGGCGATGGGAGGTACAGGGGCTTTGGTCAACGGCCTGGTGGATTTAATCGAAGGCATGGGCGGCAATTTGCGCACTGGCGCTGAAGTTCGTCGCATCGACGTCAACCAGGGGCGCGCTTGTGGCGTCACGCTGGCCAACGGTGAAACAATTCCTGCTGATATTGTGGTTTGCAATGCCGACACGGGTTGGACCTACAAAAACCTGATTGACCCCAAATACCGAAAGGTATGGACCAACGCCAAGGTCGAGAAAGGCAAGTATTCCATGAGTCTTTTTGTTTGGTACTTTGGCACAAACAAACGTTATGACGACGTGCCGCACCACATGATGCTGCTGGGCCCGCGTTATGAAGCGCTTTTGAAAGATATCTTCAAAAAACACCACCTGGCCGACGATTTCAGCCTTTACCTGCATCGCCCGACAGCCACCGATTCGGCCATGGCGCCGGCGGGTTGCGACACCTTTTATGTTCTGGCACCTGTACCTAACCTGCAAAGCGGAACCGACTGGGCCACCCATGCGGAGCCTTACCGCGCTGCCATTGCCAAAGCCCTTGCGGAGACGGTTCTTCCCAATTTAACGGAACATCTGACTGTATCGTTCATGACGACCCCGCAAGACTTTCAAGACAATCTGCTGTCTTACCAAGGCGCGGCCTTTGGGCTTGAGCCGCTGCTGTTGCAAAGCGCCTGGTTCCGACCGCATAACCTCAGCGAAGACATTCAGAACCTGTTCATGGTGGGTGCCAGCACCCACCCAGGTGCTGGCATCCCGGGTGTGCTGATGTCTGCAAAAGCGTTGGAGACAGTGCTTCCCAATGCGGCCACCTTTCAGCGCTTGGTTGATGCCTAGCAGCCACCTTTTGCTACTGCAAACACTGGCAGTGGCGCAACGCCTGTTGCTTGAACAATGGCGGCAGAAGCGCGGCCTGATTTTTTGGGCAGTATTTCCATCGACGATGATGTTGCTGTTCGGTTTGGTGTATGCGCACAACGTCAGCATGCGCGCCGGCTTGGATGCTGCGGCTGCCGGAATCTTAGTCGGTGCCGCGCTTTTTTTTAGCTGCCTTGGGGGCACAGTCGCCGTGATTGCCGCCGAACGTGAACGGGGCACGTTGCCACGTCTGCTGACGACGCCACTGCACCCCGCAGCCTACTTTCTGGGCGTTGTCATTGCCCAGTTGCTGCTGGCTTTGATGCAAGTTGTCATGCTTTACAGCATTGCCCTGCTCATTGGCGCCAAATACCACGGCAGCCTTGTCCTGGGCGGATTGATTTTGCTGCTCTCAGTGTTCTCCTACGTGGGCATGGGATTTTTTCTGGGCGCACGGTTTGCCCGGCGCAGCGAGGAGGTGGTGGTGGCCTTGTCGGCGATTGGGGTACCTCTGTTGGTGTTGGGGGGCACATTTTTTCCACTTGAAATCATGCCCGAAGGTATGCAAGCCGTGGCACAAATCAACCCGATGCTGCATATGAACCAGGCCTTCAAAGGTGTAGCGGCTTATGGCATGGGCTTTCATGAACTCCGTTTCGAGTTGAGCTTTCTGCTTGTGTTTTGTGGCCTTTCTCTGGCTTTGGGCATCCAGTCATATCGGCATTTGCTAGGCGGGAACAAATCCTAATGACGACAGCATTGCAAATGGACGATGTCCACAAGTGGTTTGGGAGCCACCATGTCCTGGACGGATTTAGTCTGCGGGTAGAAAAAGGAGATGTTGTGGGTCTTTTGGGCCCCAATGGCTGTGGTAAATCTACCGTGCTGAAGATTGTTTGCAAGCTGCTGGACCTGGATGCGGGACAGGTGCGCTTGATGGGAGAACCACTGAGCGAACTCGGTTATCACGCACGAGCACTGGTGGGTCTGTGCACGCAGCACTGCGCCTTGTACCCCGATTTGCTTCCCGCTGAAAACCTGCACTTTTTTGCTCGCTTGTACGGCCTTTCTGGCAAGGAAAGACAACACCGGGTTGATGAGCTCATGAGTAGTTTTGCGCTGGAAAAATTCGCAACGACCCGGGTGGGGCAACTCTCCGGTGGTTGGCGTCAACGTCTTCACTTGGCGGTTTCATTGATTCACCGTCCAAAGTTGCTCGTGCTTGACGAGCCCACAGCTGCTGTGGATCTAGAAGCGCGAATGGATCTTTGGCGTTTCATTGAGGGCTTGCGTGACAGTGGTACGACCATCTTGTTGACCAGCCATCATCTCGCTGAGGCCGAGCGGCTGTGCAGCCGAGTCGCGCTGATGCGCAACGGTAAGGTCGTTGCCGAGGGCAGCGTGCCTGAGCTGTTGGCCCGCATACCCGGCCTAGCTGTGGCCAAGGTGGAATCTGAAGACAACGAAGCTATCGTGCAACGGTCAATTGATCTGGGTTGGACGGTGCGCCAAAGCGCCGGTCAGATGCGTCTGTTGCTCCCGCATGACCTGAGCTTGCTGGAGATCGTTGATGCGCTGAGAGGCATCAAGGTCAGCGCAGTGAGTGTTCAACCGGTGACCCTGGAAGATGCCTATCTTGAGCTTGTCGGTGACAGCCCATTGATGGTTGAACCTTCTAACTTGGTTTAAAGGCGGCCAACTCGCCGTGGCGAACCCAGTCGGCCTGGGCCTCGGTCTCTATCGTGCCCGGGCGGGCACGGCGAACCTGGGCAATGGCTTCGTCGGCGCGGACACCATTCAGCACCAGCAGCTTGGCCACCAGCATGCCGGTGCGGCCCAGGCCGGCGGCGCAGTGCACCAGCACCCGTTGGCCCTCGTTTAAGGCTTGTAAAAGCGCTGGCCCCTGCGTGCGCCAGGCCGCCAAGGTTGCGGCGCCTGGCGTGGCCATGTCGGTGATGGGCACTTGTATCCATTGCAAGGGCGTGCGCGCAATGGCCTGGGCAAAATCCGGTACGCCCAGGCGGGCAAATTCATGCGGCTCAACTAGGCTCAGCACTGTGCTGGCGCCCCAGGCCTGGATGGTCTGCAAGTCGGATTCAAGCACCCGCGCCCATTGCCGGCCACCACCATCCACGCCACTCCGCCCGGGGCAATGGCTCATGCCCAGCAGGGCACCGCTCGGCAGGGTGACCGCATTGATCAGCAGCGGGCCGGTGGGTGCGGGGCTGCTCACGCGCTGCCTGGCTTGGTAACAGCCGGCTGGGTCTGATGTAGGGTGGTGCGCGGCATGGCCCAAAGCATACCGGACTCACCTGCCGACCATGCCTAGTTTGAGCCTGATCAACTTCAGGATGCCATTTTTGCCCAATCATGCTAAGCTGATTGACTTTGTAATTGACCCACTTCACACGGAGAGTCCTATGCCTAGCCTGTTGCCCAACATCGATCCTGATGGCCTTCTTGAGTTTTCGGTGGTGTACACCGACCGTGCCCTGAACCATATGTCACAGCGCTTTCAGGGCGTCATGACCGATATTTCGAGCATGCTCAAAGAGGTGTACCACGCCAAGTCGGCGGTGCTGGTGCCCGGCAGCGGTACCTTTGGCATGGAAGCTGTGGCCCGTCAGTTCGCCACGGGCAAGAAGGCGCTGGTCATTCGCAACGGCTGGTTCAGCTACCGCTGGAGCCAGATTTTTGACATGGGCCACATCCCTGCCTCATCCACTGTGCTCAAGGCGCGTCGGGTTTCCACCGACAGCCAGTCGGCCTGGATTCCCTGCCCGGTGGACGAGGTGGTCAACACCATTCGCACTCAGCGCCCTGACGTGGTGTTTGCACCCCATGTAGAAACCTCGGCCGGCATGATCTTGCCCGACGACTACCTGAAAACCGTGTCCGATGCCGTGCATGAGGTGGGCGGGCTGATGGTGCTCGATTGCATTGCCTCGGGCGCCATCTGGGTGGACATGGTTGCCACGGGTGTCGACGTGCTGGTCAGCGCACCGCAAAAGGGCTGGAGCGGCTCACCCTGCTGCGCCATGGTGATGCTCAGTGAGCGCGCGCGCGCTGCCATCGATGGCACCAGCAGCACCAGCTTTGCCTGTGACCTGAAAAAATGGCTGCAGGTCATGGAAACTTACGAAAAAGGTGGTCACACCTACCACACCACCATGCCGACCGACGCCCTGGTGCGCCTGCGCGAAGTGATGCAAGAAACCCGCGCCTACGGGTTTGATCGGGTCTGCGCCGAGCAGCGCGAACTGGGCGAGCAGGTGCGGGCTTTGTTTGAGAGCCGTGGCATCGTCAGTGTGGCGGCGGACGGTTTCAAGGCCCCGGGCGTGGTGGTCAGCTACACGCGTGATGCCGACATCCAAAACAGCAAGAAGTTTTTGGCGCTGGGTCTGCAGACAGCGGCCGGGGTGCCACTGCAGTGTGATGAGCCGGCCGACTTCATGACCTTCCGGGTCGGCCTCTTCGGCCTGGAAAAACTCCATAACGTGGAACGCAGCGTGGACCAACTCGCCGCAGCCCTCGACCTCATCGGCCTGACCGAGCCGGTGGCCCTGGCGGCCTGAGGCCTGAGCGCGCGCCTGCCTGGCCACCTGACCAGGCAGGCTGCGCTGCCTGAGTGCTATTTAATTAGTAGCATAAAACCCAGTAACGACGGGGCCTGGGAGCCAAAATGACCCAAAATCTTTTTGAATCAGTGAGCATCGTTGGGGCGGGGGCCATTGGTGGTTGGCTGGGCGCACGGCTGGCTGCGCAGGGGGTACGAGTTAGCCTGCTGGCACGTGGCGCCATACTGGGTGCGCTACAGCAGCACGGGCTGCGCCTGCGTTCAGGCGATGCCGAGCAGCGTTACCAGTTACCGGCCACCTCCGATGCGGCGACCCTGGGGGTGCAGGATTTGGTGGTGGTCGCGGTCAAGGCGCCAGCTTTGCCAGATATAGCGCGAAGCATTGGCCCGCTGCTGGGGCCCGACACGGTGGTGCTGACCGCCATGAATGGCGTCCCCTGGTGGTTTTTTCAGGGTTTTGGTGGCGACCTGTCTGGCACCCGGCTGCAGGCGGTTGACCCCAAAGGCGAACTGGCCGCTGCTATTGCCCCAGCGCGGGTGTTGGGCTGCGTGGTGCATGCCAGCTGTTCCAGCGATGCGCCCGGTGTGGTGCGGCACCATTTTGGGCAGGGGCTGATCGTCGGCGAGCCCGGCGGTGGCGCGTCAGCCCGGGTCAATGCGCTGGCTGCTTTGCTGTCGACGGCTGGCTTTGACACCACCGTGTCGCCGCAGATTCAGCGAGACGTCTGGTACAAGCTGTGGGGCAATATGACGGTCAACCCGATCAGTGCCCTGACCGGCGCCACCACCGACCTGATTCTTGACGACCCGCTGGTGCGCGGCTTTGTCTCGGGGGTGATGCTGGAGGCGCGCGAAATTGGTGCGCGCATCGGTATCCCAATCAGCCAACAGCCCGAGGACCGCCACGCGGTGACGCGCAAGCTGGGCGCCTTCAAGACCTCGATGCTGCAAGATCTAGAGGCCCGCAAACCTGTTGAGCTGGATGCGCTGGTGACCGTGGTGCAAGAGCTCGGCCAGCTGACCGGTGTGGCCACGCCACTGACCGATGTGCTTTTGGGGCTAGCCCGGCTCCAGGCGCGGGTGCGCGGCCTCTACTAAGCCCGGGTGGTCCAGGTCGGGGCGGCGCCAGGGGTCGATGTGCGTCATCAGGTTCAGCACCCGATGCCGCTGTAAGACGCGGTTCCGCGCAGACACGGCGATGTCGTGGCCGGCTTCGACAGTGATCGTGGCGTCCACCTCCAGGTGGGCATCCACCAAAATCATGTCGCCCATCTTGCGGGTGCGCACGTCGTGCACGGCGCTCACCCCCGGCGTTTCGATCAGGGTTTGCCGAATGGCAGCCACTTCCTGGTCGTCCACCCCCCGGTCCATCAGGTCATGCAGCGCGTCCCAGCCAAATTCCCAACCCATTTTGCCCACCATAAAGCCCACGATCAAGGCTGCAATCGGGTCCAGGATCGGGTAGCCGGCCAAGTTGCCGATGATGCCGATACCGACCACCAGCGATGACGCGGCGTCTGAGCGGGCGTGCCAGGCGTTGGCCACCAGCATGCTTGACTTGATGCGCTTGGCCGCGCGCAGCATGTAGCGAAACAGCAGCTCCTTGGCCACCAGCGCACCGCCGGCGACCCACAGCGCCGCCACATGCACCGTGGCCACGGTTTCGGGCGACTCGAGCTTGCGCATGGCCGCCCACAGCATGCCCACGCCCACCGCCAGCAGCATCACGCCCAGCACCAGCGATGCCGCCGTCTCATAGCGCTGGTGGCCATAGGGGTGGTCGGCGTCGGCGTCTTTTTGGCTATGGCGACCAGCCAGCAGCACCACAAAGTCGGCCACCAGATCGGACAGGGAGTGCAGGCCGTCAGCCACGAGGGCCTGCGACTTGGCCAGGATGCCGACCGTGACCTGAACCGCTGTCAGCATCAGATTCACCCCCACGCTGACCCAGGTGCTGCGCATCCCTGCCGCAGCGCGCTCGGCCGGGCTGTGCTCGCTGTCTTCCGGGTCGTCAGCCCATTCGGTTGATTTCATGGGTGTAGGGGAGGGTGCATAAAGGCGGGCGCGTTTAGTCCGCCAGGCTGGGCACGCGCGGCGCCAGCGCGCACATCAGTTCATAGCCCAGCGTGCCGGCGTGGCGGGCAATCTCGTCAATATCAAGCACCGTGCCTTGGCTGCTGCGTCCCCATAAAATGACTTCGTTGGCCGTGCCAGCGCCCAGGCCGAGGTGCTGCCCGGCCTCAGCCAGTGGGTTGAGGTCCACCGTCAGCATGTCCATGCTGACCCGGCCGACGGTGCGGGTGCGCACCCCGTTCACCAGCACCGGGGTGCCAGTGCCGCAAACCCGGGGGTAGCCGTCGGCATAGCCACAGGCCACCACGCCAATGCGCATCGGCTCGGTCGCCGTGAAGGAGGAGCCATAACCCACGCTTTGCCCCGCCAGCAGGTCTTGTGTTGCTATTATTTTGGAAGCAAGGGTCATTGCCGGCTGCAGACCCCAGTCATTGGCGCAGCGTTCCGGGTAGTCGGGCGCGCTGCCGTAGAGGGCTATGCCGGGGCGTACCCAGTCGGAGGCTGTCTCGGGTTCGGGGTGACGCAGGGTCGCCGCGCTGTTGCTCAGGCTGCGCTCGCCCGGCAGATCCCTCGTGACGGCGGCAAAGAGCGCCATTTGTGCCGCGATGCCAGCGGCACCATCGGCGTCGCTGAAGTGGGTCATCAGCGAGATCTCATCCACCTGCGGCAGGGCGTTGAGCCGGGTCCAGGCAGAGCGGTAGCGCTCGGGCGTGAAACCTAGCCGGTTCATGCCAGAGTTCATCTTCAAAAATACCCGATGCGGCAAGTTGGTCTTGTGCGTGGCCAGCATGTCGATCTGCGCATCGCAGTGCACGGTGTGCCAAAGGTCCAGGCGTGAGCAAAGCTCCAGGTCGCGCTGTTCAAACACGCCTTCAAGTAACAAAACGGGGCCGCGCCAGCCCAGGGTGCGCACGCGCCGGGCCTCATCCAGGTCAAGCAAAGCAAAACCATCGGCGCCGCGCAGGCCATCAAAAGCCAATTCGATGCCGTGGCCGTAGGCGTTGGCTTTGACCACGGCCCAAACTCGGGAATCCGGTGCGGCAGCTCGGGCTCGTGCCAAGTTGTGGCGCAGTGCCTCGGTGTGGATGGTGGCTTGAATGGGGCGGGGCATAGGTCGATTGGGTCGGCCGAGCGGCGTCGATCCCCCCGCCATTTTGACACTGCGGGGCGTGATATAACCCGGTACCTCTCGGAGCCATATGACAAATTCCAAGGTAACCCACCAGTCGGTGCAGGCGAAGCATCCATGAAGCGCGGCTTCTTCACCATCATGTCCGCTCAGTTTCTGAGCTCGTTGGCAGACAACGCCCTGTTCGTGGCCGCCGTGCAGTTGCTGCGCAGCAGCCAAGCGCCAGAGTGGCAGCAGGCCGCACTGGTGCCCATGTTTGCCCTGTTTTACGTGGTGCTGGCGCCTTTTGTCGGGGCGTTTGCTGATTCCATGCCCAAGGGCCGGGTCATGCTCTTGAGCAATTTCGTCAAAATTGCGGGTTGCCTGCTGATGTTGTTCGGTACCCACCCGCTGATGGCCTATGCCATCGTTGGTCTTGGCGCGGCGGCCTACTCGCCGGCCAAGTACGGCATCCTGACCGAGCTGCTGCCAGCCTCGCAACTGGTCAAAGCCAACGGTTGGATTGAAGGGCTGACCATTGCCTCCATCATTCTGGGCGTGCTGCTGGGTGGGCAATTGGTGGGGCCAATGCTGTCACCCAAGCTCTTGTCATTTGATCTTCCTTTCATCACCACCAGCATCGACACCGCACCTGAGGCAGCCATTCTGGTGCTGATATTTGTTTATTTCTCGGCTGCCTGGTTCAACACCCACATCCCGCTGACCGGTGCGCAGATGCGGCCCATGCCCAAGCGGCTGATCACGCTGCTGCCCGATTTCTGGGCATGTAACACGCTGCTTTGGCGCGACCGCCTTGGCCAGATTTCCCTGGCTGCTACCACCTTGATCTGGGGTGTGGCCGGCAATCTGCGCTTTATTGTGCTGGCTTGGGCCGCAGCGGCCTTGGGTTATTCAGTCACCCAAGCCTCGGCACTGCAGGGCGTGGTGGCGATCGGCATGGCGGTGGGCGCCGTGGTGGCGTCGATGCGCATGCGCCTGGAAGACGGGCCACGGGTGATCACCCTGGGGATCGGCATGGGCCTGTTGATCATCATGCTGATCTTTATTGACAACGTCTGGGTGGCCGCGCCCTTTTTGATCCTGCTGGGCGCACTCGGCGGCTTTTTGGTGGTTCCCATGAACGCCCTGCTGCAGCATCGCGGGCACAACCTGATGGGCGCTGGGCGCTCGATCGCAGTGCAGAACTTCAACGAACAGGCTTGCATACTCGCATTGGGTGCTGCCTACAGTTTTTCCACCGGCATGGGCTTGCCCACCTTTGGCGCCATCACGGCGTTTGGGCTGCTGATTGCCGGCTTTATGTGGCTGATCAAGCGCTGGCATGCCCGCAACTGCGTGGTGCACGAGGATGAGATCGATCGACTGATCGCCATTGCCCGCAATGACAACCTGCACGGCTGATGCCCTCTAGGGCACTGGCGGTCGCCGCGCTGCTGTTTAACGCGCTGGTGTTTGGCATGCTGTGGTGGCCGTTTCGGGCGCTGCAAACCCAGGGGCTGCACCCTCTTTGGGCTACGGCGATCATTTATGTGATTGGCCTGGTGGGCTTGTTGGCACTGCTGCCGCAGGCCTGGCGCGGCCTGTTTCGCCATCCCTTGCTGTGGCTGCTGGTGCTGGCGGCCGGCATGACCAATGTGGGCTTTAATTGGTCGGTCACGGTGGGTGATGTGGTGCGCGCCGTGTTGCTGTTTTACCTGATGCCGGCCTGGGTGGTGTTGCTGGCCTGGCCGCTGCTTGGCGAGCGACCCACCACCGCGAGTTTGCTGCGGCTGGTGCTGGCGCTGGGCGGCGTGGTGCTGGTGCTCAAAACGCCAGGCTCGCCCTGGCCGCTGCCGGAAAGCCTGGCCGACTGGCTGGCGTTGATGGGCGGCTTCTGCTTTGCCCTGACCAATGTGCTTTTGCGCAAGTTGCACCACACCCCGGAAGGTGCCCGCATGCTGGCCATGTTCATTGGCGGTGCGGTGATGTCGTCGGCAGTAGCCACACTGGGCATGCAGCTCGGCGTCGTGCCCGCCGCCAACCTGACCGGCACGGCCTGGCTGGGGCTGGCCCTGGCCTTAAGTCTTGCGCTGCTGGCGGGCAACCTGGCGCTGCAGTTCGGCGCGGCGCGCCTGAGCGCCAGCAGCACATCGATCATCATGCTGTCAGAAGTGGTGGTGGCCAGCGTGTCGTCGGTGCTGCTGGGCACCGGCAGTTTGTCGGCCCAGACCCTGGCCGGCGGCGCCCTGATTTTGCTGGCCTCGCTGTTGGCGGTGCTGCCGGTCCGGCCAGGGCGGCAGGCGGCATAATTCTTCGATGGACAACGTGCAACACTTGATTATTTAACCGATTTGGAGAATCTCTCATGGCCACCGTTTATGATTTTGACGCACAACTTATCACCGGCCAGCCAGCCGTCCTGAGCCAGTACAAGGGCCGGGTGCTGCTGATCGTCAACACGGCCAGCGCCTGCGGCTTCACGCCGCAGTTTGCCGGTCTGGAAGCTCTGCACAAGACGTATGGCGAGCGTGGCCTGGTGGTGCTGGGCTTCCCCTGCAACCAGTTTGGTGGTCAGGACCCGGCCAGCAACGACAAGATTGCCGAGTTTTGCCAGCTCAATTACGGCGTGAGTTTTCCGATGATGGCCAAGGTCGACGTTAACGGCGCGGCTGCCCACCCGCTGTACCAGTGGCTCTGCGCCGAAGCGCCCGGCCTGCTCGGGTCCAAGTCAATCAAATGGAATTTCACCAAGTTCCTGGTGGCCAAGGACGGCCGGGTGCTTAAGCGCTATGCCCCGACCGATACCCCGGCCAGTTTGACCCTAGACATTGAGGCTGCACTGGCGGTTTGAGCCGCCTGCGCCCGCCCGCACCACCTTAAGGCTGTGTCCGGCGCAGCAGAGCAGCCGCAGCCCGCAGGCTCTCGGCCGTGCTGTCCCAGCCCATGCAGGCGTCGGTGACGGATTCGACATCGGTTCGGCCTGGGTAAATCGGTATTGGTTCAACCTGTTGTTTGATATAACATGTATCAAAAATAGCATGGACCAAATCAAACTGATATGAAATCCTTTCCATCGTCCGGTTTGACGCGCGCCCAGATCGATGCTTCGCTGGACGCTTTGGCCGGTGGGGACATCAATTGGCGTGGAGGACGTGCCCCCCTGTATGTGTTCGGCGGTGATTCCGAGGCCTATGAGGTAGGACGCGACGCCTTTTTCCGGTTTTTTTCAGAAAATGCGTTAGGCGCCCGGCGCGCATTTGGCAGCGTTCGGCAGATGGAACAAGACATTATCGAGATGGGCCTGTCCTTGTTCAACGGACATGACGGCATGGCCGGTATCGTGACCAGCGGTGGTTCAGAAAGCATCTTTCTCGCCGTTCGGGCCGCCCGTGCGGAGGCCCGCGCCAAGCGAGGCCTCGCCCGAGGTGTCGGCAACATGGTGATGCCCGATACCGCCCATCCAGCCTTTACCAAAGCAGCACAAAGCATGGACCTGGATGAGCGGCGCATACCGGTTCTGGCCAACGGCCGGGCTGACGTTCAGGCGATGGCGCAGGCCATTGACCACGACACCGTGATGATGATCGGGTCTGCGCCCTGCTTCCCTTATGGCGTGATCGACCCCATTGACGCGCTGGGGCAAGTTGCGCTCGAGAACCAGACTTGGCTGCATGTAGACGCTTGCGTGGGCGGCTACCTGGCGCCCTTCGCGCGAGATCTGGGTTATCCGATGCCCCACTTCGACCTGGGTGTGCCCGGCGTCAGTTCGCTGTCGGCGGATCTCCACAAATATGGTTTTTGTCCCAAGCCTTCGTCAACGGTCTTTTTCTCAACGCCAGAGCGCGCCAAGCTGGCAGGTTTTGACTTGGACGTCTGGCCCTCAGGCCGATTTGTGACGAGCACTTTGGTGGGTACCCGTCCTGCAGGGGGTGTTGCCGGCGCCTGGGCCACGATCCAGTTCCTAGGCGTTGAGGGGTATCGAAAAGTTGCCCTCCAAGTGATGCAGATGCGTGACGCCTATGTGGCGGGTATCAAGGCCATCCCGGGCTACCGGATGGTCGCCGAACCTGATCTTGCAGTCATGGCATTTGGCGATCCTGACATCGACATGATGCGTGTCGCCGCCCTGATGGGCGAGCGCGGCTGGTTGCCTGGAACGATCAGTCGACCGGCCGGGATGCATTTGATGCTGTCCCTGCTCCATGACGCCGCACGCGAGAGCTACTTGAGCGACCTGGCGGCCTGTTCGCGGCTTGCGCATCAGGAGGCCGCTGCCGGCATCGTTGAAAAACGCGCCTCCGTAATCTACTGACCAAATCCCCCAACGATTGACAGCAAAGGCCGCCACCCCATGCCCAAACACGTGATCATCGCAAAAATCAAGCACGAGACCAATGGTTTCAACCGGAACCTGACCACACTGGAGCATTTTCGAGACTACGAGCTGCATGCCGGCCCAGAGGTGATTCCTTATTACCGGGGAACACGCCTGGAAATGGGCGCCTTTATCGAGAGCGCAGACCGCTACGGTTGGACATTCGATGTGCCGGTCTCAACCTTTGCCAACCCCAGCGGCATGGTGGCAGACGATGCCTTCAATCATCTCTGCGGTCTGCTGATTGAAGGTCTTCAAAGTCAGGCGCGCATCGATGGCGTGCTGCTGGCTCTGCACGGCGCCATGTTCACTGAAAGCTACGGCGATGCCGAAGGGGAGTTGCTGGCGCGTGTGCGCGCTGTGATCGGGCCGCAGATTCCCATCGCCGTCACACTCGATCCCCATGCCAACGTGACCCAGCGCATGGTCGACCATGCCAACATCATCACGGCCTTTCGCACCAGCCCGCATACTGATCAATATGAGACCGGTATGCGGGCGGCAAAAATGCTGGATGACACCATGCACGGCCGCCTGCACCCTGAAATGACCCTGGCGCGCCGGCCTTCACTTCAGGGGTTCGACGGTGCGCGAACCTACGTGCCGGGCGGCCCGATGCTCCAAGCCCTTGACCTGGCCACCGACGCGCAACGCCAGCATCCCGAGGTTGCCTGTATCAGTATTCAATCAGGGTTTTCGCGGTGTGATATCGCGGAACTCGGCCCTACGGTGGTGGTGACCACCAACGGCAGCAGTTCGAGTGGGCGCGTCATTGCCGAGTCGCTGATGGATTTTTGCTGGGAGACCCGCATGATCTGGAGTGACCCGCTGGTGAGCATTGAACAGGCTGTTGAGGCCGCACGCCAACATGTGGCCGGCGCAGCGCCTTTGGTGCTGGGCGACTATGGCGATGCGCCAGGCGGCGGCAGTTATGGCGACAGCACCAGGCTACTGGCGGCCTTGTTGCTGGCGGGCATAACGGGTGGCGCCTTGGCTGCCATTCATGACCCAGCCACCGCCCAGCAAGCCTTGAGTGCCGGTGTCGGGGCGCAGATTGACATCGCCCTGGGGGGGCACAGTGACCCGGCGTATATGGGTGAACCGATTCGGACACGAGCCCGCGTGCGTTCCATCTCCGTCACCGGCGATATGGTTTTCAAGGGTCCCTACGGCACGGGAACCAGGCGCAGCTTTGGCCCGAGCGCCTGCCTGGATGTGGGCGGGTTTGCTGTCATCGTTTCATCGCGCAATCTTGGTTTGTACGACCTTGAGCAATTCCGCATCTTTGGGCTGGAACCGGCGGATTTCTCGGTGGTTGTTGTGAAATGCATGCAGGGTCATCATGCAGCATTCGACCCGATCGGCAGTCGAACTCTCGATGTCGATACAGGGGGCCTGTCCACAGCCGACCTAAAACGTTTCACATTCACCCGTGTTCCGCGACCCGTGTGGCCACTGGACGCGATACCTGCAACTACATAAGGGCAACACCATGGACGCAATAAAACGTTTCAAACCAAAGTTTTACGCTTGGGGCGCAGCCTGTGCCCTGGCCATGCTGTTGGCGCCGGCGCAGGCGGCAACGCCCCGCGACACGCTGGTCATCGCGCGTGAGATCAGCGCCATCGCGGACTGGGATCCGGCGGTGTCGCAAATTCTCGACACGCAGGAGATTAATTCGGACATGTATGAACGGCTGGTCGGCTATGACCCCCGTAAAGCCGGGAGCCCGCTGGCGGGCATCATCGCGGAAAGTTGGGTGATGACCCCGGACGGGAAGCAGTTCACCTTCCGCATACGCAAGGGCGTGAAGTTCCATTCGGGCAACCCCCTCACAGCTGAAGACGTGGCCTACACATTCAAGCGGATCATCTCGCTGGATCGGGAGCCGTCTACCAACCTGCGCCAGATTGGCATCACCAAAGAGAATGTCGATAACTTTGCGCGTGCTTTTGGCGATGATCTGTTTGTGCTGTCGCTACCCGACGCTTACGCCACCACCTACATCCTGAATCTGCTGACATCCGCCTACTTCGGAATTGTCGATAAAAAACTGCTTGAAGCCAATGCTCAAGGGGGCGACTACGGCTCCAAATGGTTGTCCCGCCGCACCGGCCAAGAACCCTCTGCCGGATCCGGCCCCTACCGCATCACCAATTTCCGCGCCTCCGACACGCTGATCCTCGAGCGCAATGACGCCTATTGGCGTTTCAAGTCACCCTTGCGCCGGGTCATCTTCCGACACATCCCTGAATCCGGCGCGCAGCGGCTCCTGATTGAGCGTGGCGATGCTGACATGGCGTTCAACCTGACCGCGCAAGACATCGAGGCGCTGCAAGTCAAACCCGGTACCAAGGTGGAGCTATTTCCATCGCGCCGCGTCCTGTACGCCGGCTTCAACACGATGGTCAAACCCTTCGACGACCCACGGGCTGTCAAGGCGATGAAGCATCTGATGGACTACCAGCTTTGGGAAAAGACCCTGATGCGCCACCAAGGCACTGTCCACCAGTCTTTTATCCCGAACGGCATCATGGGATCGCTCAAAGACCACCCTTTCAAGTATGACGTGGCACGGGCCAAGGAACTGCTGGCAGAGGCCGGACTGTCGCAGGGTTTTAGCTTCAAATTAAACGTGGTCAACCGCCGCCCGGAGATCGATATGGCGACCTCCTTCCAGGCCTCTGCGGCGCTGGCTGGGGTCAAGGTTGAGGTGGTCATGATGCCGCCCAGCCAACTGATTCCGATGTACCGTGATCGCAAAGTGGATGCGTTGATGTTGTCGTTTTACACGCCCTATGGGGACCCGCACGCCACGGCCAACAAGTTTGCCTATAGCCCTGGGGGCATGCCGGGTGCCAAGCCCGGCGAAAGCTACCCAAGTGAACTAACCTGGCGTTTGGGCTGGACGCCGACTGACCTGTCGGTGAAAGTTATCGCCGCCACCAAAGAGTCTGACCCGAAAAAGCGGACGGCGCTGTACGCGGATATTCAGCGGCAGTATTGGGAGTCTTCACCGTTCGCTCAGACCTTTCAGGCGGTCCAGGCCATTGGTATGCGTGGCAACGTCGAGAATTACCGCTACGGCTCGAAGGGCGGCGATACCAGCTTTGCGTTTACCAGCAAGAAGAACCTGCCGTGAACCAGGCGGCCAGTCGAGTAGGGGGCTGGAAGCTTGTTGGCGATCTCGGCTTCACTTTCATGGGGCTGTTGGCGGCCACATTTCTGATCGGTCGCATCATGCCAATCGATCCGGTTTTGGCCGCGGCCGGTGCCGATCTCACCACAGCCCAGTACGCCCGCGTTGCGGCCGAACTTGGGTTAGACCAGCCACTGCTGGTGCAGTTCGGACGGTTTGTGCTGCGCTTGGTCCAGTTTGATTTCGGCCAGTCTTTTCTGTCCGGTAACCCGGTCTCCGTTGATATTGCGCGCGTGTTTCCCGCCACGGTTGAACTCGCCACACTGGGGATATTGATCGGCGCCACCATTGGCATACCGGCCGGCATTGTGGCGGCGGTGATGCGTGGCACTTGGGTCGATGCCGTCTTGCGCTGTATCACGCTGATCGGTTATTCGATGCCTGTGTTCTGGAAAGGGTTGATGCTGATGCTGGTGTTCTACGTGATGCTGGGCTGGGCGGAGGGTCCGGGTCGACAAAGCATTGCTTTTGAAGGGCAAGTGCCGACCGTGACGGGCTTGCTCCTGGTCGACTGCCTGTTGCAGGGCGATTGGGACGCCCTGCGCGATGCCTGGGGCCATGTGGTTTTGCCGGCTGTGAGCCTGGGTTATGGTGCCGGCGCTTATCTTGCGCGAATGACCCGCAGCTTTATGCTCGAACAACTCAGTCAAGAATACATGATCACCGCCTCCGTGAAAGGGGCCTCCACGACGCGGATGGTGCTTCGTCATGCGCTTCCCAACTGCGGCGTACAGCTCATCACGACGTTCGCCTTGACCTACGGCTTACTGCTGGAAGGGGCGGTCTTGACAGAAACTGTGTTCGCCTGGCCAGGACTAGGCCAGTACATGACAAAGGCCATGTTCAATGCCGACATGAACGCGGTGATCGGTGGCACCTTTGTCATTGGCATGGTGTTCGTCATCCTCAACCAACTCTCGGACCTGGCCTACCGACGGCTGGACCCGCGCTCACAATGACGCGCTTGTCTAGATGGTTGCTGTCCCCCACACCATCGTCGCAATGGCAGGCGCGAATGGGGCGCATGACCTTCGCTGCGCTCGATTTTGCTGCCAGCCCTGCGGCGATGGCGGGTTTGGCCATTGTCCTGCTGTTGATCTTCGTCGCCGCGTTTGCTCCGTGGCTGGCAACCCATGACCCCACAGCCCAATCCCTGGTCAACATGTTGCAGAAGCCCTCGAAAGCGCATTTGTTTGGAACCGACGAGCTCGGGCGTGACATTTACAGCCGGGTGGTCTACGGTGCCCGCATCACGCTCAGCATCGTTGTGTTGGTGGCCGTGATCGCTGCGCCGATCGGCCTGGCGGTCGGCTGCGCGGCCGGCTTTATGGGCGGCTGGGTGGATCGCGTGCTCATGCGTATGACCGATATCGCCTTGGCCTTTCCGCGCTTGGTACTGGCACTGGCCTTTGTGGCTGCGCTGCGTCCCAGCCTGGAAAACGCGGTGATCGCCATCGCGATTACAGCTTGGCCCCCGTATGCGCGCTTAGCGAGAGCCGAGACGCTGGTCATCAGGCGCAGTGATTTTGTAGCGGCTGCATGGCTCGCTGGTGCCAGGCCTTGGCGAATCATATTGCGGCAAATTGTGCCGCTGTGCCTGCCCTCGTTGCTCGTGCGGGTGACGCTGGATATGGCGGGTGTCATTCTCATTGCGGCCGGCCTGGGTTTTCTGGGGCTGGGGGCGCAACCCCCCACCCCTGAATGGGGTGCCATGCTGTCTAACGGCCGGGACTTCCTGCTGGACTCATGGTGGGTGGCCACATTGCCAGGAGCCGCTATCTTTCTTGCCAGCCTCGGCTTCAACCTTCTTGGGGATGGATTGCGCGACGCGCTCGACCCCCGTCGCCAGTCATGAGCATCAGCACAGAACCCTTGGTGGAGGTCCGTGACCTGAACATCATATTCCCAAGCCGTGCGGGCATGACCATCGCTGTGAAGGGGATCAGCTTTGAAATTGGTCAAGAAAAATTGGGCATTGTGGGGGAAAGCGGCTCAGGAAAGTCGGTGACCTGCCGCGCCTTGCTGGGGCTGATCGCACCGCCGGCACGGGTGACTGCGTCAGCGATGCGGTTGTTCGGCGATGACTACGCACACGCTCGACCGAGTGCCTTCAGCGCGGTGCGTGGCTGTCGAATGGGTTTGATCATGCAGGACCCTCGCTATTCGCTCAATCCGGTGGCAACCATCGGCACCCAGATTGAAGAGGGCCTTTTCTTGCAGCGCGGTTTGCGCGGTGCGGCTGCCCGCGCCGAGGGTCTGCGCCTGCTCGACGCCGTGGCCTTGCGCGATCCGCAACGGGTTTGGACATCCTATGCCCACCAGCTCTCTGGAGGTATGGGCCAACGCGCCATGATTGCGATGATGCTGGCGATGGAGCCCGCACTCCTGATTGCTGACGAACCAACGTCCGCCCTGGATGTCACCGTTCAGGTTGAAATTCTCGCCCTGCTCGAAGGGCTGGTGAAAGATCGTGGCATGGCGCTGCTGCTGGTCAGCCATGATCTGCGCATGGTCGAGGGCTTCTGTGACCGGGTCATCGTGATGCACCAGGGCCATATCGTGGACCAATGCCGGGCTGAGGAGCTCTCACATTCGCACCACCCCTACACACGCCGTTTGCTGAATTGTGTGCCAGCGCTGGCGGAACCATGAATACGCCTCTGCTGTCGATACACAACCTGGATGTCCGATTTGGAACGGATGCCAACCCCGTTCGGGCCGTACGTGGCATCGACCTGACGCTGGAAGAGGGGCAGTCACTGGGCATTGTTGGCGAGAGCGGCAGTGGCAAATCGACTGTACTGAGAGCCGTTTGCGGCCTGAGCCCGATCCATTCGGGCACTTGCCTGCTTGACGGCCAGGCGCTCAACACACTGGCGCCTGAAGTCCGCGCGCGTCTAGTGCAGATGATTTTTCAAGACCCTTTTGGTGCGCTCCACCCGCGCCAAAGCGTCGATGAACAGTTGCGTGAACCCATGCGGATTCACCGGATGTCGGATCTCGATCAACGTGTGGCGGCACTACTGCAGCAAGTCGCACTCGGGCCCGAGTTGCGTTTTCGTTACCCTCACCAGATCTCAGGTGGCCAGCGCCAGCGTGTTTGTATTGCCCGCGCGCTGGCCCTGGAGCCCAAGCTCCTGTTGCTGGACGAGCCCACCTCCGCGCTCGACATGTCGGTGCAGGCCGAGGTACTGCGTCTTCTGGCCCATATCCGTGAACAGCGGGGTATGTCTTACCTGTTCGTATCACATGATCTGGCTGTGGTGGCGCAACTCTGCGACCGTATTGCCATCATGCAGGAGGGCCAGGTTGTCGAGATCGTCACTGCGGCCGCGTTACGCGCCGGCGTAGTGACGCACGCCTACAGTGCGACGCTCCTCAATGCCGCACGTCAACGGCACCGCCTTGGCAGCAAGGGCTAACGGCATCAATGGCCCAGCCCAGAAGGTGCTTTTGATGGATCGGTGTGGCTTGCCTAAAATCCGGTGATGACCCCCAAGCGAATTCCCTCAGCGCGCACAAACCAGTCGGCCCAGGTCAAGGTTCAACTCGAGCCCGTCTTGCGCGCCAAGACCTTGGGCGACCAGGCCTACGAGTCTTTGCGCGAGGCACTCGCGTCCGGAGCCCTGCCGCCAGGACAACGGTTGACGGTGCGTGGTCTGGTTGATCTTCTGGGCATTGGGTTCACGCCAGCCCGCGAAGCGCTCAATCGTCTGGCGACCGAGGGCGCACTGCAGCTCGGGCCGAGTCGTCGACTGATGGTGCCGTCCCTGACGCTTGCACGCTACGAAGAAATGGTGACGATCCGCATGGCGCTGGAGCCGATGGCCGCCGTGGCCGCATTGCCCCACTTCGGCGACGCTGATCTCGTGGCCTTGCGGATTGTTCAAGAGGGGCTGCTTGCTGCCAAGAAAAAAGAGGACTATGTTCGAGTCCTGGCGCGCAACCGCGAATTCCATTTCAGTCTTTATCGCCGCTGCGGCATGCCGACTTTATTGGCTATTCTGGAGTCGCTGTGGCTGCAAACCGGGCCAACCTTGCGCCTGCTCTATCCCGCCTACTACCGCCAGTGGCGCGGCGGGGTCAACCACGAGGCGATCCTTGCCGCCTTGACGGCACGGGACGTGCAGTCACTTGCGGCCGCCGTCCGCCAGGACTTGCAGGATGGGTACATCGAACTGTCCGACCAGCTGCGTCAGAACGAGGCCAAAGGCTAGCGTGGGCCAACCTTATGCATCAAAACGGCCTAGTCTGGCGGTGAGCCGCTCGGCTCATCGCACCATCACATTACATTCACAATGATGAGCCATGCTGTAAATGGCGCGTTTGTGGGATCGAAGGTCTCAATTGATGCGCAGTTGCCCATCGAGCCCCGTCAGTATTTTGGAGTAAGGCAGAAGTTATGGCCGTCAGTAATACAGTATTGCAGCGATCACGCTTGGGCAGGATCGTTGTCGAGCGTAAATGGGTCACTGAAGAGCAGCTAGAGCTTGCGGTTCAGCATCAGCAAACCAGCGGTCTGCGGCTGGGGGATGCCCTTGTTGATCTAGGGTTTGTCACGCGAAAGCAGGTTGAGCGTGCCCTTCGCAAGCAGACCAATGTTCGCGCGATCGCGATGCTGGTGACCCTCATGGCTGCACCCTTCCAGTTTGCCAGAGCGTCAACCACCGCTGACTTGGCGCCCATTGAGTTTTCAACCAGGGCGGAAGCGCCTGCTTCTGTAGCCCTGCGAGCCACGACCCTCACCGAAACCACCAACCTCACGACCGGCAGCAGAGCGTCCATCCTTCAAGAGGGTGAAAACAACATTGCCAGCATACTTCAGACTGGCAGCCAATCGATGGCAATGATCAGCCAGATTGGCGGCAATTTGAATTCAGCTCAGATCTCCCAGGACGGCAACCTTCAGGCCGCCAGCATCTCCCAAACAGGCAGCAACAACCGCGCAGTTATCGCGCAACGCTGAGACGTCGCGTTAGTGACGCAGCAGTGCCGCTGCCGCCCGCAGGCTCTCAGCCGTGCTGTCCCAGCCCATGCAGGCGTCGGTGATCGACACGCCGTAGCGCAGGACTTGCACCGGGCCCAGTGTCTGCTTGCCCTCAAACAGGTGTGGCTCCAGCATCACGCCCTTGATGGCTCGGTTGCCGTCGGCCACCTGGTGCACCACGTCGCGCAGCACCAGCGGCTGCAGCGCGTGGTTTTTGCGCGAATTGCCGTGGCTGCAGTCGATCACGATGTTGCCCGGCAGGCCCGCAGCTTGCAGCGCCGCCGTCGCCTGGGCCACGGCCACCGAGTCGTAATTGGGCACGGGCCCACCACGCAGAATCAGGTGACCCAGCGGGTTGCCGCGGGTATGTGTGACTGCCACCTGGGCGGCGCTGTTGATGCCCAGAAAGGCGTGCGGCTGCGCTGCTGACAGCATGGCGTTGAGCGCCACGTCCAGGTCGCCGTCGGTGCCGTTCTTAAAGCCCACCGGTGACGACAGGCCGCTGGCCATCTCCCGGTGGGTTTGGCTTTCGGTGGTGCGCGCGCCAATGGCGCTCCAGGCGATCAGGTCGCCCAGGTACTGCGGCGTGATCGGGTCCAGCGCCTCGGTGCCGCAGGGCAGCCCCATGTCGTTCAGGTCTACCAACAGCCGGCGCGCAAGTTGCAGCCCCTCCTCGATGTGGAAGGAGTCGTCCATACGCGGGTCGTTGATCAGGCCCTTCCAACCCACTGTGGTGCGGGGCTTCTCGAAATACACCCGCATCACCAGCAGCAGCTGATCGGACAGCTCGTCGGCCAGCGCCTTGAGCCGCCTGGCGTAGTCCATCGCCGATGTGATGTCATGGATCGAGCAGGGCCCGACCACCACCAGCAAACGCGGGTCTTGCCCCAGCAAGATGCGGCCCAGCGCCTCGCGCGTTTGGCGCACGGTGTCACTGGCCCGCTGGCTGAGCGGCACGTCCTGGTGCAGGCGCTCGGGTGGCGGCAGTGTGTGCTGCGACAGCACATTCAGATTCTCAAGGGCGATCGGTAGGTTCATAACAAAAACAGGCTCCAGCCCTTGATAGCTGGGCATTTCTAGCTATGGATTTTATAGTAATCCGTAGAGCGTGGATGAGCGCTGTTTGTCATCGAATTTTCACACCCCGGACGTAAATTCTTCCCAATTGGAGATCGGTTTCTGAGGTGCTGCGCGCGGCGCAGTCTTTTTTGAAAACGTCCGCTGGAGCCTGGGTGACGATGAGCACTGGAACTTTGACTTTCGTTCGTTTTTTGGGTTTTTGTGTTCTGGTTTGGAGCCTGGCCGGCTGCTCACCCAGGCACCTGATCATCCAAAGTGTTGCCAACGAACTGGCCCAACAAGGGCAGGCTGTTGAGGACGATCTGGGCCTGGCGCGGGAGGCCAGCAGTTTCTACCTCAAGCTGTCCGAAGGGCTGCTGCGGGAAGCCCCTGACAACCTGGCCTTGGCCGAAGCTGTTGCGGCCGGCTTCACCCAATACGCCTTCGCCTTTGTCGCCTTTGAGGCCGAGCGCTTGGAATCAAAAGACGCCAAGGCGGCGCAATTGTTGAACGAGCGGGCGCGGCGCCTCTACTTGCGCGCCCATCGCCACGCCATGGCTGCCCTGGAGCAACAACAACCCGGTTTCCTCAAGGCACTGAGCCAATCAGACGCCAGCCGATGGCCCACCCTCAAGCCGTCTCAGGTGGGTGTGGCTTATTGGGCTGCGGCGTCCTGGGGGGCTTACATCTCGCTCTCTAAAGACCTGCCCGATGTGGTCGCCGACTTGCCGGTGGCCTTTCGCCTTGCGCAATTGGCCTGGCGCGTCTCGCCCAAGCACGCCAACGGTGACCTGAGCAGCCTGATGGGAAGTTTTGAGGCGGCGCGTGCGGGCGGCTCGGCTCAGCAGGCCAGCAATTACTTTGACGCAGCCATCGCCGCTGGCGCCGGCAAGAGCGCGGGTGCTTATGTCGCCAAAGCTGAGTCGATCGCACTCACGGCCGGCGACCGGCCCGCCTTTGAGGCGCTGCTTCGACAGGCTTTGCGGGTAAGTGCCGAGCACCGTAACTTGCCCAACGAGGTCATGCGCGAGCGCGCCGAATGGCTGCTGGCTACGGCCGACGATTTGTTTTGACGGGATCCATCATGATGTTTCAATTTTTAAGTCAGCCAATGCGCCTGACATTGCGGCAGCTGTATCGGGTGTGGTCTCGCGCCTTATGCTTGGCGCTGGCTCTGTTGGCTGGTCAATCCGGCCTGGCAGCGGCCGCCGACAAGCAGCTGCGAATTGGCACCCTGGTGCCCAAGAATTCGCTGTACCACAGACAACTGATGGCCATTGGCGAAAGCTGGCGGCTCGCCCAAGGGGGCACCGCCAAGTACCTGGTGTACCCGGACGGCAGCCAGGGCGGCGAGGCCGAGATGGTGCGGCGCATGCGCATCGGGCAGTTGCAGGGCGCCCTGATGTCGGTGGTTGGCCTGCGCGAGATCGAGCCCTCGATTGCGGCCTTGCAAAGCATGCCCTTGCTGTTCAGAAACTGGGACGAGTTGGATTACGTGCGCGAGAAAATGCGCGCCGGCATGGAAAAAAAGTTCCTGGACAAGGGCTTTGTGGTGCTGGCCTGGGGCGACGCCGGTTGGGTGCGGTTCTTCTCCAAAGAGGCGGCCTTGCGTCCCGATGACTATAAAAAAATGAAATTCTTTGCCTGGGGGTCTGAGCCGGACCAGCAGGCGATCATGAAAAGCCTGGGCTACACCCCGGTCCCACTGGAGACCACCGACATCCTGCCCGCCATCCAGACCGGCATGATCACGGTGGTGCCGTCCACCCCCTATTTCGCCTTGGCCACCCAGATCTACAACACGGCGCCGCACATGCTTGACATCAATTGGGCACCTATCGTCGGCGCACTGGTGGTGACCAAAAAGGCCTGGGACGACATGTCGCCAGCCGTGCAGGCCGCTGTGCGTGCCACCAGCGATGAGGCCGGCGTCCAGATTCGTGCCAAAGCCCGACAAGAAGTCGACGAAGCGGTTGACGCCATGAAAAAGCGCGGCCTGGTGGTCAACCGGCCCAACCCCGAGCAGCTGCGCGAGTGGCAGGCGTTTGCGGCGGCACTGTACCCCCGAATCCGCGGCACCATGGTGCCGGCCGACACCTTCGATGAGGTCTTTGCACACCTGAAGGCCTACCGCGCCAGCAAAGGTCAATAACCGTGCCGCGCTTGAGCTTGGTGGGGCTGCGTCGATTCGGTGCCGTTGACGAGCTGTTGTCGTCGGCAGCGCTGCTGCTGATGGTGCTGATCCCCCTGTGGGAAATTTTGATGCGGCCCTTGGCGGGCAGCGGTATCCAGAATGCGCCTGTGCTGGTGCAGCACCTGGGTTTGGTTCTGGCCATGTTCGGTGCCTTGGCGGCCGAACGCCATGGGCACCTGACCAGCCTGGTGGGGCAAGCCGGCGGCGCTGACACCGGCGCGCGGTCTATCCGACGCAACTTTGCCGATGGCGTCGCCGCCCTGGTGTGTGGGGTCTTGGCCTTGGCGAGTTGGCGCTTTGTGGCCAGTGGCCTGCAGGCGCCCAATGACCTGGCTTACGGCCTGCCGGTCTGGGTGGTTCAGGCCAGCATGCCGCTGGCGTTTTTCATTCTGGCTTTCAAATTGGGCGCGCGCTGCGGCGTGGCCTGGCTGCCCAAAGTGGTGTGGGGCTTGGCGCTACCGGCGGCAGGTTATTGGTTTGCCCTGCGTTTTGACGGTGAGTCCTTGATGGCCTGGCCCGGCCTCGTCGTTTTACTGGGCGCTTTGTTGGCCGGCGCGCCAATTTTTGCCATGCTGGGCGGCCTGGCCCTGGCGCTCTTTTGGCAAGAGGGCTTGCCGCTGGCCTCGGTCGCGCTGTCGCACTACCAGATCACCGTCAACCCATCGCTGCCCGCTCTGCCCCTGTTCACATTGGCTGGCCTGATCTTCGCGCGCACTGGGGCTGCCGCGCGTTTGGGGCAATTGTTTGTCGCCGTGCTGGGCGGGGGTGTCACTGGGACCGTGCTGGCAACCGCCGCGCTGTGCTCTTTTTTTACCGCCTTTACCGGGGGCAGCGGTGTCACCATTCTGGCGCTGGGTGGCCTGCTTCTGCCGCTGTTGGGCCGTGCCGGTTACCCGGAGCGCCGTGGCATCAGCCTGGTCACCAGTGCCAGCGCCTTGGGCGTATTGCTGGCGCCCTCGGTGCCGCTGATCATGTACGCCATCATTGCCCGGGTACCGATCAACACCATGTTTTTGGCGGGCCTGGTGCCGGCGGTGGTGATGGTGGTTTTTTTGGTTTTGATTGGCGGCTACCTCAAGCGCGTGGCACCGGCCGCAGCACTGGCCACCGCACCATACAGCGAACCCCTTGTGTTGGCCAGGCCCAGTGTGGCGACTGCTTGGGCCGCTGCCTGGGCCGCCAAGTGGGAACTGCTGGCGCCGGTTGTGGCGGTGGGTTCGCTGGTCAGCGGCTTGGCCACGCCCACCGAGAGCGCTGCCTTGACCGTGGCCTACGCCATCGCGACCCAGGCCTTGGCGCACCGGGAGCTGCCCTTGCGGCTGCTGCAGCGTTGCTTCAATGAGTCGGCGCAAATCATTGGCGGTGTGCTGCTGATCCTGGGCATGGCGCTTGCGCTCACCAACTACCTGATCGATGCGGGTATCCCGGACGCGGCCATCGAATGGGTGCAAGCCGTGATCCCCAACAAGGCGGTCTTCCTGCTGGCGCTCACGGTGTTCCTGCTGTTTGCGGGCGCGCTGATGGAGATTTTTGCCGCGATTGTGGTGCTGGTGCCGCTGTTGTTGCCGGTGGCCATCAGCTACGGCATCGACCCGATCCATTTCGGCATCATCTTTCTGGCCGCCATGGAGATGGGCTTTTTATGCCCGCCGGCGGGCATGAACATCTACTTTGCCTCAGCCATGTTCAACAAGCCGGTTCGCTACGTGGCGGCTGCCGTCTTGCCGGCCTTGTTGGCTATTTTTCTGGGCACCTTGGCCATTGCCTGGTTGCCGATGCTGGCGACCGGCTTGCCCGCACTGTTGGGGCCGCGCTAGCCCGCTTTTGGACCGGCAGTCAGGCACGGCACAGGCCCGCGTTTGCAGCCAGAAAATTAAGAACAAAAACAGGCCCTAGCCCTTGCCCGCTGGTCGTTTATTGCTATTATTTTTATAGTGAAGCCGACGGCGGCTGCAGCGCTTGGTCCAGCAACTCCACCCAGTGCCGCACCGGTGTGGCCGTGCCACTTTGCAGGTGGGTGATGCAGCCGATGTTGGCCGACACGATCACCTCGGTGCCCGCCGCGCCAAAGGTCTGGCCCAGATGGCCTAGCTTGCGGTCGCGCAGCTGGTAGGCCAGCTCGGGGTTCAGCACCGAGTAGGTGCCGGCCGAGCCACAGCACAGGTGCGGCTCGCAGGCCGTCACCTTGACCTGAAAGCCCAGAGCGCCCAAATGCTGCTCCACCCCGCCGCGCAGTTGCTGGCCGTGTTGCAGCGTGCAGGGCGGGTGGAAGGCCACGGTCTGCACCGTTGGCGTGACGCGCCCCTGCAGTTGCACGCTAAGTTCGGGCAGCCATTCGCTCAGGTCTCGGGTGAGCGCACTGATGCGCGCGGCCTTGGCGGCGTAGTGCGGGTCGTCGGCCAGCAGGTGGCCGTAGTCCTTGACCGTGACGCCACAGCCAGAGGCGTTCATCAAGATGGCTTCTACGCCGGGTGTGCCGTTGGCGCCATCCACATGGGGCCACCAGGCGTCGATGGTGGCGCGCATCTGCGCCTTGCCGCCGTCTTGGTCGTTCAGGTGAAACTTCACCGCACCGCAGCAGCCGGGCTTGGGCGCCACCACGGTCTGCACGCCAATGGCGTCCAGCACGCGGGCGGTGGCGCTGTTGATGTTGGGGCTCATGGCTGGTTGCACGCAGCCGGCCAGCAGCAGCACCTTGCGCGGGTGGGTGCGGCGGGGCCAGTTGCCGCTGGGTTGTGGCGCCGGCACCTTGGCCTTGAGCACGGCTGGCAGCAGCGGGCGCACCAGCTGGCCCAGCTTCATGGCGGGGCCAAACAGGGGCGAGGGCAGGCCCTCTTTCAAGGCCCAGCGCAGCGCGCGTTCGGGCGCCGGGCGCGGCACTTTGGCATCGACAATCTTGCGCCCGATGTCGATCAGGTGGCCGTAGTCCACGCCCGAGGGGCAGGTACTTTCACAGTGGCGGCAGGTCAGGCAGCGGTCCAGGTGCAGCTGCGTCTTGCGCGTGGGCGTCTCGCCTTCCAGCACCTGTTTCATCAGGTAAATGCGGCCGCGCGGCCCGTCGAGCTCGTCGCCCAGCAGCTGGTAGGTGGGGCAGGTGGCGGTGCAGAAGCCGCAGTGCACACATTTACGCAGGATGGCTTCGGCGGCCAGCCCGTCGGGCGTGTCTTTGAATTCGGGGGCGAGGTGGGTTTGCATGGCGGGCTCAGGCGGTGGCGGCGGCGGGCAACAGGCGTCCCGGGTTGAACAGGCCATGCGGGTCAAACTCGCGCAGCAGCGCCTGCTGGATGCGCAGCTGCACCGCCGACAGGGGCGTGAACACGCCCACCGCCCGGTCGGCGTCGCCATGGGCCTGGCTGGTACGGAACAGGGTGGCGTGGCCCCCGACGGCACCGGCTGCGGCGCGCAGGCGCGCTGCGGCACTGGCTGGCGCCCAAAGCCAGCGCAGGGCGCCGAGCCACTCAATAAACACCGGGTAGGGCAGGTCCAGCACCGGTGCCGTTTGCGGCACCGACAGCCGCCACAGGCAGAGTTCGGGCGCCGGCGGCGCGAAGAAGGGCAGAGTCTGCTCGCGGCAGGCAGCCCAGTCGGGGCTGGCCTGGGCGTTGTCCATGCGGGTGGCGCTGCCGCCGGCAGCTTGCACATCGGCCACCAGCCGCGGGCAGGCGGCCTCGACCGCCGCCAGCGCACCGCGCAGCCGCACAAACAAACAGGCCTGAGCCGGTTGGGCCGTGGGGTCAACCAGCCAGCAGCTGGCGTTCAGCGGCAGCGGTTGGCCGCCCCAGCGGTTGAGCAGGGCCAGGGCAGTGGCTTGCGCCAGGCCGGTGCACAGCAGCGTGGCCTCGGCCGGCGCGGTGGGCAGCACCTTGAGCGACAGCTCGGTGATGACGCCCAAAGTGCCCAGGCTGCCGGCCAGCAGACGCGACACGTCGTAGCCCGCCACGTTCTTCATGACCTGGCCGCCAAAGGTGAGCAACTCGCCGCGGCCATTGATCAGGCGCACACCCAGCACGTAGTCGCGCCCGCCACCGACGCTGGCGCGCGCCGGCCCGCTCAGGCCGGCGGCCACCATGCCGCCCACGGTGGCGTCGGGGCCGAAGTGCGGCGGCTCAAAGGCCAGCGCCTGGCCCTGTTCGGCCAGCACGGCCTCCAGCTCGGCCAGCCGGGTGCCAGCCCGCACCGTCACCACCAGTTCGCTGGGCTCATAGCTGCTGATACCGGCCAGGGCCCGCACATCCAGCAGCTCGCCCTGCAGCGCCTGGCCGTAAAAGTCTTTGCTGCCACTGCCACGGATGCGCAGCGGTGTGCGTGCGGCGGCGGCGGCCAGAATACGGTCGGCGAACGGTCGGGCGGCGGTGTCCATGTCTTGCATGCCGCCGATGGTAGCGGCTGGCCTGCGGCGCCTGCCTGAATTATTTGCACAGCCGCTGTGACCAAATTGCGGCCGGCCGGTCGGCCCGGGCTTGCGCCCGCCTCAGCTGCTGAACAGTTCGCCGTCCAGTGCCTCGGCCAGAGTTTCGTCGTCCATGGCGGCGATTTCCGCGTACTGCACCGCCGTCAGCTGATGGCGGTAGGCCTGGTAGCCCTGGCGTGCGCAGCCGTCGGCGTCACCCTCGTCATCCGCTTCGGCGGCGGCCAGGTGGTAGCGGGCGGCGGCGGCAAAGTGCTGGGCCGCCAGGCGGTGGTGATCGGCGGCAGAGTCGAACTCCTCGCTCATTTCCACGTTGGTGATCTCGATTTCGGTCTCGCCCCCGGTGGATGGGGTGGTGTCTTGGGTCATGGTGGGCTCGCAAAAAATGTCGGCGACATGCCGGCCCGCCAGCTTCCACTGCCTGCGCCGCCGCCAACTGACAAAGCGCAAGCCAGCCCGTCAGTCGATGTAGAAGTTCACCGGTAGGCCGGGCACCTCGACCCGCATGGAGAGCACGCAGCCGGACAGGGGAAAGGCCTGCAGCTCGTCGGCGCTGCGGTGGTAGCACGCACTGGTCAGGTACAGGGTCCGCAGGTCGTCGCCGCCAAAGCAGGGCATGGTCGGGCACTGCAATGGGGTGGGCAGCTCTGCCAGCAGCCGGCCGTCAGCCGCAAATTGGCACAGCCGGCGGCCCTCGAACATCGCCACCCAGTAGTTGCCCGCCATGTCCACCGCCGCGCCATCCGGCCGGCCCTGGTAGCCGGGCTGATCAAACTGCCAGCCTGTGGGTTTGGGGCCAAATTGGTGAAAGGTGCGCCGCTGGCCCAGGGTGCAGCTGTCGGGCTCAAAGTCCCAGGCCCAGACCACGTGGGCCGGTGTGTCGGCCCAGTACAGGGTGCGGCCGTCTGGGCTCCAGGCCAGCCCGTTGGCAGTGGTGGCCGGGCCGGCCTTGCGACTCACCAGCGGTACGCCGCCACGGCCATCCAGGCAATACAGCGCGGCATCGTGGGCCTGGCGGCTTTCGTCGACAGTACCGATCCAGAAGCGCCCCAGTGCATCGCACTTGCCATCGTTGGCGCGCATGCGGCTGGGGTCGTAGTCGAGGGTGGCGATGTGCTGCAGCGGCCCGCCCCAGGTGCGGGCCCGGAACACACCATGGCGCAGCGCCATCACCAGGCCGCCGCTGGCCGCTGGCGCAATGCAGCCAGGTTCTGTGGGCAGGTCCCAGCTTTCCACGCTGCCCAGGTAGACGTTGGCCCGCTGGATTTTTTTGCCGGGGATATCGACCCAGTACAACATTTGCTCGTGCGGGTGCCAGAACGGCGATTCGCCCAGCTGGCAGGGTGTGGTGGTGAGTGCTTGCCAGGTCATGGTTGGTGCTCTATGTGGATTTGCATGTGGGCCGACATCGACTCGCCGGGCTGCAGCACGGTCAGGCCGAGCGCGTCTGCGCTGGCGGCCGTCGCCTGCATCAATTGAATTGCATTGTTCACATGGCTGACTGGCTCGATGGCCACGAAATCCCGGCTTGGGTTGGTGAACACCACCAGTCGCTGCAGGTTGGCACTGATGCGGGTCCGCAGCAGCGCGTCATCCAGTTGCACCACACCGGGCCAGCCGTCAAAGCAATGGTCCACCTCCAGCGTGGCGCAGTCGGTATCCAGTCCGGGCACCGGCAGCCGGTGGGTGGGCAGCTTGGCTGCGTCCATCTCCCAGCGGCCGCTGGCCGCAAAGCGCAGGTGACTGCCTGGGCGCTTGACAAAGAAAGGGTGCCAGCCCAGGCCGGCTGGCATCGGTGCTTCCGACTGGTTGGTCAGTGTCATGCGCAGGGCCAGGCCATGGTCTGAGAGCTCAATCACCTGCTCGGCGGCAAAGGCAAAAGGCCAGCCGCCATCCGCCTGGTGGCGGTACGTCAGCTGCGCCCGCTGCGCGTCGGTCTGCAGCACGGTCCACGGGTGCTGCCAACCGACGCCATGGATGGCATGGGGTTCGGGTGGGTTGTTGGGCAGCAGGCTGTGGTGCTGGCCCGCCCAGCTGAAAGTGGCTTGGCCGATCCGGTTCGAGAAGGGCACCAGCGGGTAGCTGCCGGCCAGCCGCGCTTGGCGCAGGGCCGGGCCGGGGGTGGAGCGCAGCACCGGGATGTCGTCCAGCCACAGGCCAGCGATGCTGCCGCCCAGGGCGGGTGCCAGATCGCAGCGCAGCGAGGCGTGCTGCAGGGAGAGTGTGGCGGTCATGGTGGGTTTGTTCAGTCTAGGTGCCGATTGTCGCCTTGACGCGCCCCATGAAAAAACCCGCCAGGGCTTGCGCCCCGGCGGGTGTGAGACCTCAAGGACAGGCGGCCTTAGCGGTTGTAGGCGGTCTCGCCGTGTGCGCTGATGTCCAGGCCTTCGCGCTCGTCTTCTTCACTGACGCGCAGGCCGATGGTCATGTCCACCAGCTTGAAGGCGATGAAGGAGACCACGCCCGACCACACGATGGTGAGCAACACGGCCTTCAATTGAATCCAGACCTGGGCCGCAATGGAATAGTCTGCAGCGGTCACCATGCTGGCGGTGACCCAGTCGGCCACGTAGCCCGGGCCACCCAGGGCTGGCGAATTGAACACGCCAGTCAGTAGGGCACCCACAATGCCACCAACGCCGTGCACACCGAACACGTCGAGCGAGTCATCTGCACCCAGCATTTTCTTGAGCGCACTGACACCCCACAGACAGGCAAAGCCGGCAACCGCACCAATCACCAGCGCGCCGCCGATACCAACGTTGCCGGCAGCCGGTGTGATGGCCACCAAGCCGGCCACGGCACCGGAGGCGGCACCCAGCATGGAAGCCTTGCCGCGCATCAGCGCCTCGCCCACGCACCAGGCCAACACGGCGGCCGCCGTGGCGCCCAAGGTGTTGATGAAGGCCAGTGCCGCAAAGCCGTTGGCTTCGAGAGCCGAGCCGGCATTGAAGCCGAACCAGCCCACCCACAGCAGCGACGCACCGACCATGGTCAGCGTCAGGCTGTGCGGCGCCATGGCTTCCTTGCCGTAGCCGATGCGCTTGCCAACCATGTAGGCACCGACCAGGCCCGCCACGGCGGCGTTGATGTGCACCACTGTGCCGCCGGCAAAATCCAGCGCGCCGGTTTGCCAGATGAAACCGGCTTTCGCGTTCATGGCATCCACCACGTCTTTGGCGCTGTAGGCGTCGGGGCCCATCCAGAACCACACCATGTGCGCAATCGGCGCGTAGCTGAAGGTGAACCACAGTACCATGAAAGCAAGCACCGCGGCGAACTTCATGCGTTCGGCAAAGGCGCCGACGATCAGGCAGCCCGTGATGCCGGCAAAAGTGGCCTGGAAGGCGGCAAACACGATTTCCGGGATGACCACGCCCTTGCTGAAGGTGGCGGCGTTGGCAAAAGTGCCGGCCGCGTTGTCCCAGACGCCTTTCATGAACAGCCGGTCAAAGCCGCCAAAGAAGCGTCCGCCTTCGGTGAAGGCCAGGCTGTAGCCATAGATGAACCACAACACCACGATCAGCGAGAAGGTCACCATGACCTGCATCAGCACAGACAGCATGTTCTTGGAGCGCACCAGGCCGCCATAAAACAGGGCCAAGCCGGGCACCGTCATCAGGATCACCAGCATCGTGGAGACCATCATCCAGGCGGTATCGCCCTTGTTCGGCACGAGTGCCGGGGCCGCTGGCGCCGATGCGGCGGCAGCGGGTGCTGCTGCAGCAGGTGCAGCAGCCGCATCCGAGGCGGCCGGTGCCGCTGGCTCGGCGGCCTTGGCTTCAGAGGCAGCGGGCGCCGGGGCTGCGGTCTGTGCCATCACGGCGCCGCCAAACAGCAGGCCCAGGCCGAGGGTGAGGGAAATGAGTATTTTTTTCATGTCAAGCTTTCTGGTCTGCTGGGTTCAAAGGGCTTCCTTGCCGGTCTCGCCAGTGCGGATACGCACCACCTGTTCCAGGTTGTAGACGAACACCTTGCCATCACCAATCTTGCCGGTGCGAGCCGCACCCTCAATGGCTTCGATGACGCGGTCGGTCAGCTCGTCGGCCACCGCCGCCTCGATCTTGACCTTGGGCAGGAAGTCCACCACGTACTCGGCGCCCCGGTACAGCTCGGTGTGACCCTTTTGGCGGCCGAAGCCCTTGACTTCAGTGACGGTGATGCCCTGCACACCGATGGCCGACAGGGCTTCGCGCACCTCGTCGAGCTTGAACGGTTTGATGATGGCGGTAACGAGTTTCATGCGGTCTCCTCTGAATGTTTCCGAAATTAGAAGCTGTATTTGACGCCGACAACCAGGCCGGTCTTGCCCAGGTTGTCGACGGCGCCAACCTTGTAGAAACCATCCTTGGCATCGGTGCCGACCCCTGCCACCGAGGCGGTCAGGCCATTGCCAAAATCTTTGGTGAAGGTCAGCGAAAAGTCGGTGTAGTCAGCGGGGCTGGCCTGGTTGGGGATGAGCTGCCGGCCAACGTGCGGCGTGACCGAGAAGCCGTTGCCCAGGTCAAAGGTGGCAGCGGCCTCCAGGTACTGGCTGCCCGTGCTGTCGGCATTGGCCACGAAATTGGTCACGCTGCGGCTGTATTTGGCGGTTACCAAGCCGTAGGTCAGGGCGGCATAGACTTCGGTTGTGTTGGCGTTCGTGGCGGCATTGTTGGAGGGGTAGAGGTAAGCGATGGCGCCGACATCAAAGCCCAGGCCCTTGGCCAGTTCCCCCTTGTAGCCGCCATACAGGTCAATTTCCAACGAGCCATCGGTGGCGCCAGCAAAGTCCTTGACCCAATTCACATTGGAGCCCCAGACGCCGGCGTAGACCCCGCTCTTGTGCGCAAAATCGGCGCCGGCTTGAACTGCTGGTTTGAACGAGGTTTGGGCAATGCTGCGGAAGCGGTAATCGGTGGTGGCGCCAATGTTGTAGGACAGCGTGTAGTCGGGTTCTGCGGCCACGGCCTGGGTGCTGGCAAGGGTAGTGGCGAGCACGGCGCTCAGGACGACGGCGGAAGTGGTGGTCAATTTCATGCAAGGCTCCAGCAAAGTTAAGGGATGCCACGTTTACGCATAGACCGTGCCAGCTGGCTCCCGACATCACAAACATGTGCTGCCCACCAAGCGCTGCACAGGGGGTGTTGCGGATCGCAGCTGGGTCTGCGGTAAGATGACTGTATAAAAAAACATATGCACCGTGTTGGTGCAATGGCGACTTGCTCACTTGTCGCCATTGCACTATTTTGGAGAGGAACACCGATGAGTCTTGCTTTGGTGCAGAGTCGGGCCCTGCTGGGCCTGGAAGCCGCGGCCGTCACGGTCGAGGTGCATTTGGCCAATGGGCTGCCCAGCTTCACGCTGGTCGGCTTGGCCGATGTCGAGGTGAAGGAGGCGCGCGAGCGGGTGCGCTGTGCCATTCAGAACTCGGGTCTCGAGTTCCCTAACAACAAGCGCATCACCGTCAACCTGGCGCCGGCCGATTTGCCTAAAGATTCGGGCCGCTTCGACCTGCCGATGGCCCTGGGCATTTTGGCGGCCAGCGGCCAGTTGGACCCAACACGCCTGGCCGGCCATGAATTTGCCGGTGAGCTGTCACTCTCGGGCGATTTGCGACCGGTCCGTGGCGCGCTGGCCATGAGTCTGGCACTGCATGCTGGCCAGGTGGTGACCCGCTTGGTGTTGCCGCCGGGCAGTGCCGAAGAGGCCGCGCTGGTGCCCCAGGCACAGGTGTACAGCGCGCGGCACCTGTTGGATGTGGTGCGTCAGTTTTTGCCGCAAGCGCCCGACGAGCCGCCGCCTGAGCCCAGCGCCGGCTGGAGCCGTGTCACAGCGGCGCTCCCTGCTCTGGATGTGATGTACCCCGACCTAGCCGATGTGAAAGGCCAGACTGGCGCCAAGCGGGTGCTGGAGATTGCCGCTGCGGGCGGGCACAGTGTGCTGATGATGGGGCCGCCAGGCTCGGGCAAGTCGATGTTGGCCCACCGCTTTGCTGGCTTGCTACCGGTCATGACCACGGACGAAGCCTTGCAAAGTGCGGCGGTGGCCAGTCTGGCTGGCCGATTTTCTCGGGCACGCTGGGGCCAGCGGCCCACGGGCAGCCCGCACCACACAGCCAGCGCAGTGGCCCTGGTCGGCGGCGGCTCGCCACCGCGCCCCGGGGAAATCTCCTTGGCACACCACGGGGTGCTGTTTTTGGACGAGCTGCCTGAGTTTCACCGTGCCGCGCTGGAAGCCCTGCGTGAGCCGCTGGAGACCGGCAGCATCACCATTTCGCGCGCCGCCCGGCGTGCCGAGTTTCCGGCCCGCTTTCAGCTGATAGGTGCCATGAACCCCTGCCCCTGTGGTTACCTGGGTGCTACCCACAAGGCCTGCCGCTGCACGCCCGATCAGGTCAACCGCTACCAGAGCAAACTCAGCGGGCCGCTGCTCGACCGGATCGACCTGCATATCGAGGTGCCGGCTTTGGCGCCGGCTGAGTTGGTGCAAGGTGCCGCCGGGGAGTCGACCCAGGCCATCCGCGCGCGCTGCACGGCGGCCCGCGCTGTGGCCATAGCGCGGCAGGGCAAAAGCAACCAGGCACTGCAGGGCCAAGAGATTGACCAGCATGTGCAATTGGACGAGGCTGCCGTGAAATTCATCAATATTGCGGCGGCGCGCCTGGGTTGGTCCGCCCGCAGCACGCACCGGGCGCTCAAAGTTGCACGCACCATTGCCGATCTGGCCGGCGCGCCGAGCGTCCAGGTCAGCCATTTGGCAGAGGCGATGCAGTACCGCCGGGCCCTGCGGGCCGCGCCGACCGCATGAAGTGGCCACGCCCGTGGGCCCACGCCTGACGGTCAGCGGGTGACGGCCACCACGACCGCCGAGGCGTCGATCAGTGCCATTGCTGTCTGCCCCACCTTGAGCACCGGCCCGGCGCTGGTGAAGCCGACCAGTTGCAACCCGGAGTCCAGGGTCAGCACCACCTGGCCGCCTTTGGCCGAGCGAGATGTGCGGTTCACCTTGCCCGGCAAGGCGTTGCGGCCATCGGCCAGCTCAGCATGGGCCACCACCGACACAGCGGTGGCCTTGCACAGGGCCAGCACGGCCAGCCCGGCCGCAAGCCCCAGCAGCTCGGCGCTCTCCCGGGTGATGCGGGCCGACAGCGGAGTACCGCCAGCCAGGCGCAGTGTGACCCGCACGGCGCCTGCATCCGCTTTGAGCGCCTGAACCGTGCAGGGCAGCTGGTTGCGCATGCTGGTGCGCAGTGCCAGGGCCGACAAATCGGACCGCCCGGCGTTAAGGCCCGGGCTGGCGTCGATCTGCGCCAGCACCGCAGTTCTGGCTTGGTTGAGGCGTTCGGCCGCCTCCAGCAAGCGCAGGCCGGCCGGCGTCAGTCGGGCGCCGCCACCGCCAGCACCTCCCACCAACTTTTCGAGCAAGGGGAGACCGGCCAGATTGCTGAGCGTGTCAAGCGCTTGCCAGGCCGCCCGGTAGCTGACGCCGGCACCCCGCGCCGCCTCAGAGATGGAGCCGACCTGCCCAATGCGCCGCAAGATGTCGATGCGCTTGTCGCTGGACGGGTGGCCGAGCGCGTCGGCCAGAAGCAGTTGGGGTGTTGTCATTGCGGACATTGCGTGTAGTGCCTTGTACAAAGTGGCCAAGCGGCTGGCTATACTGCGCTATTCAAAAAATGAATAGCGAAATGACGTTGAGCGTAACTCATCTGGGCCCTTGCGTCCGGCGCCTTGGCTGGGTGCTGGGAATGGCCACGGCTGTGGTGGCGAATGCGGCCGAGGTGAGTGTGGCGGTAGCCGCCAATTTTGCGGCGCCAATGCAAGCCATTGCCCAGGCCTTTGAGCAGGACACCGGCCACAAGGCGGTGCTGGCCTTTGGCTCAAGTGGCAGTTTTTACGCCCAGATCATGAACGGCGCGCCGTTTCAGGTCTTGCTGGCCGCTGACGCCACCACGCCAGAGCAACTGGAGAAGGCCGCTTTGGCGGTGCCTGGCTCGCGCTTCACCTATGCCACCGGTCGTCTGGTGTTGTGGAGCAAACAGGCGGCCGGGGTGGATGCCAATGGCGCCGTGCTGAGAACCGGCAGCTTCCGCAAACTGGCGGTGGCCAACCCCAAGCTGGCGCCCTATGGCGCAGCAGCGTATGAGACCCTGCAGAGCCTGGGCCTGCTGCAGAGCCTGCGAGGCCGCCTGGTGGAGGGCCAGAACATCGGGCAGGCGTATCAATTTGTCGCCAGTGGCAACGCTGAGTTGGGCTTGCTGGCTTTGTCGCAGGTGTATGCCGAGGGCCGCCTCAGCCAAGGCTCTGGCTGGATCGTCCCGGCCCATTTGCACCGGCCGATCACGCAGGCAGCGGTCCTGTTGAAAGCCGGGCGCGACCAGCCGGCTGCCCTTGCCCTGCTGGCTTACCTCAAGGGTGCCAAGGCGCTAAGTGTCATGCGGGCTTACGGCTATGAGCCCTGAGTTCGACCTGGCCACCTGGCGCGCGATTCAGCTCACGCTGGAGTTGGCCAGCCTGACCACACTGATCTTGCTGGTGCTGGCGACGCCGCTGGCCTGGTGGCTGGCCCGTACCCATTCCGCCTGGCGCGCGCCGGTGGCTGCCATCGTGGCCTTGCCGCTGGTGCTGCCGCCCACGGTTCTGGGCTTTTACCTGCTGGTGGCGTTGGGCCCCAATGGCCCCCTGGGTCAGTTCACCCTGTTCATGGGCTGGGGCACGCTGCCGTTCACGTTTGGCGGTTTGCTGCTGGGCTCGGTGATTTACTCCTTGCCCTTTGCGGTGCAACCGATCCAGCATGCGTTTGAGGCCATCGGACGGCGTCCGCTGGAGGTGGCGGCCACCTTGCGAGCCGGGCCCGTGGATGCGTTTTTTTCAGTCGCGCTGCCCTTGGCCCGGCCAGGATTTTTGACTGCTGCGATCCTGAGCTTTGCCCACACCATTGGCGAGTTTGGCGTGGTGCTGATGATCGGCGGCAATATTCCCCAGCAGACCCGGGTGGTCTCGACCCAGATCTATGGCCATGTTGAGGCATTGGAGTACGCCCAGGCCCATTGGCTGTCGGCTGGCATGGTGGCGTTTTCTTTTGTGGTGCTGCTCAGCCTGTCGCTGTTGAGCCGACGCAGCAGCCGGATCTTGCCGTGAGCCGGCCTGACAGCCACATCCGGCTTTGCCTGCGGCGCGCGGATTTCTCGCTCGAGGTCGACCTGCGCCTGCCCGGGACCGGTATCACCGTGGTGTTTGGCCCTTCGGGTTGCGGCAAGACCAGCCTGCTGCGCTGCGTGGCGGGTCTGGAGCCTCTGCCGGACGCAAGGGTCTCGATCGCGGGCAAAACCTGGCAAGACGCCGCGGCTGGTATCTGCCTGCCGACCTGGCGGCGGCCGCTGGGCTATGTGTTTCAGGAGGCCAGTTTGTTTGAGCATCTGGACGTGCGGGGCAATTTGCAGTTTGGGCTCAAACGCTCGGGCCTGGCCCGCGACGCAGCAGGCCTGGACGCGGCGATTGAGCTGCTCGGCATTGGCGCGCTGCTGCGGCGACGCCCAGACCAGTTGTCTGGAGGCGAACGGCAACGGGTGGCCATTGCCCGGGCGTTGGCAACACAGCCCAAGCTGCTGTTACTGGACGAGCCGCTGGCTGCCATCGACCATGCCCGCCGGCAGGAGATCCTGCCCTGGTTGGAGCGTTTGCGCGATGAACTGCAGATGCCCATGCTGTATGTCACCCATGCCTCGGACGAGGTGGTGCGCCTGGCCGACACGCTGGTTGTGCTGGAAGCCGGCAGGGTCAGGGCCTGCGGCCCGGTTGGCACGGTGCTGGCTGGCCTAGATGGGCCGGTGGTGATGGGGGAGGACGCCGGTGCTTTGCTCGAAGCGGTGGTGCAAGAGCGCGATCTGCGTTGGCAGTTGGCCAGCCTGGCCTTCCCGGGTGGCATGCTGTGGGTGCGCGACACCGGGCTGCAGCCTGGGCGGCGGGTGCGGGTGCGGGTGCTGGCAAGGGACGTGAGCATTGCAACCGAAAAACCCAGCCACACCAGCATCCAAAATCTGCTGCCGTGCGTGGTGCAGGCCGTCGGGCCAGACACTTACCCATCACAGGCCCTGGTGCGGCTGCAGTGCGGCGATGCCGTGCTGCTGGCCCGACTCACGGCGCGCGCCGTGGATGCCCTGGGCCTGGCCCCAGGCCAGCAGGTTTGGGCGCAGGTGAAATCGGTGGCGCTGGTCGGGTAGGCCGGTCAGGCCAAAGAGTCCGCTAAGCGCTGGTAAAGTCCACGCGCAACTCGGGCAGGGGCGTGCCAAAGGCGGCCTGCCACTGCTCGTCCGCCGCCACGGGCCAGGCGTCGGTCCAGGTGCCGGTGGTGACCACGTCGCCCGGCATCAGCTCGGGCGCACCCGGGCATTGCCGCAGTTCGCCCAAGAAATGGTGCAGGGCGCGCAGCGGGTTGTCGAGCACGTTGGCGCCGCAGCCCGTGTCGACCGGGTTGCCGTCTTTCAGCAGCGTCACCTGGCAGGCGGCCAGCAGGGCCTCCAGTTGCCCGGCGGTCGACGCGATGCTCTGTACGGCGAGGCGCGGCCCGACCAGCAGGCGGGCATGCAGGCTGCCGTCGGCCACCGTGTCTGCCGCCTGGAACTTCCAGTCCGGCAGGTGTGATTGCACAATTTCAAAGCCGGGGGCCACCCAGTCGATGGCGGCAAACAGCGCGTCAAGCGTGGCGCCAGGGGCTGGGGTGGCGTGCATGCCAAACACCACCTCCGGCTCAATGCGGGGCTGGCAGGTGCCGGCCAGTGCCAGCGCGGCTTGCCCGTCACAAAAGCGCAGCGTGCTGTCATAGACCGTGCCCCAGATCGGCGCGAAGACCTGGTAGCGGGCCCAGATGCTGCGGTTGGTGAAGCCGATCTTGAAGCCGCGCGGCTGCTCACCGCGCGCCAGCCGCAGCGCCCGCACGGCCAGTGCCTGTTGGTAGGCCGCGCGGACGTCAAAACCTGCGGCGCTGCTGGGCGCCACCGGCCAGGGAAGGCCGCTGTCGTAATGGTTGAGCAATTCAAGAGGCGTCACGTCAGCAGCCCGGAAGTTGATGTAAGTCAGATTATCGGCAATTCACCCTGCCAAATGACGTTGCGATGCCCGTTTCAGCCAGCTGTTGCCCCTGGGCTGGCGCATGATGGCCTGGGCTGCCCTGACAGCAGCCCCAACAACACCCACCGGGAGCTTGATTTGTCTCATTACCACGCGGTCGTCTGGATCGACCACTCTGAAGCCCATGTCATGCACATCAGCCGTGACGATGTCGAAAAGTCCATCGTTCACCCTAAGCAACCCCACCAGAAACTGCATGCCTTGGCGGGCAAACCCGGCAGCGGACGCGCGCCAGAAGAGGCCGATTACTACCACCGTGTCGCCGCGGCCCTGACCGGCGCTGAAGAAATTTTGGTGGTGGGGCCGGCGCAGGCCAAGTTGCAGCTGATCAAGCACATCCATGCCCATCACCATGACATGGCGGCCAAGGTGATCGGCGTCGAAACCGTAGACCATCCCAGCGACGGCCAATTGGTGGCTTACGCACGCAAGTACTTTCACGCGCGCGATCAGATGCTTTAACCGGCGGCCCACCCGCCATGTGGCTGGAGGGTCAGAATACGCTCTGCAATAATCCACCTCGCCGGTTTTCCGCAGTCGAGCGCTGAACACCGTGTACCCAGCCCGACCGGACTGCGAACGTACACCAGGGCTTGGGGCACCACGGGCAAGACCGCAGGGGGTGATTATTTTTTCGTTGAAGATTCAATGAGCCTTAAAGCCATCGTTGATTACTCGGCTTGGGTGTGGCGTGCCGTTGCGCTGCGCCGTGCGGTCATCGTGCTCTTGCACCTGAGTCTGCTGCTCCCGCTTGCAAGCCTGGCAGAAGACGCCATTTTGGAGCGGGCCTACCTAGACGATGCGTCGGGCACCCTGACTTGGGACGACGTCATGCAGGCACCGAGTGGCGAGGCCTTTAAGGCGTACACGGGCCCGCTGAACCGCGGATACAGCTCAAAGGCGGTGTGGATGCGATTGCACCTGCAAGGCAGCCCACTTTCGCAACAGGACGGAGCCACACAACTTGCAGGTTTCGGGCCCTGGTACGTGCTGCGAATTCAGCCTGGCTACATTGACGAGGTCACTTTGTATGACCCGCGAGCCACAGACGTGAACCCGCCAAAGGTGGGGGACCGCCAGCCGGTGCCGCGCTTTGGCTATCGGTCGGTCAACCATAACTTTGTCATTCCGATGAGTGCGACGCCCCGCACCATTTGGCTGCGGTTGCAAACCACCAGCACCAACCTGATTCACGTCGAAGCTTTGACGTTCGCACAGGCGGCTGCTAAAGATGGTTTGCAGAGCTTGTTGCTAGGTATTTTCCTGGGGTTTTTGCTCTTATTTTTTTTGTGGGCCTTTGTCCATTGGTGGACGCACCGGGATCCGCTCATCGCAATTTTGGCGGTCCATCAACTTGCTGCGTTCGTGTTTAGCTTTACCATTTTGGGTTACCTGCGTCTCATTGTGGGCCAAAGCGTGCCAGCGCCCTGGCTGGACCAATTTACAAGTGTGATGGTTTTAATCGCCACTGCCGCGGGGATCGCCTTTAACCTTGCATTTGTGATCGAGTTTATGGCCGCCCGCTGGGTGCGGTTTACCATCGCCGCCATCTTGTGGGTGATGCCGGTGCTGCTGGTGTTGGTGCTAATGGGTATCGTCCGGTTAGCTATGCATGTCAATATGGCGATCGTCAGCGTTGCGCCCCTTCTGTTTCTTTTCGCTGCCATTAACGCAGGGGGTTGGAGGCGCGACCAAGGGGCAGCGCCGCCTTTGGTGTCACGCCGAGTTTTTATAGGCTATCACGCCATTGGTTTAGCATTTTTAAGCTTGTTCACTTTGCCGTCTCTGGGCCTGCTTGATAGTCCAGAAATTAGCTTGCAAGCCAACAGCATTTATGGCTTTGTCACCGGCGCCTTGCTACTGACTATTTTTCAGCGGCGCGACAAACTGATGACGAAGCGGCTTGCAGAAGGGCAAATCAGCCTGGAAATCAGCCGCCAAAAAAATGCCCAGGAAGAGCAACATCGCAAGGACCAAGCCCAGTTTATGGCCATGCTTACCCACGAGCTCAAAACCCCGCTTTCCGTATTGCGCCTGGCCAACGGTCTGATCACGGCACCTGCAAGGGTTCGGGGTCGGTTTGATCAGGCGATTCAGGATATGAGCAACGTGATTGACCGCTTCGCCTGGATCGACAAGCTCGAAGAGCGCGAACTACGCCTCCACATCTCCGGCTTTGACGCGCTGCAGGAGCTTGACCGTCTACTTTTTACCCACAATGCGTTGGGACGCATCACGCGTGAGGCGGTTGACGGCCCATACCCGCTCAACACTGACGTTCGGCTGTTTTGCACCGTGCTCAACAACCTGGTTCACAATGCGCTGCGCTACAGCGCGAGCGATAGTCAAGTGGTGGTCACCTTGCAAAAACAGGAGTGCGAGGGCGTGGCGACTATCCGCATTGAGGTGGCCAACACGCCTGGCGCCTCTGGCTGGCCAGAACCTGACAAATTGTTCCAAAAGTACTACCGCAGTCCCGGCGCGCAATGCAAAACCGGCACCGGCCTAGGTCTGTACCAAGCCGCGCGTATCGCACAACAATTGGGCGGCACCTTAAGCTATGCGCCTGACTCTCGCTTTGTAAGATTCGTGTGGTCTTGTCCCTGCTAAACATCGCCATTGTGGAAGACCATGATGCACTGCGCGAGATGATGGTGGAGGTCCTGCGGACCCAGGGCCACCATGTGCAATGGCTTGATTGTGCCGAGGCCCTCGACGATTCGCGGATACACAGTCGATTTTGAAGGCATCAAATTCTGCGTCTTAGATGACCAAGCCCTTGGGATAGTCAGCAATGTCGAGTTCGGCACGTACAGCCGAGCCGCTGCGCGTTTGGGTGCCGGCAATCAAGTTGACAGTTAACGGGCAGCCAAGGAAAGTATTTTTGAGGCCAGGCCCATATATTCGATTAAAGGCACGACAGGACAGTGCGCATTGTTGATAACGGCCTGTATGCTATTGCTCTTGTTCTTAGCTCCGGTGTTCCGTGATAGATCGGCAACAAATTCAAGACACTACACGCTTGATAGAGATGCAACCTGAGGTCCCTGCCGGCATTAGAAAGATCTTGATGTTTGCACCACCATCGAGCACTGCAATGTCTTTCTTCATGCGCCCCAGTGACTTGAGGCCCACAAAGGATTGCTTGGTCACCTCATCACAACTTTGGGGCCAATAAAAGACTGCGTCGTAACTTGCACCACAGCCATTGGCCTGGTTGGGCGCAAAAGTTGCTGAAATGTAGGCAGAGCCGGCCAGCGTTGTTGGCACCTCCAGCGCCAGTGGTGCTAAACGTTGGTCTTGCTGTTCGGAGGGCAATAACCAAGTCCCCCCAGCAGACTCCGTTACGCCCAAGGCCGTCACCACCTGATTGATGCGTGCGCTACACGACAGCACGCCTTGTTGGGCCGCCGCAAGCGTGACGGGATGGGGCCTACCAGAAGCAGCGGCCTGTGCTGTCGTTTGCGGTGCGGCTTGCGGCGCCGCCTGCGCCACGGGGGCGGAAGCCGCAGTAGCAGGGCTCTGGGGTTTCTGCGCCATAGCGGGCGTCAGCGGCACGACCACTAGCGTCAACAAATACCAAGCCAAATTTTGAGAGATTTTCAAAAGTATTCCAGTTGGGCTATTCAAACAAAAACACCCGGCATGCATGCGCACACCGGGTGGCGGCATCACCGGTGGCCCTTTCGGCCTGCCGGAGATGTTCTGGCGACAGTTGCTTACCAGGACCAGCCCGCACCCAGGCCAAACACAACCTGGCCGCCGCCATTGCTCAGCCCTGTGGACAAGGACCCACGGATCACGCCGTTGCTCGAGAAACGGTAGCTTCCACCGAAGGCCAAAGCCGGCGAGTTCATGTAGGAACCCAAGCCCAAGCCCATGGAGACCTTTTGATTGGTATCGACGCCAGGAATATTGGCAGCAGCAGCCACGCTGGCCACAGCGTTGGAAAACTGGCGCACGTTAACTGCATCAAAGTCGCTGGTTCCGTTAGCAATACCAGTGACCTTGACTGGCGCGCCGGCGCTGCTGAAGCTCGCACCATTGTTGTTCAAGGTCAAGTTGGTTGAACCACCAGTCATCGATGCCGTAGAACCCGTCAAAGCCACAGGTGCTGCACTGTTACCAATGGTAGTGGCTGCAGAACCGGTGGTGTTGATGTTGGCTGTGCCCACCAAGGTGGTGGCGCCATTCACGGCCAGGCTGTTGTTGACCGTGGTTGCACCGTTCAAGGTCGTTGCACCCGTCACACCCAAGGTGCCGCCGACGGTGGCGTTGTTGGTGATTGCTGCGCTGGCCAAGGTGGATGCACCTGCGGTCAATCCAGCCAAGGTCGTTGCACCCGTCACACCCAAGGTGCCGCCGACGGTGGCGTTGCCTGTGATCGCTGCGCTTGCCAAGGTGCTTGCACCTGCGGTCAATGTAGCCAGAGTGGTGGCGCCCGTCACGGCCAAGGTGCCGCCGACCGTTGCGTTTTTGTCCACAATCAAGTTGCCG
>Ga0247844_1000534_pt1 | contig 80748 bp, 96 predicted proteins | sample LaCtaG_FD_192421 | JGI IMG/M metagenome (GOLD analysis project Ga0247844, IMG submission 192421) | Freshwater microbial communities from meromictic Lake La Cruz, Castile-La Mancha, Spain - LaCruzMarch201714.5m_1 | ecosystem: Environmental > Aquatic > Freshwater > Lake | place: Spain: Castile-La... | reverse complement strand
CAGATGAAATATACCGTCAAATTTATTTTTTCTAAAAAGTGTATCCATTGCTCTTCTTGAGCAAAGATCTCCGTAAACAAAATTAATATTCTTAAAATCTTCTTCTTTTACAATATCTAAAATATCTGTCTCTCTGCCATTGCTATGTCTCACTAAACCGTACACTTCGTGCTCATGTTTTAATAAAAGATTTGCTAAATTAGGCCCGGCAAAACCTGTAATACCTGTTACTAAGAACTTCATCTATATATAATAAAGCAAATTAATTCAAAATCAAGTAACGATTTGTATCAAAACAAAAACCTTGCCATTGATTGTAGATACGCTGATTTGGTACAATAATATCTGCCTGTTTGTTAGAGTACTCAAAAATCGCACTAGCTAATGCATTAGCGCCGCCCCATAGGCATACAAATTTTTTACATGAATATATTAAATCTGCAAATTCAAAAATATTATTAAATTCTATTTTTTTACTAGACTCTATTCTGTATGTATTATTAATGTTAGCCATATTTTTGTGTTTTAAAAGAAAACTATCCCTGTTGTCATAATTTGTCTTTATAAAATGTGCTAATTGATTAATGTTGTAGTCATTTTGGAGAGTAATAGTTCCTAAGTCAAATAAAGTACATTCTTGAACTTCTTTTATTAATTTTGGTTTATAATAAATCTTAGGATTTTTATGCTCAGGTGTAAAGCCGTGTAAATACTCATAACAGTATACAAAGCTAGCAACGCCTAGCTCACTTCTTGCTTGATCAACCTTACAGCTTATTCCATCTTCTGTTTTTCCATCTGTTGAGCCGGCATTAGGAGGTTCATCTGTAAAGCCGTCAACATAAGGATTATTTTTCCAAACTAATTCACATATTTCATTATTTCTATAAGCATTCTTACTACTAATATACACTTCATAGTTTGCTCGCTTAGCCATTTCGGGTAGTGTAGAAAATTGTAAATTATCTCCAAGGCCACCCCATGGCTGAAATATAATCATTTTCTTCATATAAATTTCTCTAGTCTTTTTGTATGAATATGCAGATTAAATATTTTGTACTCATTGTTTCTATGTGTTAAGTGGGGTGTATTTTCAGAGAAAAATATTTTAGGCGATTCACGGGTAAATATTTCACCTACAGTTTGATTTTTATCAATAAATCCTGGTAAATGCCCGTTAGGTGTTCCATCTAAGAACTGACCGTAAGAGGAAGGATCAAAAATAAAACTATTAATAGGCTTATTTATTTCAGGATGTACAGGTAAAGAAGTAATAGTATTACTGTGTGCATAACCAAGCAATCTCATTTCATGTGTTTCATCTCCAGTAAGTTTTCTCACTTCATCTTCACCTAATAGAATTAATTTATGTATATTTTCTGATAAAATAGAAAATGCATCAGAGGTTTTAGCAAAAGAAAAACCAAAAGTAAATTCTGTTTTTTTATGTGGGGTGAGGTAGAGAGGTTGCACTAATTTGTCTTTTATTGTATCAATATTGTGATATATAAGTACATCATTATCAAAATGCACAGTGTTTTTTAAATCAAACTTTTGTATTATGTAATCAAGAATAAAGATTCTCTTTAATGATGTAATCCAGAGTGGATCAGGGTTATGCTGAAAGTAGCTTCCTGTGTCCTTGAGCTGTAGCTTATTTATATTAATACAGTTAATGCCTGGTGCTTCTACGTTTAAATTTGTTGCAAGAATAATATCGGCATTTTTGTTTGTTAATTGAATTTGCTGAATACATGTCTTTAGAAAACTTGGTAAAGAGACGCCTATATGTATGAGTACAAAATTATTCATATTTTAATATATTTGTAATTCTGACCTGCTAGGAGTACGTCAACATCGACATCATCTATACTACTATTCCATCCGGTCTTTGGCAGTGCATTAATAATGTTAGAACCGTTACACATAAATCCTGCCCAAAAGCTAAATGATCCTTGACTTAAAATTAAATTATTATGAGCTGCTAGAAAAGAAATTGTATTTTTTTCTGTGTCTTTAAATATAGTTGCGTTGTATTTTTTTACCAGGTATTGTATAAATGCGTTTTCAGGAGAATCTGTACATATGGTTAGTTTACCTGCTGGACAAAGTTTAATAGCTTCTTCGTAATACTCTGGTGGAAGTAAATGCTTTCTCAAGTTAGGGAAAAGCAGATCCCCTAGACGTATATGAATAGCTGTGTCTGCATCATTTATTGAATAGATTGTTGGGTTGAACCATTCAATAATGTTCTTTCTAAAAGGTAAAAAAAAGCTTTTGCGCTGAAAATATCCATCTAGTATTATTTTTCTTGGTGTGTTATCATTTATAATATCAAAAATATTAAAGTTAGGGTGGCAGAGTTTATTAAAATGGTTTATATCGCTGTGATAAAATTGATCAGAATTGCTATGGTCCCCTAATAGCTGTACAGGCTCTTCATATTGAGCATATTCTTTTTTATTATAATTTAAATCTAAGCCATAAAGCATAAATTCTCTATCAGATTCAGTAGGTCCATGAAGTTTGAATTTTAAATTTTCAGAAATTATTCTACCAGTAAAATAAGGAAACAATTGGTTTCCAAATCTTCCCATACTTTTCTTAATTACTACACTCATATTTCTCTATTAATTTATGAAGATTTTGCATAAAACCTACAGGTGTAAGATATTCATTGCCAAATTGATAAAGTTGTTCCTGCATATTAATTAGTTTTTCTTTATTAGTAGCATAAAAATTATCAATAGCCTGAGCAATATCTTGATCGGGGGTAACTCTAACTATATAATCATTATAATCAAAAATTTCTTCAAAAGGAAGAGCACAGTCTGTATCTATGAGAACAGGTATCCTGCCCATACAAATAGTTTGACAAAAGCGGTAGCTGTAATTACCCCAGCCTCTTACGCAAAGAGTAAACAAATTTTCAGTCATATTTTTATAAAAAACATTTATTGATTCTTCCTGAATTCTTTTTGTAGTCTCTTCATCTACACATTCTGTATGTGAAGAAGTTCCCCACTTGGGCCCGTTTTTAATAATAAAGTTTGTCTTTAAGTGAGAATTTTTAAGGTTTATTAAATATTTTTCTCTATCAAATCTGTCGCTTGCGCCACAGAATCCTATAGAACATACACCAACATACGGTATAAATTTTTTGTCAGGTACTCTTTCTTCTGATAAAGATGTAAGAGAAAATTCATTTTTAAATTTTTTGGTTTTTAGTAAGTTATTCTTAAAGTTATAACCTATTGTTTCAGGTATATACCCTTCTTCAATATCACCTTGACCGAGAAAAATGACTTTTTTATTATTTGCTTTTGCCTTGTGAATAAATGATTTTAGCTCATCTTTAAAATTATAGATGTTGTTATCGATAGATGTGCATAGAAAATAATCGCAAGATTCTGGTGATGCAAATTTATATACTTTTTTAAAGCATTCTGTTATATCTGATCCTTTTAGAAAAGTGTCTTCAAAATAAACATTCATATTTTATAGGTGTTCTTTTATGTAGTTTGCAAAATTAGTTACATTAAACCTTTTATATGCTTCTACGCAATTCTGTCTCATTATATTTTCTCTCTCACTAGGTATGCTATTAAGAAGAGTTTCTATATCATTATATTTCATTTTATTAAAATCGCTTTCTCTTATACGTACAATAGTATTCTCCCAATCCCATTCAGGCAGCACCCAATTATCTGAAATTAAAACAGGTATGGCCTGTGCATGTATACTTTCCCAAAATCTTACTGAAGATACAGAACTTCCCCGGGGACAAAGAGAAAAGCGACTTCGCTGCAAAGCTTCTTGATATTCCTTTTCTTCTGCAAGTTTTGTATTTTTATTGCTAATAATAACATTTGAATCAACATGGTAGGTATCTCTATAAACAATATTAGGCCCTAAGATCCGAGATTTCATATCCATTCGTATAGAATGAGAGGTGTGTGTTCCGATAAAGGAGAAGTGTAAATCTTTATTGACTTGTTTAAAGCTAAAAGAGCTAGTAAAAGGTATAGGTAAAATAGTTATTTCAGACAGACTGTTGCCGCGCTCATGCAGCGGTGAAAAAACTTTTGTTATGTTGAAATGTTTAAAATAGAGCTCAAGCATCATGTAACTATCATGTTGACATATGGTGAAATTGTTCTCTTGTTGTATTTTATATTTGCTTAATGCTCTGTAGTAATACTCTGCTGGCTGTTTATTTGGATAATCTAGCCAATGGCTGTTTAATATTTGTGTCCATGGTACTGCTACATAATTTAAGTTGTTACAGCTTTTTAATTGTTTAAAGCATTCATATTCTACAGGAAATTTTTCATATTGAAAAATGTCTTCAAAAAACGATACAACCATCTAGATATTATAACTTACATATTTAGCAAATCCATCAGGAGATAGAAATGCCTCATATATATGTCTTGCACGTATTTGTCTATCTATATACTCACTCGGTGTAATGTTTTGCCAAAAGTTATTGATATGTGTGTTGAGATTGTTGACATCCTCAATAAAAATACAAAGATCTCTCCAATTTATTTTATCTTCACAAGGTAAGGTACAATCAGTATCTACAAAAATAGGAATTCTTCCGCATGATAATGTTTCATAAAGCCTATAAGAAAAATTACCCGCACCCCTTGTACATAAGACGAGATCTGAATTTACTATATTATTAACATACTCACTTCTTATAAAACTATTATGAGGATTACCGCCCCAGAAGGCCTCTCTAATAATAAAATTAGTTTCTATGTTGTTATTTTTACTTAAAATTTCAACGCTTTTGCTTCTTATAGGGTTTGAGAAAAAGCCACAAAAACTAACTGTAGGTTTTTCTTTTTTTGCTCTGGGTTCAAATGGTATAATATCCGCAAAATCTTGACTCCATGCTGGCATTGCATATTCATTGTTTTTTTGTTTTGATTTAAGAAGAGAGGTTCTATATAAAATAACATTACTATCTAAGCAAGAAGGTTTATCATAATCATCATTGAAAAAGGTTATTACTCTTTTATTATACTTTTTTGCTTGTATTATATACTCATTTATTTTTTCATTGAGTTTTTCGGAAAATAAGAAAACATCACAATTTTCTTTCGATGTGAAGCTTACAAGCTTGTTAATAGACTCTTTCCATTTATTGTTATTCTTAAAATCATTATCTTTGTTAATTACTTCATCTTTAAACAGGGGTAGAAGCAAGAATTGCTCTGAAGTAAATTTTTTAAAATTAGTTGTATCTTTATCGAACCAGATTTTCATAATTATGTTTAATCATTTTAAGAAGTTTTTGCTTATTCTCTACACCAACTACATAATTAGCGTGATGAACAAGCATTTCTTTTGGGGGTATTATATCGGTATTATTGTCCCAATTATATGTACCATCATTATTATTAAAAAAATTTCCAATAGTGTAATATTTTTTACTATCTAGCATTTTACAGGTAGCGAGATGTTTAAGATCATTGAGTGCTACTTGATCGTTTACTAGGCGTTTAAAGTTCTTTTTTATTGTTTCAAAAAGATTAGCAGCTTTTAAATTGCCCTGACAAGCAAAAAAACCTGCGCATAAGCTTCCTCTATCTTCTTGGCAGACAATATCTGCATTTTGAAGATTATTCTCAAGATCATTTAAGAATGGGTTAAAAAATTGTATATCACAGTCTGCAAAAACAAACCAACTACCTTTGTTTTCATTTATTGCATCTATTATTAGGTTGAGCTTATATTCCATTGAATCGAGCCATCCTTGGGTCATAAAAGTCCCGCTCTTTGTTGTCTGAGGGTGATATAAGACTCTAATTGTTGCTTGTTCTATGGAATATATATCTCTTAAGGTGTGTTTAAAGTTGTCATACACACTTTTGTGACTATCACTATAATGTGTGTAAATTTTCATTTAAAGTTTTCAATATAAGTTTTTAATTTTATAAATTCTTCGTCCATTTCATTTTTATATTTTTGAATCCAACTATCATTATTCCAAATATTAGTTCTTAGTGCTTCAAGGTTATTACTTATATTATCCATTTTACCTGTAGTTTCACTATAGTGTAAATGTTTTATCAAAATATCGTGTCGGTAGACTGTTCTCTGTAATTTATCAAAGATAATCTGAGGCCATGTATCGTGATGTGTGTTTTCCATGTAAGGCTCAACAAAGTAGCCGGCTGTATTTATATAGTTTTTATGAATGAAAAAATTAACACAAAGAGGTGATACATTGGCATATTTATTACCTGGTCCTCTCATCCCGTCATTGCAATGAAGCATCATAATCTTATCTTTCGGTCCATTTTTAAATTCTTTAATAATTTGTTCATCCCAGTCAGGTGTCATAAACATCATATCATCACCTATCATAGCGTAAATATCTGAATCTATTTGCTTAACCATACTATTCCACATAGTTGATAGCCCGAGAAATTTACCTTCATTTTTAAAGACAATTGTCTTAATAAATGGAATATTGTTGCTCAAGTAGGAATAGTAATTCTTTGCAGGATCATCTTCATCAACACCCAAAACAAGAAAAACATCTTTACTCTTTATAGTAGTAACAAGACTAGAAATAAGTGTGAGTAACTTATTAAGTCTGTTTCTAGTAGGACACATTAATGCAATTTTCATTTTACTTATTTGTTGATAACTTATATACTAATAATCCATCACCACATTGTGTACCGTAGGGATATTCTGTAACAAGATTGTATGGGAATTGTTTGAAGTGCTCTTTACATGTATTTGCATAGTAGTCACCGTGTGTGAGAATAAAGATATTTTTTGCTTTTCCTTTTTGAAAAAACTCTATATTTTTTTCTATTAAAGTAACTTCGCAACTATCTATATCTGCATGCAAAATATCAATACATGTTAATTTGTTTAGCTTTAAAATTTCATCAAGAGATATAGAGTCGAGTTTTATTTGTTTGCCATAATATTCCATCGTATCAGTAATACCTTTTTTATAGAAAACGCCCTCACAGTTATTGAGTGCAAAATGATCTCTACCGAGTTGAAGACTGTCTTCTATAGGTTCAACCATGATGTTAAGTGTTTTTTCTTTTCCGAGAATATGCTTAAAAAGAAGTGAATAGTAACACCAGTTAGAGCCGAGCTCAACCATAGAATATTGATTGTAATTACGGGTTTTTAAGTTTAAGCAACAAGCTTCAAACAGATCAAGTGTACCTTTTTCACTTGAATCTTCCCATGTTGGCGATACATCAACTTTGTGTTGATTTTTTTGTATTTTAAAGTTATATTTTTCTGTACGAGTCATAATTATGACAAATAGTTATTTTGTTATATAAAATATTTGTTCTTTTCCGTATTGCGTGTTGGAGGTAAGTGTTAATGTTTCAACTTTTGATATTTTAGGTTTATGTTCTCTTAGAATATTAAGAAATTCTTTTTCAGATATGGATAAGTCAGGTACATCTACGCCTAATGGCTTGTTATGCGAGATTTCAACAGTTACACTTTTATCATTTACAGGTATAAAAAATGTTATAACAAGTTTTTCTTTAGCGCTATTTAATGCATTTTTAAGAATATTTTTCCACGCATAATTATGCTCAAGAACATGTCTCATGTGTATACCGTCACAATCTGAACTATAAGTTTTAAGATCAATAAATTTTTTAATAGCAAACTTAGTATCGCTACCATCTACTCCTATAGCGTCTTTCCTAAATCTCAAGAACCCGCCACCACCGCATCCCCAATCTTCTACTGTCTTACAGTCAAGTAAAAAAGAGGCAGCTTTTTCATATGTTACAGTATCACCATAAAGAAATGCAGATGGATCATCAGGTAGATTCACATAATAACCATTCCATTTATTAATATTACATTCTTGCACTTCTTTATTGTTGTCTATCATAAAATTATTTACCCCCATTTTTCATTAAACAACTCAGACAATCCATGCGTATATGCGTAGCTATTCTCTAAAAGTTTATGACTCTGTTGGTATTTATGAAGAGCGTAAGCACTGTTAACCCTTGCATGCTTAAAATTTAATTTTTTTAGAGTATTAGCATAGTCATTATCTTGATACCAAAAAGAAAATTTCTCATCAAATAAGCCTATTTTCTTTTGAACAGATCTATTCATAGCTATACACCACCCCATAACTATTTTTTCTATATCATATCCTTCTGTAAACTTGTCCTCTGCTATAATCTGTCTTGTTGTGGGGCTAACAGAATCATAGGTTGAAAGCGCTTTGTCGAGTTCATCAAAACATCCAGGTTCATAAATAACGTCATTATTGGAGATAGTCAGTTTATCTTCTGTATTATCAATATGTTCAAACGCAATATTTAAAAACTTGTTATAATTAAAATTAATACAAGGAAATAAAAATTCAGCATTCAAATCAATATGTTTATTCTTTAATTTACAATTTGTTTCTACAACAATTATTTTTTTAATACATTTTGAAAGATGAATAGAATCAATACATTCTTTGAGCATATAGTAGTATTGAGGGTTTTTTGTATTTGACAATATTATTACAGTCATAGCGGGTAGTTTGTTCCTAATGGATTAACAACATATATCTTTTCTTCACAAAATATATGATTAAATTTACAAGATGTATAAAAAGAAAAATCGCCACCATATCTACACTCCCAATTTCCCATTTTGTCGGGAATATTAGGAATTAACCCACATGGTGTGCCGATATTTCCATGCCTGAGAAAAGGATCCTTCCACACAAAATCATTATGTCTATAGTCTCCAATAATTCTAAAGAATATAATAGATTGTTTATCAGAAACATCAATAGCTTCTCTTATTTTTTTAAAAGATCCCTCTATATATACATCATCATCATCACCATGCAGAATAAAATCTCCTTTAAGATTTTTTTGGTAAAAATTTCTACAGCCATGGCCCCAGTAACCAAGATTTTTTTCAATATAAAAAATTGTTATATTACACTTAAAATCATTAATGTACTGTGTGATTTGTGTATTAGCTTGATCATAATATTCCTTGCCATCTATAGCTATATAGAGAAAGTCGTTAGCTTCAAGTTCATTAATTAAACTCTTGAGCATATTAGCTAATGTTGGCTTACCAATAGTTGTAAGAAAAACTGAAATTGTGTTCATTAAGTTTGTTTTTTGAGTTTTTTGAGTATATCAATAACTTGTTGTTCAGAGATGAAGGGTGGTTGATTAGGGTAATGACCATGCTTTACTTTATATTTCTCTCTACCTCTATAAACATTTTTTTCCCATTGTTCTTTTTTGTCTGCAATACTGCTATTATTGATAGCATCAGGTGCTTCTGTAAGAAATTTATGTGAGTCAAATATATCTGCAAACCACCAAAAAGGTGGATGGTAGCCTGCTTTAATAATTCTATATGTAAGATCAACATGTTCCCATGCATTATAAAACTGTTCATCATGAAGACCTACATCCTCTAGTACCTTGCGATGAAAATACGAAAACATTGCTACTGTGTGTTCGTAGAGAGATATTTTAATATTATTACCATAGTCAATGATTTTCTTTGGGTTAGGTTCAGAGTGTTGATTACAAAGATGCCTATTATGTAGGTCATAAAATGTATTAGGGTTTTGTTTTCTATTAAAAGGGCTGCCAGGACCGTAGTTAAAGTGTTTTATGCCTGAGGCTACTGATGCGTCAATATATTTCTGAAAAATTGTTTTATCAAGAATAATTATATCGTCTTCAAGGAGAAAGAGATGCTCAACATCTTGACTCAAGAGATATGTGAGAGCATCATTCTTGCTTATACCTACACCTTTATTTGCAGCATGCTGTATTAAGTGAATTTTTTTTCTAGAGTGTAATTTTTTAATTTCTGCTTCTATATCCTGTCTACCATCATTAACAATTACTATAGGGCCATCAAAATCTGGAAGGGATGAAAGACATTTCTCCAAATAGTTAAATCTGTCGCATGTAACTATACCAACCCCTATTTTAGGCATATATGCTTTATTATAGCATATAAAATATTAATAGCAATAAATTTAATAAGAAGCAGTTACGATGAATTTTTTTCTGCAAATACAACACCGAACCCATCAATCCACATTTTACCTACTCTTGTAATATTGAATCCAAGTTCGGGTAGTTTTGCTACTAACAAATCTCTCATATGATCCCCGTGATATTCAATGTAGAAGCTCTCAATATTGACCATTTCATCTTTTTTTAAGTCAAGAAAAAGTGATTCATTACCTTCGATATCACTTTTTATCACATTAATATTATGATGATTAATTAATTCGAGAAAGGTATTCTTATCTTCAAGTTTCAATACTTTAAAAAGAGTATTAGGCAGATTTAAATCACTATAAAATTGTATCTCTTTATCGCATGCATCAATACCTACAACAAATTCAGCCCCTTGATTTAGAAAATAATATGGTGTAGTACCTTCAAAAGTGCTTGCTGTCCAGCGGCCACAGCCTAAATCAAGTACTCGTTTTGACTTTATATTAATATCAGGCCAGTGTATAATGGGTGTTTCTTCTTCTATTAAAAAATGTTTCATGTTTTTATTTATATATATTATTCTCAATATTCAAGTATAAATAATATCGATGGCTACAACACCTACAAATAGCAATGGTTTAAATATAACAGATCTTCCGCAAGCACAGCTTGCTTCAGATTTAGATTTGTTGATCCTTGAAACACAAAATGGTACACAAACTATACAGTTTAATAATTTCAATGTAGTGCGTACAGATGTAGCTGGGAATGCAACAGTGGTAGGGGATATATCAGGTAATAATGCAATTTATGGTGATGTACGAACAGGAGTACTAAGGTCAGGTATAATATACTCAAATAATGAGCAAGGTGTTACAAAGAGTAATGCATATCAAAATATACTCAAAACAACAAATGGTATTATTGTATCTTCCGACTATGTTATAGGTTCACCAGAATATATAGAATTACGTAATTTATATAATAGCCTCTCCGGTAATTCCTCACAGGACTATAAAAAGGTTTATGAATATAACGGTATTGCAGAAATTACAGCTGATCAAATTGATTCTTCAATTATAAATATAGGTCAATTTCCTCGCGCTTCTAATGGGATAAGTGTAGGGAGCTTAATTGGAAATAATGTAAATTATGCATCTTTCTTTACATTAACGCCTTTCGCACGCAATGGATCTGCAACCTCGAGTGTATCACCTGCTTTAGGTAATTTCACTTACAATCCCGGCTCAGGTAATGGAGATGATTTTATACTAGTAAATGTTCGTCTTTCAGAAGTAAATTCAGGAACTGTGAGTACATTTATCGGGGTTAGACTGCTCTTTTTCTATAATTAACTAGTATGAAATAGTAAAGCTTTATTAAGCTTTATTAGTGCTTTCTTAGGCTCAATACCTTCATCGATCAATCTCTTATATTCTCTTCTAAAGGCATTTACAAAATCTTCAGATAGGTTAAAGTTTTTGGGATAAAACTCACGCTTTACATGTTTGATAGATTTAAAGCTCTCTGCAAGAGATTCAAACTTTTCATTAAATTTGTTCACCTAATTATTTATTAAAAAGGTATTTTTTTCTTAACCTAACTTCTTCTTCTTCTTGCTCTTTTGCCTGTTTCTGTGCTTTAAGCAATGTTTCCATATAATCTAAATTCTCAGGATTTAATACACTTTCCTCTTCACCATGTAGTTCCCCATCTTTATTGAGATAGAGCTCTATCATCTTAATTCTTTCTTCTGGTGAACCAAATATTTCAATTATTGCAGGAGAATCATCTTTAGGAAAAAATGGTGATTTACCTGTATAATAAGAGCGCTGTACAGCTTTAAATATATTATCTATTTCTTCAATAAATGATTTGTCCACTTCTCTTAATTCTCTCTCTTCTACTTTTACAGCAGCAACCTTAGTAATAGGAATAAAAAATATAATATCTAAATGTCGCATACTTTCACATACTAGAGGTATGCATTTATCAATAAATTCCTTATCTATATCAGATTTCTGCTTATCAAAACTCCACATAGAGTATATCAAATTATCAAGCGGGCATCTATCAAAAATAAGCTTATCAGTTTTCTCTGTGTTTTGAAGATCGTCAATCAAGCTATTTAGAATCTTCCATTGACCATCGCTATTAACTTCTTTATTAATTTTAATTTTTTCTTTTTTAATTAGCTCTCTATAGCTTTCCTTCGACCGCTTATAAGCCGGCCAGTTTTTAATAAAATCATTTGTGAGAGTTGTCTTGCCTTGACAAGCAGATCCTACTATAGCAATTCTCATATTATTAATTAATAGATACTATTAAACCTTCAAGGCTTTATCCCAGATAACAAGCTGTAGTCTTGGACTAAAATTAAAGCCATGTTTCTTGCATAGTTCAGCTACAAGAGGAGCAATAACAATATGCTCTTCTCTGCTTCCACAACACGGCATCAACCATACCTTATTTCTTCTAAAATTAAACTTCTCTATATAGCGCTCCTCTATCTCCTTAAGGTCCTCTTCTTTTGTAATAACAAATTTAAACCCCGAACCATTGCGAGCATGCCAGTTTAAAGCATCAGGTATGTATCGCTTATTCTCAGGATCACCATTGCTAGCGAGCTTAGGAGAAGTAGTAAATGTAGCAAGGTAATCAAGCTGCCAAGCAGGGTCAGGTATAATAGTAGCGTTAGTTTCAAAGTCAATTCTTGGTATAAAGCGATACTTGACCACAAATGCAGCAATAAACTCTAGAAGATTTTTTTGTTGTATGAGAGGTTCACCACCAGTGATCTTAAATACATCACCTCTACGCAGTAGAGTAATATAATTATGCTCTTCGAGATATTGAAATAATTGATCAAAGGTAAATCTATTCTTTACTGACCAGCTAACAAAACTATCACACCCATGAGGGGAATCCTTGCTAGCAAATCCCTTACAAGTAAGATTGCACATTGCAACACGCATAAATAGTGAAGGTTTACCAATATGTTCACCTTCACCTTCAATAGTGTGAAAAACCTTGTCATCTGATAGAAATATACTCTTTTCCATGACATTATTATGCTATAAAGATAGCAAAAATCAATAAATATTATTAGATGTCAAAAAAAGACAGACAGCTTAAAAAAGCTGCCAAGGCTAAGGATGAAAATGGTATTATAAGAAATGATATATTTCTTAATTTCAAGATTGATCAGAAATTTCACCTAAATGATCACCATAAAGCTTTTGTTGAAAAAGCTATGAATGATGAATCACAAATCATGTTTTGTGACGGTCCGGCAGGTTCATCTAAAACATATCTTGCTGTATATGTTGCTTTATCCATGCTTAGAGAGAAGAAGATAGATGAAATAGTGTATATTAGAAGCATTGTGGAGTCTGCAACAAGAAAGCTCGGAAGCTTACCAGGTGAAGTAGATGATAAATTTAAACCATGGAGTATTCCACTTATAGAAAAGTGTGACGAACTGGTTGGTAAGCATATTACAGAAATGTTATTTCAAAGTGATTATCTAAAGAGTATACCTGTTAATTTTTTGAGAGGTGCAACTTTTACAAACAATGTAGTAATAGTTGATGAAGCACAAAATCTAGAGCATAGTGAATTGGTTACCATATTAACCCGGTTTGGAAAAAATTGTAAGTTATTCATTATAGGTGATTCTCTACAGTCGGATATTCAGAAGTCAGGGTTCGAGAGAATAATGAGCGCGTTTGATACAGATGACAGTAACAGCAATGGTATACATACCTTTCATTTTACTGAAGAGGATATTACGAGAAGTAAGTTACTGAAGTTTATTGTTAAAGTTATAGCAGGTATAAAGTCAAAGTGATTTGAGAATAGAGATTTTATTCTTTAGGGGTGTAGGTAGGCTGAGTGGATTGTTCTTACTGAGTATTTGTTGATATATATCTCCCATTTGTTTCATATCTCCTTCTGGCGATACTTGTTTATTTTTAGAGGGATAATAATCAGCTATTTCACCACCGTAGAGCTGCTGTCTTACTTCGGGGTTATTTTTATCCACTAGTTACCCCAGCTTGTGCCAGCGAAAGGATTGCTAAGACCTGTTGTAACCTTATTACCTACAGGAGCTGCTCTTATTTCTCTTTTAAGAGGTATTACTTCAGCTTGACCACCTGTAGAAATAGGTGCTTCAATATTAATACCTGCTCCTGTAACTGTAACTTGTTCAATGTTTGGTGCAGTAAAAGGTGCAGCAGGTGCAATCATTTCGTTTGCAAAATATACTATAGCAGAATTTTTATCGTGCTCCCATACTTCAACCCTTTCGACCCAGCATCTGTTGTTCGTAATGCCTCTCACATATGCATCTGCTACATCGAAGCAATATTCTGCTGTGCGTTCAATACCTACACCTTTCTCCATAATGCGCAGATCTGCTGCTCCAGTTCTATGTAATTCTTTAAAAGATGCTAATAGAGGATCATCACCTGCAATACATAATGTATGATCAAACTGTTTCTCAAGTATTACCTTTAAATTCTTTAGACCACCGAAATCTACAACCCAATTGTTATCATCCAATCTGTCACATGCAAACCAGAACTTAGCTACTAACCTATAACCATGTATAAACTTGCAATGACTATCTGCTCTCCACTGTCTAAATGCACATGAACCTAATTCAATAATTTTTGTACTCTCGTATTTCATGAAATTATAATAAACTAACTAATTGAGAAATCAACATTCTTTTTATTTGTATAGATATTCTTTTCTATACCTATTGGTATTATAACCTAAAAAATTCAGAAATCAACTGTTATTTTTTAATACCCTTAAGATTTAGGCAGTACTTACTCTAGTCATACTCAGGGTCTAGTATTGTAACAATAACATTACCCTTAGGGTCTGATGATTCACCGCCATATACACCTTTTATAACTCTTCCTGCTTTATCTTTTATTGTAACAGGTTGATTTTGATTATATTTTGTACCAGGTAGCAGTGATTTAGGTACTGTCATATATGCAGGTAAGCGCTCCTCTGAATTAAACTTCCACTTTCTCTCATTATTAGAAAAATAAAGATTACCGCCGAGCTGTAGATATTGAGGATCTCTCAAGGGCTTACCATTCTGAAAAACATATACATTTGAATATTCACCTTGCTTTGGTAGTGTCATTCTTAAAGAGTTGTTATTTGGCATTGTGACATCTACATATTGCTCTTGCCCTAATTTTGGTGTGTTGGTTATCTTATAATCTCCACGCGGAAAAAGAGGTTGATTGCTTTTTGTTTTTAAATTTACATCAATATTTTCACCTGCCTTGGGATCTCTATCTCTATACATTCTTTGTTTTTCTATATCTTGTGCATGAGCTGCTGCAGCTTTGTTGAGATTGGCTAATTGCTGCAATCCACTGGCAGCTGCTCCTGCAACGCCTTGAATACCTGCCTGAAGAGCACCAGTTCCTGGAACGGCTCTGCCTTTTACCCCTAAACCTTGGCCCACCGCTCCTACTGCCTTGCTTGCTAGCGACCCTGCGCCACTTACGAGTTTGCTTGCTATATTAGTTTTAAATCCCGGTGCACCGTAACCTGAAGAGTCTTTTGCTGCAGCTATATAGCTACTCATAGGTGCTTCAGATATCAACATTTCATACAATTGATCAAACTTATTCATGCTCAATAAACCCTCTATAGAGATCATTAAGCTCCTGCTCCGTTAATCCGTTCTGTTTTAAGAATGCCTCTACATCCTTATACTCATGTGAATTATCTATATTAGCATAAACAGGATCATCAAGCTGCTTTCTCTTTATAGTTATCATGTATTTTTTAGCAAACTCTTTAAATTCTACAAGCATATCTGTACTGCTTTCATCATTTATATGTTCAAGCATTTCAGGTGGAATATCCATTATAGGCATATCTGGTGCCAACACGAGAACCCTTAATTTACCCATGCATTCTCTGAGAATATAACCCTCATACCCCTTAACATTCGTGAAATCTTCTGTATTTGCTACACAAGAGGGGTCAGTCTTAATCCTGATTCTCTTGAGATTTGTTACCCTCAATGATTCACTTAATAGTTTATGAAACCCCATAATAATATTTATGTTGAACGCTGTAATACTTAACATATAATAAACACTATGTCAGAGTACTCAAAAGAATATAAACTAAGATTTGCTAACGGAAACCATCCTCATACTGAAGAAGAGAAACAAGATATTATTGAAAAGGCTGCTAAAGCTTATGAAGCATATCTTGATGCTCTTGGCTTTGATTGGCGCAACGATCCCAACAGTACCAATACACCCAGGCGTGTTGCCAAGGCTTTTGTAAATGATTTAGCTGCTGGTTGTTATACAGAGCCACCTAAAATTACATCCTTTCCAAGCAATGGTTATGATGGTATGGTATTTCAAGGCGGTATACCGGTTAAAAGCATGTGTAGTCATCATCATCTTGCCTTCACTGGTGTAGCACATGTAGCCTATATTCCTTCTCTTGAAGGACGTGTCATAGGCTTGAGTAAACTTAATAGGATAGTAGAATTTTATGCCCGTAGGCCACAAATACAAGAAGGTCTTACAATGCAGATTCACGGTGCAATAAATGATGTATGCGAAAAGAATAGAGGTGTTGCTGTTGTTGTAAGTGCAACACATACATGCGCTTGTCATCGTGGTGTGAAGCACGATGGTTGTGAAATGAAAACAAGCAAGCTTAGTGGTGATTTTATGGATGATGCTGCTGTGAGAGCAGAATTCTATAACTTTATTGCTAACATGAAGAGATAAAGTAGCTATAGCTACATCTTACTTATTCGAATCTACAACTGACTTAGTTTGCTTCAGGAATGGTTCTCCTATTAGGACAGGCTCTTCATTTTCCGTTCTGTCAGCTATACTGAACGGAATGTCATGATATGTTGTACCGCCTAGCTTAAAGCTTAACTTAACTACAGGTCTCTCTTCTTTCACACCGCTTCCTATATGTATTGTGATGCTATCTGCTTTGTTGAGTGTAAGTTTCTTATTATTAACTGTGCTGAATGATACAAGCTCTCCATCATCCTTTATATTCACACCATGTAATACGTTGTGAGCTTCATTACCTGTATCAATCTTAGCCATTACATCTCCCATGTCTGGAAAATCGAGAAAATTGACTACTTCTCTTACACCGAGAACATTTTTATCATAATAATCCTTAAATGTTTTCATTACCAGTTTTTACAGGAATAATATTTTGGTGTACCTGGCTTTGCAGTTGAACACTTATGTCTTGCTCTAAAGCTTTTTCTTTTTGCAGGGTTCGATTTCTTTATACGTAAATTAGGATCCCCATAATGTACTCTTTTCAATTTACCACCAACACGTGTACATCTCATATATTTTTTATTTGATCTTGTAGAAGACATCTGTCCCGTAACTTTTGTACATCTCGCTCCTTTTTTTTCCTGTATAATATCTGTCTCAAGAGCTGAGATAAAGGCTTTCTCAAATAATGTCATAATATTATTTAGTAAGATATAATAAATATTTATATGTTTAGAAGAGACTTTGAGCAGCTTAATGAAGCATATAATAATAAGATAAATGAATTTACCGGCTCTATGGGTATTCAGGGTGATAATTCTCCTGGTGTTGGTCCAAGCCCCGATAAAATTCAAGGCGTTAAGCTTCCGCTAAAAGGTCAAAAAGTTTTAGTTACTACACCTATCAATAAGCCTGGTACACAAACACCTAAAGGCTCAACAATTACCCCCTTAGGAAGCAAACCCCCTCATAATGACAACCAAGAAAATGGAGAAGATTGTGAAGAGTGCGGTGGTTCTTGCGGAGTTGAAACAGAGGATACTGATAGTGAGACCTACATGGCTAAACAACTCGTTTACCGTATTTTTAAGCTTTCAACCATGATCTATAGCCTCATGGTAAAGGGTGGCTGTGATCAAAAAGTTGAAGCCTGGGTTTTAGATAAAATAAGCAAAGCTCATGACAACTTAAACTCTGTATTTGGATACAAAGATTTTGAAGACTTTAAGAAGAGTGTGCAGAGCATGGGTGGTCTATATGAAGAGACAGAGCTTGACCTATACAATGCCTTCAACAAAGGTGGTAATGATTTAATTAATGCACTCAAAGGTATCTTGAGCAAGGAATCAAAAGAAACAAAACAGCAAGTCTTTGCAGAAGTAATTAAGCTTCTAGATTCCTAATATCATTTTTATTGCATCTGCATTTTTTTCAGCTTCACTCGGTACAAAACTAAGAGCGCTTTCTTCTTTGTCTTGAATAGATTTACGTGTCGCAGTTCCTGATATGCGATCAAATTGCGGAGGTATAGAAACTACTGTAGTGTTAGAATATTTCTCTTTGTTTGCCTCTAGTCCCTTAAATCTCTTCAAATCCTCTTCCCCTGCTCCAACTATGAATTTTGAAAAATTACCCTTGTTATCTTCTATAAAATCATATGTCATGCTCAGGGGTGTTGCTTCTCTTCCTGCTTTATCCACACCTGTTACTGCTACAACTTCTACATTAGCAGGTATATATTTCTTATAGATGTTCCATATTTTAAGAGACTGCTCTTGTGTAATACCGTCACGCTCTTTTTTGCCTATAAAAACTTTTGCTTGTTTTGCACCTGATTTAAGCAAATATTTTAATGCTTCAAAATGACCCTTGTGTGGTGGTTTGAAGCCACCAGGTAGTATAACTACTGCTTTTTGCTCTTGCTCCAAAAGAAAAAACGTTTTAAAGCTCACCCTACATATGCTCCAGGGTTTGGTGGTGAATCATATGGAGGTTGTCTGTATTTACTTTTATTTCCCATATACTCACCTGTTGTATTTGCGTAATTCAGAGCACCTATTAGACCTGCAACACCTGGCGCCATTTCCAAGCTTTCATCATTCTCTGATTTTTTAAAAGGACTTGCAATACCTTTAAGAATAAATTCACCGGTTACCTTTACAGGTACAGAGGCCACCCTACTGTCCCGTATTACTATACCCTCATGGTTTGTAAGTTCTCCTGCTTCGGAGCTAAGAGAATGAAGAAGTGCATTACCAAGCAAACGAGTTGCCTGATAAAATATAGCTCCATCTGCCACAAGCTTAGCAGCCACCTTATCTTTACCAACAAGTTTATCAAGAGAATTACCGCCCAGTACGTACTGATAATTAGCTTTTGACATTGCCAGAATTTTCTTACCCTGTAAATTCCTTACTACAGATTGCCTTGGGTTTTTTGCTGTTTTGAGCCAATTACCTAATGCACGTGTTTCAGTATCTGCTTCTGTATATGCAACACCAAAAGGTGTATTTAACACTTTTGTATAATCAGGGTCTTTTGATATTTCTGTTGCTGTAGGACCAAAAACTTCAAAGTCATGTTGTGCAAAAACTGGTTTTATCTTCTTTACAAACTCATTTAAGACTGGCCTACTATATGCCACTTCTACAGAAGTACGGCTCAATATTCTACCATTCTTACCCACCCTGGGTATAAACTCATTAATACCATGTATCACAATCATATTTCTATCATACTGAGTAACATTGGTCTGTCTTGTAATATATTCAATATTTAAAAATTGATTCTTCTTAAAAAGCCCCAACTTCTTCAACTCAGGTAGGGTTGTATCTATTGTGCTATTTAAAATTGGTAATAAAAAATTAGCTACCTGCATCATGCCGTGACCTTTATCAAAGCGCTGATCGAGATTTACAAGCGTAATACCCTTAATGTCTATTTCTTTTGCACTCCCACGATCCAATGCATACTCTATCTCACCCTCTTCATTAGTAATGAGCTTAACACTTGCATTCAGCCCATCAAATTTTACTGCAGTTTTCTTATTCTTAACACTATTAGCTGCTGCTTTAAAGAAATTAACTAGATCTGTGCCTGTCTTTACATTTTGCAAATCAAAGGGATGCGCCATATGGCCTGCAGCACCACCCTCCAAAAGTAAAAACTCCTTAAACGTATTCATTACATTACACTTATACCCAAGCCTGATCCTTGCGGACCTGGTGCACCACCTATTTGAGGCAACTTAAAAGAAGCTTTAGAGAAGATTGCTCCAGAATTTATATCTTCTTTTGTTATTATTTTTAATAGACCGTATCTAGCAGCAGCCGTAGGGCTAGCTTGACCACTCTTAAGAAAATCTGATTTTTGTCTTAAATCAAATTTACTTAACACTATAAAATTTAAATTTTGTATATCAAAATATAAATTACATACAAATTTTATTAATTCTTTAATAAAAACTTGCTTATTAAATGTACCACCTTTGTATGCTTCATCTATAAAATTAAATTTATCTTCACTTGCAGTAGGGTAAAGCAAAGATAACCCCTTCCTCCATAAAGTTTTTAAATCTTCTAAATTAAAATTACCTCGTGATGTTTGTATTAATTCCTGACCCAATGTATCCAGAGCATACCCACCCTCTTTGAAATTCCAATCATTAGAACTAGGTAGAGGTATTCTGTTATTTATATCCGGTAAATCTGCAGAAGCCTTCTTTAACGATTCACTCCAAAATTTTGCGACATTTTCTGGTGAACCAAACCCCTTTTGCCCCTTAAGTCTTGCATCTTGACCCTTAATCTCAACTTCCTCTCCTCCTATCCTAACATCCCCCGTCTCTGCATCTGTTTTCTTACCGCCCATAGCTTTTCGAGCTCCTCTTAGCATTAGAGAAAAGAAAGCTTCACCTTTTCCTACGTTTGGGCTTGTTTGTTTGAGCTGATAACCATACAAATATTTTGAAAAATTTCTCGGTACACCTGCTTCCTCAAAAACATCAAAAACATTTTTATTATCGAGATCTTTAAGATTAATAGATCTATTTTTTATATACTCTGTAATTTTGTTTACTTGCTCTTCTGGATACTCCTCTAAATGTGTCATTATCTCATTAACTGCTTGGGCAGGTAAATTTGAAATTTTTGCAATCTGCTCCGGTAAAGTTTTGTCCTTTATTTCTGTTTTAGATATTACATTCTTAAGCTTTGTCAATTTCTCATCAGAAACATCATATTGCTCCACTTCACCATTCGGTGGATCTCGTTGTATTAAAATAGTAGCGTTATCCTTAATAAAAGAAACAGAAGCACCAGGTATAGGAGCTACTGGCTTACCGGCAGTTTTCTCAAGATAAATATCCTGCAAGCTCTTATACTTTTTCATTTTGTATTTGTATCTATATCGTTGCTATACTTCTTCATCATGTTAATTACTTGCTTATACTTTGACATGAAGTTATTTTCATTAATAGAGTTAATAAATTCTTTAACACGCGGATTCTCAACTCTTTCAGGATTATCAGAGTAATTGCCTGATGTATTAATCAAGTCCTCAAGACCTTCGCGTATTGCTTCAACATTTTCACCAGTAATTTTGGTAGAAAAGAGATTGTCAATTGCATCTGGTGGTACATTTATTACCAAGGCTTTTGCAAGCAATCGTACCATTTCCGTATAACCCTCAGGAGCAATTTCTATTCTCTCTGGTTTAGCAGGAGCCTCAGAAGCTTGTGCAGTCTCAGGTTCTGTGACTACAGTCTGTTCATTCTGTTCTAACGAAACAACATATTCACTAAGCTTTTCAAGAAATCTCATTATTAATATTTATCAATTAATAAGTAATTGTTTAGATTTTAAACTATTAAAGTATGTTTTATCTAAAAATGTAAGTTGCTCTTTCCTTACAAACCTCTTTATTTTCTCAAAAGTAAAAGATTCAAAATCTCGATCTTCTGCTAAACTCTTTATTTTTAATATAGTTTCCTTGGATATTCCTGTGTTTTGCTGATGTTTGTTATTTAGATAGTCAAGAGAGAAAGTTGAATAAAAAATGCGTATAGGAAGCATTGTTCTTATCTTCAAGTAGGTGTAGTTTAGATAACTCTTCAGTCTACTCTCATCTATATAATCCAGTATCTCACCTTCAAGAAGATTATTATAGTCAAAATATATAATTTGCTTACCTTTCTTTTTACTTTTTAAAATAAATTCACAGACTGAATGTATATTATGATGTATGAAGAGCCGACGTGACATTGAGTCTTTCTTTTTTTCTAAAAGACCGTAACCATGCAAATCGTTTATAAATTCTTTCTCTATAAAGTTTTTAAAAACAAAAGAATAATTTATAATCTGCAGATTATATTGATTCAGTACAAGCTCTTTGAGCATATACTTATTATGCATAGTTAATACAATACATCAAGCTTATTTTGTTATATGTGGCCTTTTATATAACATAAGATACAATTTCCTTATGGGCGAGTTTAATTTAATTTTTTCTCCATTCTACTGGAAGGCACATGTTGAAGAGACAACAGACATTATAAACAGTTGCATGGGTAAAATAGAGAGCAATGTTTTAAAGGCACCAGTTGCTATTCCGCATGGTTGGGAGTGCACTATACATAGCAGCTTTCGCAGCAACGATCCTAGCATGAAGCTTGATGACCAGTATCTTCTTTCTGTTTACTCTAAATACATAACTAATTTTCTGTATGAGTATAATATTAAGCCTGGTAAATTTAATATACACTCTCCCTGGTATAATGTTTTCTCAAAGAGCCAATATCAAGAACCTCACACACATCTTCCTTCTGATTTTTCTGTTGTACATTATATTACATTTGACGAAACACAACATCTTGCTACAACCTTCGTACACCCCAATCCAATTATCAGTCAATCAACCAAGGCTTTCCGTCCTCGATTAATGAATAGACTTGACAGTGGATGCCCAGCACATTCTTTCTATATGAACTTTTATACACCGCCTCAAATTAAAGAAGGAGATTTAATTATTTTTCCTTCTTTTCTAAATCATTACGTCAAGCCTAATATATCTGAAAAACAGCGTATTACTATTACTTTTAATGTAGAAGTAGAATAGACTCTCTACACATGAAGCTTCTTGCTCTTCGCCTATGTGCACATGATAGTAGTTTTTGTTATTTCAACGGACACAAGTTAAAATATCTTAAAACTGAAAGAACAAAAGGAATAAAACACCATGCATATAATAGTCTCACAGACTGGAAGCACGATTTTGTAGAGCTGTTTAATGAAGATATAAATAAAATAGATCAAATAGGAATAGTTGTAGACTCACCCTCTACATCTATAGCCACTTCCAATGCAGTACAGTTTAATGAGCTTGAATTGCCTTGCAAGACCTGGAGAATTAATCATCATTATGCCCATGCTTTGAGTGTGTGGATGATAGCGGATAGGCAGCCCGATGTAAGCATTGTTATGGATGGATTTGGTGACCTCGATCATTGCTGGACAGTGTTTAAGGGAGATACAGCTATAGATCGCGGTACAGTAGGAGTGAATGGGTCGCTTGGCATGGAGACAGCGCAAGCAGGTAGATATCTTGGCATAGGTGCACAGCACTATATAGATATTCCAGGCAAACTTATGGGGCTCCAGTCTTATGGTACAATTTCTAATAAGTTTATACAAAGTCTTGATAAACACAGCATACGTGATATTCATAAGCTTTTTTCTTTTTCTAATTGGGTTCAATACATAGGCGATGAAACAGTTGCTCGCTTGCTACCATTAGATTGGATAAGATCTCTGCACCATAAAACCGGAGAACTTTTGGTTGATTTTTTTAAAGAGTATGTTTCACCAGACCAAAGTGTATCCTTTACAGGTGGTGTTGCACAAAATGTACTGTGGAACACAGAACTAAAAAAATACTTTAAAAACATCATTATACCTCCACACTCAACCGACGATGGTCTCACACTAGGTATTATTGAATGGCTCAGAATACATAACAACATACCACCTTTCAAGCTTGCAAGCTTTCCCTTTATTCAACAAGATGAAGCACCCCTAGAAGAACCTACACCAGATGTAATTAAGCGTGCTGCTTATTTATTATCGCAAGGACATTCAGTTGGATGGTATCAAGGTCACGGTGAAATAGGTCCGCGAGCTCTTGGAAACCGCTCTGTTTTGCTCGACCCAAGAATTAGCAACGGAAGAACGCTTATTAATAATATTAAGAAGCGAGAAAACTACCGACCTTTTGGAGCATCTGTCTTGTACGAACATAAGGATAGTTTTTTTGAGATTAATAATGACAGTTTCATGCTTTTTGTTGCAAAAGTTAAAACCGATATGCTGCAGTCAATAACTCATGTAGATGGTACATGCAGAGTACAGACAGTAGAAAAAAATGCCCCTAATAAGTGCTTTAGACAATTGCTTGAAGAGTTTTATAAATTAACTAAATGTCCTGTATTGCTTAATACGAGTTTAAATTTAGCCGGTAAGCCGCTTGCTGGTACAGTAAGTGATGCTAAGAAATTTCTCTATTCAACTTCTCTTGATTATCTTGTTATTGGTAATGAAATTCTCGAGAAACCGTAATTAAATAGTACCTATCATACTCTTTGGTGGTCGCCCTATTCTAACATTTATTATACCATTATAATAGTCATCCTTTAGCAAAACTTCGCGATCTAACTGTTCTTTTATTTCAAAATATGCTAGCTCCCACTTTGATCCACATGCTCTAAGTATTTTAAAAACAAATTTATCCTTACCGTAAGTACCTATATCCTCATTCAAATAATTAGATGAACTAGTATATTCTTTCCAGTCTGACTCTTTAATCTCAATTCTTTTATTTCTTTTACCCTTAAGCGGTTTTCTCTTGAGCTTTGATTTGCATTGTTTTTTACCAATATATTTTTTCTGATTAATTGTGTTAGTTATTTCATATATAAAGCCAAATGTGTCTTCTGTTAGTATAACACCCTCAGCCAATACCCAATGTCCTAATTCCATGCTTATACTTAATTAAAGACCCGAACCAGGCAAAGGTCTACGCTGCACCTTGAACTTGACTTTTTTATTTTTTTTGCCTTTTATCTTTGCGCCTAGTACAGCTCCAGCTGGACCATAAGGGCTTAGCTGCCTTGCATCTCCTGGAGCATACCCTGCATCCCCTGATGCTGGAAATTGACCGCCTGTATCTGTCCATGTACCCAGCGCACCCCCCGGGCCTGCCGTATTTTGCTCTTTATAAAATTCTTGAAATGTTATCATTGATAATCAATACCTTTATACTATTATTTATATGTGCTTAACGAATATATAAAGGAATTAGAGAATGATTTAAAAATAGACGAGCTCTATCTTAAAGACTATACACTCAAACTACCAGGTATTAAGCACAAATGGGCAGGCAGATGTATTAGACACAAATCTGAATTATTTGATATAAAAAATCAAAAAGATAAGCTTAAAAAAGCTATTAAAGAAAAAATATTAGAAAGTTCTGCAGTTAAACCTTCTCTACCTGTTTTAGATAAGTTAGTTGAAAATGCTGATGAACTAAAAGAGTTTGACAGAAGAATAAATGAACTAGCTCTTGTTGTTGAATTACTTGAAAAAACAGAAAAAACGCTCTCAAGTGCTTCTTTTGATCTTAAAAATTTAATTGATATTATTAAGCTTGAAACAACATGATCAACATTAAGCTGGATGAAAAGAAGAGGCTGGGAATATTATCTGGCGATTTATTTGATGAATTGAGAGAGCATTTTTCTGTTAAAAACGAGGCTGCTCGATTTGCAAGAAGATTCTCAAGATTTATCCCTCAACGTACATATGCCATAACACCAACTGGTAGATTTGAACCTTGTATGTTTTTTGAAATAAAGCGGTTTCTCGCTAATAATCAATACCCCCAGACACTCGATGTTGATCCTAGTTTCTTCTGTGAAGTTGTACCGGCTAATTGTGTGTGGCACAAAGACCCCAACTTCGCACTTAAACCCTATACACTCTCTCTACCTCTTCGCGACTATCAGAGTGAAATTGTGATTAAAGCTCTTACTCTTGGCCGCGGAACAATAGTACTTGCAACAGCTGGCGGTAAGACACTTACTGCGGCCACATTACTCTCAAACATTTTCTCCTTTTATGGAGCAAAACTTAGATGCCTCTATCTTGTACCTGATAGAGGGCTTGTAGAACAAACAATAAATGATTTTAATACTTATAAAGTACCATTTACAACAAGTAAATGGACAGGTGACGATCAATTGAACCTTAACACCAATATAGTTGTAGCTAACTTGGGCATTTTGCAAAGTAAAAATAGTGATGTCACCTGGACAGAAGATGTCGATGTTCTTATCATTGACGAGGTACACAAGCTTCGCCGCGGCAATGAAATAAACAAGATTATCAAAAAAATAAAAACACCGTTTAGGTTTGGATTTACAGGCACTCTTCCTGAAGATAATCTAGATCAATGGAATATTATTGGGAAAATAGGACCGATTATTTATGAAAAATCAAGCTATCAGTTGCGTTTAGAGAGTTTTGTTGCATCTGCTACAGTAATTGCACTTTTACTTAATTACAAAACTAAACCAGCTTACCCGGAACAGAATTATAATGCTACAGATAAGTACCGCGTAGAAACAGATTTTCTCATAAAAAGCGATTTTAGAAATAATGTAATATTAAAGTTTGTTAACAAAACACAAAAAAATACACTTATTCTTGTTGACTTTATAGAGCACGGAACAATTCTTGAAGAGCTTTTAAAAGTCAAGACAACAGATAAACAGATATACTTTATAAGAGGTGAAGTGGAGATTGAAGAGAGAGAAAAAATTAAGAAAATAATGGAGGAATCCTCTAATGTGGTTGTAGTTGCTATATCTAAGATATTCTCCACAGGTATTAATATCAAGAATCTACATTATATAGTGTTTGCAGGCGGAGGTAAATCTAAAATAAAGATATTACAATCAATCGGAAGAGGTTTGCGCTTGCATAAGGATAAGGATAAGCTTATAATAGTCGACATTGCTGATAATCTTTTATATGGAAATCAACATTTTTTAAAACGCAAATCACTTTATGAAAAAGAAAACATCACCTACCAGATCAAAGAAATCCAAGAATAAGAAGCAACTCACTTCAGAGGAAGCTAACAGTATTATTCCCCCTTCTTTAGTTGAACCTAAAAAACCTAGAGGAAAGGAAAAAGTACATTATGTAAATAGCAAAGAATTTGAAGAAGAGATACAGAAGTTTTATAACACTGAGTTTATTTCTATTAAACTTGGCGACTCTATAAACAAGATTGCACACGGTCTTTCGTTTGCACCCAATTTTATTAACTATTCGTACAAAGATGATATGGTAGGAGATGCTATTGTTAAGATGGTATCTGCTTTAAAAAATAAAAAATTTAAATTAAATAGCGGGTTTAGTCCTTTCTCTTATTTTACAACAATTGCTTTTCACGCCTTTATTAACCGTATTAAAAAAGAAAAAAAGCACCATGAAACCGTCACTAACTATCGTGATAAAGTTTATACTGATTTAATGACATCAAACGAAGGTGATGCAGGATATAATCCTTATAATATATATGTTGACCCTTCAAGTAATGATGACAGCGACAATTATAATGCTACAGGAACATAAACACGAAATAACAACCCACAACAGTCAAGTATGTTGTATTGCAGATTTACATATTGGTATACACCAGAATAGTATATACTGGCACGATACAGCTCTGTCTTGGGCTAAATGGTTAGCCCATGAATTGACAGAAAAAAAGATTAAAGATATTTTTATTCTAGGAGATATCTTTCACTATAGGGATGAAATTGCAGTCAACACCCTACATACAGTTAATGAAATATTTAAATTATGGAAAAAATTTAATATTATACTTCTTGTTGGAAACCATGATGCTTATTATAAAGATAGACCTGATGTGAATTCTATTGCAATATTTGAAGAAAGAAAAAATGTAACAGTTGTGTCTTCTCTTTCTAGTGCTACTTTATTTGGTAAAGAGTGTCTATTTGTGCCCTGGGGGGAATCAATACAGAACGTATCACAAAAAGATATTATATTTGGTCATTTTGAAATAGAAAGCTTTAAGATGAATAGTTATAAACTTTGTGATAAGGGTACGAAAACATCTGAATTACTTAGCAAAGCTAATCTAACCCTCACCGGACATTTCCATCTTAGAGATGAGCGCAACTATGAAGGAAAAAAAATTGTTTATGTTGGTAATCCTTTTGAAATGGATTTTGGTGATACAGGATCAACAAAAGGTTACTACATATTAGACTTTAATAATCTTGAGCTTAACTTCTTTGAGAATAAGAAATCACCTAAACATAAAAAAATGCTCTTATCTGACATATTAAACTTAACTGATAAAACTGCTCTCAAGGATGAAATTAAAAACAATATTATTAAGCTTATTATTGATAAACAGGTTGCATCTGATAATATCGATGCTTTACTAAAGAAGATAGCTGCATTTAATCCTTTCTCTGTATCTGTTGAATATACTGTAAACAATAATCTGACAGTAACTGATGACGCTCAAGTAGACATGTCAGGTATAGATATTGAAAAAGCAATAGAAGAATTTGTTAATATGCTAGATATTCAAGATAAAGAAAATATAATTCAATATTGTCAAGAACTTTTTAAGAAATGTAAATGAAAAAAATTAATTTTAAAAAAATTACTATTAAGAATTTTCTATCGGTTGGTAATGTACCTGTAGTTATAGACTTCAGGACTGGTCTTCATATTATAACAGGTATTAATAAAGACAAAGAAGATAGAAGAAACGGTGTTGGTAAGTCAACTGTAGCTGACAGTATTTACTTTGCTGTCTTTGGTGAAACTCTTCGTGATCTTAAAAAAGAATTTATTATTAATAATATTAATAAAAAAACCTGTGAAGTTGTCCTTGAAGCAGAAGTTGTAACCCCTACAAACACTGAACAAATACAGATTATACGCACTCTAGACCCATCCAAGTGCTTCATTTTTGTTAATGGTGAAGACAAAACAAGAGACAGTATTGCAAATACTAACAGCTTTATAATGGAAAAATTTGACTGTACTACAGAAATCTTTCAGAACTGTGTCATTATGACACTGAATAACACTATTCCTTTCATGGCAAAAAAGAAGCAAGAGAAGCGAAAATTTATTGAAGACATTTTTAATTTATCAATATTTGGCTCTATGCTTGCTGAGGCAAAAAATGAGCTTAATGATAAGCGTAAAACATTTGATGTTCTTTCTGCTAAATATGATGAAATTTGTATAAATCTTAGCTCTCTTGAAAAACAGAAAAACAAATTTATTGAAGAAAGGGACAAGAAACAAGAGAAGTATAAAACACGTAAGCTTAATAATGAAAAAGAAATTAAAGAAATACAAACACGCATTGAAACGTTTTCAACTAAAAGTAAGGCAGATATAGAGAAAAGTATTGATGAAAATGATTCTAAGATAGAAAAGGCAGATAAAAAAATTAATGAGATTAGGTCAGATATCACTACTAATATAACGCTTATTTCTGAATTTGAAAAGAAGATTAAGAATGTTGGTACAGATGCTGACCTTTGCCCTACTTGTTTGAGATGTATCGAAGATAAAGATAAAAACCATATTAAAGAAGAGAAGAAGAAAATACAAGTACAAATAGATAGCTTTCTTGCAGATAATGAGACCCTTAAAACAGAAGAAAAAAAATATAAATCTGCTAAGAACCTTTTGCAAGAAAAAATAGATAATTTTAAATCTAAAATACATGAGATTGAGCTTCAGAACCAAGAAAAAGATTCTCTTCTCAATCGCCTCAAGCAGCTCAATCAATGGCAGCAAGAGCTAGATGTTGACTTGAAAGAAATTGAATCTAATTTTACTAATTTTGATAATATAATTAATGAAAATATATCCAAGCAAGATGCTGCTAAGCTTCAAATTGATGAGATAAAAGCTAATTTAAATAAATTAGATACAGTTAAATTTATAATGTCTGAAGAAGGTGTAAAATCATTTATTGTAAAAAAGATATTACAACTGTTTAATACAAAGCTTGCATATTACCTCAAAAAAATGGATGCAAATTGTGTATGCACATTTAATGAGTATTTTGAAGAAACAGTTGTTGATGACAAGGGTAAGGAGTGTTCTTACTTTAATTTTAGTGGTGCAGAGCGTAAAAACGTTGATTTAGCTTGTTTATTTGCATTTATGGATATCAGGCGACTGCAAGGTAATGTTTCATTTAATTTTAGTATCTACGATGAGTTATTTGATTCAAGCTTAGATGAAAAAGGTGTTGAGCTTGTTATTAATATTCTTAAAGAACGGGTTGAGAAGTTTGATGAATGCGCTATGGTTATTAGTCATAGAAAAGAAAGCATTAAAGCAGCAACTGGAGATATCATTTTCCTTGAGAAGAGCAACGGTATTACACGTAAAGTTGATTATATTGAGTATAGTAATTAATATATAAACATGCATCCAGGCCCCTTTACTTCTCCTTTCGCCTCTCCGTTTGTTTCTCCGTTTGTAACTGCTCCTGGTGGTGCAATTCCGGCAAATCGCGAGCTGCCTGTTCCACCAGAAATGAATCTTAGTAGAGGGTTGAACTATTATGCTGATTATAGTGGATGTGGATTCTGGAGAATGATTTGGCCGGAGCACCTATTAAATGCACATCAAAAAATGGTCATGCACGGTAGTACTGTTATGGTTCTTGACCCTAACTATTATAGGGGTGTAAAAGCTGTAAGAATACAAAGGCAAGCCACCAGTCATCAATTAGAATTCGTGAGACATTTGAGAAAGATTTCCCAGCAAATGGGCTTTAAAATTATATATGAAATTGATGATCTCGTCTTTAGTGAAGATATCCCTGAATACAATAAGTTTAAGCCAGCATTTACAGACCCTTCTATTAGAAAAAACTGTCAAGAGATAATGGAAATGTGTGATGAAGTTACAGTAACTTGCAACTTTATGCGCGATTATTACAAATCAAAAACAAACAACCAGAATGTAACTGTAATACCAAATTATCCACCTAAATGGTGGATGGGCAATTTTTACAACGAAAAAAGAATATCTGAAAATTATGATCTTTATGAAAAGAAGCCCCGCATTTTATATGCAGGATCAGGCGCGCACTTTGATGTTGACAACCGTGTAAATCAGAACGATGATTTTGCACACGTTTTTGATGTAATAGCTAAGACATCGGATAAGTTTCAATGGGTATTTCTTGGTGCATTTCCCCTTAAACTCAATCCACTCATTAGAGCAGGTAAGATTGAATTTCACCCATGGTCACATCTTTATAGTTATCCAGAAAAAATATACAACCTTAAATGTAATATGATGGTTGCTCCTCTTCAAGATAGTACTTTTAACAAGGCAAAGAGCGATCTCAAGTATATAGAAGCATCATGCTATGGTGTCCCAATTGCATGTCAAGACCTTTGCACATATGAAGATGCGCCAATTAAATTCAAGACCGGTGATGAAATGATCGCACAGGTTGAAGAGACTCTCTCCAAGAAAGGCAAATATATGAATATTTGCTCCAAGGCTAGAAAAGTTGCAGAAACACGGTTTTTAGAAAATGAAGAAAATATAAACAAGTACTATGAGCTATATAATTTTGGATATAAAGCTGCTGAGCGTGTTAACCTGAATTCAGTTAATCCTTGATAATATTTTTTTTCCTAATATAATCTTTTAGTGTTTAGAAATGTAGCATATATACCTCGGGAGCAGGCAATACGTCTTTTTACTTGGGATGAAAACGGCAATCGCGTATCTTACGATACTACTTTTGAACCATATATCTATTTAGAAACAAACAATAAAGAAGATGTTTATAGCATCTTTAATACCAAGTTAAAGAAGAAAAGGTTTAAAAACCAGGCTGAACGATATCGGTTTCTTAAGGACAATAAAATAGAAAGAGTATTTGAGAATCTTAATGTACAGCAGCAATTTCTTATTGATACTTACTGGCAGAATAATGAGAAAGAAGAATTCAATAAATTTCCAATTAGAGTGCTCTTTATAGATATTGAGACATATAGTCCTGATGAATTCCCTGTACCGAGTGACCCGCAGCATCCTATTAATGTTATTACGGTCTATGATTCTCTTAAAAAACAGTTTATAACATGGGGTATTAAATCTTATACTAAAAAAACAGACAACGGGCTTTATTTTAAATGTACAACAGAGAAGGAATTATTAGAGAAATTTTTAAAATATTTTCAATCCGATTACCCAGATATTTTATCTGGATGGAACTCTGAATTTTTTGACATCCCTTATATTGTAAATAGAATTGCACGCATCCTAGGTGAAGATGCTTCCAAAAGACTCTCCCCTGTAGGTATTATAAGACCAATTACTTTTACCGGTAAGTTTGGTAGAGAGCAAGTGCATTGGCATATTGAAGGTGTTTCATGTGTGGATTATCTTGATATTTACAAACGGTTTTGCCCTGTATTACGTGAATCTTATAAGTTAGATTCAATTGGTGAAACAGAGCTTGGTGAAAATAAAATTGATTATGGTGATACCAATCTTGCTAGCCTTGCAGATGAAAACTGGGAATTATTTGTAGATTATAACATTCAAGACGTCAATCTTCTTATTCGCTTAGAAGAAAAATTACAATACCTTCAGCTACTTAGAATGATAGCATATGCAGGCCTTACTACATTTGAAGGTGCTCTTGGATCACTTTCAGTAATTACAGGGCTAGCAGCAATTCGAGCCCGGCATCGCAACTTACGTATTCCAACCTTTAATAAAGGTCGAGAGAGTGATGAGCAGAATGCTGGTGCATATGTGGGCGAACCGAAGAAAGGATTTCAAGAGAACGTTGTTTCATTTGATGCAAACAGTCTATATCCTAATGTGATGATTACACTCAACCTCTCTCCGGAGACAAAGGTTGGAGTTATCGTAGATAAAACCGATAATGATGTCACTATTAAACACGTTAACGGCCAGACATTTACTCTCTCTAAAGATAATTTTGTTAAATTTATAAAGAAAGAAGAGATAGCAATTTCTAAAGCTAAAGTTTTGTTTTCACAAAAACAAAAAGGCATTATACCTGAAACTGTTGATCACTATTATGAAAAGCGTGTTGCTCTTAAAAAGCAATTTAAAGTAGTAAAAAAGAAGCTCTCTATTCTCAAGAAAGACGATCCAGAATATACACAAACAAAGAATTACTCAGATAATTTAAACATTCAGCAACATACTATTAAGATTCTTATCAATACAATTTATGGATACTTTGGCAACAAACATAGCCCGCTAGGTGACGATGAACTGGCTGAGTCTATTACACTCACTGGTCAAGCTGTAATTAAGCATTCTAATAAGCTACTGATAGACTATATCAAAAGTAAGGCAAACTTAACCGATCAAGACATTGTTAACGATACGCCAATTATTTATAATGATACAGATTCAAGCTATATTTCAATTAAAGCTTTAGTAAAGCAACTCAACATTAAGATGCTCAATAAAAACGGTAAGATAACAGACGAGTATTACAAGACTGTACAGGATATTGAAGATTATTTAAATACTGAGATTAAGAAATGGGGAGCTACAGCTCTTAATTCAACTGATTGCCGGTTAATGTTCAAGCGGGAAGTAATTGCTGATGTAGGTCTCTTCTTACAAAAGAAAAGGTACGTCCTCCATATTCTCGATGAAGAGGGCATACCATGTGATAAATTTAAGTACACAGGAGTGGAGGTTGTACGCACTACCATGCCTAAAGCTATTAAACCACATGTCAAACGCATTATTGAGACAATGTTAATGACAAAAAGTCTTACAGAAACAAACAAAGCATTCACAGAAACATATGATTTGTTTAAAGGATTGTCGATTGATGAAATTGCTTTTGTTATGGGATGTAAAGGGTATGAAAAATATGCCTCTCAGTGTGACAATTTCTCTACTGCTAAACATATGCCTATTCACGTAAAAGCTGCATATTATTATAACCTGCTTTTAGATAAGTTTAAGCTAGATAAAAAGTATGAAAAAATTAGTTCAGGAGATAAAGTAAGATTTTTTTACGTACGTCAGCCTAATAGATACGGCCTATCAATTCTGGGCTATAAGTATTATTTTCCAAAAGAATTTATTGAAAGCTTTGAGCCTGATAGGGAAAAGATGTTTGAAAAGATTATCTTCTCTGTAATGGAGAGATTTTATGAAGCTGTTAATTGGAAGCTGACGTCTCCAGGCTCGCAAGTACAAACTGATCTTTTTGAACTTTTAGGTACTTGATTTTTAAAAATGATATTATAATATATCGATATGAACAAAATTACAACTTTTATTGATCACATTGGTAGAACAATTATTGCGGAAGAAGTTGAGAGCAATGATAAAGTTCTTACTGTTAAAAACCCCGCTATTATTCACGTACAGCCCACTCAACAGGGACAGTTAAATGTACAAACCATTCCTCTTTATTTTAGAGAGTTTGTTTCTGATCGTAATAAAAATGCTGGTACAACATGGAAGTTTAATAAAGCCAATATTGTTGTAGGCGTAGATGTTGAGAATGATGCTCGACTTCTTGAACAGTATAACAAACTATTTTCTGCTGTTCCTACAACAGGCGGCAACGATCAAAAAGTAATTAAACTTTTTGACGAATAATATAGTTGCTATTATTAATTGTGTCTAATATACTAGACCTATGAGCAAAGATCTTAATAAAATATTTGCTTCGCTTGATAAACTAAATAGCGAAGCTTCGATGTTAAATGAAAATGCACTTAGTAAAGTTGATGAGTGGTTTGATACAGGATGCTATGCTCTTAACGCTATTCTCGGCGGCAGTTGCCGCAGTGGTGGCGTACCTAAGGGCAGAATAACTGGTTTTTCCGGCCCTAGTCAGACTGGTAAAACATTTATTGTCAACAAGATCCTTGCTACTGCTCAGAAGAAGGGTCTTACTCCTGTTATATTTGATACCGAAATTGCTATTGATGAGAATAGCACAAAGGGGGTTGGGTTAGATCCAGAAGGTACAAAATATGTACCAGTAGATACTATTGATCAGTGCCGTAATCAGATTAGTGCATTTCTTGACAGTGTAATCGAAAATAATGCGAGAGGTAAGTTTATTATTAGTATCGACAGTCTTGGTAATCTCGCATCACAGAAAGAACTTGATGACGTTGCAAAGGATAAATCTGCATCAGATATGGGTCTTCGTGCAAAGTCTTTAAAGAGTATGTTCCGAACGTTGACATTTAAGGCTGCTAAGGCCGGTGTTACTATTTTGTTTACTAACCATACATACGAAGACCCCGCTTCTATGTTTCCTAGTTTGGTCAAAAACCAAGCAGGTGGCTCAGGTCCTGTATATATGGCCAGTATTCTCGTACAGTTAGCTAAACGTCATGAGAAAGAAGGTGAAGGAGATTCAATGGATGCAGATGATAAGAAGCTTGCAGAAGCCAACAAATACTCTGGCACAACTTTGAGAGCACTAACTGTTAAGAACCGCTTCCTTCCACCTTTTTTAGAGACAGAAATGTATCTTTCTTTTAAAACAGGACTTAACAAGTATAGCGGTTTGTTAGGTATGGCAGTTGCAAGAGGTATTATTGAGCAAAATGGTGCAACATATACAGTTGGTATTACTAGTGGTAAGTACAAAAAAGGTGATAAACTGGGTTATGCAAAGACATTTGCTAAAGACCCCGCTTTCTACGAGGAGTTTATTATTCCAGAACTCGACAAGCGCTTAGAACAGGAATACAAATATAATACTAATGAAGCGCAAACAGAAGAAACGCCAGTCGAGTAAGGCAGTTGTTCCCATCTCAGGTGGTATGGACAGTACCGTCCTACTGCATTATGCAGCCAATAAATACGATAATATTGTAGCTGTAAGCTTTGATTATGGTCAAAAACACCGTGAAAAAGAACTGAATTGTGCTTCATTTCAAGTTGAGAGTCTCAAGCAACAAGTTGATTATAGATTCATAAAAATCCCTTTCTTTAAGGACATTTGCCAAACATCTGCACTGACTAATAGTAATATTGCTATTGCGAAAGCTAAAGATGTAATGGGCGACCCACAGACAGTTAATTATGTGCCATTTAGAAATTTAATGCTTTTGAGTATTTCTCTAGGTATAGCAGAAAGCACTGGAGCTTCGGCAGTTTTTCACGGAGCTGCTCAAGCTGATAGTGTTGCAGGTTTTTGGGATGGCAGTATTGAGTTTCTAGATCAAATTAATAAAGTGAGCGACTTAAATCGTAGAAATAGAATTAAGATCTTAGCACCATTAATTGATAAATCAAAAGCAGAGATTATTAAGCTTGGTGTCAATCTTGGAGTTAATTTCAATAATACCTGGACTTGCTATGAAGGTGAGGAAAAAGCTTGCGGTGAATGCACAGCATGTTCACTAAGAATCAAAGGGTTTCTTGATGCAGGTTATACAGACCCTGTAAGCTATAAGATTACAATACCCTGGAAGAAATATAACTGTAAAAAATTAAATTAACTCTACTTTTTGCATTGCTTGCTTTATGGCCATCCACATATCAAGATACTTGTAAGTAGCCAGTCGACCAACAAACACAACGTTTTTTTCCTTCTTAGCAAGCTCATTATATTTGTTATATAATTCAATACCATCACCAAATGGCATTGGATAAAACGGTATATTATCTTCAGTATGCTTTATTGAATATTCTTTAGTTATTATAGTTGGCCCCTTATGGTTAATAGTAAAATAGCTATGATCATACATTCTTGTATAAGGGACATCTTTTTTATTTTGATTTATTATAAATGTCTTCATCCTCTCATAACTCATAGTATGTTCAAAGGTCAAAGACCTATAGGGCAATCTGCCATAACAATAATTAAAATACTCATCTATTTTTCCTGTATAGATTGTTAAATCAGCTTTACATTTTCTCCAATCCTCATTCTTTACACTTAAATTAACTGTAATATTTTCTAACATATTCTTAAACATTTCTGTGTAACCCCTAAGAGGTATGCATTGATATTTTTCACCTTCTGCCCAAGTAGGGTTTACTTTATCTGCTGTTTTTGGTATCCTATTAGTTATACTCTTAGGAATTTCATCAAACGGGATCCCCCATTGTTTTTCAGAATATCCTTTAAAAATATACTCTGTAATCTCTTCTTGTGACAATTCTCTTCCCAGCTCTTCTATTGTTGTTTTACTATAAGGTAATGAAATGAGCCCTAACTCTGTATTGCCTTTTGGTCTCAATTCAAAATTTAGCCAATCAGTGTAGTCACATAAAAAGTTAAAAACATCATCATCATTTGTATGAAAACAATGTGGCCCGTAATTATGAACTAAAGTCCCTGCAACATTGCTATCGTAGCAGTTACCACCAATGTGATTTCTGGATTCAAATATTTCTACACAATGGCCTTTTTTGCTTAATAAGATTGCTGCCGTTACACCCGAGAGCCCACAACCTACAATTTTAACTTTCACTCAAACTACTTATTACAAGTATATATTAAAAACTAGATGGTGTTATTTAGTAAGAGCTATATTTATCGTATTGATCAAATCCTGAATCCCTACTCCATGTTCCAAGATCCTGAAGAATTTCTACAGGTGTTTGTTCAGCTTCACCCTCTATTGTAGGCATCTCTCCTGTACCTTCACCTTCCTGCTCTTTTTTAGCAGTTGAAATTCCGTAAGCGCTTTTTGCCTCTAGAGAGCTAACTAAGTCATCATAAAAATCTGTATCACCCGCTTTCTTTACATCATATGCCTGCATTATTGCGTCTTTTACTGCATCCTTAAATGCATCTGACTTATAGAAATCTTCTCCGCTCTTGACTGTTATTTCATCTGGCATTTCAGAAAAAACTTTTTGAAACTCAGAAATAAAGCGTGCATTGCCCCTTATATAGACATCTTCTGTACTGCTCTTAACAACATTATCTGCTTTTGGTGCTTCAGCTTTGACTATTGCAACCTTGAGATCCTTGGATGATGTCACAGGTGCAATCATACCCACCTTAGTTTGTACAACGTCAGTAATAAATTCACCGGCATTAGCAAGCACACGGGCTGTATATCCTCTAATTGCTTCGCTTCCAGGCACTCTCATATCAGGATATTCTTTTTTAAGAGACTCAATGGCTTTACCTACAGCAGTCTTCATTGCCACCATGAATTGGTCTTTATTTTTTGCTGGGTTGTAAAATTCAACTTCTTTGCCTGCAACAGTTGCTTTCTGTTGCTTAAAGAGGTGAGCAAAGACAGCACTAGTCAATTTATTAGCTGCTTCTTCTGCAGAAATATTCAAACTATCCGCTATACTGCCTATGAGATAACCTTTACCTGGAAGCTCTCCAGCCTTAGCTTTACGCATAACTGGACCAAATGATCCACCAAAATCTGAAGCTCCATAGTCTAATTCATTTAAAAGTTTATTGCAGTATGCTTCAAATATAAGCTTATTATCGTTATTCATCCTTGAATTATTTATTCTTATTACTTATAAAAGTTCAATTTTGTACTGTTTAAGCCTACTAACTAATGCTGTATTATTCTTACATTTGCCTAGAACATATTGCTGTATAATATTAAGACTCTTGAGACCTAGATATCTTCCGCATTGCGCTTTTGATTTAAAAAATAATGTCTTACCCGTACTAATTCTAGTAATTTTTACTGGTTTGCTTATAATCTCTGTCATAATTTTTTGATTTTTAAGTGCATGTGGTATATATTTCTGCCTCCATTTATTCCATTCTTTAGTGTTTGCCTTTAGTAATGCGAAACGCTTTCTGTGCGTATTACTTTGTTTAAGCCGTGTTTCATTAGACGATTGGCTACCATAGTTATGTGCATACTTACCCTTTTTACCTATAGGGCTCTTTGGGTTATTGATTAATTTTTGTATATATGCTTGTTTCTTGTTTTTTGTATATTTTTCACGTGTATTTCCTCCAGATGAACAAAATTTTAAGTTATAAACGGGGTTGCTTTTATATTTTTGTAAAATTTCGGTTTCCTTATGTAACATATGTTTAGCATTATTACAATATACTATATTTTCTTTAATAAATGAATCTTTACCGTATTTTTTAATAGACCGCTTTAAATACAGACCAGAACCAAAATAACCATCATCTAAATTAGTAGTTTTATGTGACCCAATATAGAATCTCCCTGTATTGATATTAGTTATCTTGTAGATATAATAGTACATATAATGAATAATATTTATTCGAACAGAAGGGATGGGTAGTACTATTTGCGGTATATTTGGATCAAGTAGCTACAAGACATATATTAAGCTTTATGCAAAAAATAGAGTTCGAGGTGATTTTGCATATGGTTCATTAATGGTTGACTCAAAACTGCACGCTTCTGTTAAATCTGCAGGTGTTTTTAAACTTAACGATAAGCTCTATATAGGCTTAAAAAATAATAAAAAGAAGTTTTTTTATGACTTTAAGAACTATCTTGGACACTCACAAGCACCCACATCATCTGAAAGAAAATACACACATGAAACTGCACACCCGTTTAATACAGGCAAATGGTATGTAGCACATAACGGTGTATTGAGTAATGAGAAGGAATTACGATCAATTCTTAAAAATTATAAAAAAAGCATTAATACAGTTGACTCATCTCTTATACCTGCTATGATTGATCTTTGCTGTAAGAAAGAAAAGATTGAAGCAAAAGCAATATGCAATGCTCTTTCAATGCTAGAAGGTACATTTGGTTTATGGATTCTTAATTCAAAGAACAATAACACATACCTAGCAAGATCTGGTAGCACTCTTTTTGCAGACTTCCTATCAAATGATTTCTCATCAACAAAATATAACAACTATAAAGCAGTTGAGGAGGGTGTTTTATATTTACAAACAGTAGAAGGGTTAACAGCTGTAGGTACTTTTTTTCCTAATTCTCCATTTTTTACCTCATGAAAATAGCATTTTATAGTGTTACAAGAGGAGACATTAAAGGTACACCGTTCTATAACTCTGTAGTAAGACTTAAAGACAAGGCTGATATAGCATTTAATAAATTTAATACAGAAGGATTAAGCAAGCGGTATAATGATTTTTTAGAGAAAAATAAAGATAATTATGAATACATTGTTTTTGTTCATGATGATGTTTATGTTGATGATCTTGCTGTTTGCGAGAAGCTTGAAGCTGCTCATAAAGAGTTTGACATTGTCGGGCTTGCAGGTGGCATGAATCCTAAAATTCAAAAACCAGCATTATGGCATTTAATGTGCGGTGGATTTAATAGCGGTAACCTAAGAGGCGCTGTTGCACACCCTGCTGGTGCAACGGAAATTGCTATGACAAGTTTCGGTGTCACTCCTTGCAGAGTAGCTGTTCTAGACGGTCTTTTTCTCAGTATTAAAACCTCAAGCATAAAAAATACAAACTGGAAGTTTAATGAAAACTACACTTTTCATCACTACGATATTGCAAGCTCACTTGATGCTAATGTTAAGAAATTAAAACTTGGTGTTGCTCCTATATGGGTTATTCACAGGTCCCCAGGTTTACTTGACATTAATAATAAGCTCTTTACTGACAGTGAAGAAAAATTTATTAGAGAATATTCAAGAACGCTAGTATAATAGAGATATGGAGAAATTAGATTTAGATTTCTTTGAGAATATTATTCTGTACAAATCCCTTACAGATGATACGTATCTGGCTTCCATTATTGATTACATAAAGCCCGAATATTTCAAAAGCAAAGACATTAAAAATATATTTTCTGTCATAAAGGACTTTTATTCTTCCCGTGGCACAAGACCAAATGTTACTGAGATCAAGGCACATCTCACTACTGATGAATTAAAGAACAGCTTTAAAATTGCAGTTAGCAATATCAAGGATTTTGATAAAACATATAACATAGATGAACTCACTGCTAATACTGAAGCCTTTTTGCAACAAAAAGCTGTATACACTACAATGCTTGAAACAGTTGACGATATTACTAAAGGCAAAGTAAGTACAGCAGCTGTTCTAGAGAAGTTTCAAACAGCGTGCAATATATCTCTTGCTACAAACATAGGTTTAGATATTTTTGAAAATGCTGCAGCAATTGTTGATAACTTAAATACTGAAGAAAAATATATATCATCCAAGTGGAAATGGCTTGATAAAAAGACGGGTGGAGGTTTTCTTGAAAATGGAAGAGCGCTCTATGTTTTTGCTGGTGAAACAAATATTGGTAAAAGCATATTTCTGGGTAATGTAGCGGTTAATATGGCTGCTCAAGGCAAAACTGTTCTATTAATTTCACTTGAGATGCCTGAATTGATATATGCCAAGAGACTTTGCTCGAGTATTACTAAAATACCTTTTCATCATTTAAAGTCTGAATCATCCACCCTCTTTCAACAATTACAGGAATATAAGAACGAAAACTCTAAAGCCAAACTCCTAGTAAAAGAGTTCCCACCATCTACCATAACCTGTAATCATCTCAACGCTTTTATTAAAAAGATAACCAATCAAGGTATCAAGATTGATGCGCTGGTAGTCGACTACATTAACTTGATTCATTCAACACTAGGTAATAACACCTATGAAAGAGTCAAACACGTGACTGAGCAACTGCGAGCTCTTAGCTATGTGTTTGATTTTCCTATTATATCAGCAACCCAGTTAAATCGCGCAGGTTACGATATAAGCAATCCAGGGTTAAACACACTCTCTGAATCCATGGGACTTGGCCATACTGCTGATGTTATTCTTAGTATTTGGCAAGAGGATACAGATAAAGAACTTGGGATTATAAAGATGGGACTTATGAAAAATAGATTTGGTGAAAACTTTGGTGTATGTAACATGAAAATTGACTATTCAACCCTAACACTTACAGAAGATGAGGTAAATAACGATACGGAAGCCTCAACATCATCTATTGCAACGCTGAACAGTTTGACGCTTAGTTGATTTAGCAACTTTTTTTAGTAAAATAGTAGGTGAACCTAGAACCAAGGGACGATCTCTATTTATTCACTGATTGTGATCTCGATGGTGCTGGTTGCTACTATACTTTAAGAAAAGTAATAGGAAGTGAATTTAGACACACACAAACAACAGAAAAAAAGTTTAGAACAGATTTTATTAATCTCGAGAATAAAGAAAAATACAAAAAAATATATATCTGCGATCTAGCCGTTATCGAAAATAATCTAGATATTATCGATTTGCCTAATGTTGTATATATTAACCACCGCAATTCTCAAAGTTATTCAGAACTGCCAATTAAAAATTTACGCCAAGAGTCTATTGATTCACCTAGCTGTACATTACTGTTATATAAAAAGTTAAAGGAAAAACTAAAGACACCTTTTACAAAAGAAGAAAAAACCTTAATAGCTTTAGTTAATGATTATGATAGCTATGAACTAAAATTACCTGAATCAAAAAAACTTCACTACCTGTTTAATACTTTTGAAGGAGATAAGCTTTTAAAATTTTATAATACATTTGCAAATGGATTCCTAGGATTTACCCCATTGCAGGAAAACACAATTAATAATATTATTAATAAAATAAACAATACATTCTCTTCGTTAAAGGTATTCAAAGGCAACATTAAAATAGGCGGTGTTGATGCAATTATTTGCAGTGCATTTAATAATATATTTCCTTCCGAGATTTGTGATATGATTATACAGGCTTATGAATGTGATATTGCTATAAGCGTTAATCTCAATAGCTCAAGTGTCAGCATAAGAAAAAACAAGAACTGCAACATTAACCTTGGTAAATTTGCAAAGAAAGTCTTTGAAGGCGGCGGTGATGGTTGTGTTGCAGGCGGTAAAATAACAAAACCTTTTCTTGAGCTTACAAAGCTTCTGCATCCCATCAAATGAGTTATACACCTACAGAAAAAATATCAGAAATAGAAGTAAACCATTTATTTCTTTCTTTTTGCTCATTCTGTGCATTACTTGAGCCCAAAAAGATAAATCTTGCTAATATATTTCTTTTAGTACTAAAGGAACAAAGATTCCGTGATCTTCTAGTAGATTATTGTGACTTCAAAAACAAGTATGATGCATTAAAATACTTTTTATTCTTTGATTCTACACTTTATAAAAGTAAATATATAATGAAATTCTTAAACTCAAAGAACTTTAACAAACTATGATCATACATTCAGAAGTCAAACTTAACAAAAGTATGAGTGTTGAAAAACCGTATTTTGATAAAATGTATAATAAGTTTAGTAGAGAAGTACAGAAATCTCTTATTATTGAAGAGACACGGTTCAGAAGATATCATCACAAGCCTAGCCGGTTAAAAAGATTGAAAAAAGATTTTAACAGGTTAAAATGGCGTAACTATAAATGATATCTGATTTTGAGAAATACATCTACAACCTACATTTAAGAACTTCTCGGCAGCAAAACAATAAACCATTTAACTTAAGAAAAAACTTTAACGATTTGGATGACAAGAGCATAGCTCATCTTAAAAAACTTAGCAATTTTTTCAATAAACACAAAGAGATAGAGCCATCAGCTTTCTTTCTAGCATCCTACAGCATACACAAAGATGAAAAATTCTTTGAGCTCAGCCATTTCATTAGCCTTAAAGCCATTAAAGCATATACTATTTTCTGCAGTAATGTTAATAATTTGGACCCAGACTCAGATGATCAGCTTACTTTTACAAAAAAGTCTCTTGTCTTTATCTACAACTTTTGCAAAAATAATAAAATTGACATGTCATCTTATCTCTCGCATAAAACTAATGACATATATTCATTTTTACTTCATTTAAAAAACAGAGACATCAATATATACTCGCTCTTAGGCTTTGAAGATTTAAATGCTTTTTTTACTAAATCAGATCTTAATATTCTGTCATTTATGTTTGAAGATAAGTTTCTCGACAAAGTAAATACAAAGAAAATTAAATTTTTAAACTCTTTAAAATGTAAGGTCTTAGTAGTCACAGGTTTAGATAGATTTAAAAAAAGATTAAAAAATGAGTTGAATATGCTCTAGACTCATATATCATAAGACTATATGAATTCATTAACTTCCTCAATGTTCGAAAGCATTAAAAGTGCTCTAACTAAAGAAACAGCTAGCTCTTCAAACAAGCAGAAAGACTTTTTGCGTACTGAAGTTGGCAATACGTACACAGTACGTCTCCTTCCTAATATGAAGGACCCCACTAAGACCTTTCTTCATTACTACTCTCATGGTTGGAACAGTCTTTCAACAGGTCAATTGATTACACTTGTTAGCCCTACTACATGGAATGAGCGTGACCCTATTGCAGAGGAACGTTACCGCGTTTTTAGAAATGGTTCTGAACAAGATAAAGAGAAGATTAAGAGCATTGTTAGAACAGAGCGTTGGCTTGCTAATTGTTATGTGATTAATGATCCTGTTAATGAAGATAATAATAATAAGGTAAAGATTCTTCGCTTTGGTCGCCAGTTGAATAAGATTATTATGGATGCTATTCAAGGTGAAGATGCTGAAGAGCTTGGCCCTCGTATTTTTGACCTTTCACCAAAAGGTGTAAACTTGAAAATTAAAGTGGAGAAGCAAGGTGATTATCCAACATATGTATCATCTAAATTTACAACACCAAAAGAGGTTGAAGGTCTTGATGAAGACTCCTTTGAGAAGACCTATAAGAGTGTATATGATCTTGAATCATACATAACTGTTAAATCTTATGATGAGCTTAAAGATATGCTTGATAAGCATTACTACTGCAAATCTGATGTTGATGCAGAACCTGAAGTTGCAGTCAAAGAGAAAAGCAAAGTTGAAGTACCTGTTGTAGCAAAAGTAGCTGTAGCACCTTCAGCTAAGCAATCAACACCATCACCTAGCGACGAGAGTCTAGAGAAACTTCTCGAGGATCTATAATGGATGCTTTTAGGGAACCTACTCCTGAAGAAGCAAAAATGATAGCTCTTCAGTTCTTGGGACAAACTCAAGGGTTTGTTAAAGAACTCGACAGCCACATTATTGGTAAAACAAATACCCTAAGAGGCAACACTCTTAATATTAAAGAAATAGTGGGATCACTACCTGGCCAGAATCAACAGCCACCAGTACTGCAGACACAACAAACAGTATTGCAGCCTCAAGCGCCCATACAGCATGTTGCCCCATCTCAACCACAGGTGAGTGTTCAGTCTGATCAACTAGTTGATATTTTAACTAAGATTAGCTCCAATATAGAAGTTATCGTTAAGTTGCTTGATAAATAATTCATATCACATATAATAGAGATAGATGAATATTTCTATTCATGATAAAAATGCATTTGTTAATAGTTTCTTAACACCCATAGGTAAAGTAACCAACAGCGCAGTAATTAAAGTAGAAAAGGGTTCTTTTAGTTCACTAATAGCAACAAGCGACAACTCAATTATATTGAGTGCTGATTATAAGAATCAAAATAATACCGACGAATTCTTACTCAACATTCCTGACATAAGTAAATTAATACGCATTCTTTCTGTCATAGATACAGCTGCTATCGAATTAAATCTTGATAAGAATAATATTTCTTATTCTTCAAAAAATATAAGATTTAAGTATCACTTATTTGAAGACGGTATTATTATCTCTCCAAGACTTAACGTCAGCAAATTACTTTCACTTGAATTCAACGGCAAGTACACTCTGATTTATAATAATCTTCAGAACCTCATTAAAGGCAGTACAATTGCTACAGACTCTAATAAAATATATCTATCATATAAAGACAATATTGTTACAGGTGAATTAACAGATAAAGCAAGGCCAAACGTTGATTCATATGGATTAGTTATCTCAGAAGACTATACCGGGATTCAACTCAATTCACCTATCCCCTTGAATTTTGAAGTGTTTAGAATAATTTCTTCTATGAAGTTCAAAGAGCTTAACTGTTCATTTTCAAGTAAAACAGGTGTTTATGTGTTTGACGCTAACTTAGGCAATGTAACAATGAAATTTATTGTATCTGCCTTAGCTAATTAATATGAACAAAAATATAAATAAATCCTCTAAAAACAAACTTCGCACACCTGGTTATTTTATTAAGAGACTAAGAGACAACGGATACATTGTTGTGCGTCTTTTTTCTGTTTTTGGTAAGCATGATCCCAGGCGCTGGACTGTTATTATTAACCCAACTGGTAATTCTGTTCTCTGCACATGTTATATCAACAAGAATGAAATGGGTGAAATGTTGTTTGAGCTAGATGATGGTGGTGTGAAGATACCTAAAAACTTCTTCTTAAAAACAGAGAGCATTGAAGTTGTTGTAGATTTTCTACAGAAGAATGGAATTACTAATAGTGATTACCCAGGTAAGTCGAGATATATGATGAATAGACTAAATAATATTGTAGATGAAAAAAGACTCGAACAACCACAAGAACAGTGATAAGAAGTCAGAAAATTTTGATCCATCAAAATTTAAAACTGAAACAACACTCACTAATAAAGCTATAGAAGCATTTCTTCACAAACAACTCAATGAAAAGGCTGATAAGAAGAGAGACGTGGATGCACTAGTTAATACCATTCAAGAGTTTCTAAATAGCTTCATAGTTCTTGGCTATAACTTCAACGGTGAACCAGTTCATTTTATTTCTGCACATAACCAGCAAGAAGCTGATTCTCTTGCAACTCTAGTTAACAAGTTGTTCATACATCAGCAGCATACTGATAGAGATATTAGTTGATATTTTTTACAATTAATTTATTATTTTAATATAGTGAAAGTTCTCATTTTAGGCAGAGGGTTTATAGGTACTCGTATTTTTGCTCACTTTTTAAATCAAAAAATTGATGCTACTCTTGTTGATAAAAAAACTGGTATAGATTATACTGATCGCAAGGTATTTTCTGACTACTTAAAAAATTCAGATTTTACGATAATTATAAACTGTTCAGGATACACAGGTTCACCGAATGTAGATGGATGTGAGAAAGAAAAGGAGAAATGTCTTTTTTATAATGTCTCTGTTCCCGTGCAGATTAATAATATTTGTGCGCAGTTGAATTTAAAATTCATTAATGTTTCATCTGGATGCATATACACCGGTTATGAGAAAGAGTACACAGAAAAAGATGAACCAAATTTTGGAATAACGGATAACAACAGTAGTTATTATTCTTTTACAAAACACATGTGTGAAGTGTTGCTAAGAAACACCAATGCAATTACTCTAAGAATAAGAATGCCGTTCAATTCAGATGTCACTTCAAAGAATTTAATTTATAAAATTTTAAAGTATAACAACATTATAGATTTCAAGAATAGTGGTACTAATACAGATGACTTGAATGTGTTTATTGAGAAGCTCATATCTCGTTCTGATCTTTCTAGCATTACCGGCATATTTAACGTCATTAACCCAGGTGTTGTTACTGGTAAGTTAATATCTGAATATCTTGCATACAGCGGACTTGTTAATGACAATTGGAAGATAGTTGACATATCTGAACTTGATATTGTTGCACAACGATCCAATTGTGTTCTCTCAGATAAAAAAGCTAAGAAGTATAAACTACAGCTTCCATCTTTGGCCACATCCCTCAAAGAAGCAGTAACAAAATTTGCAAAGAATTATAAAAATGCTATTCAATAAACATCCTAAAAAAGGCTGTGTATATGCTATAACAACAGGCAAGTACCTTGGCGAATTATTTGTCTTTATAGAAAAGAAAGAAAATAACTTTAAGTTCCTTTCTTTACCTACGATGAATGTAAGAGATGTGCCTGAAGACAAATTTAGTTTTGGGTTAAAGAATAAAATTATTGATATTGTGGAAAGACTTCCGAGTAATGTTTATTCTACATGCATTAAACAGTATAGAAAAAATTTAACTGTGAATAAATAACTATATGGATTTTATTGAACCAAGAATTATTGCTTCTCCTATTAGCGGCCAACCAGTTAGACCTATTCTAAAGACTTTTATTCGAGGTAACAAAGAAATTGTTGAAGCACATTATATTGACCCTGCGAGTGGAACCTTTATCCGTAAAGGGCTTGTCTCAGTTAAAGACATTCCAAGCAAAGAGCAGAACAACAAGTAAGTTTATTTCCTGTTTTATTATTCTATAATAGATATGTAATGTTGTTACCCGAAGACTATACAGTACAGAAATTTTATCAATACGCTGGCCTACCAAAGTATAATCGGCTAACACGCACACACCAAGGATGCTGCCCTATATGCCGTGAAGGTCAATCTTGGGGAAAAAAGAAACGTTGTTATTATATTGTTAGCGATAATGTAATATGTTGTCATAATTGTGGTTGGTATAGTGCACCTCTCAAGTGGATAGAAACTGCAGGGAATATGAGTTATGAGGAGATAATAAAGGAGTCTAAAAATTATGACATACTCCCTCTAGATCTTCTGCAAGATGATAACAGACCAAAAGCAAAAGAGATTATAATTCCTAAGCTACCTAAAGACTCGATAAACTTATTTGACCCTTGTCAGGTAGAATACTATAAAGACAATAAAGTTGTACATGATGCAGTATCAGTTATTAAGAAGCGCAAGCTGGATACAGCTGTTAATCGTCCCGATAGTCTTTGGGTCTCACTCTCTGATAAAACACATAAAAATAGACTCATTATACCTTTCTTTAATGAACAAAATGAAATTATTTTCTATCAATCAAGGATAATATACGACAAAGATGCAAGATTTTATCCCAAATACCTCTCTAAGATTAATAGTGAAAAGTCATTATGTGGTGTTAATAAAATACAACCTGCAATAGACCATGTTTTTATTTTTGAAGGTCCTATAGATTCTTTCTTCACAAAGAATGGCATAGCTGTTGCTGGTATTCAAGAGAATAGTAACAATACATTCACACCACTTCAAGAAGCTCAACTCAATAGCTTTAAACTATTAGAAAAAATATGGGTACTTGACAGCCAATGGCTTGATGTAGCAAGCAGAAAGAAAACTGAAAAGCTTATTAAACAAGGTGAAAGGGTATTTATATGGCCAGAAAAAATTGGTACAAAATTTAAAGACTTAAATGAAATATGTGTCAATTATAATAAGAATGAGATTGAACCTTCATTCTTGATAAAAAACTCTTATACGGGGTTAAAAGCTGAATTAATGATGATAGAGATTAATCGTTCTCAGAAGAGATGAGATAACCTTTAAAGCTCTCTGATAGCGAGCTTAATTCAGCAGCAAGTCTAGCTATCTTTTTCTTTTCACTTCTAGCTATATCTTCAAACAAAGATTCACATGTAGCAGCATGTAATTTCATTTGAATTGACCCACCATTGGTACCATTTAGATACTCAATAAATTCATCTATTTTTAATATCCATTCTTTTAACTCAGAAATTTGCTCTAATTTAACTTTCTGTGTATCAGTAATTGCTGGTGCATTTACATTGAAATCCTCAGGCTTTGCAGAATCAAGCTTAGCGGCCATGGCTTCTTTATCTGTTGTTGGAGCAGGTGCTTCTGCTTTATTTTCATCTTGTTCTAATAACGACACAAAAGCTTTTCTGAATAGATCCATACAATTATTTATCAAAAAGATTAAATAATTTTGTGAAAAAGCTTGTTTCTGAAGAAGGCAGTGTTATGAACTATAATAAGTGGGTAAAAGGTATTGCGGATAGAGAGTTTAGTGCTCAAAAGCTCATGGTAAACGATCTTTTTAACAGTAAAGATAACAACCAATCACCTGATACTGTCAGAAAACATCAAAATGCACTGCCCTACCCACTTGGCAGTCTTGTTTCTGCTCTCGGTAATAGTATAGTTGGGCTGCAAAATTCTCTCAGTATTGTTGAATCTTTAAAGAATAGCCCTCTTCTCAGAAAAGAAGGTAATGATGCTCTTATTGGTCAGTCTCTTAAAGATTTGCACGCTGCGGCAGAATTAATACAAAAAGCCGCTAAATGTGTTGATAATATACAAATTTCCATATAATATATACTGATGTTTAGATTTGTTATTCAGGCACTTGCCTTGCTAATTCTATGTTTTACTACAGGCTATATTTTTAAAGCAAACGGCCTAAACTTTTATATTGGCGCTATTACAGGAGGTGCTATACAGTTCGTCTTGAACTATATATATGTGACAATATTTAACGCTACTGTAGCCCTTAAGAATAAAAAACTTGAAAACGAGCGAATAAAAGAATTTACAATGCAAGGTATTGAAGTGGAATGCCCTTGTAGCCGCAAGATTAAAGACTTCGTACCTATTAGATTAAACACAAGTAACAAATATAAATGCAAGGAATGCCAAAAACTTATAAGTGTATATATAACACCTTCAACAGCTCTCACCACTGAACCAATATTAGATACAGATACCCTTAACCCCAGTATTATTTCAGATGCACGATAACGATACAGTAAATAATCTAGCGGTACAAGTGCCTGCTACCTCTTTAGAGATTGCAACTCAACAAAAGCTAAATGTCGATTATTTTTCTAAATGCATTGAAGGTGCACTGCCATCTGATTTAAAGCGATACTATGATCTTGGATATAATTATTTCAAAATTTCCGGTAATGATAGTGTAAGTTTTCTTAAAAACTTTTTCTTTTTATTTAATGACTACTTTAAGACTGTGATCCGTGAAAGTAATTTAGATTTAGAAAAACAAGAAGCTATAATTGAAAATTTGAATTTAATTCTTAAAAATACTGAAACAAGCTTCTTAATTTTTGAAAACTTTTTAAATACTTTAAAAATAACAAAAAATACATTTGACTCAAACAAGCTTTTCATGATAATTACAGGATATGCAATCAACAACATCAAAAAGAACCATAGAAGTTAAACTTAAAGACAAGACAGAGGCCCTACCTATTGAAGCCTACTCTAGGTGGATCTGTCTTATAGAAGCTATTGAGCTTGTCTGTAATAAAGCCAAGCAGATGAAAATTGATACAGCAAATAATATTGATTGGATTAAGCCTCTCGCCTTTCAAAAATATATTGATGAGAGACATGAATCCATGGTTGATGAGATTGAGCTCTTTGAGAAACAGCAAGAACTTGCAACCACACCCACGACATCCAATATATGCAATACCCCGCTGGCACCAATTTCCAAGTAGTCAAAGCCAGGCTTGGTTCCTCAGGCCTACCGTACAGATTTAAATTCAAAGATGGGTACTATACAGTTCTTAGTATAAAGAAGAACAACGAACTGATTGCATATTCTTTTGGATACAATGGAAGAGAGAGAGTGGCTGTTGAATGCAATAATTGCCGGGACATGGATAAAATTATTGCATTTTGCAGAAATGAAAAACTTATAGAGTTGACTGTACCTGATGAGTTTGAGGATCAATAACCGCCGTACACACCACCGTAATCAGTCTTGCTGTAGTCAAATATAGTTTTACTTGAATCAGTAATATTAAAGTTGTAAGGTTTATCTGCACCAGAGACTGCAGGATTCTTTGCATCATCAAATACCTGCTGGTTAACTGCTTCTCCTGACAGGCCAGGTTCAAAAGAGTATTCAAAGCGCTTAGCCTTAAGTAACCACACATAATGACCACCCAGAGGGTTAATTCTTGCTACTTCTTCATCTAGTCGCTCAGTAATCTCAAATATCTTACCAGTTCTGCCTCCTGGTCTATCACTACCATACTCTATAAGCTGGAATAGGTCACCTGATTTTGGTTCAGCACCAGGGCCAAACGCTAGATAGAACGAAGAAACGTGTATATATGCTGTTACCTCATCATCAGATTGTAGCCCATATTTAGAAAGCATTAAAGCATTTTCATTTAAATCAATTAACATTTTTACAACAACTGGTGGAGAGTATTGTTGTGTTGGCTGCTCTCCGTAAACATAATCTGCAGAAAGTAAGCTAAAATTGTTGACTATATAGCCAACTTTTTGTCCATATAAATTAATTTGTTCTTGCCAGTAATTATTCTGAAGCAGAATATCACCTGCATTATTGTCTTTATTAACTAACGAGAAGCATTCATTAATATTTTGATTTGCATCTGGATATGTTTTTATCTCAATGCTACCGGTAAAATAATTTGTACAGTCTGCATTAGTCATTTTGGTATAATATGTAACCTCCTTTTGGATTCAACCCAACAGAAATGCTTGTACCCACTAGCTTCTTATATTCACCAGGCTTAATATTCGTGATATATGGATGCTTTCTTTTAAGCTCTTTTATCTTTTCTAGGTTATTTAAAACAACACTCTTTCTATTGTTATTCTTTATCTCTTCAGTACCATCAGATTTTTTAACCTTGTGCATATCTGCTATAGGCTTATGTGGAACAGATGTATTCAATAAACCATCATTCTTTAAGTGTCTTGGCCCTATTTTATTCTGAAAAAACTCTTTAAAGTTCATATAGTTATTTAATCAAAAAAAAAGCCTAACTTGCGTTAGGCTTTTTTTATTTTAAAATAAATTAATTATTTTTGGAAGAGATAATGACCAACATTAGAAGCTTTACCAGCAACTACATTGGCTTTACCTTTAGGAGATGTTGGTGTACCGCCTTTAACACCAGCACCTACAAGAGCATGGCCTTTATCACCATCGTTACCAACTTTGTCAGTAACTTTACCATCGCCACCACCCTTGGCAACAAGCTTACCAGTTTCATCACCAACTTTGTTGTTCTTATCAGTTAAACTCAAACCAGCAGCAGGCTTTACTTCAGTTAGTTCTGTTGCTTCACCAGCAACCATGTGCTCTGCATCTTTGCCATGACCTTCTGCATCTTCAGATTCTTTGTCATGACCTTCTGCATCTTCAGATTCACCTTCAGCTTCGCCTTCAGCACCTAATACACCCATGAGTACGTCGTGTAGCTTCTTAGCTAAGTCACGGCTAAGAGTAATTGTTACATCGCCCTCTTCAGCAACTGCTTCAGCTTCGGCGCCAACGCCAAGGTCGAGAGCGTCTTTGGCTTCTGTGTCAGCACCATCAACACCCATTACGTCTTCAAATAGTTTATCAAAAATTGATTTGCTCATAAAATTATTTATATTCTTCTGCTCAATTTTTTCATTATTTTCAGTAAAATTTTGAGAAGAGAACTTTTCTGTACCTTGAAAAGTCTCTTTACCTTTTAATTTTGCAGGGTCAGATATCTCTTTTATGCCTTCAGCTTCTGCAGGGCCTGATGGCTTGCTTATAAATGCCTTCTTTTTCTCCTTAGCGCCTTTGGCTAATTCAAATGTTCCTTTAGGAGGGAAGGTAACTTTTTCGGAATAAACGTTTTCTAAATCTTTCATTGTACGTGTGAGGTTCATGTGTAAATACTTATATAAATGAGTGAGAAGAACTCTAAACAATTTTATTTAGGCAATAAGAACCTACCTACAGCTAGTGCAGAGTTTGATTATGCTTCTAATCCCAAATGGATTGCAGACATTCAAAAATGCAGAAAGAACATATTATACTTTGCAGAAAACTTCTTTTTCATTGTTAACCTGGATAAAGGTAAAATACAAATAGAACTATACAACTATCAAAAAAAGATACTACGTTCATTAAGAGATTCAAGATTTGTAGTACTACTAGCATCAAGACAAATTGGCAAATCAACTCTTCTTACCATATATGCTCTTTGGATTGCTTGTTTCAATGAAGATCAAAATATTTTAATTGTAGCCAATAAAGAGAGTACCGCCATCAATATCTTCAAACGTGTTAGATTGGCATATGAACAACTGCCCAACTATTTAAAACCTGGAGCAGTAGAATATGGCAAGACTTCCATGACCTTAGGAAATGGCAGTAGCATAGGCATTTCAACCACATCATCAGATGCAGGCAGAGGATCATCTGTTAATTGCGTTGACGGAAGCACTATAGTAACATTAAGGGATAAAGAAACAAAAAAAATATTTCAGATTAATATGAGAGATCTATCCCACTTACTCGAACAAAATGGCGAACTACCCACAGTTATAGATTGTGATATATAAATGCAATCTCCTCTAAAACTAAACGTTAGACTAAATACTTGCATGGGACCTAATAATCCACATATTAATAGAATCTATAATTATGTTTACTGTATCCGCAATAACATTAACGGCATGGAATATACAGGTGTTCATAGAACAGATAAATTAAACGATGGATACATGGGATCAGGTAAAATAATAAAACGAGCTATTAAAAAATATGGTGAAAAAAATTTTACAAAAGAAATTTTAGCATTCTTTACCACGTATATAGAAGCTTTAAATGAAGAGAGAAAAATTGTTACATCTGAATATATAAACAGAAAAGATACATATAATGTACGCGAAGGAGGTTTTGGTAGATGTGAATGGTCCGATGAACATCGTAAAGAATTTTCTGAATATAAAAAGAAACAATGGCAAAATAAAAAATGGAGAAATAATATGCTCAAAAAAGCATATACAAGCGAGAGAGCTAAAAAAATTTCTGCAGCATTATCTGGCCGCCCTAGAATAAACCCGCAAAATAAAGATCCACGCAAAATATACAAAACCGCTCTAGCTCATACTGGCATGGTAAGATCAATACAAGCAAGAAAAAACATGTCAATAGCTGCTCTTAATGCACCCTCAGATGTCAAAGAACGTCGCAGCGGTATAGGGTGTATGTATATACACAATTCTTCCAATGGTGAGGTGAAGAGATGCTTACCAAGTATAGAGATACCTGCAGGCTGGTTGAGAGGTACAGGTATTAGAAAGCGGAATAATAAAAATGGCTGATGTTAAAAACCATAAAACATTTAAAAACACAAAATTTGAAGTATTAACTGATGAAGGATTTAAGGACTTCAAGGGATTAATTATCGGTAAAAATAGTAATAAATTAAAACTTAAATTCTCAAATAATAAAGAATTAATTTGCACACCTATGCATAAAATTATTACTAATAATAAATTTAATTGGATATATGCAAAAAATCTCAAGTTAAGTGATATCATATATGCAAACATTAAGCTTATTTCAATTAAGAAAATAATAAACGAGGCTCCTATGTATGAATTACTTGAAGTAAGTGATAATCACAGGTATTATGCTAATAACATCCTTAGCCATCAATGCCTTATATTAGACGAATTAGCTTTTATCGATAATCATCTTGTTGAACAATTCTGGCGTTCAGTGTATCCCATCATTTCATCTTCTAAAAAGTCTAAAATATTCATTGCCAGTACTCCCAATGGAACTGACAACTTGTTTTATGAGCTCTATAATGGAGCAATGGAAGGTAAAAATGATTGGAAAGCAGAAAGAGTAGATTGGTGGGAAGTCCCTGGTCGTGATGAAGAATGGAGAGACAAGACAATTAGATCCTTAGGTAGTGTTGAAGCATTTGATCAAGAGTTTGGAAATGTTTTCTTACAAACCGGTGAAAGCTCTGTTAATGAAAAAATGTTTGAAGAAATGAAAGCTGAAATTAAAGAACCAGATTTTGTGTATGATGATGGAAATTATTTGCTTTGGGACACATACAAGCAAGATAGAATATATGTTGCAGGTGTTGATATAAGTGAGGGTGTAGGAGCAGCTGCAAGTGTTATTCAAATATTAGATATTACTAATTTAAAAAACATAGAACAAGTTGCTTGCTACCATAATAGAAATATCTCACCCTATAACTTCACCTCCAAACTTCATGAAATATTACAACACTGGGGGTCTCCCCTTGCCATGATAGAAAGAAACAACTGTGGTGCACAGGTTGTTGACCAATTAAAGAATACATTGCATTATGAAAACATTGTTTCATATGGTACCAAGAACTCTACTGACAAGATAGGTGTACAAGCACATACTAATACCAAATACAAAGGTGTTACTAATATGAGATACTGGATCAATGAATTAAGAGCAGTTAAGATCCGTGATATCAATACTCTCATAGAGCTCAAAGGGTTTATACGCCATGCAAATGGAACCTGGGGTGCTCGCCCTGGAGTTGACAGCTGGGATGACAGAGTCATGTCACTTGTATGGACTCTTATAATTCTTGAAAATGAATTAGCTGAGAAGTATTTTGAAGTACAAGAATATGATGATAATAAAAAACCATTAAAGATCAAATCTCTTGATTATGGTATTAAATATTTCATAAACCCCAATAGCTTTTATAATAATGAAAAAAACAAAACAGATTATGTACCGTCACCAGTCATTATTACAGGTAACAATGACAACCAAAATACTGATCTCAGTGAACTCAATGATGAAGGGTGGACCTTTTTAAATGGCTAATTCAAAACAATATAATCAAAGCCCTTTCAATAAGTTACGTAAAGATCGGTTTTTACTTGTTCTCAATCTACCTGGCTCTCTTAAAAAAATTAATTCTAAATTTACAAGAGATGAAGACAGTATTAATTTGTCAACAATGCAATTTTCTGTTTATGGAGCTACCATACCTGAGATAGTAATTCCACAAGTGGACATATTATATGGTGGGCAGACATATGCACAATCAAGCTTCCACCGTCCTCTTTGGGAACCTGTCACAGTAAGCTTTACTGTGGATAACAGAATGAACAATTACTGGGTCATATATTCATGGTTAAATATTCTCAATGATGCCGAGACAGGCATCTATGATCCTAAAAATCTGGCTAACCGCCCTGCTGAACTTAAAAATATCAAACCCAGTATTGAATCAATTGCAGAATATTCAACTGATATCTCATTATTTCTTTTAGATGAGTATGATAAAAGAGTAGTAGAGTTTGTATTTAAAAAAGCATTCCCCACATCTTTAGGAGGAATGAACTTAAATTACCGTACTTCTGATGAGATAGAAACATCATTTACCTTTGCTTATTCACAATTTATTGTTAAGCTTGTAGAAAATGTTGACAATTTATAAAAAAAAATTGAAAACTTTGTCACAAAATAAATAAATACTTTATATGGCACGTACGATACAAAGCCCTGGTGTTCAAATTTCAGAAATAGATCTTTCAATAACACAGAGTCCAGCTGGTGTAACATCAATACTATTGCCTGGATTTGCATCAAAAGGTCCCATTGCTGAAACAATTTCAGTTGCAAGTCTTTCTGAATTTGAACAAATTTATGGCACACCTACAAATGCCGCAGAGAGATATTTTTATCATTCCGTTAAAGCCGCATTTCAAAGCCCTTCTGATGTTATAGTTTACCGCTTACCTTATGGTGAAGGTGCTGGCATTAACACAACTGATCTTTACACAGCATTAGTTTATCCTGTTGCTGCATATTACCCTGGCACCAGTGCATCAAATGCTGCCAGCTATACACCTGTAACTCAAGGACAATATAGTAACACAGTTTTAAATGGAGCTAGTGCAACATATGTTTTCGGTACACCCACACACCATAAACTGACACAACAAGAATATCTTGATATCTTGCGTGGAACAGCATTTACATGGAGCTCTACAAGCAGTGCTGCTAATGGAAGTATCAACACATCCTTTGCTTCTGTTGCAGATTTTGGTAAGGCTGGGTTGATTATTCTCAATAAATCACAATCTTCAATCAACAGCAGATATGAAGGGTATTATGTAGGATTAATTGATAACACCAATCTTAACCCTGCGACACCTTTTGATGATGTAAATAGAATTCTCTCAATTAATACAGTCGCTACAACTATTTCAGGAGATCAATATACCGTGATGCCTGATGCTAGGTTAGCGTTCCCACTCTCAGCAGCTGCTGCAGGAAACGGTACTAGTGTATCTGAAGTATTAGAAAATATACCATCTTTTGATATCTTTAGTAATCAGTTTGATGATACAGTAGCCTTAGGTGTATTTAAACTGCGTCAATCAGTATTCTCACCTGACACAATTGCTTTAGATTATGTTTTAGAGGAGAGCTACCTTGGGTCATTTGATTTTTATCGTCAGATTAATGATGAAAATGGTGGCCCTGCTAAGAGCTTTTTCTTAGAGACACTTGATAATAATTCTTCACAGATCACTACTTTAGTTAATCCCAATATTTCCAACAAACTTTCTACTACTTGGCTAAATGATCAAGGTGTACCTACAAAGAAAATTCGTTTCCTTGGCACACAAGTAGCTACACCCGTAGTAAACGATACACCTGAATCATACAATACACGCGTTGGAGCACCTAGCGCTGCTATAGCAGCATTTAATAGCGCACTAGGCACTGCTGATGCACTTGTTGCTCTCGGTGACTACACACCACAAAATCTTGATACAAAGATAATTGGTAACGTACCATCAAAGCTACAATCACTATTTGATAAAGTTGAAAATTCTGATATTTACACTTTCAATATTGCTGTAGAAGCAGGACTTGGGACAGTTTATGTAAATTCCTTTAATCCTGCTACTAGCGGGTATTTTGATGATACTGTTGGATACAGTGCAATACAAACAGGTCTTTCTGCACAAAATACAGGTGTAACATCTAATGTATTAAGCCAGTACAACGCAGTAGCTCAACAGTTTGTCTCTTTTGCACAAGATAAACGCAAGGACCTCTTGTTTATAGCAGATCCAATTACTAACATCTTTGTTGAAGGTCTTAATATCAAGACTCTCGATGACCCCTCTAAAACATTCTCCAATAATATTTACTGGCCATTGAGAAATCAATTCTCCTCTATTAACTCCAGTTATGTTTGTGCTTATGCAAATTGTGTTAAAGTAGCTGATATTGCTTCTGCTCAAGAAGTATGGGTTCCTTTCTCAGGATTTGCTGCAGGACTAATGGGCAATACTGATAGTAATTATCAGCCATGGTATGCAACTGCTGGGTTTACAAGGGGTGTTGTAACAGGTGTTACAGATCTCGGTATCTTCCCCAAGCAGAAACAAAGAGATCAATTGTACAAGATCAATCTGAACCCAATCGCATTCTTCCCAGGTGAAGGGTTTGTAGTGTATGGTCAAAAGACCTTACAGAAAAAGCCAAGTGCATTTGATAGAATCAATGTACGTAGATTGTTCTTAAATCTTGAGACTGCAACAAAGAATGCTGTAAAGTATTTTGTGTTTGAACCAAATACATTATTCACCAGAACACAGGTATTAAACACTCTCACACCTATCTTTGATAATGCAAAAAACACACAAGGTATTTACGATTACTTGATCATCTGTGATGAAAGAAATAATACAACAGATGTCATCGATTCAAATACTCTTATAGTAGATATCTACATTAAGCCTACAAGAGCTGCAGAATTTATCCTTGCAAACTTCTACGCTACCCGTTCTGGTGTTAGCTTCCAGGAGATTGTTTCTTAAACATGAAAGAGAATAAATAATTATATGGCAGACGTAAATCAACTCATTCAGGATTTTTATAGAGTAGCGCAAAATAGAGAGTTTGCTCGTGATTATAGCTTCAGAGTACTCTCTATTAATACAGGAGGTGCTTCAAGTGTAGAATTTGATCAAGATGATTTAGTTTATATTAAAACCGCTTCACTTCCTGAAAGATCTATTAGCAATGTAACTGTTCCTTACATGGGTCTTAATTTCAACGTTCCAGGAAATGCTACTTACCCTGGTTCTGATGCATATACTCTCACATTTTATGCAGATGCTCAGTCTAAAATCCGTCAAAAATTTGAACAATGGTCACAAGATATCTTCAATGATGCTAATTCTACTGGCAATTACTTTGCTCCCAAGCAGACTGCTATTATTGACTTGGTACAATTAGATAATCAGATGAATAAGACAGCTCAATATCAGCTGGTTGGAGTTTCTGTTAGAAGCGTTGGTCCTCTACAGTACAATATCTCTGAAGGAACAGGCAATACAATTGAATTTACTTCTACGATATCGTTTCACTACTGGAGAAGAATAAGTTAATTAAATAATTAGGTGGATAATCCATTCACCTCCGCGTTAGAAAGTCTTGAAAAGAATTTCTCTGGTCTTTTCACTGGTCAAAACCCTTCGTTTGCACCTCAAATAACACAACTGTTCGGGTTCAATGTACCTGGAGTACCGTTAATAAGCCCGAGAGATTATTTTCTCACACAAATGGAATCGTGGTTCACCTCTATTCCTATGTCGACACAATGGATTATTGTAATTGATAACTACCCTGTAGCACTACGATCTGATATACTGCAGGGGTTAGAAAGAACAGATGGTGGAAAAAAAGGCTGGGATATATCCACATCTGTTTCTATCCTAAAAAGTTTCCCTCTACAAAGAATAATTGGGTGTTTATTTGCCAATTCAATCTCTATACCCGCTGAACAATTTAATGTTGATTCCGCTTCTGTACCTAATAATAGAGGATTTCTTCCTGGTATAATTGGTAGCAATCGCCAAGTAGATCCGCCTACACTAACTATTGAATTCAGAGATACTAATACATCTTTTATTGATAATTTACTTAGACCCTGGGTGATACTAGGGTCACATTTTGGCATGGTAGCGAGACCTTCTGATACCCCTGGTAAAAGAGATCCACAAAACATGAAATGTAATATGACACTATTACAATATGGCCGCACTTTGAATAGTATTTCTATGATACCTAGAAAAGTTTGGCACTTCTATAATTGTATGCCTTATAATATTGGAGAGCAAAACTACAATTATACAGATGAAGTAGTCAATAATATTGCTACACGATGGACATATTCAAATTATACCATTGAAAATGGGCTTTACATACCGGTACAGGACCTTGTCAATAGAATTTCTAATGGTGAAATACCAAGAATTACAAGCTTTCAAAATGGTATTGGTAGTATCAATCCGCTAGGATTCTTTTAAATAGTTACAATGGAATTTTATTTAAATTTTACAGTACCAAGCACATCACAAAGCTTGAAAATTAAAGAACTGTCATTTAAACAGCTCAGAGTTTTAAATAAATTTCTTCATAATAAAAATAATACTGCTATCAATCACTGTCTTGAAAGAATATTAGAAGAAAATGTAATTGATTATAATAAAAAAATAAATTTAAATTCTCACGATAAATTTTGTATATTTGTTTTATTGCGACTTGCTTCTATTTCCCCTGAAATAGAGATTAAAAAAGGGCATTTTACTAAAAAAACAAGCTTACAGCCGTTTTATTCACAGATTAGCGCCTTAAAACTCAAAACATTATCAGATATTGAAGAGAATGATATTAAGATAAAAATAAATCTACCAAAACAATTTTATTATAGTGATATTTTTTCTTCTTTTAGTGATACAATAGACACTATACAAATTAAACAAAATCAAAAGGTTGAAACAAGTGAGCTCTCGCAATCTGAAAAACAAAATTTATTTGATAGCTTGCCTGCCACCATTTTACAAAAAATTTATACCTACAAACAACTGGTTGAAACAGAATTTAAAGCTGTAATCCTTAATATAGATAATGAAAATAATATTGAACTCTCACCGTTTAATACTTCTTTATTTGAAGTATTAAAAATACTTTATTTTTCAGATTTGAAGAGTCTTTATGACATTCAATATCTACTTGTTTCTAAAGTTAATTATAATCCCGATTATGTAGACACAAATACTTTATTAGAGAATATAATTTTAATTAACAATTATAGTGATGAGATGACTAAAACAAGTGATGAGACTAAAAAAGCACTTGATATAAATAAAAACACAGTTAAATAATATAAAATATGGAAAATTTTAATGACATTCTAAATTCTCTTAGTGAAATCAATAAACACTATGAAATTTATGTACCATCTTTAAATTGTAAAGTTGGATTTACAGGACTTACTGCTAAACAACAAAAAGAAGTTCTTCAAACTGTTTTAGATAAGGATTTAACAGGTATTTCTTTTTCCATTTTAGTTTCAGATATAATAATCAACAATTTAACAGATAAAAACATTAATATTCTTTCTGTTGATCGTAATTATATCATTACATGCTTGAGAATCCTCTCTCTTTCTAGCAAATACAGAAATTTAGATGAAGAAGAATTAGATTTGACTCCTATATTATCTAATAATATTCCTCTTCCACAAGAAATTAAAGGCGCAACTTTTAATGAAGGTGATTTGCAGGTAGTTGCTGAAATTCCTTTATTAACTAAAGATAAATCTACCAATATTGAAACAAAAAAAAGAATATTAACCACCAATAGTACAACTAGTGAAATAACAAAAGATGCTTTAGGTGAACTATATATAGGCGAAATAACAAAATTCATAAAATCTTTAAAAACACCAAAAGCTGAAATACTATTCAATGATATGACATTTAATCAAAAATTTCAAATTGTTGAAAAACTACCTCTTTCTATTACATCTAAAATTGTTACCTTTATAAATAATGTAAAGGATTTCGATAAAAAACTGTTTGTATTGAATAATAAAGAAGTTAATATTGCTGTTGATCCTACTCTTTTTACGCTATAAAGAGATATTTTAATTAAATATTTTTAATGGCAAGCATAGATTCTGTTGCAGATGATCTCTCCTCTTTAGATGGGAAAGTTAATTCTATTTTAGATTACCTCAAAGAGCTTCCAGATACAGAGAAAAACACAAACAACCCATTGCTTAATTATGTAGAAGATAAAAATAATGATGATGCACGAGAAGAGCGTAAGCTAAACATTCTCAAACGTAAGAAGAGAGTATATCAAGCTATACCTATTGCAATAGACTCATTAACACCAGAAGGGAGTAAAGAACTTACAAAAGCTATAGCTGGTATTATGCCAGCCCCGGTATCACTTCTGCCAATCGAAAAAACATTTAAATGGCTTCCATTGTTATTAGCAGGTCTTACTGCTTTGGGTGTAGCCCTATATTTATTTAAAGATGAAATTTTAAAGTTTTTTAAAGGCTTTATTGACGACTTAACCAATTCTTTAAAGGATAAGTTTCTTAAAGATTTAATTGACGGCATAACAGGAGCTCGTGTCGCTGCAGCTGCTGCAGGAGCTGTAGCCCCTGTTGTTGAAGGTGCTCGAGTTGCAGAAGGTGTCAAAGCTCTCACCACAGCTGCAAAAGATGCAAAAAACAGCAAAGCTATAGCACAAGCAGCTTTAAAAGAGGCATCCCTTATAAGAAATCTTGCAACAAAAGCAACTTTTGGTGTAGATGAATCAGGAAAAATAATTTCATCTAAATCCAGGGACTTGGATAAATTTATTCGCTCAACATTGCAATCAATAAAACCTGCAGAACGAGTCAAACTACAAGCTATCATAAGAGAGTGGAATATTCGTACTCTTAATATGAGTGTCGAAGAAATACAAGCAGCAATATTTAATTTGTATAAAACAGGGCTTAAAAAAGACGATCTATATGCCAAGTCATTAGTTGAATTGCTCAGGTTAAAAGAATCTGGCCTTACAACACAAGAAATCCGTGAATTGGCTAAAACTGCTAAACCTGTAATACGTTCTTTTGCTATTGAAACCAAAAAGACACTGTTTGGTGAGATTGTAAATAATTTAAAAACTATATCCAAAGAAATGTATCAGAGGGTGAGAAGTGCTGCTTCAGAAGTTTACCGCTCACCATTTCCTAATGAAGAATATGCGAAGATTGCAAAGCCCATTGAAGATCTTACAAGCAACATCTACACAGGCATAGGAAATAAAATTTCTGCAGCTAAAGATACCTTCATAAAAAGTGCTCTTATCAAAAACAAACTGGATACTAAAACAACAGATGCAATGGTATCCAGATACAATGATTTAAATGAAACTGTGCGCACTGTGTTGAAATCTGTAAACCCTGCAGAGCGAGCTAAGCTACAGTCCATCATAAAAGAATGGAATGTACGTACTCTTACCATGAGTGTTGAAGAGCTACAATCTGTGCTCTTTAACTTATATAATTCAGGAATTAAAAAAGATGACTTATATGCTAAATCTTTAGCTGAACTAATTAGATTAAAAGAAGCAGGTCTTACAGCGCAAGAAATACAAGAACTCAGTAAAACTGCAAAACCTGTTATTCATTCTTTTGCAGTTGACACAAAAAGAACATTGTTTGAAGAGATTGTGTACAATTTAAGAACTGTGCCCAAGGAAATGCTTCAAACTATAAAAGGCGCAGTGCAAGAAGTCTATCGCTCACCATTTACTAAAGAAGAATATGCAGACCTAATCAAGCCTATTGAAGATTTTACAAACGACATATTTTCAAGCATTGGCAATAGAATTTCTGCAGCTAAAAGTGCTTTTATGGAGAGTGCCCCTGTTAAAAAAGCATTAGATATTGGTTCAAAAATTGCCAAAACATTTTCTTTTTTAGATAAATGGGTATTTACGCCTTTATTTGCTTTTCTAGGATCACTAGAAGTAGAACAAACCATTGCATCAGAAATAGAAAAAAACGGTTATAATTTCAGAACTGTATTTGATGCATGGGTAGGTAGTGTAGCAAGTGTTTTTACATTTGGAATAGTATCTTTAAAAGATGCAAAAGAAAAAACCGATAAAAAACTAGAAGCAATAAAAAATAAAGATTATGCAAAAGCGTTCTTACTAGAAATAGGCACTATACCTGATTTTTATAATAAATTTATTTATGGGTTAGGCGAAAACATATTTAAATTTTTTGGCCAAGATGAACTTACTAAACAATTTGCTTCAGCTAAAAAATCAGTTAACTTTACTAGCTGGTATGAGAATATCTTCAATCAAGTTTATAAGTTTATCTATAATATTGTAGAGTTTGTAATTGACTATGGGATGGAAAAAATTAAACCCAAACCAATTCTTAATAATGATATTTCTGCCACTAACATACCTTCATTAGATGTAGCCGTTGTAAGTGATAAACAATATTACGACAAAGCCCTTAAAGCGCATGTGGAAGTAATAGAAAAATCAAATAAAGAAGTAGTTAAAACAATTAAAGAAGATAAAACAGCTACTGCTAAATTATCAGAAAGTATTTCTTCTCTTTCTAAAAGTATAGCTGAAAATTCAAACAATGTTAATATGATTAATAACAGTAGAAACACCACCAGTATAACCATTTCACCAACCACTTCCAAAAGCTATCGTGATAGTAGAACAGCCTAATAAGTAATAATATGCCAAACAGACTATGGGCATTTAAGTACGACTACACCACTTCTAAGGAACAAGGTAAAAATATTAGAAGATTAGATAGTGCTGTACCACTCCTTGTACCGCCTACTACCGATGGATATACTAAAAACCCTAATATTATTGATGCAGTCGCAAACAACGTTTATACTGTAAATGTTGCGCGTGATTATCCCTGGACATATACACCAGCAACACAGGCAGGCAGAGCTGAGACGCCTAAAATATATATGAAAGAAAAAAGATTAAAAACAAACGCATTCATATCATCTATTCTTTATTCTTTTGGGCAAGCTGAAGCTGGCGTTACAAAAATCCTTGATACACTTAGCAAAGCTGGGTTTAATAAAGGTGAAGATAGTTTTGTTGCAACTCTTAAAAAGCTTGCTGATACAGCTAGTGAAAAATTTAACGTTGGATTGAATGTTATTCAAAAATCCATTCAGCAACCTTCTGCTACACAAGAGAATGTACCGCAAAGCACAACCAATATTCTTGAAAATCTGTCTAATTTATTCAATCAAACAGCTGGAGATTCCAATGATGTTTTAAATGACCCTCTACTATCAGCTTATAAAAATTTATACCCATCAGTAAATACAGGATGGAAATATGTATTTCCTTATTTCGATGATTATTATAATTCTTCACAAAATATTTTCGGTGAAGATTCAGGTACACAAAATGTTATAAATCTTATTAGTGCTGGAACTGAAGTATTGCAAAGCATTGCTGGTATTGCTGGTGCTTTGTCAAAGCCGTTTGGTTTTTCATTTCAAGAAAAAGCTAAATTTTATAATTTTCCGTCAGAAGGCGAAGAATTTTCCTTCACCTTTCCTCTTATTAACACAGGAAGCATTCTTTTTGATGATGTTATAAAAAACTGGCAACTAATATACTTGTTATTGTATCAAAACAAACCCGCTAGAATAGATAGAAATATAATTGAACCGCCAGTTTTCTATGAAGTTAGTATACCAGGTCAAAAATATCATCCTTTTTGTTATATAACAAATATTGCTGTTGATTTTAAAGGCTCAAGAAGAGAGCTTAACTTTAACCTAAATATTCAAAATATCAATACTAATGAGGCAGTACCAGGTGTATTTGATGGAAATAATTTCTCAACAACAGGGTTAAATGAAATTGCAACAAACGCACCAACAAGAGATATAGCCGCTTTCTCAACATCTGCAAAAATAAATGCGATTATACCAGATGCTTATGTAATAAAAATCACGCTCAAATCACTTGTAACTGAGACAAGAAATTTCATGGCTTATACAGTGCTTGGAGGGCAGAACGCAAGCACACTAGCTTCTACAACAGATTTAGACAGACAAATAGCATCAGTAATTAATCAATTTAAAGGCAACTCTACCATTACTCCACCAAACAGTCAGCCAGGGGCAAATACACCTATTAATTATACAGTGGGTGGTTGGCCAGTTCCTGATAATACAGGTAATATTGTGTACCCAGCTTAATAGCTTGAAGATTATAGATAAATAATATTATGGATCTTGGACAATATCAGAATAGTATTGCTGAATTACCAGTTCTCAATAATTTTAGATATGAAAATATATTTAAACTCTATACAAACGATCAAAAGCAATACTATTATAATATAATTAAAAAAATTATTTTACCAAATAATTTAGACCCAACACAGTTTATAATATACCCTATCAAGCAAAGTATGCCATGGACAATGGTGAGTTTCAATATATACTCAACAATAGAACTTTGGTGGTTACTTTGTGTTGTAAACAATATACAAAATCCTGTTTTACAGCCAAAAACAGGCACATACATTAGAGCAATAGCGCCCAATCTTATTGCACCATTAATAAACAATATTAAGTCTCAATTGGTATGAGTGAATATTTACCCGCTACTAATGAATCAAGATTTAGTGATTTCTCTTATCTTATTAATAACAATTTCTATGATTTTAGATTATTTCTTGGATCATATGATGGTAGATTGAAACGCCTTTCGCCCTCTTCAATAAAAGCGTTGAGTATAGAAGATAACATTGATCATCCATATCATTCTGGGTTTATTATTTTAGATAATAGACAAGACAATATAGAGAGTAGCTATAATAGTACTATAGATCAATCTAGCCCTGAATACTACATGCCAAACACCCCTGTTAATTTCAATGTTCAAGATACATTTATGTTTAATGGTGATAGTCGCGATATTTTAACAGTGCAAATTCTACCAAAACTTATAGAAGGCCAAACTAACACTAGCGATGAAAATGTTTTAAAATATTTCTTACTTAAGTTTGATTTTGCTATTTATAACACTGAAGAGATTGATGATGGTAGCATGGATGGCAAGCTAAAAAAGTTATATTTTTGGGAACTGGATTATGAAATACTAAGAACAAAAAATTCTTATTTTTCTACATCAAATTATATTAATACAAAAAAGGAGAATATACAAGATCTATCGAACACAGAAAGACGCATCTCTACTGGTGCTGCTCTTTCTGCAGCATTATTAGAAGGACTGAGTAAAGACGATGGGTTTAAAACTACCATTGGCTCTTTCGACCCAGGATCAACACCAATCTTTTTTTCTGCTCCAGGCGACTTTAAGTGCATTGATACAATAAATTATATCTTAGATCGCCACGTCAGTGATGCAGGCAGTAATTACAGTCCGGGATTGCTGCAGCTTGAGCGCTATCCCAAAGTATATACGCTTAAAAGCTTTAAACAAATATTTGAGAATGCGGTACAAAATACCGGTCAAGAATTTATTGCAGGTACAGAGTATTTAGAGACTTACAAAATTGCAGGGTATTCTGACAATAAATCAGATCGTCTGCCAGTTTTTAATGTAGAGTTTGCACCAACCTATGCACCATTTTTCCAGGCAGAAGGTAATCTAGATGTGTATAGTTTTGATAGCGTTGCAGGTATATACACACAAACAGAAATTAATAGTAAGATTGTGCACTACTATAATTATACAGATAAAGAGTTTGAAATTGAATCCAATCGCAACAGTATTGACGCATTTGATAAGATTGCTAAAGAACACTATGTTTATCCTTTTTCCCCCCAAGGATCAAAAACGTTTCAACTAGGTAATAATAGATTAACTAACAAAAACACTTCCAATGCATTTGCAGCTGTAGAGCAAGATCAAAATCAGCGCCTTTCACTTGGATTAGCAAAAAATTTAAAAAATTATGTATATTTAAACAACTTTACAACATTTCGGGTACAAGGGGCTACTCACCGCCAAGCTGGAAAATTTATAGGAATAACAAGAGAAAATAATAAACAACCAACATTATTTGATAATAAATTTCTAGGCATTTATTTCATACTTTCAGTTAAACATATATTTCAAGATGCTAAATATATAAACGAGTTAGTATGTGTTAAAACGTATTTACCAACAGACATGTTTTTAAATAAAAATATACCATGAAACCGATGACACAAGAACAGAAGGACGAATTTGTGCGAGCAGTAGCTGAAAAACGTGCACAAAGGGAAAAGGAAAACAATCTGCCCCCTGGCTCACTTACTCCCAAAGAACCAAAATACAAGCTAGCAGATGAAGATGCTGTAGCTGCTAAAAATTTAGAGCTGTCTAGAGAGCTAGCTCGAGCTTCACAGTCAACAGGCAATTTGTATACACCTACATATTCAACTACAAGCAACAATACTATTCCCGGATTTACCGCGCAAAACACTACAAATAATATCACTACATCTGAATTTTTAGCTCAAAATACTACTAACGGCTTTATTCCTGGATTTGCAGCCCGAAAAACCACACCTACAAGCTCAACATATATTGCTAAAACAAGTTTACCTAAAATTGTAGATATTAACTACACACAAACAGTTGAGCAGTTAAAATCTGAATCTAGCTTCTTTAATTCACCTGCTACAACTGGGCTAGAGAAAGAAACCACTATAAGTTTAGACTACTACACTGCTTTACAGAGCTCTGATATAGTTACAAGTCTTACAAATTTTTATACAAATTTGCATGAAAAGCTTTCAACACTAAAAAATGATTTTATTGACTTCTGGGTAAAACGGTTTCAACTAACACCTGAGCCTCTTAAAGTTTTAATCTCTCAAAATCTTAACATAGGAAACGATTCTTTTTATACTGAACTTAGCGACTCTATTGGTCTATTAGTAAATAGCGGTGCATTAATTGATGATGCTACTACGCCCTTTACTGATTATACAACAGGTCTTTATACTTCTCCAAACACTATACCTATTCAAATGAGAAATAAATTATCAAGCACATCTCTATCTGTTGCATATAGTCTTAGTAGAGACACAACAATTTTGATGCGTAATAATTTAAAAACAATAAATCTACCTGCAAAGAATGTCAACCCCTATACTAATCCAACTACAAACCCTGCACATGGAATGAATTTAATTACAGATATTAACACATACAACATTATAAAAAACAATCTTAATAGTTACTATACAAAGCTAGGAAATAATTTTAAAACAATATTCTCCTATATTCAATACAATAGCAACATCAATAATGTTAATGGTTATAATGCAAGAGAAACTGGTGCTATATCAGGATCCAACCAACAACTGATTACAAGAGATTACAATTTTCAACTTAATGTAGGCAAATTTAGTCAAAGTGTTGATTTCTTACTGAGAAAGGTAAAGATGTTACTATCATACAAGACAAATCAAAATACAATAGGTAATATCACCACAATAACGACTTAAATATTTTTATGATCACACCAGCTGATGAAGATTCTGCATACAGAGCAGCACAGAACGATTTATATAGAAATATATCAGTTAGAACACAAGATGCTAATGCGTTATTGCCTATTTTTTCAGATGATTTTCTTACACCTATTGAGTTACCTGGCAATTCAACCTATTTTAATAAACTAACTGAATTAACTTTTAATATTGATAGCTTAACTTCTTATTTTAATTCTAATGGATTGCCTATTCCTGGTAATTTGATTGATTTAAATCCACTGGAAGCATTAAATGGTATAAACCCACTTGGTAACCTTAATATATTAAATTCTTTTGAGGCTCTAAATAGTTTAGATGTCCTAACTGATTTAAATCCTTTTGCTACAGGTTCTAACCCTTTTAACAATTATCTACAGACTGTTCAGCAAAGCTTATTAAATTGTAGCTTACCACCTCTTCCTGGGGCAGATCTATTACCATCTGCTCAATCACTTACTAATTTAGTTAATCTTGATATATTTGACGCTATTCTTAAGAAAGTAAGCTCTTTACCTAAGGTTGGTATGCCTACAAGCACTAATATTGTTGGAGCAATTATTACTATAGTTGAATCAACCCTCTCTTCACTTGTTGGACCATTTGCTGGATATCTAAAAGCTATAAGTGCTTGCGTTAAAAAGTTTTAAGGTATAATTTCAGCATCTATAACTTTTGTATTGTCTATTAATGCTTTAAATATTTGCTCTCTTGTAGCGAGAAGCTTAACATTGTTATCATCTTGCTTGAGCTCTTTTCTTGCATCAATATCCATCTGCTTTGTCTTTACAACTGTTTCTGCTTTCTTATCGTTAACTACTATTTTATTTAAAGTATCAATAGCTGAGCTAGCTGCTGCAACCAAACCAGCAAAAGCATCTACATCTTTTGCTTCTGGTGAAGAGAGAATATAATCTTTAACGTTCTTAATCATCTCTAAGCTGTCTTCAACCAATTTACCACCTTTTTCAACTACAAACTTTTCTAATTCTTCTTTCTTAAGAGGGTTTGATTCTTTTTCTGCTTCTTTTGCTTTTGCTTGTGCATCAGTTAATTGACTTAATAAGTCCCCAACCATCTCATTTAGCTCTTCGCTCATATTATTATTTACTACCATACTTGAATTATTAAAGACCGTACGTATAATAGAATTATGAGCTTAGACCCTAATTTAACTTATATGCCCGTGCTTAAGTTTGAAAAAACACATGAATTAGCTAAACTACCTGCAAAAAACCATGAATCTGACACAGGGTATGATGTTTATTCTATTGAAGATAAAGTAGTACCAGCTCGTAGTAGTGCTGTTATAGGCGTTGGTCTTAAGTTTGCTGATATACCTGAAGGGTATTGGGTTAAAGTAGAAAGCCGAAGTGGTCTAGGATTTAAATACGGTATTACAGCTCATCCCGGGATTATTGATAATGGATATCGTGGAGATGCAGGTATTAAGCTCTACAATCTCACTGATACTGAATACCAGATTAAAGCTGGTGACAGGATTGCTCAGTTTGTTGTCTATATGAATATTGGTATGCAGGTTGAATGGGGTACAGTACAAGAATCTGCTCGTGGTGAGAAGGGGTTTGGATCATCCGGCAAATGACTATTAATGATTTTAATAGCTTGTGGTGCGAGAAGTATAGACCACGTGTTCTAGAAGATTTTGTTGTATCACCAGCTAACCTTGAAATAATTCAATCATTTGTTACTAATAAACAGATACCTAATTTACTATTTTTAGGTACACCAGGTATTGGTAAGACCACTTTGGCTAAAATTATTGTTAATGATATTTTAGGATGCCAATATCTGTACATTAATGCTAGTGATGAAAATGGTATTGATACAATTCGTACAAAGGTGACAGGGTTTGCACAAACTCGAAGTATTGATGGCAATTTAAAGGCAATTATTCTAGATGAATGTGATGGTCTTACAATGGATGGCCAGCGCGCATTACGTAATACAATGGAAGAGCTTGCCGGGTTTACAAGATTTATACTAACAGCTAATTACAAGTATAAAATCATACCTGCATTACAAAGCAGATGTCAGAGCATGGATTTAACACCACCCATAGATCTAGTAGTAAAGAGATGCGCGCATATCTTAAAGAATGAGAAGATTGAGATTATGAATGGCCAAAAGACAAAGCTTCTTGAGCTTGTTAAAAAGTTCTATCCTGATATCCGTCTTTGTATTAATGAGTTGCAGAAATTTTCAGTATCCAAAAAACTAAACATTAATGAATTTAATCCTAATAACTTCTTAACACTGATCTATAAAGAGATAAAGAGTAAAAACGTCAATTCACTCCGCAAAGTTTTAATTGAAAATGAGAGCACATTCAACTCAGATTATGTTTCATTATTAAGAAATCTATTTAACTATATTGATGAAAATGAAACAGATTTAGAATATAAGAAGAAGGCATTGCTTATAGCTGCTGAACATTTGTATAGATCTGCTTTTGTGGTAGATCAAGAAATTAATTTCTTTGCTTGTACGATTTTATTAGCTGATACTCAGCTCTTAGGCAAATACTGCGCTGTATAAGCTGCAGGGTCTTTTTGATTCACCGCTGGGCTAGAAGGTATAACAACATTTACATTATTCAACACTCTATCACCTTTGTTTGGTTTTCCGTTTACATCAGATGTATGTGTTTGTGCTACTGGATTAAAATTGCTTTTATCTTCAGTTTTAAGAACTTCTTCTACTGGCTTAGGCTTAATTTGCACCCTATTATCATACTTTAGTTTATCTGGAACAGGTGGTAAGTTGATGCCGTCATTTAAATGAGCTACTAGAATTGCTGGAACTGTAACAGCTTTATTAACATCATATGTTCCTGGTGCTATTTCAGGTACAATTTCTACAGAGAAGCTATAACCATAATCATCAGGATTACCAGCACCCATAACAGCAGGCATTGCAGACTTGACATTTCTAACCCTTAGGTTTAATCCTGAGTTAATTAGCTCTTCTACAGCTGTTTTAACTGATTCAGGCTGATTTTTGAAGAAATCGTTCTTCAATGCATTATCTATAAATTTAACTCTATCGCTAGTAAGAAATCCACCACGTGTATATCTAGATAGAGTTGCTTCAAATAGCTTATTAAAACGTTTATCCATTTAAAGTATTTATTTCAACAAGCTTATTATTCCTTCTTTATTTTTTTCATAAATAATAATATGGGCAATCTGCGGATTAATACACTCGCACCTAAAACTGTAAATAACTCAGGATTTACATATTCTGATTTAAAACTAGATCTAACGTTTGATTACACTGTTAACAATGAATTACTTAAGAATAAAGAAATAAAAGACTCTGTTAACAGCTTAGACTACGATGCATTGAAAAATAGTATTGTTAACCTTTTTACTACAATACCTGGCCAAAAGCTATTAAACCCGTTTTTTGGTCTCAACTTAGCAAAATATCTGTTTGAACCTGTAAATGACGATGTTGCAACAACTATAGCTAATGATATCACACAAGGCATAGCAACCTTTGAGCCTAGACTTCGAATCCGGCATTTAAATGTTGGATTTAGTGTAGATAAGCAGCAGTATGTTATAACGTTAAACCTAAATATACCACAAATAAGTAATCAAGCATTTCAGCTAGTAGGAACCTTGAGTAACTCAGGTTTCTTTTTAAATAATTAAATATGGCTAATTTAAATAACGATCTAAACTTGAGCACAGATAATTATGCTGCATTTGATGCTCTGTCTCTTAAGAGCTTAATTATAAAGCGGTTAAATAGTAGCAAAATTTTTACTGATCAAAATTTTGAGGGAAGCAATATTTCCGCCGTTATTGATATTATAGCATATGCATATAATGTATTGCTTTTTTATCTAAATCAAACAGCTGCTGAAAGTACTTTTAGTACTGCATCTGTTTATGAAAACATTAATAAAATAGTAAAACTTCTTGGATACAACCCAATTGGATTTCAAACAGCTATTCTACCGTTCAAAGCCTATGCTAATTACCAACTACAAGCAGGGACATATACTGTACCACGTTATACATATTTTACAGTCAACGGAACTATATATAGTTTTAATAATGATTTAACTTTTACTAAATCTACCTCCGGTACAGAGTATCTATCTGTATTCAGCGACCAGAATTTATTATATCAAGGCAGCTACACAGAATACCCAACATATGTTGCTATTGGTGAACCATTAGAAACTATTGTCATGGTAATTGTAGATAACAATAATAACAATATTACTATAGATCATTTTAATATAGATGTATATGTGAAGGATAATACTGCTACAACACCAAAATGGGCCAAGTGGGAATCAACGCAATCGTTATTTTTAGAAAAATCAAACGCGCTAAAATATGAAATTCGGTTAAATGAAGATGGAAGATATGAAATAAAGTTCGGTAATAATGTTAGCGGTAAACAGCTCAATACAAACGATGAAGTGGCTATCTATTATATTACTTCAAACGGTACAACAGGTCAAGTTGGTCCAAACACTTTAAACGGTAACACGCCTTTCATATATAATCCATTACGTTTTTCTCAAATTAGAAACGACACTACATCTTTAAATCTTAGAATATTAGATCAAGCTGAGCTAAATCTGTTAAGCTTTGAGAACCCTGACCCATCTACAAAGTTTATCACTGCAGAATCTGTAGCAAATATAAAAGCTAATGCTACCAACACATTCAAAAGCCAATACAGATTAATTACCACAGAAGATTTTCAAAATTATATTCTTAAAAATTATAGCAATATTCTAGCATCAGTAAAAGTTGTTAACAACTGGGATTATTTGAGCCAACACATCAAATATTTTTATGATCTCGGTGTGAGCAAGCCTAGCCTAGAGTCGAGAGTGTTATTCAATCAAGTTAAATTTGCAGATTCCTGCAATTTTAATAATATATATGTTTATTCAGTACCAAGATTAGAAAAATTAACATCTTTATCTACAAGAGCAAACTACATTAACACTGCACAAAAAAATTTAATAATAAACAATATTAATAGAAATAAGCTTGCAACAGCTGAAATTGTATTTAATGATCCTGTGTATGTTCAATTTGACCTAGGGCTAAGGCTAGGCAATGAAGTGTTGATGCCTGAAATTGCAGATAGTAGCTACTTGCAAATAACAAGAGAAATTACAGCAAAAAGAAACCCTGAAACAATAAGACAGCAGGTGGCTAGTATTTTTACTAATTATTTTGCCACCACTAAAGACAACTTAGGCAAATACGTGTCTCTAACTGACCTTTCTAATGAAATATCTTCTATAGAAGGAATAATTGATATAAAAACTGTAAGAATAAACGGCAGTACAACTGTAACCACACCGGGCATTAATTTTCTTGCTTTTAATCCTGTGTATCCTTATACAGACATTAAAATTATCTCACAAGACACACAACTACCTTTCTTCAAATTCCCTTACTTAAACGATCCAGTTAATTTTATTAATAAAATACAAGTCATTACTCCTTCATTACAACTTCTTGAGAGAGAGTTCTAATGGCTAATTCAATTACTTATTCTTATCTTTATTTTCAGGTAAAGGGTTTTACAGGCACTGAAACTTTATCATCATATTCATTAGATATAACACCTCTGACATTTATACCTGACCTCACAACAGTAGGCTTATTATCAAGTGCAACTTTTGCTACTAACAAATATTTAATGTGGGATTTCGGTGACGGTACAACATCAAACGAATTAACTGCTACACATTATTATAAATGGCCAGGGACATATGAAGTCAAGCTCAGCTTTTTTGACAACTCAGGTAGAATATATCGCAGTACCTATGTACCCAGGATACAAGTTTTTAATTTTATAGCTGATGATTTAATTTTTCAAGATTATGGAAAGTTCATTTATGATGTACCTGCTAGCAAAATTATAGACCCTCTGGTTATATTAAGAAGAAATAGCTACCAAACATTTGATTCTTTAACTGGTAATAATTTTACAATTAATTTGTATGCATCCGGTGCTTATGGTGATTATATTAATTCAGAAGTATATTATAACGATCAATGGGCTCATTTAAGGGCATTATCGCGTTTTTATATTAAAGAAACTATTGGGAGAGATACAAGTTATACAATTGTTGATAAGGTCAGTACAATTGACACAGATATATATGCTAGAATTAACAACAATGCTTTAGAGCGCTGCAATAAGGATGATATAGGGAGTGTATTTGCTGGTACCACAGGTTATGCTGAAATCTACTACGTTGATGATCGAGCTAAAAACTTCACAACAAGAGATTCTCCTGTATATATTTTTGCCACACTTGACAACGCTACATTTAATGATGAGTTTACATTTACAAACAATCTCTACGATTTTATTCCCAGATCGCCAGAAGGATTTCAATCTATTAAACCTGCAGTTCAACCTATAATTAAAATAAGGCACAACCCAGCATCTTATCTCTCTATTACAACCAATGGTATTGACGGGGAAGGCGCGCTTTCCACTACAAAATTTCAAATGCCTGGTATTAGCTGGCAAAACACTGAAATTCCATTTGTTATAAAAATGAAAGACAGTGAAAACTATTCTACAAGAACTTATCCGCCCCTTCTTTGCTCAAATAATGATTCTACAACACCTGCCACAACTGCCTTTAATTTACAAATAGATTTAATTGCTTTATCTGGTAGTACTACTCACCGTATTGCAGATGCTCTTTTTTATAGTGACTTTCCAGCAACTGCACCACAGAGTGTTGGGTCTTTTTATAAAGGATATTTTGTTCCACAATCTTCAAATTATACTTGCAAACTAACTGCAGGCATGAATATTATAGACCCTATAAACTTTCCTAAAGATAGTTTATTAGGGTGGATATGTGAACCAGACTATAAATATTTAAAAAGAATATTTAAAACTAGCATTTATAATTCATGTTTTGATTCCGCTACTGTCACTATTTCAAGCTACAATAAAGATTTTAGAACACCAAATAGCCCTAATTCATATTGTTTAGCTGTAGCACCATCTGGAGCAGGATTAGGCAATGATTATCAAGCATGGGTAGGGGATGGATCTGTAGATAAAATATATAAAATTGATGTTTTTGGCAGTATACTCTCTTCTTTTCCTTTATCTTCTTACCCGGTAGAAGCATTAACCGGAGTTGAGTATCGTGATTTGAGATCAACTGAATTATCTAGCTCTGCTCCTAATAGTATTGCGATTGATGGTAAAAATAATATTTGGATATCTCTTTTTGATGCTGTTTCGTGCATTAAGATTAGCGGCACCACAGGCAACATGCTATCTATTGCTTACCCATCTCTTACAAACATAGTATATGCTTTAAGTTCAACATATACATTACCTGAGTTATCCGGTTTCGCTGGTGAAAATATACTATTACCTGCTTCTATTGATACTGATTATGAAAGCAATTTATGGGTTGCGTATACACATCCTGTATCTAATTTTCTTATAAAATATAATACTGATGGTGTACCTTTAGTAACAGTTCCTCTACCGTCTCTATTTTCACCAGTAGAAATAATAGTTGATAGAGATGAATACGTATGGCTAACTGTTCTCAATAATATAGAAAACCCACCAAATATCAATGATAGGTACGATTTTGTATATAAGTTTGATAAAGATGGCAATATTGTATTTGGATACCCTATAGGAGGATTAAAATTAGTAGGAAATATAACTGTAGACGGTAATCAAAATGCGTATGTTTCAAACTCTATAAATACTATTACAAAAATAGACGGTACAACAGGTGAACAAACTGAGTTCATTGCAGGAAGAAGTAAAAATCTTTCAAACTATATATGTGATATAGGTGGGATAGCTGCTGATACAGGAGATTATCTATGGGTTATTAATAATAGCGACAATAAGTTGTATTACTTTGATTTACTAACAGAATCCATCCCTACAGTTGCAGATGCTTCTTTTACTGACTTAACATTTCCACAGGCAGATGACCCTACTAATCCCTTATCAGGCTTTAGCGATAAGCTGTTTCAAGCTTATGGTGATTGGAATGGTGCAAGATGGATCAACAAATACATGGTACCTGTTACTGTTACAAGATATATATCTGGTGAATCAAATACATTTTCTATATTTTCTGATAAAGGCGAATACAATATACAAAAAATAAATGAAAATTTTGATGCTAGTTCGTTTTATAATAATTTAAGATATCAAGAAACATTACTAGATAAAACTGTATTTTTCAATGAATTCTTAAAAACAATTGTAGGGGATTTAAGTGCTCAACCATATGAGCTTGGCAAAACAGTGTATGAAAAAATAGCTAACTTTACATCTAATATTTCTGATGTTAATAAATGCAATTTAAACCAACTTCTTTCTTTTTGTGATGAATTGGGTGTTCAATTTGAACAATACAACTACCCCTACCCACCACAGCTTAGACGAATAGTTGACATGCTTAGTATAAAGCAACGAATTTTATATGGAAGTAAAAACACATATGATCGAGATTTTAATAAAAAATTTACAGTAAACCCCAATATAGGCCGCAACTTAGGTAATCAAATTTCTTCACTCTCAGGTGTTATAACATCAGGCATACCTATCATTGCATATGAAAAATTTTCAAACATTTATACTCTAGTCAATACAAATCAGTTTGTAACATCAGCGCTAAGCTCTACAAGACCTCTAAGCACTTATAATTATAATTGGGGATGGGGATTAGTTGTTCCAAGAAGTCTCTCAGGTGATCAGATTAATAATTTTTATGAATTCTATGAATATAGAAATATACCAGAAAATTCATTTTACAACAATATTATTGACTGGAAAAACCCTATGACAAAACTAAACCCTAATTCTCCCGCATCATTGAATAATCAAGATTGGGTAGCTAAAGATGGTATTATGCAAAACATATTAAGCTATGAATTAACTAAAGGATTAAAATTGTTTACTAGTGCAGCTAACATACAGTATAACAATTAAATAATTTAATGCCTTATATTACCAACAGGTTTATAGACGGAGAGTTGCCAAACTCTATAACATCTAATGAATTAGATGCGCTCATATTAGATAGAGATCACCCCTTTTCATTTATAAGGTGGGTTGAATACAATAAAATAATTTTTACTAATATTACTGATTTGCTTCAACGATATAAAACATATATCAACAAATGGTATGAAAGAAAAAACCTAACACCTTTGCTTGAGACTATTACTATTACTGATTTATATAAGAGTTTGTTAGATGAAGTAGTAATTAATTACACCTCTTCTGAAGAAAGACGCTTTTTACGTAATATTGATATTAATAATCCTCGCGATCTTGCAGTTGCAGTTCCATTTTTTGCTGAAAAAATAAAAGATATTTGTCTATATTATGCATCAGTAAGAGACAGAATACAAAGCACAGCTATAGAATACAATTTAAAAGGTAGTATATACGGACTTGAAAGTTTAATTTATAATGAACTTTCTAGAGCACTAGAAGAACAGGATATTGTTGATTTGGTTAATACACTTAATGTTCCTATTACTGCAATAAAAAACAATATAACAATTGATATAGAAGAATACTTCGATGAATATCTCTACTATAAAGATCTGGGCACCTTACCAACATCAGCATATAACCCTGCAGAAGATTTAAGAGCAAAATATTTTAATACAAATACTAATAAAATTAAACCTAATTTGTTTATTGATTTTGATCAAGCAATTATTGATGCTATTAAAAGCTATCCCTTTTATTTGATAGAGATAGGATCAAATAATTTTACTATAAATGTTAATGCAAATAGTAATCAACTCAATTATTTAAAAGATAGTAATTTTGTAAACAATATTAATAATGATGATGCAGACAATCTCTCGTTAAATTTAGAATCCAGTCTTACTACAAAATACATGGGTACAGATTATTATTATATTTCCACAGGCAGTGCATCAACATCAATTGTTTCTGGTGCTTTGTTTAAAGCTGATAACCCTTTTGCAAACCTATTAAATAAAAATGCACCTACTATTGCAGCAGTTCCAAGTGAATCTTTTTTAACCACAAGCAAAGCGCTAGGGTTATTTTTTAAGCCAGATAAAATAGGTTTGTTAAATTTTACTAATTTTAGTTTTACCTATGCACTGAGTACAGATAATTTATCTGCCAATAGCTTATATATTTTTCCTAATCCACAAGAATATGGAAGTGTAGTTGGTGGAACAAAGCAACTACAGCATTCTCCTTTAAAGTTCACTGACAATAGTAATGTTTTAAAATCTGATTACTCCAATAGCTACAAATATGGTGAAGTAATCAATGGACCTCATCTTCCTACTTTTAGAGCATATCAAAGCAGAGAGCAATCTCTAAATTATTCAAATCAAGGATTGTCTAGATCTGTTGATCCGCAAGATTTCTTTAATGGTGCTAAAAGCAACAATTGGGCAAACTCAGATGTTTATCCATTAATTGAAAACACAACCTTTCCTTTGGATAGCAGAACACAGACACTATTGCCACTAGTTGATAAGACTCTAGTTCAATATAAATCAGATGTCTATGGTAATGAGTACGGGCTTTATAAAAAAATAAAACCTGTAAAAAAATCTGATATAACTGCATTACAAGCATCTAAAATAACTAAAACCTGTTTAATTATAGATGGTTATATATTTAGTGATCTTTCCAAAGGTACTGCTTTTAATTATACCACCGATATACCGGAAGCAGGATACACATATTCAGGTGTAACACTAAAAACTGTTAATAACATACCCCCTGGTTCTGGTTATTATGTCAGCTTGCCTATGCTTTCATCAACTCCTCTAGGCACCCCAACACCAACACCAACACCTACACCAACTGCAACACCAACCATCACACCCACACCAACTCCAACTAATGCACCTACATTTACACCCACACCAACTATTACACCAACACCAACTATCACAC
>Ga0247844_1000533_pt1 | contig 80857 bp, 89 predicted proteins | sample LaCtaG_FD_192421 | JGI IMG/M metagenome (GOLD analysis project Ga0247844, IMG submission 192421) | Freshwater microbial communities from meromictic Lake La Cruz, Castile-La Mancha, Spain - LaCruzMarch201714.5m_1 | ecosystem: Environmental > Aquatic > Freshwater > Lake | place: Spain: Castile-La... | reverse complement strand
ATAATACATCATTCGGAGTTGAGTTAATTGCTCCAGTAGCGATGGAAAAAGGTCTTCGTTTTGCGATTCGCGAAGGTGGACGCACGATCGGAGCGGGTACAGTTAGTGAGATTACAGAATAAAACAAATTATTTTTTAAACAGTATTGACAAAAACGATTAAGACAACTAAAACACAACTTCAAATTTTAAATCGGGTTAAGGTAAAATATGAAAGCCACAAGACTTAGGATAAAATTAAGGGCTTACGATCACAGACTTCTTGACAGATCTGTAAACGAGATAGTACAGACTGCAAAAGAAACTGGAGCTAGAGTTGCTGGGCCAATTCCTTTACCGACAGAGGTAAATAGGTTTACGGTTCTTCGCTCTCCTCACGTAGATAAAAAGTCACGAGAGCAATTTGAAATGAGAACGCATAAAAGATTAATTGACATAATTGATCCAACACAACAGACAGTTGATAGTTTAATGAAACTTGATCTCTCTTCTGGTGTTGACGTCGAGATTAAATACTAGTATACAGAGTTACCTTGTTGAGAGTTTAACATAATAACCATGTATGCATCCCTGAGGTCAGGGTGATGCTGTGGAGGAAAAGATGGCCGAAGAAAATAAAGTCCAGCTGCAAACTATTATCGCCGTTAAGGCTGGCATGACAAGAATTTTTAATGAGAATGGCGAGCACGTTCCAGTTACTGTTCTTAAGTTAATACCCAATATAGTTTCACAAGTAAAAACCAAAGAAAAAGATGGTTATGAAGCATATCAAGTGGCATATTGGGAGAAGCGCGAAAAGCTAACTAATAAGCCTACTAAAGGGCACCTCAGAAAAGCTACAATTGAAAAAAACCTTTCACATTTTTCAGAAATTAAAGTGGATGATGTAAAAACAGAAAATCTTGGAAAAGAAGTTTCTGTTCAAGAATTTACCCCTAACACATATATAGACGTTTCGGGCGTCTCAAAAGGTAAGGGCATGTCTGGAGTTATGAAGCGATTTAACTTCCAGGGTGGGCCAGCTGCGCATGGATCACATTTTCATCGTCGGCCAGGATCTATTGGCTGTAGAGCTACTCCTGCCAGAGTTTTTGCAAATAAAAAACTTCCAGGTCATATGGGAGTTGAGAATATTACAACACAAAACCTTGTGGTAGTGGAAGTTAACGTTGAAAAAGGCTATATGCTCGTTAAAGGTTCCGTTCCTGGTGCAAAGAATGGATTCGTCCGAGTTGCCAAGGCAATTAAAAAGAAAATTTAAGAGAGGACGATTATGGCAGAAATTAATGTTTTAAATTCAAAATTTGAAAATGCTCATAAAATTACAACAGCGGTAGACTTAACTTCTGAAGTGATTAATGTGGCTGTTGTTCATCAAGTAATCAACGCTACCCTCGCTAGTCGTCGTCAGGGTAACGCCTGTACAAAAACCAAAGCGGAAGTAAGTGGCGGTGGGAAAAAACCTTTTAAACAAAAAGGGACAGGACGCGCTAGGCAGGGGTCGAGCCGAAATCCACACATGGTGGGTGGGGGCGTTGCCTTTGGGCCAACTCCACGCGATTATACACAAAAAGTAAATAAAAAGATGGCCACTAAAGCCATTCAGAGTGTGCTTGCTGACAAATTGCAATCTGGTAAACTCTCAGTGTTAGATAATATGCCTGCATCTGGAAAAACAAATGAGCTCTTTAAAATGCTTACTGAGCGTAATTTGCTGCCTGCATTAATTGTTGTTGATAGCAAAGATTCTCTTGTTATACGTGCAGCTAAAAATCTTCAATACGGAAAGGCTGCTTGTGTCGATGGATTTAGTGTTTATGAGGCAGTGAAATACGAAAATTTGATAATGGAAAAAGCTGCAATTGAAAAATTGCTTAAAAAACTGGTGTAATATGCGATTAGAAGATGTACTTGTTCGCCCTTTAATTACTGAGAAAGCAACTTTTGCAACTGAAAAGTTTAATAGATATGGTTTTGAAGTTGAGCTTAAAGCGAATAAAAACCAAATCAAAGCTGCAGTTGAAAGTTTGTATGATGTACGAGTGCTCGATGTGAAGACCAGCATTACAGCAGGTAGGACAAAACGAAGCGCCAAGGGTGGATCAAAAAAATTGCAAAAAGTTAAAAAAGCTTATATTCAACTGGGCGATGGGCAAAAAATAGAATTTTTTAAAAATGTTTAAAAAATCCAAGAGGACAATATGGGGATAAAGAAATATAAACCAACGACGCCATCTCGCAGAGAAATGTCGACAATCAGTTCTGAAGAACTAACAAAGGATTTTATTCTTCCAAAGTCACTTGTTGCTAGAAAGAAAAGAGCAAAGGGAAGAAATAATCAGGGCCGGATTACCACGCGCCATTTGGGCGGTGGAGCAAAGCAGAAATACCGTGTTGTAGACTTCAAGCGTAGTAAGGAAAATATATCAGCACGCGTTGAGGCTATCGTTTATGACCCTAATCGGACATGTAATTTAGCACAAATCTGTTATACTGATGGCGAGAAAAGTCTTATTTTGGCGCCGTTAAGCCTTAAAGTTGGTGATATTATAGTATCATCAAAAGATGCTGATATAAAAGCAGGTAATTCAAAGCCATTGGGCGAGATTCCTGTCGGAACATTAGTTCACAATGTTGAAATCCACCCAGGTGCGGGCGGTCAGATGGCGCGATCTGCAGGAGCTTACGTTCAAGTTATGGCTAGAGAAGATGACTCTGTTCTTTTAAGAATGCCATCCGGTGAATTGCGAAAAGTTAAAGCTAATTGTCGAGCAACTATTGGACAGGTCGGAAATCTTGATTATGAGCAGCGTAACTTAGGTAAAGCTGGAACAAAGAGACATTTGGGAATACGACCGACGGTGCGTGGTGTTGCGACTAACCCTATTGACCATCCACACGGTGGTGGTGAAGGTCGTACTTCTGGGGGAAGACATCCTGTAACTCCATGGGGCTTGCCAACTCGTGGATATAAAACACGTAAAAATAAAAGAACGAATAAGTTTATTGTAAAACGCAGAAAGTAATTTAGGAGTTAATATATGGCTAGGTCTCTAAAGAAAGGACCGTTTGTTGATAGTCACCTTATAAAAAAGGTAATTGCTCTAGCTAGTGAATCAAATAAAGCTGGAAAGGTAATTAAGACATGGTCTAGACGTTCAACGATTGTACCTGAGTTTATTGGGTTTACGTTTGCTGTGCATAATGGAAAAAGATTTATTCCTGTATACGTAACTGATAATATGATAGGTCATAAGTTGGGCGAGTTTGCACTTACTCGGACTTTTCATGGGCATACTGCAGCGGATAAAAAAGCGGCAGGTAAGGACGCAACTCCTGCTCCAGCAGTTAAAAAGTAATTCAGAGGTGGACAATGGCGATAGTAGTAAAAAATAGTAATGTTGGAATAGCACCGCGAAAAGTTCGGCAGGTTTGCGATTTAATTCGAAAAAAGAAGGCATCTGAAGCTTTAAAAATACTTAGGTTTTGTGAAAAACGTGAGATAGCAATAGTTATTACAAAGCTTCTTAATAGTGGTTTAGCAATAGCTTCAGAGTCCAAAAAATTTGATATTGATAATCTGGCTATAGGAACAATTCTTGTTAATGAGGGGCCAATGCTCAAGCGGATTATGCCACGAGCACAAGGAAGAGCATATAAAATTCGAAAGCGCTCAAGTCATATTATAGTTGAATTAAAAGAAGAATAAAATAGGAAGCGAAAATGGGACAAAAAGTACATCCTTTTGGTTTTAGACTCGGTTATACCAAAACGTGGCATTCAAGTTGGTATATAAAATCTGGCTATGCACAGGCTTTGCATGAAGACATTTCGATAAGAAAATATATAGAAAAACAAATGAAAAGCGCTTCGGTAAGCAATATCGAGATTTCGAGAACATCTGACCAAGTTAAAGTGACAGTATATACGGCTAAGCCGGGCGTAGCTATTGGAAAAAAGGGACTAGGAATTGAAAAAATACGCCTAGATTTAAAAAAAATTATTAAAGGAACATTGGTGTTCAATATTGCTGAAGTTAAAAAACCTGATGCAGACGCTAAGCTAATCGCAGAAAGTGTTGCTCAGCAATTGGAGAAGCGTGTCGCTTTCAGGCGCGCAATGAAGAAGGTTATTCAAGCTGCTTTTAGGGCGGGAGTTAAAGGGATCAAGATTAGAACATCTGGACGTTTGGGTGGAGCTGAAATAGCACGTGTCGAAGGATATGCTGAAAAGAAGGTTCCATTACATACGATGCGAGCTGACATTGATTACAATACTGCAGAAGCTTTGACGACGTATGGAATTATTGGTGTCAAGGTTTGGGTATATAAAGGCGATATTTACAAATAGAATTTTATACAGTGAGGCGTTATGTTAAGCCCTAAAAAAGTTAAGTGGAGAAAGCATCAAAAAGGAAAAAACCGTGGGCGCGCTGCTCGCGGCAATACGGTTGTTTATGGTGAATTTGGTTTGCAAGCGACAACGTGTGGCTATATTAGTAATAGGCAAATTGAAGCAGCTAGGATTGCAATTTCTCGTCATACCAAGCGCGGTGGGCAAGTTTGGGTTAAAATTTTCCCTGACAAAGTGCTAACCAAAAAACCAGCTGAAGTGAGAATGGGATCTGGTAAAGGTGCGCCAGATAGTTGGGTTGCTGTGATAAAGCCCGGCAGGGTTTTGTTTGAAGTTGGTGGCCTTGATAAAGTTACGTCGCATGCTGCGCTAAGGCTTGCTATGTATAAATTAAGTGTACGTAGTAAGATCATTGAAAGAACAACAGGGCAAGTGGCTGTTGCTGTTAAATCTTAGAGCATGGCGAGGGTTATATGTTGAAAGTACAAGAGATTTTGAAATTAGATGATAAAGCAATTGATGCCAAAATTGCGGCTTGCAGAAAGGAGCTTTTTGCAATCCGGATACAGCTTTCTACATCAGGTGTTGAAAAGCCGCATCGTTTAAATGAATTAAAAAAAGATGTCGCAAGACTTCTTACTGTTAAAACCCAAAAAGGGAAGTAAGTATGGTTACGTTAGATAAAATTATAACAAAAAAGAAACTTGAAGGTGTTGTTGTTAGTACAAAGGCACAAAAAACAATAGTTGTAAATGTTGTAAGGCGATGCAAAGACAGCGTTTATAGCAAATTTATCCACAGCTCGAAAAAATACCATGCGCATGACGAAAAGTGTTTGGCTAAAGAAGGTGATCGAGTGACCATTGTCGAGTCAAAACCTCACTCTAAGCTCAAGCGATGGGAACTTTTAAAAATTAATCAGTAAGAATTTGATAGCGAGGTATATTTTATGATACAGATGCAAACTAGACTTGATGTAGCTGATAATTCCGGTGCGAAATTGGTTCAGTGCGTGAAAGTGCTGGGTGGGTCTAAGAGACTAATTGCTGGGATTGGTGACATCATTGTTGTTTCTGTTAAAGAAGCATCTACTGGTGGTAAGTTAAAAAAAGGCGACGTTAAAAAAGCTGTTATTGTGAGAACTTCATATCCAATACGTCGAGAAGATGGGACTTATATAAGGTTTGATGATAATAGTGTTGTTCTTATTGGTGCCGATTCAGAGCCAATTGGGACACGTATATTTGGGCCAGTTGCAAGAGAATTGAGAGCAAAGAATTTTACAAAAATATGCTCTTTAGCTCCAGAAGTATTATAGTTAGTTTTTTTGAGGATTTTATGCATAAGATTAAAGTAAATGATTTAGTTATGGTTGTAGCAGGGAAAGATAAAGGTAAGACAGGTAAAGTTAGCAAGATCGATCGTAAAAATAGTAAGGTTGTTGTTGCTGGTGTAAATGTTGTAAAAAAAGCAATAAAACCAACAAAAGAAAATCCTGCTGGTGGAATTACTGAGAAAAACGCTGCTATCGATATTAGTAATGTCTCTCTACTTAGTCCTAAGAGTAATAAACCAACCCGTGTTCGCTTTGAAAGCAGAGATGGGAAAAAGGTTAGAATCTCTGTTGCTTGTAAATCTGTAATTTAATTTTTGAGGCTAACATATGAGTCGTTTAAAAGATATTTATAATTCTGAAGTTCGAAAAGCTATGCAAGATAAATTCAAGTATAAGAACGTAAACATGGTTCCAAAGGTTGAAAAAATCGTTGTGACTTGCTGTAATCGAGAAACAGTAGCAAATGCTAAAGTCGTTGATGCAATAGTTTCAGATTTGGCTATGCTGACTGGACAAAAGCCGGTTGTTGCGCGTGCGAAAAAATCCATTGCTTCATTTAAATTGCGCGAGGGGCAGCCCATTGGTGCTTCAGTTACTCTTCGTGGTGAACGCATGTTTGAATTTCTTGATCGCTTAACTTCTTTTGCTTTGCCTCGCGTAAGAGATTTTCGGGGAGTTTCAACTAAGGGATTTGATGGTCGTGGAAATTATACGCTAGGCTTAAAAGAGCAAATTATATTTCCAGAAATTGAGTATGACAAAATTGATAAAATTAGAGGTATGGGGATTTGTGTTGTAACAACTGCTAAAACAGATGAAGAAGGCAGGGAGCTACTCACACAACTTGGTATGCCTTTTAAAAAATGATTTGAGGTAAAAAATGGCAAGATTAGCGAAAATTGTTGCGTCAAAGAGAAAGCCTAAGTTTCAGGTGCGCCAAAGAAATAGATGTGAATGTTGCGGACGACCCCGTGCTTTTATAGGGACATTTAAAATGTGTCGATGTTGTTTCCGCTCGCTTGCGCTTAAGGGGATGATCCCTGGTGTGACAAAAGCTAGCTGGTAAATCGAAGGAGTAGTTTTTATGATGACCGATCCAATTGCTGATATGCTCACAAGAATGAGAAATGCGCTTAAAGCTGGACACGATAGGGTTGAATTTCCTGCCAGCAAAGTTAAAGCTGCAATATGTAAAGTAATGAAAGATGAAGGCTATATAAAGTCATTTAAAATTATAGCTAAAGGCCCAGCTGATATTCAGTTGAAAGTTATTTTTAAAGACAGCGCAATCGTTGGTATTAAAAGAATTTCGAAGCCAGGTTTGCGGCAGTATCGCGGTTACGATGAAATCCCGCGCGTGATTAGTGGTCTAGGTATTTCAATTGTAACGACATCACAAGGCGTTATGTCTTCCGTTGAAGCCAAGAGAAGAAAAATTGGTGGCGAACTTATTTGTAACGTTTGGTAACGTTTGGAGTTGATATGTCAAGAATAGGAAAAGTTCCTGTTGTTATTTCGGACAAAGTTGAAATTAAAATAGCGGGTCAAAAAATATTAGTCAAAGGCCCGAGGGGACAACTTGAATCTAGTATAAACCCATTGATTGATGTTGTAATTAAAGGAAAAGAACTTATAGTTACTCCATCAAATGATAGCAATGAGTGTAAACAGCTCTGGGGTACAACTCGCACAATTATTAATAACATGGTTGTTGGTGTTACATTAGGTTTTACTAAGACTTTAGAATTTAATGGTGTCGGTTATAAAGTTGCCGTGAATGGTAAAAATATTATTTTGAACTTAGGCCACTCTCATCCAATTGATTTCAGGTTGCCTGATGGGATTGATGCAAAGGTTAATAAAAATTGTATTGATATAATTGGATCAAATAAAGAGCTAGTTGGTTTTGTTGCGGCTAAAATACGTTCATTTAGGCCAACTGAGCCATATAAGGGCAAAGGACTTCGTTATTCTAATGAAACAGTTGTTCGAAAAGCTGGTAAAGCTGGCGCGAAGAAGTAGGATGAGGTAAAAATTATGAGAAAGTATGCTGGTAAAATTAATAGTGTTTCATTGAATAAGCGTTATAGACGAAAGTTGACGATTAGAAAAAAGATAATAGGTTCAAATGAAAGACCAAGAATTTGTGCAATCCGGTCTAATAAACATTTGGTTGTACAGATTGTTGATGACTCCGTTAATAAGACGCTTTTTTCTGTTCAAACATTTGGCAAAAACGCTATTGTTGGCGGCGGTAATAACGTGACTGGTGCAAAAGTAGTTGGTGCTAAAGTCGCTGAGCTTCTCAAGGTGAATAAATTTGAACATGCTGTTTTCGATAGGAGCGGGTTTAAATACACAGGAGTGATAGCTGCGCTTGCACAAAGCATTAGAGATAATGGTATTAAAATTTAATAGTAGAGTGGTGCTAAAATGGTTCAAGAAAATAAAAAAAATGAATTTAAAGTAGATACTGCAAAGCCAAACGCCGATGGATTTGTGAGCGATGATAGCGAAAATTCCGAATCGCCAGAAATTAAAGATAAGAAAAAAAGATTTACTACAAAAAAGAAACCAACAAGTAGTGCTACTCCTGATATGGAAGAGCGCGTTGTGGCGGTTAATCGAGTTGCAAAAGTTGTTAAGGGTGGACGTAGATTTTCTTTTTCAGCAATAATGGTTGTTGGTGATAAAAAGGGCAATGTTGGCTATGGGTTAGGCAAAGCGAAAGAGGTGCCTGAGGCAATTAGAAAAGCAACACAAGCTGCACAGAAAAATTTAGTCTGCATACCTATTGATAACGGTACAATACCGCATGAAATTCTTGGTGAGTTTGATGCGGGTAAGATTCTTTTTAAACCTGCAGCAGAAGGGACCGGGATTAAAGCCGCAGGTGCATGCCGCTCTATATTAGAGTTGGCTGGTGTTAAGAATGTTTTGACAAAATCTTTGCGCGGCAGTAATCCGCACAATGTAGTTAAAGCTACATTTGCAGCGCTTACATCCCTTCGATCGGTAGAACAAATTGCACTCGTTCGTGGGAAAGATCCTAAAAAACTTAGAATAAAATAAGAGTGGTTATTATGACAAAAAAAACGATAACAGTTAAACTTGTGCGTGGTACTTCAGCATGCACGAAAGGTGTTAAAGCAACTGTGCTTGGGCTGGGCTTGAGGAAAATTCGCAGTACTCGAACCTTAGAAAACACACCAGCAGTACGAGGAATGATTAAAAAAATCATACATATGGTTGAGATTAAAGAATAATATCGAATATTTTACGAGGCAGAGTATGTTAACATTAAAAAATGTTCGTAGCCCATCAGGCGCTAATCGAAACACAAAAAGAATAGGTAGAGGCCAGGCTTCTGGGCAAGGAAAACAAGCTGGAAAAGGCAACAAGGGTCAAAAAGCGCGGAAAAGTGGCCACGTGCGTCTTGGATTTGAGGGAAACAATAAACCACTATTTATGAAGCTTCCGAAACGTGGTTTCAAAAATTATCCTTTTTCTATTGTTTACGCTGAAATTAATTTAGGTGACATTGAGTCATCTTTTACTGACGGTGAGGTTTCCCGTGAAGCATTAATTCAAAAAGGATTATTGCGGGGGATTAATAAACGGCTTCCGATTAAAATTATGGCAGACGGAGAATACACACGAAAATTGACCTTTGTTAATATAGATAAATTCACACAGGTTGCTCTGGAAAAAGTATCTGCCCTTGGTGGAAAGATTGAGAGTCGGTCTTAATTTATTAAATAAGGTTAAAACAAGATGTTTAATGGCGGAAAATTAGATGAGCTGAAAAAGAGAGTGCTGTACACTCTCCTTTTACTCTTCGTTTATAGAATGGCTGCACAAGTGCCCGTACCTGGAATTGATGCAGACGCACTCAAGTCGTATTTTTCTGACTCCAATGGCGGTATCTTTGATCTTATTAATACTTTTAGTGGTGGGGCATTTAAAAGATTTTCTGTTTTGGCTCTTGGTATTATGCCTTATATCACAACATCAATTATATTTTCTCTTTTAGGCGAAGTTATTCCCCAAATTCAAGAACTTCAAGAAGAACAAGACGGACAAAAAAAGATACAACGTTGGGTGCGCTACTGCGCCGTTGTTTTATGCTGTGTGCAGGGTTACGGTATGGCTGCCGTTTTTGAAAACTTCAAGAGTCCCGGGGGGTTACCTGTAATCCCTGAACCGGGGATGTTGTTTAGAGTTACAACAATGATAACTTTGGCTGCTGGGACAATGTTTTTACTTTGGTTGGGTGAGCGAATAACTGAATATGGATTAGAAAACGGAGTTTCTTTGATCGTTTTCGCTGGTATCGCCGCCGAACTACCATCAGAAATAATGAGAGAAGTTACACTTTATCGAAATGGGGAACTATCAGGGTTACAAGTTCTGATATATTTTCTTGTTATTTGTGCAACCTTTTATGTTACTACATTTGTCGAAAAAGCATTTAGAGCTATTCCAGTGCAATACGCAAAAAGGGTTATTAACAATCGAGTTTATGGCGGGAATCAAAGCTTACCGCTTCGAGTTGACACCGGGGGCGTCATGCCTCCCATTTTGGCTTCCTCTTTGCTTGCTGCCCCCGCGACATTAGCCAGCTTTGTACCAGCAGGAAGTGTATTCAAACCTTTTATGGAAACAATACAGTACTCATTAAATCCTGGTAATATGCTTTTTAACATAGTATTTGGTTTTTTTATTGTTTACATGAACTTTTTTTACGCTCCAATTCAGTTTAAAACAAAAAAAATAACGGAAATGTTACAAAAAAATAATGCTTTTGTTCCAGGAATCAGACCTGGGGCTAAGACTAAAGATTTTTTAGATTTCGTACTTTATCGTGTGACTTTTTTTGGTGCGCTTTTTTTGATTCTAATCTGCATCGTGCCCTCAATTATTACCGGTGGCCGTACTCGCTTTGATGGAACAGCTATGCTTATTATGGTGAGTGTTTGTATTAGGGTTATTCTAAATGTCCAATCATTTCTATATTCTGATAAATATGAGTCAGTTTACAAAACGCGCGGCAAACATAGTGGCGCTGGACGAAGGTTTTAATCATGAAGCCACAAGTTATTTTATTGGGAGCACCAGGATCTGGCAAAGGCACGCAGGCAGCACTCATGGTGAGAGAGCTTGGTTATCTTCATGTGTCAACCGGGGATTTATTACGACAGGAAATTTTAAAAAAAACTGAATTGGGTGAAAAAATAGCAAAAGTTATTGAACAGGGGCAGTTAGTCGATGATGCCCTCGTATCTGAGCTTTTGAAAAAAAATTGTGATACCGCGAGTGGTGCTTACATTTTTGATGGTTTTCCAAGAAACACTGAACAGGCTCGTATACTCGACAGAGAACTTATACGCGGATCTCACACTGCTGCAATTTATTTGGAAGCCAACCTGGATGATTTAATTTCTCGAATCACCAATCGTAGAACATGTGGCAACAAGGATTGTGGCGAGATTTATAATTTGATTAACAAACCATCTTCTCGCTCTGGAATTTGTGATAAGTGTAGCTCAGAGCTTGTGCTTAGGAAAGATGATAATCTCGAAACTGTGAATAATAGATTTAATGTCTTCAGGTCAACTATTTCAGATCTACTTTCCTATTACAAAGCTAAAAATATACTACACGTAATTGATGCTAAGATTAATCCTGAAGTGACATTCGTAGCTGTACGTAAGGCGTTGGGTGTTTAATATATGCTTGCAAAATATAATTCGTTCAGATATACATGCACAACTATGATTAGGCTTTAAAATGACCGGAGCAGAAATAATTGAAGTAGATGGTGAAGTGACTGAGCTTTTGCCTAATACAAAGTTTAGAGTGAAGCTTCCTAACGGACACCAAATTATAGCTCACGTTAGTGGAAAGATGAGAATGCATTTTATTAAAATTTTAGTGGGCGACAAAGTTTTAGTTGAAATCAGTAAATATGATTTAACAAAGGGTCGAATCACTTATAGAAGTAAGGGATAAAAGGAAGTTTGTTATGAAAGTAAGAGCATCAGTAAAGCCGATATGCAAAGACTGTAAAGTCATAAGAAGGAAAGGCGTCGTGAGAGTAGTTTGTAAAACAGCTAAAAAGCATAAGCAAAGACAAGGTTAATCAGGGGTAAAATATGGCAAGGATAATGGGTGTTGATATTCCGAGAAATAAGGCAATGAAAGTTGCACTTCGTGCAATTTATGGTGTTGGACCGAGTGTTGCTCATGTTGTTTTAGGTCGAGCTGGTGTTAATTTAGAAAAAAATTCTAATGATCTAACTGAGGAAGAAGTTCAAGAAATTCGACGAGCACTAGAAGAGACAGGCTTCATTGTTGAGGGTGATCTTAGACGCGAAATTGGTTTAAATATTAAGCGCCTGAAGGATATGGGTTGCTATAGAGGTACACGACATAAAAAAGGCCTTCCCGTGCGTGGACAAAGAACTCATACTAACGCCAGAACAAGAAAAGGCCCATCTGTCGCTATTGCTGGAAAGAAATCAATCAAAGAAATGAAATAAATAATGTGATATTTTGAGGTAATTTATGGCTACACCTGTTACAAGTCCAAAAAAGAAAAAAATAAGGAAAAACGTTTCGCACGCTATTTGCAATATATATGCATCGTTTAACAATACAATTGTAACTTTCACTGACCCTCAGGGTAACGCCCTGGCTTGGGCCAGTGCTGGACAACTCGGTTTCCGAGGATCTAAAAAATCAACTCCTTTCGCGGCACAAACCGCATCACATGAAGCAGCAAACCGAGCTATGGAGCATGGAGTTACTCAGGTTGATGTAAGGGTTAAGGGGCCTGGAGCAGGGCGAGAAAATGCTATTCGTGCATTGTTATCGGCTGGATTAAAGATTCTCACTGTGTCCGACCGAAGTCCCATCCCGCACAATGGTTGTCGCGCTCCAAAGCGTAGACGTGTTTAATAATTAATTTGAAAAGGATTGTATATGGCTAGGTATGTAGGATCTGTTTGTAAACTCTGTAGAAGAGAGGACGAAAAACTTTTCCTTAAAGGTACACGTTGTTATACCGATAAATGTGCTCTTGAAAGACGTCCATACCCTCCTGGGCAACACGGACAAAGACGCTCAAAAATATCGGATTATGGAATCCAGTTGCGTGAAAAACAAAAGCTAAAGAGATTGTACGGTCTTGGCGAACGTCAGATGAGAAATATATTTGAAGTTGCAACAAAGGCGCATGGGATTACCGGAGAGGTGTTCCTATCATTGATAGAGAGGCGACTTGATAACGTTGTTTATAGGATGGGATTTGCGGCATCTCGTAAGGAAGCTAGACAAATTGTAAAACATAATCATTTTGTGTTAAATGGGAAAAAAGTCAACGTACCATCAATGAGGGTTGCGCAAGGAGATGTTGTCGAATTGTCGCAAAAGGCACGTGGAAAAGCTAAGTTAACGGGTGCGCTTGCGACTTATAGTATGAGGGAGATTCCAGCTTGGATCGAGCTTGATAAAAATAATTTTCGAGCTACGATTAAGGATATGCCAAAGAGAGATGACATTACCTCGAAGATCGAGGAGCGTCTCGTAGTAGAGCTTTATAGTAAATAATAAAACTGACAGGAGTATCATATAATGGACAGCTTTGTTGCAAAGAACTGGTCGAACCTTATTAAGCCTGTCGCACTCGAGACGGACGCAGATACACTTAAAGCCAATTATGGCAAGTTTGTTGCGAAACCACTTGAACGTGGCTATGGACAGACACTCGGTAACTCCTTACGAAGGGTACTTTTGGGTTCCCTGCAAGGTGCTGGGATTGTTGCAATTCGGGTTGAAGGTGTTGAGCACGAATTCGGTACGATTAACAATGTTAAAGAAGAAGTTTCTGAGATTATCTTAAATCTTAAAGAAGTGAAATTTAAGTTAACTGGAAAAGAAGATGTTGTTTTAACACTTGAAAAAACAGGTGAAGGACCAGTTACTGCTGGTGATATATCAGGCAATACAAATGTGACTGTTTTGAATCCAGAGCATGTGATCTGCAATATATCTTCTGGTGGATCTATACATATCGAACTTAAAGTAGCAAGAGGGAAGGGATATGTAACTGCGATGGATAATAAGGACGGCTACGAACTTCCTATTGGGTGGATTTACCTAGACACATTGTTTTCGCCAGTTCAACGCGTTAACTACACTGTTACAAATAGTCGCGTTGGAAAGCGAACGGACTTTGATAAGCTAACTTTAGAGATATGGACTAATTCAGGAATTGACCCTCAGGATGCAGTGGCTTTCTCTGCTAAAATTCTAAGAGATCAGCTTGCAGTTTTTCTTAATTTTGAAGATGAAGAAGAAATTGCAAAATTGGAAAGTAAGCCACAGCAGCAGGTTTCTCCGGCTTACAGTGCACTTCTTAAGCCAGTTTCCGAGTTAGAGCTTTCAGTGCGTTCGGCTAACTGCTTACAAAATGCTAATATTAAGTATATCTATGAATTAGTCTCTAAGACTGAGGGCGAGATGCTTAGGACAAAAAACTTTGGCAGAAAGTCTTTGAATGAGATAAAAGAAATCTTAACTAGTATGGGGTTAGGGCTTGGTATGAAGGTTGACCATATTATGAAAGAGATACAGGAGCAAAAAGCGAAGGACGCTGCTCAGAAATAGTTGATTTAGGAGTAATACATGAGACATCAAAATAAAAGACATAGGATTGGTTCAACGCCTTCTCATCGGACTGCCATGCTAAGGAATTTAGCAATCGAAGTAATAGACCATGGTAAAATTAAAACAACTCACACACGATGTATGGCAGCTCGTGGTATGATTGAAAAACTTATTACTTTAGCAAAAGTTGATACAGTTGCTAATCGTAGAAAGGCTCTTAGTAAACTTGACAATATGGATGCAGTCACTGGGCTTTTTACAAAAGTTGCACCTAGGTTTATTGGAAGAAATGGTGGTTATACACGGATTCATAAATTAGCTGATGGTCGAGTTGGTGATGCTGCGAAAATGAGTTTACTTAGCTTCGTCGAGTAACTTACTTACTACTGCCACATATTTTTAATTTTTCAGAACTCCATCTTGCCTTCATTGCAAGATGGTTTTTTTTGTACAGGTAAAAACAATTCTTTAAAAATTTATTTGCTTTTCTCTTAATTGAAAATTGCACAATTTTTTTGGTCTGGTGATGATCATTGAGAACAATATTTTAGAAAGCAAACTTCGAGTGCAGGTTTTTAATCGAAAGATTTCTTTATTTTACAAAACGATGATACGATGAACAGTATTTTGAAAGTATACAAACAAAATGATGTCAGCTCACTTGAGTAATTTAAATTTGTATATTGAATATGCCAATGGAATTTAATTGTTCTTACTGCATGTCGAGACACTTGAGAAGTTCTTGCTTTGTGATTTTGTTTCCAAACCAAAACCGAGCGATAAAGTATAGTCGAAATTTTAATTTATAGAGCAGATGCGTTTGTCTCTTAACTAACATCTCCAGATTAATGAGTCTTTCAAACAGCTGACAAGCTTTATCGGAAAATTTTTTTAAAGTTTGAACCTGATTTTTAAGCTGCATTTTTTATAGCATCTGATTTTTCCTCTTGTAAATAATTTAAAAAAACTTTTTTTTCGTGATCAAAATTTTTAATGTCACGTCCATTCCATCTCTCTGGGTGATCTTCCTTTGCCTTGAGATAAACTCGTTTTCTCTTCTCAAGAATCTCAATATCTAATCCTAAATGTCTCTGAGATGGTGTCACAAACTTAATGCCACTATGATAATGTTCTTCGTTGTACCAATGAACAAATCCTGCGACCCATTTTTTTGCTCCATCAATTCCATTAAACGAACCAGGATAAGTGTGATGATACTTCACCGTCTTAAACAAAGATTCGGAGTATGGATTGTCATCGCTGACTCGGGGGCGGCTAAAAGATGGAATGACTCCTAGCTTTTGAATTGTCGAAAGCATTGTGGCGCCTTTCATCGCTCCACCGTTGTCAGGGTGAAGCGTGAGCTTGTCTTTTTCTATGTTTTCTTTTCTGCAAATTTGTTCAAAAATTTTTGACGAGTTTTCCATAGATTCATTGACAAAAATGTCCCATCCTACAATTTTACGACTATACACATCCATAAAAACGTAAAGATAAAAAAACATTCCTGTAATATTACTCTTGATATACGTGATGTCCCAGCTCCAGATTTGATTAGGGCCAGTCGCGATCAGTGGCGCTGGACGATGATGTTTTCTTGGTTGAGATTTCCCTCTGTGAGCAAGAAGTTTTTCTTCGCTTAAAACTTTATAAAAACTCGATTCACTTGCGATATATCTTCCTTCATCGGCCAACTTTGCTACAATAACCCATGGTGATAAATCTATAAATTTCCCCAGTGTTGCTATCTGAATTATTTCCATTCGCGTCTCTTGATTAAGCTTATTTGCTGGCCCATTACGAGGGCCTTTACGTTTATCTTCAACGTCATTTTTCTAATGGCAATAAGTATTAAAAGTAATATCAAGATCATCACATGCAATCTTCACTCGACACCCATCGACAACAGCAACACTGATTAATTCAAGAGCTATAATTTTATCTTGAGTTTCTACTCGTCTTCCTCTGGCTCCCCCCAAATCTCGTGGCTTTTTTTTAAAAGCACAACTCGAGCGGCCATCTCCGCAATCGTTCTATCTTTGCGTCTAAGCTCTTTTTCTTTGCGATGAAGGTCAGCACGTGCCTTTATTAATTCTGGATCAACAGAAGGCTTTTTAGGGCCTTTGGGGCCAATTAAAATTTCTTCACGAAGAAGTTGCAAATCGCTTGAGTACAATCCATTTTCCCTTAGGAAAACTCCTAATTCAGCCTCTGTCATTGCTGATGTTTTAATTAAGATGTTAAGTTTTTCTTCTCTAGACCAACGATTTGTTTTTTTGTTATTTTTCATGCCTGAAAGATTAGCATAATTTTTTTTCCAACCATAGAGTGTTGCTATGGGGACACCTAATGTCTCAGCAACTCTAAGGGCACTTTGTGGACTGGGGCCTAATAATTTCTCAACTGCATTCTTTTTAAATTCCTGACCATATTGCGCGGACATAACATCTCCAAAGCCCCCCCTTTAATTTAATATTTTTTTTAAGTCAGGTTCAAACTTTCCAAACATAGGGGGTTATTGATTATCAATTTTTTTAGACATGAAAGCTTAGCTATAAAAGCATGCAGTTGACTCTTTTTTACGAAATTTTTTATGGGATAAGTGACTGAAAGTAATAGAAAAAAAACAAAGTTTGAATTATTTAAGTAAATATTTATCAAATTCCTAAATTAAAATGAAAAGCTGCCGAAAAGTTAGACAGTAGTGCTCAAATGCCTGACACATAAAACGGAGTAGCTGTATGATAAATTGGAAAGAACTTGGCAAACTTCATGTTGTTTCAAAACTAGAAACCGTTTTAGGAAAATGGTTTAACATCGAACTACTTTATGCAGATGTAAATTCTAAAATACGTAGTAATCATTTTGATAAAGATTATATTTTTAAAAGTCAGTTTCTTAAAGTTTGTTGCAATTTGGCATACGGTAGGGAGTTAGCTGAGCATGATATCGAGGAATTTACCCAAAATCTTAATGATAAAAATAATGGGATCATCATTTATGATTCAATTTTTCCGCATGTAAAAGGTTTAGCAGCCCCACTTGTTATCGACGGGGAAGTTGTTGGTTCTGTCGTAGCCTATCCTTTTGTAAGCGACGCGCTAACAACCGTTGATATTGAAGAATTAAAAGCTAAACTTGTCGAGTGTGGAGCAAAAGATCAAGATATTAATCTCGCACTAGAAAGTATCAAGCGTCTAAATCCAAATGATATGGATTATTTTAAAGAACTAGTTGGTTTGGTGGCCGAAGAAGTTGCTACCTATCATGATGAGATTATCAAAAGAGAACAACGTATCCAAGAGTTGAATTCTGAGCTTGGGAACAAGTATCGTTATCATACGATGGTTGGTAAATCGAAACAGATGCAAACAATCTATCGGTTACTAGAAAAAATTTCTACTTCTGAATCATCTGTATTTATTCAGGGTGAAAATGGTACAGGTAAAGAACTTGTTGCAAAAGCTGTGCATTTTTATTCTCCACGCAAAGATAAGGTTTTTTTAGCGATTAACTGTTCCGCTTTCAATGACAATTTATTAGACTCTGAATTATTTGGCCACGTAAAGGGTGCCTTCACAGGTGCTGTCAAAGATAAAAAAGGTTTTTTTGAATCGGCCGATGGTGGAACTTTATTTTTAGATGAAATTGGTGACACTAGTCTTAGTATGCAAGTGAAGCTTTTGCGCGTTCTTCAGGAAGGCACTTATATGCCTGTCGGTGGATCGACTCCTAAGAAATCAGATGTTCGCATTATTGCCGCTACAAATAGAAATCTTAAAGAAATGATGGCGAAGGGTGAATTTCGAGAAGACCTTTATTACAGAATCAACGTCATTAATGTCTATGTTCCAGCTCTTCGTGAACGAAAAGAAGATATTCCAGTTTTGATGGATCATTTTGTGACAAAACGTTGTGGCGAATCAGGGATACCACTTAAAACTTTTTCAAAAAAATGTTTAGAGAAAATGTTGGATTATCCATGGCCTGGAAATGTTCGCGAACTAGAAAACGAAATAGAACGTTTAGTTGTTCTAGCTGGTGAAGAAAAAATATTAATGCCTGAATCATTAAGTGCAAGAATACTAGATTTTGGCTCAAATACACCTAGCTCCGGACGTGGAATAAATATGAGTGGTTCCCTTAAAGAGGCCTTAGAAGAATTAGAAATGATTATGATACGAGAGGGCCTTAAGCGCTGTAATTTTAATAAGTCGAAATTGTCTAAAGAATTAGGAATTAGCCGTGCAAGTTTGATTATGAAAGTTGAAAAGTATGAACTTGATAAGCGGAACAAGCCGCGAGGGCAGGCAACTGGAACAGATGATGAATAGATTGATGATGAATCATGATGAATGATGAATGATGAATGATGAATGATGAATGATGAAAATGAATAATTTAAATTAACCCCTGACCTTGTGTCGGGGGTTGTGTTTTATTATGATTCCTCAATAAATAATAGAGAAACGTTAGTTTTCTTAAAAATAAAAAATCAGCATGGGATCACCAATGAAAATTCTCGGAATTTCCGCTTACTATCATGATAGTGCCGCATGCTTGATAAGTGACGGGAAAATTATTGCGGCCGCACAGGAAGAACGTTTTAGTCGTAAGAAGGCCGATAGTCGTTTTCCTGAGCGAGCGATTCATTATTGTCTTAAAGAAGCACAAATTTCTTTAGGGGATATTGATTATGTTACCTTTTATGACAAGCCTCTTATTAAATTTGAACGACTGTTAGAAACATATCTTGCGTATGCACCTTCGGGTTTTCGCTCGTTCGTGGCGTCGATGCCAATCTGGTTGAAAGATAAACTATTTTTAAAAAATACTTTAAAGCGTGAGCTGGGAAAAATAGGAGATGTGCCAAAGCTTTTATTTGCAAGTCATCATGGTAGTCATGCTGCTTCTGCTTTTTTTCCATCTCCTTATCGTCGGGCCGCGATTCTTTGTCTTGATGGTGTTGGAGAATGGGCCACAACTAGTGCGTGGAAGGGAAGTGAAAATAAGTTAGAACTTTTATGGGAATTGGATTTTCCACACTCGTTGGGGCTTCTTTATTCGGCCTTTACTTATTATTGTGGTTTTAAAGTTAATTCTGGTGAATATAAATTAATGGGCCTTGCTCCCTATGGGGAAGCAAAATATGTCGACGTTATTTTAAAAAAATTGGTGGACTTAAAAGATGATGGAACATTTCGCTTGAATATGTCGTATTTTGATTTTGCGACTGGATTTAAAATGACGAATTCAAAGTTTGATCAATTGTTTGGAGGAATTCCGAGGAAGATGGAAGCTGTGCTGACACAAAAAGAAATGGATTTAGCGCGTTCGATTCAAGTTGTCACAGAGGAGATAATGCTACGTTTGGCGCGTACATTAAAAAAAGAAACGGGTGAAGAAAATCTTTGTTTGGCTGGAGGAGTTGCTCTGAATTGTGTGGCGAATGGAAGAATACTTAAAGAAAAGATTTTTAAAAATATTTGGATTCAGCCTGCGGCGGGTGATGCGGGGGGAGCCATGGGAGCGGCCTTTTCCACTTGGTATGAATTTTTGAAAAATGAAAGAAATAAAATTGATGAAAAAGAAGATGAGATGAAAGGGAGTTTTTTAGGCCCTTCTTATTCTGAAAAAGAGATTTTAGATTTCCTTCAAGATAAAAAAATTCCTTTTGAAAAATTTGATGAAGAAAAAGTGGTCGATTTAATTGCTGATGGAAATGTGCTTGGTTATTTTCAAGGCAGAATGGAGTGGGGGCCTCGTGCGCTTTGTGCGCGCTCCATTATTGGGGATGCACGAAATAAAAAAATGCAATCGAAAATGAATTTGAAAATTAAGTATCGAGAATCGTTTAGGCCTTTTGCGCCGGTCGTTTTGGCAGAAGATGTGGGAGATTATTTTGAAATAGATCGCGAGAGTCCGTACATGCTTTTGGTTGCAGATGTGAAGGAAAATTTAAGAATTGAAATGACTGAAGATCAGAAAAAACTTTTTGGGATAGAGAAGCTTAATATTCCAAGATCAACTCTTCCGGCCATTACGCATGTTGATTATTCGGCCAGATTGCAAACTGTTCATAAAGAAACCAATCCAAGTTTTCATTCATTGATGACAAAATTTAAAGAAAAAACAGGTTGCGCTGTGCTGGTGAATACTTCTTTTAATGTAAGAGGCGAGCCTATTGTTTGTTCGCCCGAAGATGCTTATCGTTGTTTTATGAGAACTGAAATTGATTATTTGGTTTTAGGGGATTTTTTATTAGATAAAAAAAATCAACCTGTGATGGGCAAGAGTGAGGCTTGGAAAAAAGAATTCGAATTGGATTAATGATGCAGTGAGTGAATAAGTTTATAAATGGGCTAGATTTTATGAGTATTCATCAAAAAATTTTAAAATATAACAAAGTAAATAGGATTGAGCTTCAAAATTTTGGGCTTTTGATTGGAGGAATTCTTTTTTTTGTTTTTTATGTTTTGATTCCGTTTATTCTCATTAAGCCGGTCGTTTTTTGGCCTCTCGGGATTTGTGGTTATTTTTTCTTTTTTTCTTTTTTCTTGCAAGAAAATTTGCGATGGATTTATGTTCCATGGATGCTTATGGTCGAAGTTTTGGGATGGATAAACACTAGAATTATTTTTGGAGTTTTTTATTTCGCTATCATCACGCCTGTTGGGTGTTGTATGCGTGTGATGGGGAAAGATATTTTGAAATTAAAATTTGAAAAAAAACGTTCAAGCTATAGAGTGAAACAAGATGATATTGATGTTTCGCCTTTTGGGTTTTAGAAGAAGGGGATATCGTGGTTTATGATAAAAATTAATCTTCGTCTTCGAAAGGGCAATTTTTTCCTGAATGCTTAAGCCAGGAGAGATGAGCGAATTTTTCTTTTTCATAACCTGTGGCGATGTACAGATGTTTAAAACCTCTGTTGTGAAGTTGTGCTGCAAAATCTTCACCTTTTATTTCGTTTTCCCCAAGACTACTGTCTATATAAATTTTTGTTGTTTCAGGATTGATGTTGTCGTGATGAAATTCAAACAGGCGCGGTGATTCAAGTGTGAGAAGTTTTATTTTCTTTTTCTTTGCGACTCGCTCCCATCCCATCCGTAAAAGCATGTCGTCTTCAATATACACATACTCAAAATATTCACTTGGAACCGAAACATGAATGGGAATAAAGGCCGATAAGTTTTTAGGAATGAGAGAGATTTTATCTGCAAGGCATTTTGTTAAAATATGTTCTTCTTCGTAGCGGCTTGTAACCAATATTGCTTGCTTTTCAATTTTCAATTCTTTAATAAGCGTGAGTCCGTTTGAATCTGATCCTAAAAATTCAAAATCGACGAGGTAACAAGTTTCTTTTTTGTTTTCGTTTTCTTTAAACCAAATGCGTGCAAGTTCAGGGTTGCTCAAATGGATAATTTCAATTTCAGCATCGTGCGGAAGTGAAGACTGAAAACGTCCATCCCAAATTTGATGAATGCTTGAGTCATCGTCAATGACAACAATGCGAGATGATTTTTTAAAGTTTAATTCTCTTACAAACCACGAGGGCGACGAAGCCTTGATAAGGGTGAGAGTCGTCGTTGTTCCGATACCTATTGCAGACTCAAGTTTGAGAGAGCCTCCCCACGATTCTAGGGTTGTGCGTGCGTGGTAAAGGCCTAGACCATTTCCTTCTTTCTTGCCAAAAGTTTCTCCCTTTTTCCCTAGTTTTTCTAATACATCAGGGGGAATCCCCTTTCCATTGTCTATTATTTTGATTTCAATTTTGTCGCTCTGTGAAATTAAACTCACTTTAATTTCACCATTAGATTCAAAAGCTTCGACAGAGTTATTGATAATATTCGAGATCATACGTTTGAATTCTCGAAGCTCTATTTTAGCAAAGAGGCCATAAGATTCTGTACTTAGATCAAAATTGATTTGCACACCAAGTTTGGAGCGAAACTGCATGCGTTTTTCTGAGATCAAACTTTCAATCGCACTTGAAAGTAATATCGTTTCAATTTTTTCTTGTGTTTCTTCAGAGGAAGAATTTCCTTTTGCCCGATTTTTTGCCAGCAGATTGTTGGCGATATCACGAATGCGCGAGACTGAATTTCGAATAATGAGGCGCACTTCTTCTGGTAATTCGTTGGTTTCTTTTACGGCCATATCAAGTGCGGCTAAGGGGGAGCGGATGTCGTGGGCGACTTGGGTTCCAATTTTATAAAGCGCTATTGTTTCGACTTCTTGGGATTTTAGTTTTAACCATTCTTCTTGTTTTATAATGGTGTCTTCAATTTCTTTTATTAAAATTAAAGTAGTATTTTTTCTGTTTTCAAAAAGTGGTTGTAAAATATCTTGACGTACTCTTTTTTTTACAAAGGTTGTAAGCATAAAAACGAGACAAAATAAAAGTAAGGATGTGAAAATATTGGCAATCACGATTCCTTTTGTAAGGAAATGAGGGGCAATGATAATTAAATAGAAATTGTCATTATCATCAAATGAATATCGAGATAAAATCTGATTAAAAGAGTTGCTTGCTTGAGGACAAATAGTGGTGGATGCTTGAGGTAGGCTATCAACGATAATATTTTTTTCACAAATAGTTATTGATGAAGCCGAGAGTTCATCTTTTAGCGAGTGCAATGCAAGGTCAAGCATTGGACGATTCTTTTGGTAGAGTGCGGCCAATGCTGTATCTTTAAATTGGGTGACAACGCTTTTTTGTCTAGCATTAAATTCGTGAAAGATGGTGGCAGTATTTAAAAATAATAAAACGAAAAAGAGACAAAGAATTTGTAATATGGGCAAAAGAAATTTTGTATTAAACCATTGTTGTATCGTTATTTTTTTATTCATTTTTATATTATGTGATATAATTTAAAGAAATTCAAAGGATACAATATATGAGAATACAGATCATTCTTCTTTTTTTCTTTGCTTTGCCATGCGCGCTGCATGCGCAAGTCGCAGGTTTTTACACAACAGAAAATGATCTCTCTTTAAAATGGGCAAAACTTCCTGTTAGGATCTGTATCAATAAAAGTGTCCCAAAAGAATATCATAAAAATATTATTGAAGCTGCGGAAGCTTGGAATAGAAATTTTGATAAAAAATTAATTGACGTTCAGTGCTCTTCAAAAAATCCATTATCCGATTTAGATAATGTTGATGATCACTCAATATTTTGGGTCGCAAAAGATTTTAAGCGGTATACTGATAAAACATCTTTAGCAAGAACACTCTATGCTTTCGATGAGAAGACGGCTGATTTTATTGATAGTGATGTTGTTATAAATGGAGAAACATATAATTGGAAAGAAGTAAAAATTGACTTAACAACAGTACTTATTCATGAAATGGGTCATGTTCTTGGCCTACAACATAATTTTATATTTCCTCAATCGGTCATGAATTATTACCCTTATGTTGGAGGTTATAAAAAGACCAACCTTGAATCTATAGATCTTTTATTAATTAAAAAAATGTATTTCGATAGTAAAGACAATGTGCCTCTTTATTTCAAAATTTTTTCAAAAGGAGATTTAGAGGGAGCTATCAAGGAGCTTCTTACAAGAGAGAAAACGCTTGATGCAAATGAACTCTATGCACTTGCGATGTTATTTCAAAAGATTCACGATCTAAATTCCGCAATAAAATATATGAGTGAGTATTTAAAAATGGTGCCAAATGATTTTATGGCCTTATATAAACTAGGTGATCTTTTTTGGAGCAAGGATAACGCGGATGAAGCCATAAAGAATTTTAAAAAATCGATAGAGATTTCTCCTAACTATTATGAGCCTTATGTAAGCTTAGGAGTGATTTATTTGAAAAAGAACATGCGGGAAGATGCCATTTTAAATTTAAAAAATACTTTAAAAATACAGCCTGCGCATTATTTAGCCTGCTCTTTGCTTTTTGATTTATTAAAGGATAAAAAATATCAAAAATGTTTTAAGAAATATGCTCCTGAAAAATAATTATCTTGTTTCATAGAAATGCAGTCTTCTGTCATTTAGAATTGTTTTATCACCACGGATGCTAATCTTGTCTTTTCGATAGATTGATGTTCTGTTAATAAAGCCGATATGTATGATTTTTGGGTCTTCGATCAAAAGTTTTGAAATTTGAAGATAGATTTTCTCTCTTTTTGATCTAATAAGCTCTTTTTCTGCCATCTCAAATAGTACATTTAAATCTTCTGAATAATTCATTGGCGACATCATTGTTCCATTTTTTCCAAAAATATAATAAATATCTCCTGGGTCGCCCGAAACTACGCCTAGTGATAAGTGCACTATGTCCGCATCGTGCGTTTTTTTTATGGCCTTAACAAGTTCTGAAACTTCATAAACACCTGAGTCTGGTGTAAATTGCATTCCAATATCTTTTAAAAATTTTAATACAGGATCGTCGGCTGATCCTGTCATATATTTGATTTTCTGTGCTTGAATTTTTTTCATAAGTAGCGGGATATATTTTGAGTTTTCTGCGATGATTTTATTGAGTGTTCTTTCGTCAAGATATCCCAGTTGAAATTTGAAAAAGAATCGGGGATCAATATATGAAAAGATGTTGTGTTCAATACTTTTTTTAGTAAATATTAAGGCAAAAAGTCCCTTCCTCATTTCGGGTGAGTGAAAAAATTTGCCTTTCAAGGTGTTTAGCTCAAGTAGATTGTGTGATTCTTCATCTCCAAGCAGGCAAGCGATTTGATCATCATCATTACAATTAAAATTAGAAACCTTTTCTGCTTTTGGAAAAATATCAATTTCGTTTTTTTTCATTTTTTCGATTGCATTTTCTGATGGAACAACCGAAATGCAAAATGAGTTATTGTTGATGATATTGTATTTGTTTGGGATGAGTATAATTTCATTAGGGCCGGATTCTCGTATGGCGTAATATCCGGTTCCAAGACTTTTATCCCCTCTTTCTAAAACCACGCCGTATCTTCCTAGCGCGAGATCTAATATTGCCTCTGAGGCTGGCACATTAAAAATAATTTCAAGCGTCTCGTCATCGTCGGCTCGTATTCCAGACAAGTGCTTACCTTTATCAAATTCTTCCCAGCCTTTTACTTTGCCCAAGAGCGAAGCTAAGGCGCTATCTTTGTAATTTGAATTTTTATTAAGAGAGTTTTCGAAATACTGTTTATAGTGCTTCGCACTTAGTCTCGTGCCATCAGAAAATTTTTTAGAAGTATTTATTTTAAAAATAACACTACGGTTGTCTGAGGAAATTGTCCATGATCGGCTTCCTAGTGCACCAAGTTGACCATTTTCTTTAAAAACCACTAGTGGTTCATAGATGTTCATTAGAATGCTATTGGCCGTCGCCACTTTCCTTTCAGAGGGAGATAAATCACCCCATTTGTTAGGATAGGCAACTTTAATACAAGTTAGATTTGATGTGACTTTTGCATAAAAAATAAAAACAACTCCAAGTAAAAGGCAGGAGACAAAAGCAATAAATATAAATTTATTTTTAAGGACTTCAATTGTTCGCTTTAGGATGCTCATGATTTTCTCCTCTGCGTTACTTATGAATTATTATAACTATATTTTGATTAAAATAAAACTGTACACAAAAGGTTATTTGATTGAGGCATTCATTAGAATCTTAGTGACAGTTTTTTATAAGAGGAGCGATTTGATTTTCTTTTATTTCTAGCAAATACGCCGAATATTCCCGTCCAGCGACTTTTATATTGCTCCAATCGTAGGAGGGGTACTTTTCTCGATATTCTTTTTTCGCTTTGGGATTAAGCTTTTGCCATTCGTTGATTGACCATTTTTCAAATTCAGGGCAGATGACGTGATAAGCATGAATTCGCTCATGAACAATTGTAGTTCGTATTTCAGTATAAATGGCGGCAATATCGATTTGATCTTTTTGTGTGATCAGAGCGTAGGGATTAATTCCAATAATGCCTACAGAGTTTTTTAGAGAGTTAGCAAGGTTAACAAGAGGAAATTCGGATTCTTGTTCGACTTTCTTTTTGCAATTAATTCCTTTTGGGTTTTTTGTAATCCATTCTTGATATTCGTTAATTTGTTCATTAAGAATTGAAAGTCCACTAACGATTGTTCCAAACTTATCAGGTGTAAGACTATCGCTTGATATCCAACCTCTAAAATTAAAATAACAATAAGCGAGTGCGGCCACATAATTAGGATCATTGAAAGCAATGTATTGAATTTTTGAATCAATGCTTAGGGGCGGGACATTGAAATCAGTGGGTTTAAAAGTTGCGATATCGACACTTTTGACATTTGAAAAGAATTTTTGGTTGATGCTTTGGCAGAGTTTTTCATTTTTTAAATTGCGTGGGAATGAAACTTTGCACAAAGATAAAAAATCTGATTTTTCTTTTTCTGCTGAAAAGCTAGAATTAAAAAGGAGAAGCAATAATAAAAATAATTTTGTTTTAATCATGCGCTTCTCCTTAATCCGTTTTGTTAGATGTCGTTTTTTCCGACGATGACTTCGTTCCATTTTGTAGAAAATAATTTTTTAATATTTTCTTGAAAATCGCTGTACTTCATTTGAGCGATTGCTTTTTGCGTGCGGTAGTAGAAGTCTAGTCCTTGGTTCTGCAGAACCGGTAATGCGTAGATGCTAGAGTAGTCGTCATTGGTTTGAATGTTTAGTAGGTTTTGGCCTTGAATCATCGACTTCACTCTTTCAAATTCCGCCTTGTTTAAACCGCTGTTGCGCACTTTTTCTAGAATTCCATAGATGGCCTTAAGTGCGGCAGGAACTTTTTCTGCTCCTGAGGCCATGTAAATTCCCCAATATCCTCCTTCAAAGCCGATGAAGTGAATGGGTTGGGCCGAGTAGCAGAGACCTTGCTTGTCACGAACTTCTACAAAAAGTTCCGAGGATTGTCCTGCTAGATGTGAGGTGATCATTTTTAAATAAAGATGTTCACGTTCGCCACTTTTTGCAATCGGAATTCCAACGAAAAGATGGCTCTGCTCTCGATCAAATTTAAGATAGGCATGCTCTCCATATTTCCCTTTTATGGGATGTTTTTCATTCTTCTTCGGCTGACGTGATTTGATTTTTTCTAAATAAGGGGTGAGCATATTGAGAACGGTTTCAAAATCTAAATCACCACAATAAGTGAAGATGATTTGTTTTTTTGCCAAATGGTCGTGATGAAGTTTTGCCAAATCCTGTGTTGTGAAACTTTCGATGGATTCTTTGTTGCCCATGATGTTCATGGCGTAAGGGTGTTTATGGAAAACGAGATTTGAAACAAGATTAAGACATTGCTTGATGGGATCTTCTTTTTGATTATCGATTGCACGCAAGATGAGATTTCGTTCAGTTTCAAAATGCTCTTGAGGAAATGTAGGATATAAGAGAGTGTTCATAAAAAGATCGATGAGTTCTTGCGTGTGCGTTGTTTGGGCGTGCATAGAGAGGCCATACGCATTTTTACCAGAGAAACCATTTAAATTAGCAGAACGGTCTTCAATTAGTTTTCGAATTTCTTCAAAGTTTTTATGTTGGTGGCCCTTGTTAAGCAAAGCACTCATAAGATTGTGTGAACCGGCCGTTTTAATATTTTCGTGAATTTGACCTGCTTTAATGTAGGCATATAAAACAAAAGTGGGGGTCATTTTATTTTGGCGATAGATGAAGGTGACACCATCTTTTAATTTTATTTGTCGAACTTGAGGATCTTGGGAAATTTTTGTTGTATTTTTTTTATAAAGATCATTTTCTTTTTTAGGGGTCGTCACAACTTTTAATTTTTTTCTAAATTCAGAAATAAGTTTGGAGGCCTTTTTGTTATTATCTTTTTTCCCAATTTGAAAACTGATCTGGAGAGTGCGCTTTGTGATATTTTTAAGAGCATTGTTTACTTTGGTGAGTTCTGCATTTTTAATGCGTTCAATGAATTTTTCTTCTGCTAAAACATCGCCAGTTTGAGCGAAGCTGTGGCCCATGGCAAAGGAAAAAGATTCAACAGATTCTTTGTCGTAAACTTTTGTAGCAATGTATTGGTTTTTAATTTTTTGCAGATCTTCGCTTTGGAAACCATCTTTTTGAACTTGCTCTAAGACTTTTATTATTTTATTTAAAACTTGTTCTGTGTGTTCAAAAGGAAAAAGAACTTTGATGTAATGAAAGCCCCCTTTATTCATAAACATTGATGAAGCTGAAACTGCATTGGCCGTGCTGCCTTCTAAAATAAGACTTTTGTACAAAGGACACGTCTCGCCATAGCCGAGGCAATTCAGAGCTAAATCTTCTATCGCGGCTTCTTGCGAATCCCATAGAGGTGCCTGAACCGCAAGAGTAAGCTGCGCCATTCGAACATCTTTGTTGTGAATTTCTGTTTTTGCTTTTGTTGCCAATTTGAAATGAGGAAATTCGCTAGCGGGGCCATGCGGTATTTTGAATTTTTCGACAAGAGGGATAAGTTTTTTCTTATCTTTTAAATCTCCAGCGACAACAAGAAGAGCATTTGAAAGATTGTAATGATTTTTTCGAAATTCCGTGAGTTGTTTGCGACTGAATTTTTTAATTGTTTCAGGAGTTCCCAAAATCGGGTGTGCATAACCTCCCGTGAAGCAAGATTCTTGCATACGCATAAAACCAAATTGTCCGGGATTGTCTAATGATCGACGATATTCTTCAAAGACGACATCTCGTTCGGGAGGGAAATTTTTTTCTTCGAACAAAGGGTTGCTAACCATATCAAGAAGAATTTCAACACTATCTTTTAAATGAGGTGAAGGCGTGTTGATATAGTAGCAGGTGTAGTCAAATGAAGTGAAAGCATTAACATCGCCGCCAAAAGTTTCGATGTCGTGAGCGATTTTACAGTCAGGGCGTTTGGCCGTGCCTTTAAAAAACATGTGCTCTAAAAAATGGGCGATCCCTTGATTGTCTTTTTTTTCAAGAGCGCTTCCTGCTCGAAACCAAATCTGGACACTACCTGAAGGAGAGCCTGGTGTGTGTATCCAGAGTGTTTGGAGTTTATTTTTGAGAGTTAAAATCTCGTGTTGCATAATGCCTTCTTTTTAAAGTATTTTAGAATGCCATTGTCCCAGAGGTCATAGCTTGAGTAAAGAGCTTCATTCTCTCTATATTCATTTCCCTTACTGTAAATCGCATTGCAATTATTGTGATTTTTATAGCGAGCTTGGAAATTCTCCGAGTAATTTACTCTTGTATGGATCTAGCTTGGCGCGAGCTTGGGAAAAACAAGGCGTGCTTTTTAAAGAGCACGATTACGTCTATGCTCCTTTAAAAACGCTCTATTTGGGAGGGGGAACTCCTTCTCTTTGGGGAAAAAGTGGTGTTCGGTTTTTTCAAAAACTTTTTTTAGAAAATAAAATAAAATTTGCTAAAAATTATGAATGGACGTTGGAGATGAATCCCGGTGCTTATGAGCAAGATATTTTAAAAGAGTTTGAAGCGCTTGGATTAAATCGTTATTCAGTTGGTGTTCAGACTTGTGATTCTGATTTGCTAAAAATATTAGGCCGCACTCATTCTGTCGAGGAAAGTCGTGCTGCTTTAGAATTTTTAAAGGGTAAAAACTTTTCCATTGATTTAATGTTGGGCCTTCCATTTTCAGAGGGAAAACGCCGAGTTTTAGATGAGCTAAAAGAACTTTTAGAATTCGGCCCAACTCATTTGAGTGTTTATATTCTGACCGTCGATGAAAATTATCCTTATTACAAAAATCTTCCTTCTGAGGAATGGATTGAAAAAGAGTATCTTTTAGTTTCCGAGTTTTTGACCGAACATGGTTTTTTGCATTATGAAGTTTCAAATTTCGCCAGAGAAGGATTTGAGGCCCAACACAATTTGCAGTATTGGAAAAGTGAAAGTGTGGCGGCCCTCGGCCCTTCGGCCACTGGTTTGCTTGTTCATGAAAAAACTGCCATACGTTATAAATGGGATGAAGGTGGAAACGAATATTTGCTTGAAAGTTTGGATGAGGATGCTTTAAAACTCGAAAAATTTTATATGAGATTTCGAACGAATTTAGGGATAAGTTTTAATGATTTTTTTAAAGTTGAAGATCAAAAAATATTTGAGGAAATTTGTCAGGCATGGCATACGCGTGGATTGATTAGCGTTTCGCAAAAGGGAATTTTTCTCACAGCACAAGGCTTTTTAATTCTTGATAGTTTAATGAACGAACTTTTCTTTAAAATAAAATCTCTTTGAAATCAGTTAGTTATGTTGAAAGTAATTTAAGAACGTACCATTGACACAAAGACCTTTGCCTCCATCTTGTGGCTAATGAAGAAATAACGTTTGTGAAGTGAGGAAAGTTCATGAGTGACAGTGAGATTCAAAAGGATGACGCAAAACCTGATGAAGCGACTAAGGGTGACCCGGCCGATGAACGAGCTGAGGATATTAAACTTTTGGAGGCCGAGCTAGATAAAGTTAAAGCTGAAGCCGAAGATTTCAAAAAGAAATATTACTATCTGGCCGCTGAAATTGAAAATGGGCGTCGACGTTTTGAGAGAGAAAAAGAGAATCTTTTGAAGTATGGAAATGAGAAAGTGCTTTCTGGGCTTATCGAGGTTGTTGACAATCTTGAGCGCACGCTAGCTGCTGTTGGAAAAGATGAAGATCAGAAAGTTAAAAACATCGTTATAGGAATCGATATGGTCAAAAGCCAGTTCCTTAACATCTTGGGGCAAAATGGTTTAACCCAAGTTGAAGCTGTAGGAAAAACATTTGATCCGAATTTTCACGAAGCGATGGCGCAACAAAAAGTGGAAGGAAAGCCGGATCATGAGATTATTTGTGAATATCAAAAAGGGTACGTACTTAATGGTCGTTTACTAAGAGCAAGTAAAGTTGTTGTTGCTAAAAATGAAGAATAACATTTGAGAGGAGAAATATATGGGAAAAATAATTGGTATTGATCTTGGAACTACAAATTCATGCGTTTCTGTAATGGAAAATGGAGTTTATAAAATTGTCCCTAATTCTGAAGGGCACAATACAACTCCTTCTATTATTGGCTTCGCTAACAATGGCGAAAAACTTGTTGGACAAGTAGCGAAACGTCAGTCTGTGACAAATCCAAAGAAAACTCTTTTTGGTATTAAGCGCCTAATTGGAAGAAAGCATACTGACGCTGAAGTTGCGAAGTTCCATGATGTGGCGCCTTTTGACATTTTTGCCAATAAAAATGGTGATGCATGGGTGAAAGTTGATGGAAAAGAATATTCACCTCAAGAGATCTCGGCCCTTGTTCTAGAGAAAATGAAAAAATCAGCGGAAGATTATCTTGGGGAAAAAGTTACTGAAGCTGTGATTACAGTTCCTGCTTATTTTAACGATGCTCAAAGACAGGCAACAAAAGATGCTGGCCGTATTGCCGGCCTTGATGTCAAACGTATCATTAACGAGCCAACGGCGGCGGCGCTTGCTTATGGTCTCGGGTCTAAAAAAGATAAAAACATTGCGATTTTCGATTTAGGTGGTGGTACTTTTGACGTGTCAATTTTAGAAATTACAACAGATGGTGTTTTCGAAGTGAAATCCACCAATGGAAATACATTTTTAGGTGGTGAGGATTTCGATTATCGCATTATTAATTTTCTTGCAGAAGAATTTAAAAAAGAAACAGGCATTGATCTTAAAAACGATACAATGGCCTTACAGCGTTTAAAAGAAGCTGCTGAAAAAGCTAAACATGAACTTTCAAACGTCACTCAAACAGATGTGAATCTTCCTTTTATTACAGCAGATGCTTCTGGCCCAAAACATTTAAATGTGAATCTTTCTCGTGCAAAATATGAATCACTTATTATGGACCTCATTGATAAACTTGATGAACCATGTCGTATTGCAATTAAAGATTCTGGCCTTTCTCTGAATGAAATTCATGAAGTGGTTCTTGTTGGTGGGGCGACTCGTACGCCAATCGTTCAAGAGCGCGTAAAGAAAATTTTTGGAAAAGAGCCTTGCAAAAACGTGAATCCTGACGAAGTGGTTGCCGCTGGTGCTGCGATTCAAGGTGGTGTTCTTGGTGGTGATGTAAAAGATGTGCTTCTTCTTGATGTGACTCCACTTTCTCTTGGAATTGAAACACTTGGTGGTGTATTCACAAAAATCATTGATAAAAACACAACAATTCCTACTAAAAAATCGCAGGTTTTTTCTACAGCTCAGGACAATCAGCCTGCAGTTACTATTCATGTTCTCCAAGGTGAGAGAGAATTTGCAAATGATAATAAAACCCTTGGGCGTTTCGATTTATCAGGAATTGCTCCGGCTCCTCGTGGCGTGCCACAGGTTGAAGTGACCTTTGATATTGATGCGAACGGAATTGTTCATGTTTCTGCTGTTGATAAGGCAACTGGTAAATCGCAAGACATCAGAATTACGGCCGGTTCTGGCTTGACCGAGGATGAAATTCAGCGCATGGTACGAGACGCTGATGCCAACCGTGATCAGGATAAAAAGCGTCGTGAAGTTATTGACGCTCATAATGGACTTGATAGTTTGATTTTAAATACTGAACGGATGCTAAAAGAAGCTGGCGATAAGATCGCCGCTAATTCAAAATCTGAACTTGAAGGAGCTCTTACCGATGCGAAAAAACACCTCGAAAGTCAAAACCTCGAAGAACTTAAGAGTGCAACTGAAAAGCTCCAAACTGTCGCTCACAAGTTGGCAACTGAAATGTATCAACATGCTGGGGCACAAAACCCCAATGACGCAGGAGCAGGTCCTAGCAATCAAGGCACGCCAAACGACAATACTGGTAAGAAAAAAGACGATGGCGTTGTTGATGCCGATTTTAAAGAAGTCTAAAAAAATCAAGACCCCCAAAGGATAATTAATGTCGGAGAAACGTGATTATTATGAAATTTTGGGCGTGGATCGTAAGGCGAGTAAGGACGAGATAAAAAAATCTTATCGCAAACTCGCTTTGCAAAATCACCCAGACAGGAATCCAAATAACAAAGAAGCTGAAGCCAAATTTAAAGAAGCCTCTGAGGCCGCTGAAGTCTTACTTGATGACAATAAACGCACTCGCTATGATCAATTTGGTCATGCGGGTGTGAGTGGTGCTCAAGGAGGATTTGGGCAGGGTGGATTTCAGGGAGGCTTTGAGGGCTTCAACGATCTTGGAGATATTTTCGGAGATATTTTCGGAGATATTCTTGGAGGCGGTGGGCGTCGATCTCGTGGAGGAAGTCGTTCGAGGGCACGGGCCGGTAATGACTTAGAAATGGGAATCAATGTCACTTTTGAAGAAGCTGCTTTTGGGACTGAAAAAAAAATATCCATTCAGAGGATGGCCGATTGCACACATTGTGGTGGGGCAGGGAGCGAAAAAGGTAGTAAGCCTACAACATGTCCGACCTGTCATGGGCATGGTGAAGTGAGACGGCAGCAGGGTTTTTTTGTAATGTCGTCAACCTGTCATCATTGTCAGGGTTCGGGGCAAGTAAATCCTCATCCTTGTAAGCAATGCTCGGGTCAAGGAAGGGTAAAAAAGAAAGCAGATATACAAGTGAAAGTACCGCCGGGTATCGGCCAAGATCAAAGGCTAAAATTATCAGGTGAGGGCGATGCGGGACAATTTGATGGGCCTTCGGGAGATCTTTTTGTTCATATCAATGTTGAAAGACATGAAATATTTGAGCGTGATGGTTTTGATGTTTTTTGTAAAGTTCCAGTGACTTTTTCTCAGGCCGCTTTAGGGGCGAAACTTGAAGTTCCAACTTTACATGGAAAAGTTGAAATCAAAGTTGCTCCTGGTACTCAAGCTGGGCAGAAAATGCGCTTAAAAAATAAAGGAATCTCGCGCCTAGGAAGTCATGGTTTAGGCGATCAGATTTTAGAAATTTTGGTTGAAACTCCTACGAAACTTACGGCGAAACAGGAAGAACTTTTTAAACAGCTTTCAGAGTTTGATGATTCTAGTTCAAACCCGATTGGAAAAAGTTTCTTTAACAAGGTTCGTGATTTGTTTCATTAATTGTTTTCGTTTTTTGTAGAGGCTTTATGAAATTTTTTCCTTTATTCCTCTCTCTTTTTTTTGTTTTATTTGGGTGTTCTGGGATTTCACGAATTCCAAATGGTAATGATAAGCAAGACGAAGTTAAAGCCTCGCCACAATACAATTATTCTGAAAGCTATTTAAAGCGTTTTGCAACAGCTCGAGAATTATTTCGTAAAAATCAGACAGACAAAGCTTTGCAATTTTTAAAAAATATTAAAGAGGATGAATTAAATCCCTTAGAAAAGGCATCACGAGAAAACCTCACGGGGGTTATTTTATTTTCAAAATCAAAATTTGATGACGCTCTTAGGAATTTTGAGAAATCGATAATAGGAGCAAGCTCAGATAATCTTTTACTCGCGCAAGTGCATCTTAATCTTGCAGGAGCTTATTTTAAAAAGGGGATGGGCGAGAAAGCTTTTGAAATATTAAAAAAATGTCCCTCCCAGTTTTTAACTAACGATGAATTAAAAAAATATCATATGTTGTCTGCTCGGTTGGCGAAAGATCTAGGTCAAGAGGATGAAGAATTAGTTAATCTTGTTTTTGTTATAAAAAATAAAAAGAAGATTTCTGAGTTAAAGGGCGATGTCTCCTTTGAGAGGGCGCGCGCAATCATTGCCAACAAAAGTTTTGATTATCAATTAAAATTTTTCAACACGTATGAAAATGAACGCCCTTTAGTGATTGGTTATATGGCGTTTGAAGCTGCGGAGAAAGTTTTTTATTCTGGTGACAGAGAAAAAGTAAAAGAGCTTTTAACGTGGATTGAAGAAGGTTTTGTCGCCAATGAAGATTTAATGGATCTTGTGAAAAACTTTAATGGCCGCATTGAGAATTTTTCCAAAATGGATGTTAGCGCTATTGGTGTTGTTCTCCCCTTATCAGGCGACAAAAAAGATTTTAGTGAAAGAGTTTTGCAAGGGCTTGATCTCGCTTTAAACGGCAATTCACATTTGCCCATTAATTTACAAACGAAAGATTCTGAGGGCAGTGGCCCCATTGGCGCCTTTGCCGTCAAAGAATTAATTGAAAAAAATAACGTCGCAGTTGTTATCGGTGGACTTTTTCCTGATGAAGCAACGAATGAGTATTTAGAAGCGAGAAAAAATGGTGTTCTTTTTATTTCACTCTCATCAATTTATTTGCCGAAAGAGCAAAAGGATCATCTTCTTTTAGAGATCCCTGGCTCTATTGAATCGCAAATGAATGATATTTTTTCACCTCAAATGTTGAAAAATTTGGGAAAACGGGCCGCTATAATTTATCCTAAAGGTTCGCGCGGCGAATCCTATGTTGAAGAATTTTGGAGACGAGCGCAACTGTCTGGTGTTGAAGTGACAGGTGTGACTTCATTTGAAAAAAATCTTAATGATTATCGTGATATTGTGAAAGGCGTTTTGGAATTAAAATATAAACGTGAGCGGCAAGAAGAATTAGATTTGTTATCTGGAGTGCAGTCTTTGGAAAAAACAAATACTCGTCGAGTTCAAGTTTTAGGGCCTCAAGTCGATTTTGATTGGGTGTTTATGCCAGCACTTCCAAAAGAAGCTTTACAAATTATTCCGGCCTTCGGTTATTTTGATGCCTTCAAGCTTTCCTACGTGGGCGACGCGAGTTGGAGAAGTCAACTCATGAGCCGTGAGGGCGGGCGTATGGGGAAACTTTATTTTGTCGCTGATGATGTTGATCCCAATGAAAAAGTTTTTACAGAATCGTTTGAAAAAAAATATGGGCATGCGCCAAAATTACTTGAGTATATGGGATTTGATTCTTTGAAATTAACACAACAAATCCTTGCTGAGTCTAAGGCCAATTCACGTGATGAATTAGATCGTTTTGTGAAAACAAAATCTCAGCTTGTTGGTATTACGGGGAAGTGGAAACTTGATGAAGGGATTTGGCTTAAAAATTTAGGCATCTACGCCATCAAGAGAGATAAGATTGAGAGTCTCACCCCAACGGTACCTACAACACAACAATAGCACTTTGATTTTTTTATTCGAGTAGTTTTCTTTTGAGTTTTGTTTCACTCAACTTTTTCATGTGCTCAAAGGTTTGTGGGCCGAATTTTTCTTGTATCATAGAGAGATATTTTTCACTTTTGTGATACTTTAACCATGCTTGATCGCGAAAATGAAGAACATCTTTAGCGCTTAAAAATTTTGTGGGCAGTGGTTCACATTCATAAGCATGCTGAGAAAAAGCTTCCCAATTCTTAGGAAGAGGCCAGTTTTGATCAAGTGCTGTTTTAAAAAGATTTGACCCAGGATAGGCCATTGCACAGTAAAAATTGGCCAATTCACAATTTAACTTTTGAGCAAGTTCAAGTGTGGTGTCCATGCTTGAAAAATCATCATCGGGAAGGCCAAAAATATAATTTCCAAGGACGTGTATTCCTGCATCTTGAATCATTTTTATGGTTCGAAAAATATCGAGCTCAGTAAACTTTCCTTTTCTCATGCCTTGACGGACATGAGCGCTGTGAGATTCGATCCCAATCACTAGCCAATTGATACCGGCTTTTTTTAATTTACCAATATGAGAGGGGCGAATTGTGTCGATGCGCGAGTAGGCCCAAATATTGAAGCCGTGATTTCGTTCGATTAAAAGATCGCAAAGTTTTAAAAAATGCTCTTCTCGTAAGACAAACATTTCATCGGCAATTTTAATATTTCGGACATTGTACTTGAGAGCGAGTTCATCAAATTTTGAAATAATAAATTCAGGTCTAAAATAGCGAAAAGTATTTGTTTCGAAGGGCGCATTTATGCAGCAAAAATCACAGGAGAAAGGGCACCCAAGGCTTGTATAAATGGAAGCATAAGGCATACGGCTTTCAATTGAATCAAAGGAGTGCCAGTTGTGTGCGCGATACTTTTTCATAGGTAAAAGATCGTAAGCAACAGAGGGGAGTTCGGACTCGAGGTCATTTTGCGAAATGAGTGGGGCCGATGGATTAATAATAATATTTTTATTATCGCGGTAACCAAGGCCTGGGATTTTTTTTAAATCGCGTTTTTTATTCAAGAGACCGATAAGGGTATAGAGGCCTTCGCCTTTACAAATAAAGTCACATTTTTCTTCACGTAAAGTTCGTTCGGGAAGTGCTGTGACATGTGAACCTAGAAGAAGGATCTCGATGTCAGGAAGGTCGTTTTTTATAGCATAACAAAGTTCAGTCGCTGCGGGCATGTTTTGTGTTGAGGCCGAAGGATGTTGGCCATAGACAACGATGCCAATGAGGCGAGGTTTATATTCTTCAATTTTTTTGAGAACGAGGTGATTTGTCAGGTCTTCGGCTTCAGCGTCAATAATCACCACTTCAAAATTTTTATTTCGAACACCTGCTGCTAACATACCGGCCCAGATAGGCGTCTCAATCGCCTTATGTTCAGATGCTAATCCTTGGTATATGCTTTTTGAAGGATTGGGGTTTATAATGAGCAGGTCAATCGTCGACACGAGGACTTCCCTTTGGATTTTACTGGTGAGATTATGAGTTCTACTAATTTTATACTAAAGAAGCTTAAAGAATACAAAAAAGAAGTTTTTGAATTGATGGTCGTGGCCGGCAAAGGACATGTTCCTTCTTCATTTTCGATATCTGAAATTTTAGCAACGCTTATGTATGGTGGCTTCATCAATCTGAATAAAGAAAATTTGAAAGAGAAGAGGCGCGATAGAATTATTATTAGTAAAGGTCATGCGGCGATGGCCCTTTATCCGATTTTTAAAGATCTAGGTTTTTTTGATGAAAAAGAGATGGCACTTTTTACGAAGCCAGAAGGACTTCTTCGCCTTTATGCTGACCCAAGTATCCCAGGGATAGAAACAGTAACTGGTTCGTTAGGAAATGGCTTTGGCATAGGTTGTGGTATGGCCCTCTCAGCAAAAAAAGATAAGAGAGATTCATTAGTGGTTGTGATTCTTGGGGATGGCGAATGTTATGAAGGTTCTGTTTGGGAAACGGCTCTCTTAGCCGCTCATCAAAAACTAGAAAATCTTCTTGTGATTGTTGATCGAAATAAATTATGTATTATGGATGAAACTGAAAAGTGCGTTGAGCTTGGTGACATGAAAGCGAAGTGGCAAGCTTTTGGATGGGATTCTTGCGATATTGATGGACATAGCATAAATGATTTATTTAATTTTTTGAGTGATTGGAAAAATAAAAAAAGAGCGAAGCCGTTTGCCCTCATTGCTCATACAGTAAAAGGTAAAGGAATTTCTTATATGGAAAATCAACCTTTGTGGCATAATAAAATTCCTAATCAAAAACAAATTGAACAAGCTCGTTTAGAATTAGCTTAGGATAAAAGATGAGTTCACCACTTCCTCGAGATAGTTTTATAAATACAATTTTTCAAGCGGCCAAGCTTGATAAAGAAATTATTTTTCTTTGCGCAGATCTGGGAGCGCAAGCACTTGATGAATTTCGCGCTCAACTCCCTCATCAATTTATTCATCTAGGGATTTCCGAACAAAACATGATTGATGTGGCGGCGGGATTGGCCATTGATGGTAAAAAAGTGTTTTGTTATGCGATGGCCCCATTTGTGACGTTGCGGCCTTTTGAACAAATAAAAGTGGCCCTAGCGCATATGAATCTTCCCGTGACACTTATTGGCGTGGGAGTCGGTTTTGCGTATGACGATGCAGGGCCAACACATTACGCGACGGAAGATATAGCGTGCATGCGTTCGTTGGCCGGGATAGAAATACTAACTCCGGCCGACGATACTTCTGTTGTTCAAATGGCCAAGCTTTGTCTTGAAAAACCCATGTTGCGTTATATTCGCCTTGATCGGAAAAATCTTCCAGAAGTTTATGATGGAAAAAGTATTTTTAATAATGATGGCGTGAATCTTATTTCGGAAGGTAAAGAAAGAGCACTTGTGGCAAGTGGTTATATGCTTCATACAGCTTTAGAAGTAAAAAAAAGATTAAATGAGAAAGGTCAAAACTTTGCTGTTTTAGATTTGTTTAAAATTAAAAAAATTCCCGATTCATTTTTGACAATGATGAAGCCTTATAAAAAAGTTTATACATTGGAAGAGCATTTTTTGTCAGGGGGTTTTGGCTCTGCAGTACTTGAATACTGTGAAGAGAAAAATTTAGCTCAAAAAGTAAAACGAATTGGGGTTGAAGATCATTATTATTTCGAAAACGGGGGAAGAAAATATATTCACAAACTTGCCCAAATTGATGTTGATTCAGTTTTGGATAGAATTTTAAAAGATTTGTGTGATGAAATTTAACCAGAAAATTTTTGTTTCATCGACTTCATTTTCTACGAATGAAGTTTTGCGAAATGAATTATTGAGTTTTTTTCCCAACACTGTTTTTAATTCTGATAAACATTTGACAGAAGATGATTTTGTAAAAGAGCTTGAAAACTGCGAAGGGCTTATTGTGGGGTTAGATCGAGTTGATAAAAAAATCCTGCTCTCTCACCCTCAACTTTCAATTGTTTCAAAGTTTGGAGTCGGTTTAGATAATATCGATTTGAAAATCTGTGCTTCTCATGGTGTTGAGGTAGGTTGGAGTGCGGGGACAAACAAGGACGATGTGGCCGAGCATACTCTTGGATTAATGATTGGGATTTGTCGTCGCATTTTTGAAAAACAAATTGAACTTAAAAATGGATTTTGGAAAAAAAATGGCGGGGAAAGTCTTTCCGAAATAACGGTGGGAATTATTGGTCTTGGAAATATTGGAAAAAGTTTGGCCCATTTTTTATCTTTTTTTGGAGCAAAGATTTTAATTCATGATCTGGTTTATGACGAAGAAATTTGTCATGATTTAAAACTAGTGAAGAGTACTAAAGAAGAAATTCTAAAAAATGCCGACATTATTTCTTTACACATTCCTTTAACTCATGAAACTCACCACTATATATCCCAGACCGAATTTTCTTTAATGAAGAAAGAAAGTTGGTTGATTAATACGTCCCGCGGAAAAAATGTCGACTGTCATGCACTCAAGTATGCTCTTGAAAATAAATTAATTGCTGGGGCAGCTCTTGATGTTTTTGAAGAAGAGCCCTGTCACGATATCGAACTTTTTTCGTTTTCTAATTTAATAGTGACTCCTCATATTGCTGGAAATTCAAAACGTGCTGTCTTGGCCATGGGGCGGTCTTCCATTGAGCATTTAGTGAAACATTTTGAAAAAAAAGGAATTTCATGAAAGTTACTCTTCTCATTCCAACGCTTCATGAAATTGAAGGCATGAAAAAAATTATGCCGCAGATAAAAAAAGAATGGGTGGATCAAATTCTTGTGGTTGACGGAAATTCCAATGATGGAACAAAAGAATTTTGTGAGCAGAGTGGTTATGAATTTCTTTTGCAAAAGGGAAAAGGTTTAAAGCAAGCGTATTTTACGGCGCTTCCTCACATTAAAGGAGATGTCGTCATTACATTTAGTCCTGATGGTAATAGTGATGCCTCTCGAATTCCTGATCTTGTCGCAAAAATGCGAGAAGGTTTTGATATGGTCATTGTCTCTCGTTATTTGGATTGGGCCAAAAGCGATGACGATGATATGATTACAGGATTTGGGAATTGGCTATTTACAAAAACTGTCAATGTTTTATTTGGAAGTAAACTGACGGATGTCATGGTTATGTATCGCGCTTTTAAAAAAGAGATTATTTATAAATTAAAGTTGCACGAAGAAAAATCTTATTCGCTCGTCGAAAAACTTTTTTTTACAGACATTAGTTGGGAGCCACTTTTGTCTGCGCGAGCCGCTCATCAGAAACTTAGTTTGGCAGAAATTCCGGGAGACGAACCTCCTCGTATCGGCGGAGTAAGGAAACTACAAATTATTCGCTGGGGGGCCGCTTACTATACTCAGTTTATTTTAGAACGCTTTTTTTCGGGAAAAGATTAAGACTTAGCTTGAAAATGCAACGAATCAATGAATGACTTTTTAAATTTTCTGCATAGAGTTGGTTTTGCTCCCTTCTTGAACAGTTAAGAGTTCTCAAATAAAACTTCTTATCTCATGATTATCGCAAACATTTTTAATAGCTTAATATTTCATTGCTTGGCTTACTTTTTTGCTGAGGGATAAATTTCAAGTATGAAACATTCACCTTGATTATTGCTAATCGAAAAAAATCTTCATAGGATGCGGCCCATAACTTTAATAGGAGTGCCCAATGAATTTAAAATTAGCATCAGTCATCACTTTAGCTTTCACAACCATCAACTTTGCTTTTGGAGCTGAAGTTGCCACTTGCAACGCAACTCTTGCTTTTCCTGGAGAGGCTTCAATAGAAACTTCTATCAGTATTACCAAAATCAAGAAAGAATACAAAGGATCAGTTGTTCAAAGAAAAAACGGTCAAGAAATCCAAAAATTTGAAGACAAAGCAACATTTTCCTCGAACGTCGTTCGTCCAGGCCTCGAACTCATTGACCTTCATGCAAACAATGATCATCTAAAACTTAATTCTGCTGAACAACTTATTGTTCATGCGATGTTTATAAGCAGCATGCCTGAAATGAATATTCATTTAAGTTTTAATTTAAAAGACATCAAAAAAGCTAATGTGTATCAAGTCGGTTCAAGCAACATCGGTTCAACATCTTTAATTGAAGCTTTTGATGCTGATGGCATTAAGCTTGGATCTTTCATTGGTGGGTTTCTCGTTTCTGAATGTAAATAATTTTCTCCTGAATTCAAGTGGACGATGGCCTTTGCGGCTTTTGTCTACTTGAATTTTTTTTTCTTATACTTGGAGCGAGTCCATCAAACTAAGTGCGATTAGTTTAAATACTTTCTACAGCAAGCTCGATAAAGTCCTAAAGCAATAGCTGACTTTTTAAGACATCTACTCTCAACAAATCACGCCCAGAAATACTGTTTGTTAATTTTTCGAAAGTTGTTACTATATTGATTAATGAGCATTTTTGGTCACAGTTAAAGTATTGCCCCCTAATGGATTAATATGACACAAAAAATAAAAATTTCTCTCCCCTCAAAAGAAACAACATCAACTTCCCTAAACTCAGATCAAGAAAATTCTCAAATAAAATCACAAGAACAAAAAAGCAAAATAGTCCTTAAAAATACGCAAATAAGCAATTTACCCCCAAATAAACCACCGGAAAAAAGAACAGTCGATTTTGATAACATTGTTGTCACTCCTGTTAGAGATCCTGTTAAATATCTTGATACCCTGCTTGCCCATTGTGTGAAAAATAAAATATCAGATATTCATATCGAGCCATACGAAAAATGCCTCCGCATTAGAGTAAGAGAAGATGGTGAACTAAGTGAATATGGCATCATCGATTCAGAAATCAGCCTGCAGCTTATTGCCCGTGTGAAAGTGCTTGCTCAACTTGACATCTCAGAAAAAAGAAAACAGCAAGATGGCCGGATCAAAATAAATATCGAAAAAAAAGATATTGATTTTAGAGTTTCTATTTTACCTGTTCTCTATGGCGAAAAAGTCGTTCTTCGTCTGCTTGATTCCTCAAACCTCCAAATGAATTTTAATCATCTAGGTTTTGATGAAAAGCAAACCGAAATAATTTATAAAGCCATTAGTCGCCCTTATGGCCTATGTCTCGTCACTGGCCCCACGGGATCTGGAAAATCAACAACTCTTTATTCGATGCTCGTTAAATTAAATTCTCGGGATGCTAATCTTTGTACAGTCGAAGATCCCGTCGAATTTAACTTACCAGGCATAAATCAAGTCAATGTCAGAATGGATGCTGGTTTAACCTTTGCGGGAGCACTAAAGACGATACTTCGACAAGATCCCGATGTGATTATGATCGGCGAAATTAGAGATAAGGCCGTCGCAGAAATTGCGATCGAGGCGGCCCTTACAGGGCATATTGTTTTATCAACGATGCATACGAATGACGTTGTCTCAACAATCACAAGACTTATTAACTTAGATATCGACGCCATACTTATTGCTTCAGCTCTCAACGTGATCATTGCTCAAAGACTTTGTCGAAAAATTTGTTCTAGTTGCAAAGAAGTTGATACCTCAATCACTCCTGAAAACTTTGTCGAATATGGTTTTTCCAAAGAAGAAGCGGAAAAAATTATTCCTTACAAAGGAGCTGGCTGTGCTCATTGCAATTTCACAGGGTACAAAGGGCGAATCGGTATTTATGAGGTTGCGGAAGTCAGCGCCGAATTCAAGCGTCTCGTTATCAATAAAATGCCTGAACAAGCTCTCCTCGAACAAATCGCAGCAGAAGGAATGGCCACCTTAAAAATGGATGCATTCGAAAAAGTCGCAAGAGGCCTTATCACTGTTCAGGAAGCTCTTTCTAATACAAGAAGCTAGGCCTTGATCAGCAGACGTCAGTGAGAAGGAAGGATTTTTTTTCTTAATGGCCTGATGAATATAAAATTCAATTTTTCAAACCATGCCAAACACAAATGAGAATCATTTACTGCTTCGCTATTTTTGTGATCCGATCAACAATGTTGTTTGGGTATTTATACTGCCTTATTTCAAAATTGGTTTTTTAAAAATGACTTTTTCTCGTCGAAGTCACCTTTCACTTCCGAATGAAGCCCCTTAAGTCGCTAATGCGAGATCAGAGGACATAAATGAAGCGGTACAAGCGACTTTAGATGCTCAAAGTGAAGTTCGAAATATAGGTACACCCAAAGAAAATTGTACTGTAAAGGAAAAGTAATCTGTGTCTTTTGGATTTAGAGAATTTTACTGGTCGGGAGTAAAGAAGTATCCATTCCAAATTAAATTTTCAACCTTCTTAACAAACAACGTTTTTTCCCAAATCTTTTCCTGATTAGTTTTCAAACAAGTCTCTGCTAATTGTTTTGATCTTTTTAAAACCATATCTCTTGTGAGTGGCGCATATTGATTTTCTTGGGCGAAATAGCGAAGGGGCTCAATTGCTTTGTATGATTTTATTGTGAGACCTAACTTTTTCAAAAGAGGTGGTAACGTTTCAGAATTTTGATCTTGGTCATCAATATGCCAGCTCCCATAAATAGCAACGGCTTTTGTACATTGGTGGTTTTGAAAAAGATCTTTTATTCTTTGACTGATGCGTTTGTTGCGATGATATCCTTCTTGGGTGACATAGTTTATAAATTTTTGCATATATCTTTCATATTCTTCTGGATTTTCTTCCATGAGTTTTTTAGTAAGTTCATTTGATAAATACCCACCAGGCATGTCTTCAAATTGATCAACGAAAAAGAATTTTAGTCCTTGATTTTGTAAATCAAAAACAAAAGAGAATAAAGGACGCTGCTCTTTGAATTTTTCAATAGATGATCTGTAATCTTCTTCTAGAAAAAGACAATCAAAAGAGGGATAGGCCTGTTTTATTTTTGTGAATGTATCTTTATAAAATGAAGCAAGCTTATGTAAATGATGTTCACCAAAAAAAACGATGTCGGTATTAGATAAATCTTCTTTTTTCCAAAAGCCCTCAGTCATTTGCTCTGGATGACTTTCGAGGATATTTGAATAAAGAGATTGCCACTGCGAACATGCATTTTCTTCAGATGAATATGAAGTATTATAAAGTGATAAAATAATGATTGTTAAAATTTGTTTCATAAAATTATCCTACTCATTATTAAAATTTATATTCTAAAGTTCCCATCGTTCGATCTCTTAACCTCTGTTCGTTTGCCCCATTTTAAGTAGTTTTCAAATAAGAGAGGCATTGTTGCTGTAGTCTTCTAGTTGCAGAAATAATGCCAAGTTGAGTGATTTTTTTTTGCCGTGATTTGGGGCTCATTTTTTATAAAAACAACTAATTAAAAACGTAAAAACGCCATAGGTATTTCACTTCCCACTTGGGAATTGATCAAAAAGTATGAAGGTGTATAGATTCTGATCAGTTCAAAGTCTCTTTAACCGATCAAGATGAAGCGAGACAATACTTTTAGGTCATAAATTAGCGCTAGACATTTGCCCAAAGGCCCATTTGATTGCCGTTTGGATCTACAAACGTTGCTGAAAATCCAAATCCTCCTCCTATCTAAAATTTTGTTCGTATAACTTTTCCACCTGCATTCTCAATCATCTGCAACGTGAGTGGAATATCTTCCACTTTAATATAAATAAGAACACCATGATCACTGGCCTCCTTTGTAGAATCTAGGCCTCCGATCAGAGAATCATCTCCTGTGCTGAACATAGAATATTTTTGATCAGTCAAATGGCTTTCTTCAATTTTCCAATAGAATACGGAACTGTAAAATTTTTTTGCCTCTTCTATCATTTTGGCCGGAATTTCGAAATAACAAATTGGTTTTGGTTTTATCATCGTCATATCCTTTAAATGTAAAAACACTTAGATCATTTGAATACAGCTCTCTGGACAAACTTTTTCACAGAGACCACATCCGTAACACTGCTCTGGTGTTTCTATTAGTCGCTCATTTGCAAGTATCCTTGCCTGAAAATGACAAACATCAACACAAAGTCCACAGTGAGAACAGTTCGAAAAATCAGTTTTAACTTTTAAACTGCCCTTATCACATTTCTCATTCTTATCTAAAAAATAACTACAACAATCGGCACAGCAAAAACAAATCCCTTGAGTTTTTGAATGTGTTTCATCATCTCGAAATGGCCTCGGTACTAATTTTTTTTCTTCTGCTTCTTTTAAAACTTCAGAAAGCTCTAATCGATTAATTGTTGTCAATTTTCTTTTTGTTTCGAAAGAAGTTCTTTCGCTTGATTGAGTGTCGAGACATAATGAAGTTCGGCCATAAATTTTCCTTTTTAAAAATTTTGCTCAAAATAATGGCCGTGGTGATTGAATTTTTTTTCAAGAAGTGTTGCCACTTCATTCAAAACTTCTGGGCAGCAATAATAACAATCAAAACGTTCAATTTTTCCTTCGTCAGTTGAAAATTTCCAAATATCATCAATAATTCCCTTATTAAAAATAACAAAAAGAACGTCACCATTTATTTTGAGAGTCTCGGCCTTATAGGCTGATGGAAGAGGTGTCCCATCATGATTGTTAAGCGTATGAAATAAACTTCCTTTTTTAATTTCTTCAAGGTTTGTTTCAAAAAAACATCCAGGCGCATTTCCAATGGCATTTGAAATAAAAAGTTGGCCAAAGGCCTCAAGATCTCTTCGATTAAAAGCATCAACTGCCATATTCACAATTTTTTCTTGCTCTAGGGAAAAAGGGAGAATATTTTCTTTAGAATGATTTGAAATAGATTTTAATTTTAAACGTCCTCGATTGAGAGCGGACTTAATAGCGCCTTCCGTTGTTCCAAGAATTTCTGCAATTTCTTTATTTGTGCTCTCAAATGCTTCACTTAAAACAAGGGCTACACGTTCTTTTGGGGGTAAAAAATTCACTAAAGAACTAAGGGTATCCTTAACCTCATAGACATTTCCCATGTAGTAAGGTGTTTCAGGAACAAGCTCCGAATCAAATTGAACTTTTGATCTTCTACACCAATCAATCCATTGATTCGTGGCCATTTTAAAAAGATAAGCTTTGATATTTGTAATTCCTGCGTGCTTGTCAGCAAGTTTCCCATAAGAGCAGGCTAAAGTTTCTTGAACTAAATCTTCAGCATCCCAAGGATTATTCGTTAATTTTCTACAGTATTTAAAAAGATCACTTCTGTAATTTGTAATTTCCTTAAGAAAATTATTTTTTGATTCTCGTTTTTCTTTGCAAAAAGTGGAACTCAGCGCGGTCATGATTCTCTCCCTGATTTTAAACGTTATAACTTGAAGACGAAATCAAAGTCTAAAAAGATACGGCGGCATGAAAAAAAACTAATGAAGGAGAGGGAATACTTGAATCCAAGTGTTCTTGCTTTGTGTTAAAAAGGCGCGTTTATACTTTCTACAACAAGTTCGATGAAATCCTAAAGTAATAGCTGACTTTTTAAGACATTTACTCTCAATAAATGAGGGCGTAAAATGCTGTTTGTTAATTTTTAGTGAGCGTGTTTTTAATTATTTTCCCTTGATTGGTGAGGCGATATTTTTGCAAACGACTATTGGGTTTATCAGGTCTTGTCATTTCGACAAAGCCAAATAATATTGCAGGTTCAATATATTTTTCCGCAAGATTATTTCTATCTTTGAGGTCAAGTCTTTGCATAATTTCTGCCCGCGAAAGTTCTCCTTCTAAATTTTTTACGAGCTCCGTGACTTGCGGGGTGACTTGCGGGGTGACTTGCGGGGTGACTTGCGGGGTGACTTGCGGGGTGACTTGCGGGGTGACTTGCGGGGTGACTTGCGGGGTGGCCAAAAGAGGAATTGTTACATTAAATGTTGTGTCCTCGACAAAGGAAGGTGCATCTACGCCGGGCGCATAAAGTGGTAAGTATTTATTGACGTTCGCAACACCTGAACCTAATTCTTCATATCGTCCAATTTGAATGAGAAAGCGACAAATTGTAGGATTTTTAGGAAATGGTGTGAAGGAAAGTGGATTAATTTTTCCATGCCCATTAGGAGTGTTGGGATTTTTAAATTCTACCTTATCTTTCGAGATAATCATTTGGGCAGGAGCTGAGCTAGTGTACTCTCGATGAGCAATAATATTGGCAATAAGTTCTCTAAAAATTCTTGCACGCAGGTTAATTCTTTGGCCATTTTCTACGTAGAAGGGGTCATTCAAATGTTTTTCAACGAAGCCCATGAGCTGGTCGTGGGTATCAAGAAGGTTTGTCGTAATCATGAGCCTATCGTCATAACGATCAATATTTTCACGTCTTAAAATGGCATCAAATAAAAGTCCGGGGAGATGGTATTGAATAAGTTGGTCTGTTCCAAAGATTAAAATTGCCGATAGAGTGAGACCTGTTTTTCCTGTCTCGTGGTCTTTGCGAATAAAGCCTGCCATTTGTAAAAGCTCTTCAAAGTTAAGATTTGCCCATGGGTGGTTCGGATGATTCGCGAGCATTAAGCGCCCAGAACGTTCAAAGAGGTCATAGCGTAAATCAGAAATTTTAGTATCAAGAAATACTTTTTGCTCAGTATAGATATGAAGTTTTCTATTAAGAAGGCCTGCAATGATTCGTTGATCTTTTACTTTATAATCACCATCTTCATTTCTAAGAAAAACATCTCCATTTGTTTTATAAACTTGCCCACCGGCCGGAACTTGGATGCAAATAATTTTTTTGTTATCAACTTCGTAAGTATCAGGAAAAAGAAGATGAGGAGGATTAAGTTTGCTTGGATTATTTGAAAGATTGCAAAAATCTTTTTTGATTTTTTCGATTAAATCAACTTTAAGTCCAACAATTTCACCATTGTCTTTAACACCTAAAAAAAGATCGCCACCATCTCTATTTAAAAATGAGCAAACTGTTTCGAAAATATTTGAAGGCAAGGCTTCACGAGATTCTTTGAATTCGACTCGTGAACTCTCACCACTTTTAAGAACTTCTAAAAGGCGTGACGGAAGACTTTTCATTTTCCCCTAATCAGAGATTGTCAGATGCATTCCCAGGTGTTTTTAATAAATAGGTTTCTTTTTTGAAACAGTTCCTTCCGTTTCAAGTGTAAAACGCATTTTATCTAATTCTTCATGATCGAAGAAATTTTCGTGGTGTCTTGGGTATTGAAGTTCTTTTTCTCTTTTGAGATGGCGAATGGGACACCAAGAAGACTCAATCTGTTCTAAAAGTTTTTCAAATCTTACGAAAACAGTTTTTACAAAAATTGTAAAAAATCTGCCCGCTGGATTAAATTGTTTAGCGTAACCGTCGCTATAAAGGCCAAAATAAATTTCTCCAAAACGAGTCGTGTGTAAGCCGAGCATTCCGGCCACAAGATAATTATAGTTACCTCGAATGAAAAGCACTTCACAAAGAAGGGCCGTCACAACCCCTAAAATAAAAGCCGGAAGAATGAGTATCCAAGTCACGATATCTTTTTTGCCAGTCCAAGCGGCCAAGAGATCAATTTCTGCATTAATGAGAGTTGTTAGCCCGTTGGCATAGCTACAAAATTCGCAATTAAATTTATCAATGAAGCAGAGATCTTTGATCAGGGCGCGGTCTTTCATGACGAGAAAATGGGCGACATCAAGTTTTCGAAGATTGAGTAAGGGAGAAATAAAACCTAAAAAGCAAAGAGCCGAAACAATGGTGTGGACTAATATCCATCCGGGAATCGAAAGATACATAGATCCTCCGCCAATGTAAACGCGCGTCCAGCCGATTCGTTTTGCATGAAGACTTGCAATGGTTGGAATAAGACTTGATTTTTCCCAGACAATACTATTTTCGCTCATAACTTTTATACCCAATAGCTAGAAATCGGTTTATTTAGCTTTCATCACAAAAAATAATTTGTGAGCCATTTTCTTCGAAATGAAAGGGTATCCAAACTTTCATTTCTTTTAAAGCATTTTTTATCTGCAAATGTTTTTCAGGTGGAGCTAAAAACATAATAAACCCGCCCCCACCGGCGCCTAACAATTTTCCGCCATAAGCGCCATTTTTTAGGGCGGTCGTATAAGTATTTTCTATCAAATCATTTGAAATAGAAGAGGTTAATGTTTTTTTTATGTTCCAACTTTGATCAAGAAGCTTACCTATTTTTTCAAAGGATTCGTGTTGTCTAAAAAGATTTAAGGCGTCAATTGATATTGAGTAAATCTCGTTAACTTTTGAAAAATTTATTCCGTTTTTTATATTGTCAATTTGTTCTTTGGCACTTTCAGAAGCAATACGGCTTAGCCCGGTGTAACCAAGCAAAATGTGATTTTCAAGTTCTGTTTTGTAGTCGCGAGGTAAAATGAGAGGGGTTACAGTGTAATTATTTTCTGGCCCCATTTCGATAATTTGAAGTCCGCCGAAAGAAGAAATAATTTGATCTTGCACACCTACATTTTCTGCGGACAAAACTTGCTCGACATAGATAGCATCATCGGCAAGTTTTTTTCGACTAACCATGCGCCCTTCGAGGGCGTAGAGGGCGTGAAGCATTCCTACGGTGAAACTTGAACTTGAACCTATACCAGAGCGTGCTGGTAGGTCACCATCATGATGAATTTCAAGTCCGGTATTAATGTTTAAATATTTAAGTGAATTTTTGACGGCAGGATGGAGGATGTCGTTATGATTTTTGACGAGTTCTTCTTTTGAGTAGCTGACTCTTGTTTTATGTTCAAAAAAGGGAGGTAATTTTCTTACGGTAATGTAGCAGTATTTTGAGAATGTTGTGGAGATAGTTAAGCCGCCGTGAGTTTCAAACCAAGAATTGTAATCAGTGCCGCCCCCAAAAAAAGAAAGTCTATAAGGAGTTTTAGAGATAATCATAGATTTGTATATTGGTGGCGTTTAAGGATGGTAAATCCTTTTATTAATTCTTGGATACCGTCTTCTATCGAAAATTTTGGCGTGAAACCAGCGTTTTCTATTTTTTGATTACTGACGATATAATTTCTTTTATCTGGATCTTGCCCAATTTCAGAAATCATAAAAACAAAATCGGGAATAAATTTTTTAATGATAAGACAGAGTTCATTTTTATCGAGATTGGCATCGCTTAGTCCAACATTATAGGCTTGCCCTTTCATTTTTGAGTAGTTGTTTATAACGTGAACAAAAGCTGCCGCTGCATCACGAACATGCAAAAAATTTCTTTTAAAGTGTGATTCGAATAAAATTAAGTAGCGATCGTTATATGCTCGGTAGACAAAATCATTAACGAGTAGGTCTAAGCGCATTTTGGGGCTTATTCCAAAAAGAGTTGCAAAACGAAAGGTGACGCCGTCTCCTTTTTCAAGGATATAAGTTTCAGCTTCAATTTTTTGTTTTCCATAGTAGGAAATGGGGCGAAGAGGAGTATTTTCGTCACAAAAAATATCTTTTTCACCAATGCCATAACCGCTATTTGTGCAGGGATATATAAGGAGTTGGCTTTTACTTTTGAGGTCATAAATTTCTTTGATGATATCGCAATTAATTTCTTGAGAGAGCTTGGGTTCACGCTCGCAGCAAGGCGCCCCGATGAGTCCGGCCAGAGGGATGATAACATCGTGCTTGGTTATTAATTCTTTAAGGAGAGCTTTGTGACGGACATCACCTCTTATAATGGATAACTTGGAGTGAAAGACAATATCGAGGAGAGAGTTTTGTCCATACATGAAATTATCAAGAACGCTGACTTCATGGTTAGAATTTAAAAGAAGAGGAGTGAGTATAGAACCAAGATATCCTGCTCCGCCTGTTATTAATATTTTCATGTTTCTTTTCCTATCCTATTAAGCAATTGGCAAAGTCTGAGAATTTTTTCGTTTTCTAGATGAGGAAAGTTTCCTATATAAAATCCAAAAAAATGAACGTAATCAGTTTGGGGGAAATTTTTGTAATGATCATTATAAATTGTTCGAAGATAAGGTTGGCGAAGTTGGTTTCCGCCTCCACTTGTTCCTTGGCGATATTCAACTTGAGCTTCTTTTAAATTTACTTTAATTTTTTCAACTAGAGTATGATTGCCATTTTTTATAATAAGAACAAAAGCATAGTTGCATGATCCTTCAAAGTGAAAATCTGTGCGATAATAATGAGGGTCGAGATTTTTATAAAAACTTTCGCAATTTTGACGGCGTTTTTCATTTTGCGTGTCGAGGCGTTTAAGTTGCTCAAGTCCAATCACAGCATTGATTTCAGTGCTTCTGAAATTCCAAGCTGGATAGGCAAAAATAAAATCAGGATTAAGATCAGGATAATTTTTTTTATATTCCTCGATGAGAGCTGAGTTTGTTGCCTCTCTGGTCATTCCATGCGAGCGAAGCATTCGCAGTGTTTGATAAAAGTCTTCATCGTCTGTGGAAACCATGCCCCCTTCGATTGTGCTTAAATGGTGAGCGTAATAAAAAGAGAAATTAGAAGCAAAACCAAAACTTCCTAATTTTTGGTTTTGGTAAGTGGCCCCATAAGATTCGCAGACATCTTCAATCAGAAAAATATTTCTTTTCTTTAATTCCGCTATAAGAGTTTCGTTGAGTGCATTAAAACCTAGAATGTGAGTAAGAAACACGGCCTTTGTTTTAGGTGTGATTTTTTTATAAATTTCATTTTCGTCGAGGCCTAAATGCAAGGGATTGATGTCACAAAAAAGGGGAGTAAATCCAAGATGAAGAAGGCATGCAATATCTGAAACCCAGGTAAGAGGGGGGACGATAATTTCGCCTAGGCCATGAAGGTGTTTTAGGGCGGCCATTGTTATTAAGTTGGCAGAGCTTCCAGAATTGACAAAGACGCTATATTTTTTACCTATCCACTTTGACCATGCTTCTTCAAACTCACGCACTTTCTGAGATTGAGTGACGATGGGATTTGATTTTAAAAAATCGATGACAGAATTAAAATCTCCGCTTGAGATATTGTTGTCCATAAGGGGAATGGAGATTTTTTCTGGCATAAGGCCCCAAACAAAAGTAGTATTTTTTCAAGCCTCAACCGTATCATGGAATTTAGGCATGGAAAATCACTCTCAACTTAATGCTTTTATTCTTTGTGGAGGAAAGGGAACTCGTCTGGCTTCTAGGGTGAATGATTGTCCCAAACCTCTTGCCTCTATCGGTAATAGAACTTTTCTTTCTTATTTGATTGATTTTATCAAGAAATCAAAGATTCATGATTTAGTTTTTTTAACAGGTCATAAAGGAGAAATGATTAGAAAAAGTTTGGGCGAAAATTTTCATTATAGTCATGAAGAGACGCCTCTTGGTACTGGAGGTGCAATACGTCTCGCTTTAATAAATTTTCCTTCTGAATTTCATCTCATTATTAATGGCGATACACTTTTTATGATTGATTATTCCTATTTTTTGAGGGAGGCCCAAAAAATTTTAAAAACTAATCCAGATAAACAAATTGTAATGGCGCTGAAAAAATGGCCAATTTCTGATCGTTATTTATCCGTAAACTTAGGAAGCGATGCGGCAGTGCTAAGTTTTGGCGAGTATTGTCTAGGGGAGAGGTTGATTAATTCTGGAATATATCTAGTACGAAATGGGCTTACTAGCTCTATAGGACCAGGGTTTGTTTCTTTAGAAGATGAGATTTTTCCAACATTGATTCAGCAACAAAAAGTAGCAGGAATTGAGCTTGAGGGTGATTTTTTAGATATAGGAATCCCTTCGGATTATGAGAGAGCTCAGACCCTCATTCCCTTATGGATGTCGAGGGTCTAAAAAAAGTTATTTTTTCTTCGCTTTACTAGCAGTAATGGCCTTTTGAATTCTTTCTTTTTTCTTTGCTTGACCTTTTCTTTGAGTCATTTTGCGAGTTGAATTTTTACGTCCTCTTCCCATCGTAGTTCCTTTTGCAAGTATTGGTTGATTATAATTTTCTAATTAAACCTAAAAAGCACATTAAGTCAAAAATCGTAATCAAAATCTGACGAATAGAAATCTTCTCTGTTGTCAATAGTTCAAAGCAAGTGATAAGATAGGTTTATGCTTTGATTTTAGTTTTGCCTAAGGATGGCTATGTTCAATAAAATTTGGGATTGGTTTTCAAGTGATCTCGCGATCGACCTCGGTACAGCAAACACGCTCGTTTATGCTAGAGACCGTGGAATTATTGTCAATGAACCTACAGTTGTGGCAGTCCACACTGGAGTGAAAGGCATGGATAGAGTTCTGGCCGTAGGGCGAGAAGCTAAAGAAATGCTTGGAAGAACTCCTGGGTCTATTAAAGCGGTACGCCCTATGAAAGACGGGGTTATTGCTGATTTTGAAGTGACACAAGAGATGCTTAAGTATTTTATTCATAAATCTCTTTCAGGTTCGAAATTAGTGAAGCCGAGAATCATTATTTCAATTCCCTATGGGATTACTCAAGTTGAAAAACGAGCCGTGAAAGAATCAGCTGAACAAGCTGGAGCTCGCGAAGTTTATCTTATTGAAGAGCCAATGGCTTCTGCAATTGGAGCTGGACTTCCGATTACTGAGCCATCGGGCAATATGATTGTTGATATTGGTGGTGGAACAACTGAAGTGGCCGTTATCTCGCTTGGTGGTATTGTTTTTTCAAAGTCAGAAAAGGTGGCCGGCGATAAATTCGACGAGGCCATTACAACATACATCAAAAAGAAGTACTCACTCCTTATTGGAGAGAGAACTGCTGAACAAATTAAAATTCAAATTGGAAATGCTTATCCTTTCGAAGATGAAGTTAAAACAATGGAAGTGAAGGGCAGGGATTTGATTGCCGGTGCTCCTAAAATTATCGAAGTGACTTCAGATGAAATTCGCGATGCTCTTGCAGATCCAGTTTCACGTGTTGTCGAAGCCATAAAGGTTGCTCTTGAGAAAACACCTCCTGAGCTTGCAGCGGATATCGTTGATAACGGTATTATCCTTGCTGGTGGTGGAGCTCTTCTTGCGAACCTTGATATTTTAATAAAAGAAAAAACTGGCTTACCTGTTTCTCTTGCTGAAGACCCACTTACTTGCGTCGTTCGTGGTTGTGGCAAGGCCTTAGAGTCTCTTACTCTTTTGCGACAGGTAACGACACTTTCTTAAAACAAAACGCCACTTCTTCAAGGATGAGGTATTATGGGCGGTTTTGTCGTTATTGAAAAATCAGAATTTCTACTCAAGCTTAAGCGATTAGGTCGAAGTGCTGCGTCTGCAGATCTTTGGAAGCGTGGAGAGAAAAAAATAACAATTTTTCCCCGTGAAATAGAAGAAAGAGGATCAGGTAATATACTCCTTACTTTTACTTTTAATGAGGAAATTGAGTTTTTTCCTGGGCAGGAGTTTTTTCTTCATTTTTCTCAAAACTCCATTCAATATTTTGCAAGTGGAAATCTTAACAAACAAGATAATTTATACAAATTAGAAATTTCTGAGAAAGTTTTTAGAAGAGAAAAAAGGAAGAATGAACGTTTATTAACTTTTCCTCATAAACAGGTTTTCGTTTATTTAAATTTAGGAAAAAATAATTTTTTGGCAAATGTATTTTATCTTGATGAAAAACTAGGAAAGAAAAAAGATATTTTAGAAAATTTTTTAAAACTAAAAGGTCCTCGAGAGGGACTCACTGGTTTTAGAGTTTTAGATATTTCTAAAAGTGGCTTTTCTTTTACAGCTTCTAAAAAAGAGCGGCAGTTTTTATTAGAAGGAAAAACAGAGGCGGTGGAAATTAATTTTCAAGGTTTAATCTATGAATTACCAGAGGTGAAAGTCATTCATATTGTTGATTATATTGATCCTCGTTTTGGGCATATACAAATGTTTAAAGTGGGTGTCAGAATTTTGAAGATGAACGAACTTCTTTCGAAAAAAATAAGTCAATTGTTGGGCGAGGAGGGTGAGTTTGTTCAAGTTAGTCATGATTTTGAAAAAATTTTTAAGTAGGTTTTTGCTTTGAAACTTTTAATTTTCAGTCTCTTCTTTTTATTGGTGAGCTGTGGGCATTTTTCTCGTGGGAAGGTGTTACCTCCCGAAAAAGCGCAATTGATGACTTATGTTTTTCGAGACAAAACGGGGACTTTTTCACTAGAACGTAAAAGTAATTTAAATAAAAATAAAAACTTAGTTGTCGTTAAGCAGACACTTTTAAATACTGAGCAAACAAACAGTGAAAATGTTATTGAGGAGGTGCGAAGCTACTCGACACCAGGAGTGTTAAAAAAAGAAATAAGTATTTTACGTCCAACACGCTCTATCTTTAATGTTTGGTTTGATAAAAAAAAATATAGTTCAGAAATTAAATTAAATACGAAAACCCATAAACTTGATGTAAGCGTTTTATCTCCAGATGAAAAATTAAATGGAAGCAAACAGTTTTCGCTTCCCTCAAAAAATACTGGTGTGTTTTGCTTTTTTTCACAAATTATTGAATGCGTGAATGCAAGTAATTTTATCAAAACCGCGATTGATAAGGATGCAGGACAAATGAATTTTCATGTCATTTGGGAAAATTATCCTTTTATACAAGATCAATACTCTGATCTTCCCAATGAAGTTTTTGCAGCGGCGAGTTTTGAATATGAAGGAAAAAATCAAAAAGGAGAGTACAAATTTACATTGCAACTTCCGAATCAAGCGATCTTTTATGTTGTTGACAAAAATGCTGATCTTTTAAAGATGTTTTGGGTTGCTCAAGGTATTTCGATTGTTCGTAGCGATAAAGAAGCTGATTTAGATGAAGGTGATAACGAATCAGAATGACGAAAACGCGTTTTGCTCATATAATGGGAAAGCAAGGAGCGTGTTATGAATGAAGCTGGCCAACTTATTATGACGGGGATTCAGGGAACTGTTCTTACGGATGATGAGAAACTTTTTTTAGAAAAAGAAAATATCGGTGGAGTCATTTTTTTTACAAAAAATTATGAATCACCGGCCCAATTAGCAGAACTTGTTAATAATATTCAGCAATGTCGAACAGAATTACCTCTTTTTATTGGTGTTGATCATGAAGGAGGAAGAGTTTTTAGATTCAAAAAAAATTTCACACAATTTCCCCCAATGATGGAGCTTTCAAAGTTGGAATCTCCTAAAAATATTTTTTATTCTCATAAAATCATGGCCGAAGAATTGGCCCTTTGTGGAGTGAATCTTAATTTTTCTCCTTGTACTGATGTTTTAACAAATCCGAATAACAAGGTTATTGGTGATCGAGCTTTTGGCAGCGATGCTGAAAGTGTGAGTAAATTTGTAACTGCGGCGATAAGAGGATTGCAAACACATGGAGTAATTGCGTGTGCGAAACATTTTCCAGGGCATGGTTCGACATCTAAAGATTCACACGATGAACTACCTTATGTGAAACGTACTATTGAAGAATTGCGTGATGTTGATTTAATTCCTTTTTCAAGGGCCATTAAATCTTCACGTGTTGAAATGATTATGATGGGACATTTAGTTGTTGATTGTATTGATCCGACGCTACCTTGTTCATTAAGCCAAAAAGCGCATGAGTTTTTGCGTGATGAAATGAAATTTGAAGGAATTATTTGCTCGGATGACATGCAGATGAAGGCGATCACTGATCACCATGGTGTCGAAGAGGCCGCTGTGAGCGCACTACTTGCAGGGACAGATTTACTTCTTTATCGTGATATGAGCGAAGCTAAAAAAGCGTTAGTTGCAGTTAAGGAAGCTTTAAAAATAAAACGAATTAAAAATGACGATTTGAAATTAAAACTTAAACGACTGACAAAATGTAAGCGAGAATACTTTAAAGAGTATAAGCCTATTTACATTCCTGAAATAGCCAACAAAATTGGTATGCGAGGCACTCAAATTTTTGTTGAAGAGATGGTTCAAAAAATTTCTGAGTTAGGAAATAAGCAAAAAACATAAAGTCGCCCCTACGCTAAAAGCGGTCATTCTTTCCGCCCTTAAAACAATTTTCATCTTATCTGTTATTCTATAAGCATAGAATATGATAGGAGGGCCCTTCAATGTTGTTATGGGCAGGTGTCGTTTTAATTGGTGTTGCTGTGTTCATCGTGACGAACATGATGTTCAACGATGAAAGTCAATTCAAGGCGAGTGAAAAACTTGAAGAAGGTGTTTCAGCAAACAATGGAGCAAAGCATGGAATTGTGCTTCGCTATTCTCGTCCCTTTTTTAAACGTTATATTTCTCCAGCTGTTTCTTCTTTAAAAAATAAAAAATGGATACGTGAAAAATATAAAAGAAAATTGGCGGGTGCTGGACTTCAAAATTATCTGACACCAGAAGATTTTTATTCGTTCAAACTCTTTTTGATTCTTGGGTTTCCCATTGTTTTTATGATTGTTCGAATCTTTTTAGAAGAGACTTGGCCCCTTAGTTTAATTCCTATCATTGCTATTGTTGGCTACTTTTATCCCGATATTTGGATCAACGGAAAATGTAAAAGTCGTCAACAAGAAGTCGTGCGATCAATGCCTTTTTGTGTCGATATGTTGGCCCTTTCTGTGGAGGCCGGATTAGATTTTGTGGCCGCGATGAGTAAGGTTATTGAGAAAGCAAAGACAAGTGCACTTACTGAAGAATTTGAACAAGTCATTAAAGAAATTAGAGTTGGAGCAAGTCGAGCGGAAGCGCTTCGGAATATGTCTTGGAGATTAGATATGATTCAGATGGCCTCCTTTTCTGCAACACTTATTGCTGCCGATAGTGTCGGAGCATCGATTGGGCCAATTCTTAAAGCATTATCTGTAGAAATAAGACAAAAACGATCGGCCGATGTGGAAAAAGCAGGAGCAACAGCGGCCACTAAAATATTATTTCCAATGCTTTTTTTAATTGTTCCCGCAGTTTTTATTATAGTAATGGCACCCCTTTTATTACAAATGATGTCGAGAAAATAAATGATGAAAAATTATAAAATAATAATTCAAAAAAATGGAATAGAACTTGCCTCGAAGGTTGTCGAGGCAAAAACTTTTTTGGAAAGATTGAAAGGATTAATGTTTGATAAAGAAATGGCGGAGTTTGATGGCCTACTCATTAAAGCGTGTAATTCAATTCACACTTGCTTTATGAATTTTAATTTGGATGTTATTTTTTTGGATAAAGATTTTAGGGTTGTTAAAATTATTAAGAATTTAAAACCATGGCGTGTGACTCGGTTTTACATAACGGCTACACAAGTTTTAGAGATGAAGGGTGGGAGTCTTGTTTTTGATTTACAAAAAGGTGATAAGCTTGAGGTGCTATGTTTAAATTAGTCGCGATTGCAGGAAAAATAAGAGGGAAAGAATTTTCACTGGCAGAAGGTGAAAATATCGCCGGCCGCGATGGTGAATGTAATATTGCTATTCAAGTTGATGGCATTTCTAAACGACATTTTTCTATGACAGTGACTGGAAATTCGGCCTATGTCGAAGATTTAGGAAGTTCAAATGGAACTTTTCTTAATGGAAAAATAATCAGTAAAGCAACTGTTAAAGGAGGAGATAAAATTGCTCTTCCTAATGTTATTTTGCAAGTAGTGTATGTCAAAGAAAAAAAAGTTATTGTTAAAAAGAAAGTTGTTCAAACAAAAGAAGGAAAAGGCGATGATCAAAATGAAGATTTTATGGCCGCGCCTCCTCCTCCTAAAGAAATACCTCTAAAATTACTTTATCTTTTTCGCTATAAAATCATGCCAATTTTTCACGGTATTAACCAAGAATATGAATGGAAAGTGCTTCTTGGAATTGGAGTTGCCGTCTTTGTTGTGGCCACAATTTCTTTGACAATTTCTCCAATATTAAGTGATAGCAGTAAACTTCTTTTAGAAGAAACGGCCAATCGTGGGGCACACTACGCTGATGAAATTGAGCGTATTAATGCTCGTGCTTTAAGCTTACGCAATCTTGATCAAGTCGACACAAGTTTTTTAGATAAAGAGCCTGGTGTTTATTCATATGAACTTTATGATTTAGAAGGGCGAATTGTGAGTCCGAAGGGAAAAATGAATGAATATATTTCAGACAGCTTTTCAATAAAGGCGAGAGAATGGGCCTTAAAGCCTGAAAACCAAAATAAAAATGTTTTTAAAATCAAACTGGGAAGTAGTGAGATTGGTATAGCGAAAAACGTTATGTCTATTAATTTAAAAACGGGAAGCTATGAATCAGTGGGCGTTATTGCCATACGTTTTATGCCAAAATCACTTAATATTGATTCATCAAAAACGACTTCGGTTTATTTGGAAGCATTAGTAACGTCAATGATTGTGGGCGTCTTTTTTTACGGTTTTGTTTTTTATCTTACCACAAAACCGCTTGATGAACTTCGTTTTCAATTAGAAGAATCATTGAGGGGAAAAAGACGAAACGTCGAAGGACAATTATTAATGATGGAACTTGAGGGTTTAAAAGATTCGATGAATTCAATTTTACAACGAAACCGTGAACTTCAGCGCGATGATAATTCTTCAGTAATGGAAATCGAGGATGATGGGCCGTATATTGCCATCCTTGGAGAGTTTTTGAGAGGGGCAGGTGTTCCTGCGATGATATTAAATTCTGAAAAAATGTTGCAAAAAATTAATACCGAAGCAGAAGACATCACCGGAATTCGAGAAAATGCAAGTCAGGGGTTGGGGCTTTTAGATATTTGTAGGGAAAAAGGATTTGCAGCTTCGCTTTTAGAGCTGTGTGAAAATTCTGCGAACAACTCAGGAAGTAATCAACAAACGGAGTATGAACTTTCAGGGAAAAGTTACGGCATTCATGTCGCCGCTTTAATGGGAAAAGATAAATTTGCAAAAGCATTTTATATAACTTTTGTGAAGGGTGATTAAATATGGCCAAAGGGTCAGTACAGGTAAGTAAAGATCTCAAGAGTCCAACGACTCAGGGGACCTATTATCGTCTGATTGGGCTTAGTGGCCAAAATAAAGGGACTTGTTATTATTTAAAAGGTGGGCGTGTTGTTATTGGGCGAGGAGAACAAGCAGATATTCAGATAATGGATAGTAAAGCTTCGCGGGAACATGCTGAACTTACAAAAGTAAAAAATGAATTTATTGTCACTGATCTTGGGTCACAAAATGGAATAATCGTTAACGATCTCAAGGTCAGTCAGTATCACCTTTCTGACGGGGATCGAATTATTATTGGGCAAACTATTTTTAAGTTTCAAATAATAACTATATTAGCAACAGAATTGCCCTCACTAAAAACGAGTGAAAATTTTGCTCAGGATAAAGATGATGAAGATTTAATTCAAGATAGTAAGAAAAAAGAAGTTGCTCCTCGTAGTATGAAAAAACTGCTTGTTATGGGAGCGGTGATTGCGATTGGAATTATTGCTCTCACGACTTCGCCACCTAAAGTAACTGATTCAAAAGATGGCAAGACGACAAAACCAGAATCCAAAGAAGGTGAAAAAAGAATAGTAATGAAACCTCGTGGAGAAACAGAAGAAGAAAGAGAAAATGATGATAAAATTAAAGGGCTTTTGCAGCAGGGGCAGCGAGAATTGCGGGAGGCCAACTATTATAGAGCGATTACAGCTTTTCAATTGGCCACAAATTTAGATCCACAAAATGGTTATGCCCAATATTATTTAAACAAAAGCCGTCAATCCCTTGATCAAGAGGTTAAAGATAATTTTTTTCGAGCGGCATTAGACGTTGAGGCCTTGAAATACCGTTCTGCTATTGTTGCCTATTGTTCAGTTATGCGTTTGTTGCAACAATATAATACAGACCAACGTTATAAAGACGCGCAAACTAATATAGAGTTATTGGAAGAAAAACTCGGAATGGAGAAAGGTGAAACTAAGTGTTTTGAGGGGCAATAAGCTTCTCGGCGAATTTGATTTTGAAAATGAAATTGCAGGCATTGCTGGGCCTCATTCCTTTTTTATTGGCCGTTCCGAAGAATGCTCTATTCAACTAGACGACAAACAAGTTTCCAGAGAGCATGCAAAAATAATTTTTGATAATGAAAAATGGATGATAGAGCGTCTTTCGGAATCAAGTAATATCATCGTCAATACTGCTTTATGCACACAAAAAGAATTAAATAATGGTGATGTTATTATTATTGGCCCCTTTGTTCTCAATGTAACATTGCTTCCGCCTGTTTTAATGCGACCGATGGGGGCATTTCCTAATGAACAAACAATAGGTGCTACAGTCTCGCAGACTGAATCAGTTCAGGAACCTTCTCCCTCTTCAAATGCTCAGTCCAATATTGACGAAGTTAAAGAAAATCAGGTTCCATTAATCGAGTTTGAAAATGATCCAGAAGTAATCGAGACACCAGTTGAATCTTTAGAAAATAGTGATGGTGTTTCAAGTTATGAGGATAATGCGGGTAACTCAGCAGCGCCTCAAGGAGAAGTTTCTTCAGCAGAAGTTCCAATGCTATTTTCGGATGCCCCGGCCGATGATGAATCTCAACAAAGTGGTGAAGATAATAATTCTGACTTACCAATGGGTGAAGATGTCATTGGTCGAACTCAGGTAGTAAAGGCATTTGCTAATTTTTATTTGGAAATTATTGGAGAATATGCCCCTTATGATTCGTACTCGATTGAAAAAAATGAGATTTTTATTGGAAGGGATGAATCTAAATGTCAGATCGTTTTAAAAGATTCAGAGGTTTCTTCGGTTCATGCTGTTGTTCGAAAAAATAATATTATTTGTACTTTAGAAGATTTAAATTCATCAAATGGCACAATCTTAAATGCCAAACGAATTAATAAGGCCACTTTAACAACAGATGATGAATTTATAATTGGAAGCACAACTTTTACTTTTAAAATTGAATCCGACCTTATTCAAGATGAAAAAAGTCGCCTGATGCCCGTTGAGGAAAATCAAGAAATTGAAGTGATTGAAGAGGTTGAAGAAGTTGTTACTTTTGATGCTTCAGAAAATGGTAGTGAAAATGTAAATGCAGCTGACCCTTTTTCTGGTACTTCTGAAGTTAAAGAAAAATCTATTATCAAAAGAATTTGGAAAGATCCTGCCCAGAGAAAAAAATTAATCTATGGACTCGTTGTTCTTGTCGTTTTATGGGTTTTTCTTGATGATAGTGGCAAGGCCCCTGCTACAAAAAAACCAGTCGCTTCAAAAGAGGGAGCGAAAGAACAAAGTAATTTATTAGTGACGCCGGATGCAAATAAACAGACAGACGATAGTAAAGATCCGAATAAGCCTGTTGCCCCTAAAAAAGTTGCTAAAAAAATGAGCAAAGAAGAGCTTGAAACAGTTGAAGCTCGTTATCTTTTAGCAAAAGATCATTACGACAAAGGAAAATATCGTGAGGCCATGTTTGAGTTAGAAAATATTTTTTCTATTACTCCTGAATATAAAAAATCGCGCGACATGTATGATCTTTCAAAACAAGGCCTAGCTCGTCTTGAGCAATTAGAAGAACAGAGAAGAAAAGAACAAGAAAAACGTGAACGCCAAGAGAAGATTAAAATTTTAGTTGAAAAAGCAAAAGAGGCCACGAATGACAAAAAACAGGAAGTGGCGGAAGCCCTTTTCGGTGAAATTTTAAAATTAGATCCTGAAAATTATGATGTTCCCCAAATGAAACTTGAGATTGAAGCGTGGAAACGTGAACAGGAACGAATTGCAAATGAAATTGCAATGAAAGAAGCGGAAAGAACAAAAAAAGTATTGCAACTTGCTCCGGGGAAAAGTTTTTATTTAAAAAAAGAATGGTATAAGGCCATCATAAAGTTAGAAGAGTTTACCAAAGTCACACCTATGGATGAAGATCTTACGAAAGAAGGTGTTGAAATGCTGGCTGATTCAAGAACACAGCTACAAGGAATAGTCAGTCCACTGGTCGGAAAAGCGCGCTCTTTAAAAGAGGGGCAGGATCTTAAAGGTGCTTACGAAGTTTATTTGCAAGTGCTTGGTTTTGACCCTATTAATGTGGAAGCGCTTAATGAGATGGCCGAAATTCGTGATACACTTTTTAATCGCGCTCGTAAAATTTATCGTGAAGCGATTATTTCAGAATCGCTAAGTCTTTTTGATGATGCCAAAGAAAAATTTCAAGAAGTTCAGCAAATTTCACCATCAGATAGTGATTACTATAAAAAAGCATCTGATAAGTTAAAAGATTATACGGAATAATATGAAGAAACTTAAAAGTTATAGCGCAAAAACTCATCAAGGCCCTCTTATTCAAATTAATGAAGATGATTATGATATTGATCTTCGAAACCAACTTTTTATGGTTCTGGATGGTTTTGGTGGAGCAGGCGTTGGTGATAAATCTGTTGGACTGGCAAAGAGCACGATTAAAAATTTTTTTGGAAAAATTTGTATTGACCCTGATTCGACACTTCCGTTTTTTTATAATCCTCGTTATTTGATTGAAGGTAATGCCTTAATAAATGCGATAAAATCGGCCCATCAAGTTCTTAAAAATGAGAATGCTGAAAGAGACATGAATTTAAGAGGTGGTGTTTCTCTTATCGCTGTTGCGGCCTCTGAGGGAGTAATGACGATGGTTTCAGTGGGAAATTGTCTTAGTTATCTTTACCGGCGTGGCCATTTAGAGCTACTTACCTACCCTGATTGTTTAAGGCCTTTAGGGGATGATTATCAGCAGACCTTATCCTTACATCCCTTGAGTGCTCTTGGCCTTTTTGATGATTTTGAGCCACAGGTGCGTGAGCTTCGTGTAGAGGCAGATGACCAGCTCCTTCTTTTAACTGATGGGGCCTTTGGGCGTTTACGGAGGGAAGATATTGAATTTGTCTTAGAGAAAAAAATAGAAAAGGGTCAAATTATTGATGATCTTTTCCAGTTAGTGAATTCTAGGGGAAATTTAGATAACCAGACTGCTGTGATTTTGAGATTTTAAATTGCGAAATTTTAAATTTTGGGTCAAGATAGCTTATCAAAGAGGTTTGTTATGAGCGCGAAAATTTTGGTTGTTGACGATAGTCCAACAGTTCAAAAAGTTATTGCTATAACTTTGGCCAATGAAGGCCATGAGTTATTTCAAGCTTTAAATGAGGATGAACTTTTTAATAAACTAAAGACTGGCTCATATAATTTAATTTTACTTGATTTTACAATTTCGCCCAAAAAAAGTGGTTATGATACCGTAAAGCAAGTAATGGCCCAAGCTCCACAAACTCCTATTCTTCTTTTACTTGGCCAATTTGATCAAGTTGATGAGCAGATGTTAACTCAAATTGGTATTCAAGAAAAACTTTTGAAACCTTTTGATAGTGCCCGTTTTATTCAACGCTGCCGTGTTCTTTTAGAAAGTAAGTCTCCAGATGCTCTTGTGGATGATAAAAAAACGGAAGTTCACCAAGAGTTTTCAGCAACAAATGATCATGAAAGTTGGGTTGTTAATTCTCCTAAAGTGGAAATGAATAAAGTGACGTCATTAGATCAGACTGTTGAGATGAAAATTCCGAATGCTCTTAAAAATGAAATGGAAAGTTGGGGAATTCCTGTTCCTTCTGTTATTGGAAATGAAGCAGAAAATGTTATCGAATTTCCTCCCATAATTAATAGTGATGAGAACAGTAATAACCAAGATGAAGTTACTATTCCTGTAAATGATGATTTGGCATATCCGACTGCTCGCACTGATGTTTCTGTTGAGGCCCTCACTGAAGCCACTCTTTCTTCAAAACTTATTCCAATGAATGAATTAGTTGAAGAAACTGATGATCTTAGTTTTACTGATGACCAAACTGAAAGAATGGATATCCCTTTAGATCTTACAGCAGAGCTAGAAAGTGAAACTCAAAGTGAAAATGTCGAAGATTTTTGGATGGCAGATATCCAAGATTCTGATGAAGCAGCTGCAGAAAATAATGTTGTGAGTGTAAGCTCTGTTGATTTAAGTCAACCTCATATTGAAGCTGAAGCAATTGGTGAAGAACCAGCCTCTGAAGTCAAAGTGACGAGGATCGATCAATTACCTAAAGAAGTGAATCAACTTGACCTGCATGTTGAACGGGCAGCAGAATTTCAAGTCGCACCTCAAATTGATAAAGAAGAACTCATTCGAAAAATTAAAGAAAGTCTTCCTGAAATTAATGAAGAAGAAATTTTTAATAAATTAAAAAAGGCCCTCCCTCCTATTGTTGAGCAATACATGAAAGATTATTGTGAAAAAACAGTTGAGCGAGTTGCTTGGGAAATCATCCCAGACTTGGCCGAAAATCTTATTCGTCGCGAACTTCGTTCGCTTGCGGAATCTGTTCCGAGGGAATAAGTGAAAAAAGTTTTTTTGTAAAAACAGAGTCTTAGCATCCCTTTTCTAAATAACTAATATATTTTCAAGTCCCTTCCGATAAGTACGATAGGACTATGGCTATTGCCATAACTCCTTTTGGGAGTGTGTATGCGAAGGACCTTGCACTTAAACATTATTTTGATGATGGGCCTGATTTATTCTTCGGAATTATTTTCTATCCCACTAGGAGAGAAAGCGAAGCAGTTGAAAGTTTTTTGTCTATCGAACGCTATTGAAATTTTAGTTAAAGATCCTTACGAAAGTGAAATAAAACTGGCGAAGCAATTAGATTTTGAAAGTAGTTTAATTAACTCACAAGTAACTTCCCCCTTTTTACTTTTAAAAGATAAAAAAGAAATTTTTGAAATTTTAAAAAATATGAACCTAAGTACAAATGAGATACGCACTTTAGTAGAAAACTTGAATAAACTTTCTCTGGACGAAATAAAAGTACAGCGCTTGAAGAATTTTCTCTACTACGTGCAATCGGTGAGTGAAAAAAATAAAAAAATCGCACTAGGACAAATTGGTGAGGCTGTTTTAGATTCGGGCTATACCAAAGGAAATTTTGCAGAAAAGTTTTATCAAAAGGAAAATAAGTTTTATCTTTTGGAAAATGATATTAGGAAAAATGAAATTAATAAGCTTCAAAAAGCAGGAGTTCCTGTAGATCAAGCAACCGTAGAAGCGACCTTAGCCGCGCGAGCGATGAGGCAGAGTTTTCAGCATCGTCTCTATTCTTGTCTTGCAAAAAATCAAACTGCTGAGCAAAAAAATGCAAAAAAAGTATTTAATCGCTTCGCCTTATCTCTTGGACTTGGTGGGACGCTGTATGGCTATACAAAAAACAATATGGATAGTTTTAGTAAAGAGCATGCGACCAGTTGGTTTGGGCATTTGGGCTATGAACTCATGATGACTTATGTTGGAACGAAGTTGAGTTCTGCGCTGACAACAGATCCAACTCAAACTGGTTTTAGCCGCTATCTCAAAACCAATATCAATTATGCTAAAATTAACTTAGTCGATGCAATTGTTTATTCAAATATTGGTTCCTCAAAAATATTTGTGGGCGATTTCATCAACAGGGAGTCGTCCAACTTTGTGATATAGCATGATTTTTATCATTTCTGCGCTCTTAAAACCATAAGATTTTCTGATCACCACTTTTGCTTTGTTATTTTGACCCTCAACGGCCCCTAGGGAAATTTTGTCTCTAGCCTCAAACCAATTTAAAATTAGTCTCTCATGTGAGCGAATCATCTTTGCGACTTTCTTCATTGGTTCTATCTTTGATCGCATGACTTGAGTGCACCAACTTTTTAAAAATTTTTTTGCCCACGTTGGCGATGAGTAATTCCAAAAATCTTTAAAGTCTTCTTTGAGTAAATAGGCCCGAACTGATTTTAGGTTACAAGCGAGCAACTCTTTTAATTTTACTTTTTGTCCGCTGGTTAAATTCTCTGGATTTTTTAATAGACAATATCTTGCCTTGCGAAGAATAACATTTTTCCCTTTCTTAAGCAGTACCTTCACTTCTGCGGCCCTAACATCATCAATGGCATCTCCCAACTTCTGACAGATGTGAAACCTATCCAAGATGTTTAAAGCATTTTTTACTCGAAGAGAAATTGTTTTTACATAGGGCTTCCACATGTCGCTACAAACATATTTTATCAGCGTATTTCTTTCTTCGCCAAACCAATCAAAAAAATCATTGATAGTTTTTTCCGTTCTATCCTCGCCACACCACAAGAGCCTTTTGCAGTGATTATCAATTTGATACACCATTGTCATGAAGGATTTTTTTGCCCAGTAAATTTCATCAACACCAATGGCCGTGACGCCAGAGAGATCGACTCTTTCTCGTCCCCAAATAACTGCCATCGCAACAGAGGTAAAAACAAGGTGGCAAGAGGTTTTAAATCTTCGAGCTACTTCTTGGATACTCAATAATTTTACCCACTCGCTTAAAAACCATGCGTATCCTAACGTGATTGGATTTTTTCCATCGCTCCAAGGGACAGATTCTACTTTTACTCCGCAGGAAGGGCAGCTTACTCGTCTCATGCTGTAATGATACTCCACTGGAATTCCATAAACAGGGACATGCTGAAAAACTCGTTTGGGAAGTCTGTCATAGCAGGGAGCACTTGATCCACAAATTGAACAAATGGCCTTTGACCCCTTTCTTTCCTGCATCGTGACTTCGATCCTCGAAGAATTTTTTTCCTTGATAAGTTCAGTGCGTTTTATAATAAAAAAACGATGATTTTCTTTTGAGTTTAGTATAGTCTTGAATGCAAGTTGCATCTTTGCTTTCTTTTGTTATTATTTTTGTGGAAATTAATTTTGATGAAAAAAAGTAAGATGCACAACTTTTTATTCTCAAAAAATCAATTTTAGACCCACGAATTATTCAAACGAACCAACCTATCATTACAATAATAAGTTGGCAGTTGATATTGGAGGAGGGACCCCAACGGATTCACCTCGTGCCTTAATATATGCAAATAAATGGAAAGAAGCTGCGCTAAAAAAAAATAAGAATGAAGATGGTAAACTTGGATTTGGTCTTTACTCTGCCATAAATCCAAGCGATTCATTTAGTTTTGGAAGTAAAAGCCCCGCCGACAGAACGATTCATAATGCTGATTTTGTACTCGTCACTGTGAAATATCCCAAAGGGGGACGAGTGCTCGATCTTAGGGCCACGTGTCTTGATCGTATTCCAATTTCAAAGGTTGCTTATAATATGCTTAAGGATAAATGTGGGTTAGGGAACGCTTTGGAAGGGGATTTGCTTTGTGTAGACAAAAAATTCCTTACTGAAAATCCTTTTTGCGCCAGTGTTTATGAGAAGGCAATTTCAAAACTAAATCTTGATGGAATGATTTATTCTTGGAATCCATTTTTTAAAATGCTGGCCCCACAAATTCCATGTGACAACTACAAAGGGCTTAATCCAGCTTTTGTTGCTTTAAATCTTAATCTTTCCAAAGATAATGTGGAAGTTTTCACCAAGCAAAATTTTAGTAAATTATCGCCAGAGGATTTAAAAAAATATAATTATGTAACAAAGTTTTTAGGAGATACTACGTTCACAAACGATAAAAGTTGGGACGATGCTCGGGATAAAGTAAATCCTGCGCCTACTTCTGAAGAGCTTACTCGCTTTAAAAAAGAAAATTTTGGATGTTCGAAAGAATATGACAAAGAGGATAGTCCAACAACAGGAAACCCTGCCGAAGTCGTAAAGCTGGTGACAGGCATTTTACAAGAAGTAAAGGATGCAGGACAAGCTGCGAAGCCTTGTGATGAAAATCTTGAAAAACCCAAGCAGTAACGTTTTAATGGTACTTGTGAATCTTCGCAAGGAAGTAGTGAATGAGCTTTTAGAAAAATCTGAATTCGTAAAAGTTAAAGGTTCACTTTTTAAAATGGAGTTTTAAATTCAATATTTAATATAACGGTGCCAAAATTTTAAGCGGCCAAGTTGAATTCAATTTTCTGATAATCGACGATTGGCCTTTTTAACATGCGGTTATCGATTTTAGTTGCCTGAATTCGCACAACACCAAATGACTCGAAGAAAAGTATAACCTTATTGATATTTGATTGATCCCTATCTAAAAGTTTCGCGAGTTCGTAAATCGAATGAGGTTTTAGATTAAGGATGGCCATGAGCACATCAATATTTCTAATAAACTTTTGAAAATCCTTTTTGTTATCAAAAGCAATTTCATAGTGGGGTTCTTTTTTTTCACCCTTCATTGCACATTTTAAGCTCTTTTTAAAATCGTCTAAGGCCTCAGAAGGGGTCTTTAGTGAAATAATCAATTTCTTCATACTTTCTCCCCGAAATGTTCAAAAATATACTTTTTAAAATCTAAAATTAACGAGTCATTATCGATGTAATTATATTTTAACTCCACGTCGTCCAAATGAAGATGATGCCCTTTCGGATGGTGGTTATCCATTAACACCCTTTTTTCTGTTCTAATCTCGGTAAAGATCAGAGAGTATTTAATCTTATCAGGGTAGCGGTCATCGTCATTTATTCTGTGTATAGAAAGCTCTAAGATATACTTCTTTTTTATTTCTTCTTTTAAATAATATATAAGTTGGGATATTCCCATTTTTATTCCTCGAATACTCAAAGTAACACCAATATAGGAAAATTGCAACCACCGTGGTTGAATAAACCCTATGTTGTCAAATTGTGACGATAATATCGCTTTTGCATAATAATAAAATTAATGTGTAATCCAAGTCTCTTCTATCTTAAATAAATTTCTCAAACGAAATAATCTTATCAAAAAAGTCTTCCTCGATGATTTTTTCGGAGAGTTCGCCTAAATGAACCAAGTGGCAGCGTATTGAAAATCCTTTCGGCGTTTTAAGGCGTTTTATTTTTTCTTTTACTTCTGAAATGATTTCGTTTGTAATTTTTGTTCCTGATTTTATTTCAACAAGATGAAGAATATTTTGTTTGCAAAGAATGAGGTAATCTATTTGAACGCCTTTTTTAATTTTTGTTTGTGTTTGAAAATAGGGGCCCATTTGGATAATGTCTGCTGAGGGAATTTGAAGGATGTCTATGAGTTGATGGGCATTGTTTTGAATAAGATTTTCAAATTGATATCCAAAGATTGTCTCCCAATGAAGAAAATCGAAACTGTCTTTTTTGGTAAGCGGCTTTTTTATAATTCGACTTTTTCTAGGATGAATATATTTTAAATAAAATCGTGCATAACTATCAGAAACGCGTACACGACTTAAGCGTGATTCAGTTCCTTTAAAATTCCAAGTATGATCATTTTTTACAAAACCTCCCAAGTCTAGATCTTTGAGACAATCTGTCAGGTCTCCGTTAAGAGGGATATTTAGCTCTTTTGCTATTTCGCTTGGCCCAAGAGGTCGACTTTGAAGAGCTAGTAATATTTTTTCGTAGAGCTTGTGTTTTTTGCCAAAGACTTCTGAAAAAATTTTATCAAACTCTGAAAATAAAAACCCAGAATTATTAAAGCAGCGAAGCTTAATATTGTCCTCGGCCGTTTCTTTCGGATTCATTTCCTCTAAATATCTTGGGACACCGCCGGTTATCGCTAAAAGTTTCGCCATCTCTGGGATAGATAAGTTTTTTTTCTTTTCGCGAAGAAGTTCGCAGGATTCTGAAATAGAAAGTTCTCCAAGGTTGATTTCTAAAGAAACTCTTCCCGCAAACCCTGTTCCACTTAAGATATTGCACTCAATCCAGCTTGAAACTGAGCCACAAAGAACAAGGATAATATTATTATTTTGAGAAAGAGTTGAGTCCCACTTTTCTTTGAGCTTTCCGGCGAAATCGGGATCTTTTCCCCCCATCCATGATATTTCATCTAAAAGAATGAGGCTTCGCTTTTTTAACGGCAGTTGTGCAAGCATTCCTAGTGCCTGCCCCCAATCATCAAAGCTAACTGATTTTACTCCCATGAATGATGCTAGTTTTTCGGCGAAATGTTTTAATTGATCTTGTTTTGTAAGTCCGGCCCTTGGAGCAAGGCCAATGAATTCAAAACAGGGGATTTTCATTAGTGAGGCGCAGTGTTTTACGAGTGTGCTTTTTCCAATTCGTCTTCGGCCAAGGATTGCGATCATCGTGGCCTTTTTCTTTTGAACTTGTTCTTCAAGGAGGTCTAGTTCATGCTTTCTTCCAATAAAGCTCATTTTTGAAATCCTCTGTAAAATGATAAATGCGATTCTATAGAGGATTATTGTAGCATGGAAAAATCCTCTGTAAAATGATAAATACGATTCTACAGAGGATTTTTCAAGTCAAGCTCTAAAGGGTATTTTTGTCCGTAAAGACAAGCGACCCCGAATGATAGGCCTTATCTTCAATGATTGCTGACCCTTCTTTCGTTATTCCTCGAAAAACCCCAGCAATCTCTTCTTTTCCATTCTTTAAAATGACTTGCTTTCCAATATGCAGGCAATTTTTTTCCCACTCTGTAATGAGATCATCTTGGCATCTGAGTTCTTCTAAAAGAGACTGATAAATTTTTTCAGGAAAACTCTTTTTTTCTTCAGAGCAAAGCTTTTTGTCAGGAAAAATCGCACCCGCATTCAGTGAATTAAGCGAATGATTTTCAACGGCCCCCCAATTTAATCCAATACCCACAATCAATGTGTCTCCGTGCGCGTGACAAAGAAGTCCACCGCATTTTTTGCCCTCAAGAGAATAAAGATCATTAGGCCACTTGAGCCCAAGTTTCTTTTTAAAGTTTTTTTCAAAATAGCGGATAAGGGCCACGCCTAAAAAAAGGGAGGGGGCAGTGATAAACGCTGAAAGTTTAAAGCTGCAGGAAAAGGCCAGCGCATTTTCAAAATGAGTCCACAAATGATCAGAGCGTCCGATGCCTGCGGTCTGTGTCAAACATGAAACTAGTTGATTTTCATCACCCGTTTTATGGCGCAGATCGCAAAGGTTTTCTTTTAAAAAAATCTGAGTGGACGGACAGGTTTCAAGATGGGTATGGTTCATAGGTTTTACCGTAAATTGAATATAAATTATTATTGGGAGTACGTCATGGCAAAAGTAAAGAGAATGGACCCACGTCCGATTAAATTTAGTCCTTCAGGAAATCCTTATGCAGCAGGAAGTATCATTGCTGAATTTGGAAATACAAAAGTGCATGTGACGGCGACTGTTGAAGAAAGTATTCCCCCTTTTTTAAAAGGTAAAGGACAAGGCTGGGTGACTGGTGAGTATTCAATGCTTCCAGGAGCAACTCATACTCGTGGCCGTCGTGAGCGTGATGGTTTGGGCGGACGCACTCAAGAAATTCAGCGCTTGATTGGAAGAAGTTTGCGGACGATTGTTGATCTTAAAAAACTTGGCGAGAGAAGTATTATTGTGGATTGTGATGTTCTTGTGGCCGATGGCGGAACTCGCACAACAGCTATTTCTGGAGCTTATGTTGCTCTTTCTCTTGCTGTCAAAAAACTCATGGCCGATGGACTTCTTCCTGAAAATCCGATTCGTGAGCAAGTGGCCGCTCTCAGTGTTGGGATTAATAAAGATGGCGAAGTTATCGCCGATCTTAATTACGAAGAAGATTCTACTTGTGAAACTGATATGAATATCGTGATGACAAAATCTGGAAAATTCATTGAGATTCAAGGAACTGCTGAGCGCGATCCTTTTAGCCAAGATGAATTAAATGCCATTATTGAAACAGCTAAACATGCTCTTCGAGTTGTCTTCACTGAGCAAGATAGAGTTCTTAACTAAGGTTTTTAAGTCATGACTTCAGTTATCCTCGCTTCATCAAATAAACATAAGGCAGAAGAACTTTCTATCCTCTTTGATCCAAAAATTGTTCAGGTGGCCGCTGCCACTGAAAAAATTGAGGTCGTTGAGGATGGAGAAACTTATCATGATAATGCCCTTCTTAAAGCGAAAGCGTATTATGATCGTTTTAAATGCCCTGTGGTTGCGGATGATTCTGGGTTGAGTGTTGATGCTTTACCTGGAGAATTGGCCGTGCAGACGGCCCGTTTTGGCGGCGATAACCTTAGTGCAAAAGAGCGCTATGAACTCCTTCTTAAAAGAATGATTGATGTGCCGGCCGAAAAACGGCAGGCACATTTTATTTGTATTCTTTGTTTTTATCTTAATCCAAATGAAATTTTTTTCTTTGAAGGAAAGGTTGATGGGACGATTTCCCTTGCCGCGCAAGGTGATCATGGTTTTGGCTATGACCCTGTTTTCATTCCAAATGGAGTCGATGGGGTTTCAACTTTAGCGCAGTTGCCTGAGTGGAAAGATAAAAATTCGCATCGTGCTAGGGCCACGCAGGCCGCTCAAAAATTCTTTGCTGGTTTTGGTGGCCAAAAAGATTAAATTACTTTATATATTTGTCACTATTCGTTTCTTAGTCGGAGCGTAGCGCAGTTTGGTAGCGCATCTGGTTTGGGACCAGAGGGTCGTAGGTTCAAATCCTATCGCTCCGACCATCTAAATAAAATCTATGGAATATAATTTTCGGATTGCTAAATCAAGTGATGCTCCTTCAATTCAACGTCTTTATCAGGAGCTTGTGCAAGACGATCCCACTATTCAAGTTTTCCCAGAATCAATAGCTGCACATGACAAGTAATGAGTTCAATATTCTTGTTGTTTTATCGGCTGGATTTAGGGAAAAACGAAAACAAAAAATAAATGCATGTCTTATTTTATGGGTGAATGTGATTCAGAAAAAAAGTTGAAAGAGCATGAAAAAGAAAAATAAAGAAGTCTCGATTGTTCGTTCTTCGGCTGCCGAATATCTCACCTTTGTTGCAAGTAGTGGCAATGGGGGTGTTGAGACTGTATATGCGGACGAGAATGTTTGGCTCACACAAAAGATGATGGCACTGCTTTATGATGTGGAAACTCATACTATTAATTACCATCTTAAAAAGGTCTTTTCAGATGGTGAATTACAGGAAAGTTCAGTTATTCGAAATTTTCGAATAACTGCCAGTGATGGGAAAAGTTACGATACGCAACACTATAATCTATCGGCTATCATTGCCGTGGGCTACAAGGTTAATTCCGAGCGAGCTGTTCAGTTTCGTAAATGGGCCACAACCATTGTAGAGGAATTTGCGATCAAAGGCTTTGCAATGGATGATGAGCGTCTTAAAAACGACGGCTCAATATTGGGTAAAAAATATTTCGAAGAGCAACTGCAGCGTATTCGTGAGATAAGACTTTCTGAGAGAAAATTTTATCAAAAGATCACTGACATTTATGCAACTTCCATTGATTATGATGTGACTGCGAAGTCTACAAAGCGTTTTTTTGCGACAGTACAAAATAAACTCCACTGGGCCATTCATGGGCAGACTGCTGCTGAAATGATAGTTGATCGTGCTGATGCAGAAAAACAGAATATGGGGCTTACCACTTGGACGGATGCTCCTGGTGGGAAAATTCAAAAATTTGATGTTGTTGTTGCTAAAAATTATTTAAGCAAGGGGGAAATGGAACAGTTAGAACGTCTCGTGAGTTCTTATCTTGATCTGGCCGAGGACATGGCAGAACGACATATTCCAATGACGATGCAAGATTGGGAAATACGTCTCAATCGCTTTCTTGAATTAACTGATCGAGGTGTGCTCCAAGATGCAGGTAAGGTCAATGCTGAAATAGCTAAAACGCACGCTGAATCTGAATTTGAAAAATATAGAATTGTTCAGGATCGTCTGTTTGAATCAGACTTTGATAAGCTTTTGAAGATGACAACTTTTGTGCCTGAGAATCCCACAAATAAGATTTTTTCTGATAGTTCAGTGAAGGCTTCTCCAAAGCCAAAAAAACGGAGGAAAAACCCTTGAGAGCATTGAGCTCTAGGAAGGGATCACAAGAAAATCGTATTGCTTATTTAAAAGTGGCGCCGGATAAAATTTAATGAAAAACGCCCCGAGATTGCTGAGGTCTCGGGGCGTTTTCGTTTTGTGATTTTAATTTTCTATTCTTTTACTGTGCAGGAGTATTCTTCGTTATTAATCTCGATACCATCGTAATCATTTCCATCAAGTATAATTTTAGCAGTGTTATCAGTGAGAGGATTTACTGTAATTGAATATGCAGCAGTATAATACCACTCATATTCAAAATTAACTTTATAGGAAGGATAAGCGACAGATTGATCATAAGTGATCCCGAGTGGCTCATTGGCGACAATTTCTGCGACCCCAAACGCTTCTTTGTTTTGAATAGTAATGGTTCGATTTTTTCCATTGATTGAAAAATTTAGTTTCTCAATTTTTTGAGTGCAGGGATTCATTCGCTCACAGAAAAAAGCTGTAGAATCTGCAAATGCGGCAGTACTTAAAATACAGAAAAGAACAGTTGTCATCATCGTTTTCATAAAGTCTCCAAGTTTGTTGGTTTTTTATAAACGAAGGAGTACTCTGAAATATTAGTGATAACAATAAGAAAAATAGCATGTATATAATTCATTTATGCATAGATAGCGATTGTTTAGTGAATGAGGCTTTTTTTAGTTCGTTTTCCCTGTCTCGTTAAAATAGATATCGAGAATAATCCCTTCTTTTGCTTTCTTTTTTTGCTTAAAGTGGAATAGACCTTTTCCCTTAGCTATAGCTCGTGAATTTATTTCTGCTTTAAATGTCTTACTGTAATCGAGGTTGAGTTTGGTAACATTCATACTACTTAAAGTCGAAATTTCATTGGGGTCATTTTTTCCATTAGCATTTTGATCTTTCCATAAAAACAGATTTTTAAAAATTTTATCTTTGCTATCTATGGAAGAGTCATTGTTGCTGTCAAAAGATTTTAATTTTTCAAAACCGTCTTTAAAGCTTCCCCCATTGCCAAAAAGATTATTGTTTGTGATTTCGCTATTTTTGTTTTCTAAGGCCACAAGAAAATATCCTTCATGATTTTCTTCAACCCAATATGTTTCTTTTTCTGGGTTAATGAGTTTCGTTGTCCCTGTAAAGTGAGGGAATTTATCAGTAAAAAAAAGCATTAAAGGAGAATGATAGCCACCGCAAAAACCGTCTTGTCCAGGGTAGTCAATAGTGATTTGTACTCCTTGCTGTGTGTTTCCGTAACTATCGGTGTTGCTTACGGCTTTTATGTCATGCTTGGTTCCATCGCTCATTAAGCCGTTACGTCCGTAGAATTCCGAGGCAGGGATGATTTTTCCAAAAGATTGAGCTGATTGGGCAACAATATTAGCATTAGAAATTTCTTTAAATGCAACCGGAGCCGCTACCGTTTGTGGTGTTGCTACTGCGAAAAGATAAGTGTATCCAGCATTAAGAAGGTAGTCCAAGTATGGCTCCGGGTGATCTGTTGACTTTATAAAGCCTGTTGGGCATTTAAAGGCCACGCCATTTTTGGCAGTTTTTATTTGAGCAAGAGTTGCAAGGAATGTTGTTTCAGATGCCGGTAAAAAAACCTCGGTCATTTTTGTAGCATCAATTTTGTGAGCGAAGCAATCAAGCGGAGCCTTGATTACTGTTGTGAGGATTTTTGAGGGGACTTCGATGAGGAATTTTTCTGTTGTGTTTTTATTATCAACTCCGATAAAAAGAGTCGAATTGGGTGAGAGTGGATTTGTCGTTCCACGATTGTTTGTTCCATAACATCTTAGAATTAATGCCAGCCCGCCCATTCTTGTTAAAGCAGAATCACTGGAAACATTCGGATTAGATGAGGAGATATTTCCTACAGGCATGATTGTTGTTTCTGCCATTAGTTTTGAATAAAAAAATAAAAAAAATAAAACCATCTTCATAAACATGCTCCAGACGTTGTTGCGTGATCTATTTGGCAAAAACTAATATCTGTGTCGATGACATTTTCAGAAGTTCGATACCGCTTAAAAAAAAGAGATTTAACTTTTCTTGCAATTGTTTTTTCCTCAAAACTAAAGCCATTATCGCTTGTTTTTGAAAAAATCATTCGCTTTAACTCAAAGCCTTTATACTGCGGGTTTGTTTTTAAGCAGTAGCGAACATATTTTGCGGGTGTTATAAAAATATTAGATTCGGATCCATTCGCAGGGAGGCAGCGGAAAAATTTATTAAGAGAGTGAGGTTTAGAATAAGTGCAAGAAGAATAGTCTGGGGTTTTGACTAAAAGAGTTGGTGAAGAGTAGAGACTGTATTGCGTCGATTTGATGATACCAAATAAAACACCATATTCTTGATTTCCCAAGGAAGTGACTTTTGTTGACATTGCATTTATTTTTAATAATTGTCCAATATTACCAATTGCACGATGAGTAAGAGCTGCTTGCAAACTAGGCTGATCGAATGCTGGCTTTCCAGCACTAACTTTGTAATAGGAGCTGGGAGTATCAAAAAACACACCTCTACTACGAGTTTCATCTGCGTTTGTATCATAAAATTTTGAATCATCTTTCGTGAGGATATCAAAGCAGTCGTTGTTCGCGCTTAAAGTGACCTGAACTCCATCGCAATTATCGGCTTGTTGAATGGCCCAGAAGAGAGGGGTTGTTGTGTTTTGTGGTGTACAGGAGCGAGTAGTGTTGTTGAGGGTAAACCACGAGGCTTGTTGTTGTAAAAAATTAAAAGAAGGGCCACTAAGAAGTAAATCTTTACGTAAAGTTTGTATGGCAAAGGTGTCATCAATCAAGGTTTCAGACTTAGCTTCAATGCTCTTAACGCTTTTATTTATGTTTGTTGAAAGCTGTGTTGTGATAAGAGAAATTATACCAATAAGCCCTGCCCCAACCATCACTTCTACGAGTGAGTGGCCATTTTCATTTTTTGCTTTTAATAGGTTCAATATTTTTTTCAATGCTAATCTCCTATAACAAGGACAATGTATTTATCATCTTTCCACTCTTCGTGTTTAATTTTAATCGTCATTTCATAAAGACCTTTTGCTCCTGTTATTGGTTTTACGACAACACCAAGTCTCCCTTTTGGGCATTTAGGCTGGCAGGCAATAACAGGAGTGCGGTTACCATTATCGTCCCATGCGATAGGGAGGTTACGTAAGATTTGTGCTGGTGTATCTGCGCCATAATCAATTTGAAGAGAAGAAGCACGGGTTGTATAGGCATTGATTAAATCTTCGACAATATTTTTACTTGTGGAGGAAACCTTCACGACACTCATATCTTTGGCCATGTTGCCGATAGCACCATTGAGTCCTAGAGTCGTTCCGGCGATGATGGCAAGTGAAACCATTATTTCAACAAGTGAGAATCCATGTACGGAATTAGTTAGTAGTTTTATCAATGGGTATACTCCTCATTTAGGATAACAACATTAAAATTGTAGGCCCGTTTTTCAGGTTTGCATGTGGTATAGAGATCAGTTGGTTGTAACAAGGTACACAGAGGGCTAAATGAAGTCCAAGATGTTGGCTGCGCTTTATTTATTAAAACATTAACGTCACAGGATTTTATTTTTCCATAGGTTTGACGATTATAAAACCAATTGGGGAAATTTCCATCTATTGTGCAGTATTTTGTAGGAATAAGCCAATTTCTTGCAATCTCTGCTGTTTCAAGAATGGCCCTTGAGGCAGGGTGATAAATGTTTCTCCAATAAATATTCGCTTTGAGAGGCGTTTCTATTTCAAGCTTATCAACAATAAATGTTCCCGTCATTGTGAGCGGTGTAGTTCTTGCTTTGATAACCATATAGCGGCATACTAAAAAACCTGTGACATTTGTAGCACTAGATTCAACAATGCATCGATCAACAACACCATAAGAATGAAAGGTTTTATCTTTAAATAACCCCGCAGAGTTAATGATAATGGTATTTAGATTATTGGGTTTTGTGAGATCAAAAATATTTTCAAACTCCAGCTTCTTTTCAGCAGTATTGCCTGGTTTATACATGTCTTCAGAGTCAATGGGGTTATAGTTCCAAGCAAAAAAAGCATTTTTATTCCAGTCTGCGTCGTATGCTGAATTTGCATCTTCAGATGTTGAACTTCCAAAATCATTGCATTTAGTGAAATAGGACTGTGCTGTTGTTTCAAGAGAAGCAGCTTCTTCTGCATTAAGGGTGACATTGGTATTTTTGAATGTTTTGTAAACCGCTAAATCATAATCGGGATCAATAATAAAAGGCTTTTTAAAGTGAAGAGTTTTTTCAGAAGTAATAGCATTTGGGCCACCTTTACCTGAGGCATCGTTCCCATTTTTGAGAGTTAAGAAGTTTTTAGGAGAAATAACTAAGTCAGTATTATCCCATTTAGGGTAAGAGTAGTAGGCACTGTCTCCTTCGTTAAATTCGTAATCCATATCTACAAAACTTCTTGCATTTGAGCTGTGTTTTTTAAATTTAAAAACAAGAGTTGGATTGACAAGATTTTTTTTGACTTCAATTTTATTCATATTATAAATAGACTCAACATAAGGGCACTTAAAATTCATTCCCCCCGAGGGAGTGCAAGTTGCAAATACTTTTTTAGAATAATCTCCCCCGATAATGGCTTCTACTGTTTGTGCGGTATAGTCGGTTGACGATGTTGTTGTCCCAGAATTTGAAGATTTTAGTGAGAGTAAATTTGGAGTCTCAGTTGTGATCAACTCTTCGGAAGTCGTCGCTGTTTTGTAAACAGTTTTACATATTGAACTTGAAGCCGTGGTTGTACAAATAGGTGTTGTTATTTCGTTAAGTTTGGCCAACCCTAATGAAACAGGATTTATGGTTATGGATTGTCCACCGATAGTTGCTCCTAACTCGAGTGCGAGAGTTTTAAGAGTCGTTGCTCCCTGTAAAAAACTAAATTTCAGGTTCATGTTTGTAAAAGGAGCGACCAAGTCTGAAAAGATAAGGTTTGAAGTGTTAACGTTGAGAGGATCAAGCGGAAAGTCGATAAATTCGTTAAGTTTTGTTAACCCGATTCGGTAGGAATTATCAGCAAGCTTACGTATCACTAGGCGTGAGTTATTTAAGCTATCGCTACTGCTTCCGTTTAAGTTGCTACTTTTTCTATTGCGATAAGAATTGCATGTTTTCATTACATCAGCAGTAATTGAATCAGCATTCCAAGAGAAAAGTTTTGTGAGGCCCTCGTCTGAATTGACTCTGTTAAGACCTCCGCGAAAACCTGTGTAGGCCGGAGTCTGTGAAAGAAGAATATTGCCCGTTTTGATACTATTATTTACACGAAAGGGGAGACCATTTCTATAAACAGTCCCTCCAGTCCAAACCATTTCTTTGCCCTATAAGTAACTTTTTTTGGAGACGAGGATTTTCCCCCGACAGGCTTGTCAGTTAGTTCTAATTTTGAATTTTTGTACCAACTATTCTTTTGAAATTCCGCTTGTAGTAACGGTG